>Ga0255117_1000667_pt1 | contig 10448 bp, 6 predicted proteins | sample Law_Atlam_RepA_8_2_FD_188583 | JGI IMG/M metagenome (GOLD analysis project Ga0255117, IMG submission 188583) | Freshwater microbial communities from St. Lawrence River, New York, United States - Law_Atlam_RepA_8h | ecosystem: Environmental > Aquatic > Freshwater > River | place: USA: New York...
GCGTTGATCTTGGTGAGCTTGTCGACCGAGCCGGTATTGAGATCCGGATCGTGCGAAAGCGCGTGGTGGCCTTCGTCGATGCCGATCCACTTCATGCGGGCGCCGCCGACGGAATTGGTGAACTGGAACGTCGAGACGCGTGCCATGTCGTTCTGGAAGGCGCTGATGAGCAGCTCGGTCTGCAGGCGCGTGATCTGCGGGATGCTGTCGTTGTCGAGCGGCACGCCGGGCTCCGGCGGATGCGGCACCTTGAGCGCCGCCTGCGACTGGCTTTCCTTGAGGCCGCGCTCGAGCTCGCGCAGGGCCGTCGCGTGCTGGTCCAACAGCGCGCGGTCGCCCTTGTCCACGGCGTTGGCGACCTTGGCGATGTCATCCTTGAGTCCGTCGAGGACGGACCCGAGGTTCTCGCCTTCCTTCATCGAGCCATAGAGCTTGTCGAAGAGTTCATAAGGGCTGGAGATCGGCGCGACGGGCTGATTGGCGCCGGCGTAACTCCAGCGCGTCCACGGATCGGCACGGTTGCCGACGGCGACGCCGATCTCGAGGGAGCCGAAGCGGGTCTTAGTCTGCGGGTTCGCCTGGAGATAGGTGCGGAGGGTCTGGTCAATGGAAGGACCGCTGGCCCAGCCGGCCGGAGCGCCGCCGCCGCCCATGATGTTACCCGGGAAGAGCTCGATGCCGGTGAGCAGGCAGCTCATGCCGCGCATGTGCGAATCGCCATCACCGCGGACGCGGTTGTTCACGCCCTTGAGCGTGAGCAGCTTGTCCTTGAAAGGCTCGAAGGGCTTCATGATCGCCTTGAGCCGGAAGTCGGCGCCTTCCTCGTCGGGCCAGAAGGCCGGCGGGACGACGCCGTTGGGCGAGAAGACGAAGATGACGCGCTGGCGTCGTCCGGTGCTAGGCTCAGCCGCGCCGAGCGAGGCGAGACCGCCGAGGAGCGGCAGAGCGGCGGCCGAAAGGCCGAGGCGGCGGAGGAAATCGCGACGATGTTGGAGGGTCATGGGCTTAGCGGGCGGAAGGGATGGAAGGAGTGGCGACGGTCGGACGCAAGGCGGCGACGACCGCGACCTCGACGGCGAGGTTGCGGACATGGAAATTATCGGCGCGGAACTTGTCCGTCAGGCGGCCGACGAGCTCGGGCGCATAGGCGGCCGGCGGCTGCTTGACGAGCGAGTGGAAGAGATTGCGCACGAAGCCGGCCTGGCCGGCCTGGCTCTCCGCGGCGTGGACGCCGACATCGCGGGCGCCCTTGAGCGTGAGCACGCTGCCGTCGGCGGCGACGTAATCGGAGACCGGGTCGACGGGTTTCTTGTTATCCGTGGCGCGCACGCGGCCGACGGCGTCGAAGCGCTCGAAGCTGAAGCCGAGCGGATTGATGGTGACGTGGCACGACATGCACGCGGGCTTGGACGTGAGCTCGGTGACTTTCTCCCGCATGGTGAAGGAGGGATCGAACTTGTCGTCCATGAAGGCGATGGCCATGGGCGGCGGCTTGAGCATGCGCCCGAGGATATTGCGCGTCACGAAGACGCCGCGATGGATCGGAGAAGTCGACTTGGTGTAGGAGAAGGTCGCGAGCAGGTACGGATGCGTCAGCACGCCGGCCCGCTGGTCGGCATCCATCTTGACGGGCTGGAAGCCGGCGCCGGGCGCGACCTTCTGGCCGTAGAACTTCGCGAGACGCTCGTTCATGAGGATGGTGTCGCCGAGGAGGAGCTGGCGGTAGTCGGACTTCTCCGACCAGACGATATCCTCAGCGAAGAGGTCGAGCGAGGTGCGCAGGTCCATGACCACGCCTTGGTCGAAGCCGGGATATTCCTTCTGGTCCTTGGCGATCTCGGCGCCTTCCTCGACATGCAGCCAATCGTGCAGGAAGTCGCGCAGCTTGGCCTTAGCGCGCGGGTCCTTCATCATGCGCTGGGCCTGCTGGCGCACCTGGGCTTCGGTCTTCAGCTGGCCGGAGGCGGCGGCCTTCAGGAGGGACGCGTCCGGGACGGAATCCCAGAGCGCGAGGGCGAGGCGCGAAGCGACGGCGTAATCATCCTGCGGACCGGTACCCGGATAGAGGAACGCGGGGTTGGACAGCGTGAAGATGAAGGCCCGCTTGGTAGCGACCTCCGGGGACACGCCGGCGGCGTAGATGTGCTCGAGGTCGGCCTGCTGCTCGGCGGTCAGCGGGCGGCGATAAGCCGACTGAGCGAAGCGCAACGAGAAGGCCTTGAGCTTCTCCGCGCGGTCGGGCGCGTCGGCCTTGGTGCCGGCGAGGGCGAAGAGCCGCGGGCCGATCTGGGCCGAGACCTGCTGCGCGCCCTTGGCGACGGCCTCGGTCCATTCCCGCGAGACGGAGGAGCCACGCTCATAGCCGATGCTGCCGTCGTCGGGCGGCAGGGGCACGGAAATGACGTTCACGTAGGCGGAAGGCTTCGGCGAGAGATGCGTGCGCGGGACCAAGGTCCAGTCGCCGCCGGGCGGACGCCACTCGAGCTTCAGGCCGGCGGTCTTGTCCTTGTATTTGAAGAACTCGATCTTGAGCGCGTAGCTGCGACCCCCGAGCAGGAAGATGGGGGCGGAGGCCGAACGGGACATGCCCGAGCTCACCCAGAGGTCGATGAGCGCGTTCTTCTCGCTGCCGCCTTCGGGCGGGTTGACGTAAAGGCGGACGCCGTTGAGCGACGTGATGCGGAACTCGTATTCGCCGGTGTCGGGCGCGAGGACCGAGCCGCTCCAGTTGATGCTGAACTGCTCGGCATACGTGCCCTTCGCCGGCGGCTTGGCGCCGAAGTCGAAGTCGATGACCGGATCGACCTGCTGCTTGAAAGTGGCCTCCGGGCGGTTGCGGTCCGGCATCTTCGGGTCGCGCTCGGGGCGTTCACGATAGACGGCGGCCAGTCCGCCCGACTCGGTCGTCCCGAAGGCGCCGCGGAGCGAGCCAAGCAGGTCGGCGATGCTCTCGCGGTATTGGCGGACCGTCAGGTGCGCCAGCTCGATGCGGGGCGGATGATTACGGGCGCGGGCCTCGGCGGAGTAGAAGGCCTGATGGATATATTCGGCGGATGCCGTGGCGTCGGCCAGCGACAGCGTGCCCGGATCGTTCTCCGGCATCTCCCGGGCGATATACTTGGCCAAGGAAGCGACCGACTTCTCGCCGACGAGGGGTTCGTCCGACTTGCCGGCGACGCCTTCGCCCACCGGACCGTGGCAGCCCATGCAGTCCTGACGGTAGACGGCTTCGCCGGACCGGGGCGTCGCCAGGTGCTTCTTGTAGTAGCGCTGGCCTTGACGACCGGCGAAGGCGAGGACGGCCACGCCGACGACGGCGAGCCCGACCTTGATGGTCCGGGAAAAGGGCATGGGGTTATGACCGACTAAGACAACCGATAGTTCCCCTAAATCAAGCCCGCCTCGCCGAAACTGAACCACCCTTTGCCCGCCGGATCGGCCTCCGGGCGGCCCACGACCACATGGTCGAGCAATTCGACGCCCACCACCCTGCCCGCGTCGGCCAGTTGCCGAGTCACCGCGCGGTCCGCCGGACTCGGCGTCGGGTCGCCGCTCGGATGGTTATGGGCGACGATGGCCGCCGAGGCGGCGTGCTTGAGCGCGTGCCGGAAGACCTCGCGCGGATGCAGCAGCGCGCTGGTCGCGGTGCCGGAGCTGACCTCATGCAGGGCGAGCAGGCGGTTGCGACGGTTGAGGCAGAGCACCCAGCATTTCTCCACGGCGAGCCCGGCCGCGAATGGCTCAAGTCGCGCCCAGACCTTGGCCGGCGCGTCGAGCTTCTCGCCGGGATCCTGCGCACGCTCGCGGATCCGCCGGGCGAGCTCCATCGCCGCCGCCAGCTCGGCGGCCTTGGCGGGACCGAGCCCGTGGACGCGTCCGAAGTCATGCGTGTCCCAGGTCGCGAGCGCGCCGAGCGTGCCGGACTCGGCGAGCAGCGCCGACGCGACAATGGGCGCCGGCGCGCCCTTGGTGCCGGCGCCGATCAGCAGCTCGAGGAGCTCGGCGTCGAGGAGGGCGCGCGGCCCGAGGCGGACGAGGCGTTCACGCGGACGGTCTTCCGGAGGTTGCATCCTCCGATGACCGTCTCGTCCGCTCGCGGGCTCAACTCAGGTTATGCCTCAGCGAAACCCATCAGGCGGCGCTCAGGCCGCCGGGCCGGCCTTCTCGTCGAGGAACGTGACCTTGCCGGTCTTGATGTCGTACATCGCGCCGAGGATGGCGATCTTGCCCGCCTGCTCGAGCTCGCGCAAGGTGCGGCTGGCGGAGCGGATGCCGGCGATCGTCCGGACCACGTTGCGCGTGGCCACGTCGTCCACGAAGATCCGCTTGGTCTCGAGGGTCACCCAGTCGCCATGCGGCTTGGTGCCCGGCTCGATGGACTTCTGGATCTCGTTGACCAGCGAGTCGAGGTGCTCGCACCCCGTCGCCTGCGAAGCGGTCTTGCCGGTCTCGAACAGTTCCACCGAGGCCTTGACCGCGCCGCAGCTGGTGTGGCCCATCACGAGGACCAGGCGGGAGCCGGCCACGGCGCAGGCGAATTCCATGCTGCCGAGGACCTTTTCCTTCGCTACGTTGCCCGCGATGCGGATGACGAAGGCGTCGCCCAGGCCCATGTCGAAGATCAGTTCGACGGGGCTGCGGGAATCGATGCAGCTGAGCACGACCGCCATCGGGTATTGCGCGGCCGACGTCGCGTCGACCTGCCGGGCGAGGTCCCGGGTGAGGCGACGGCCGGTCACGAACCGCTGGTTGCCGTCCTTGAGGAACTGCAGGACGCGCTCCGGAGTCAGCTGCGCCTGCACCTCGCGGGTGCTGACGTCCACGAACTGGATCTCATCCTCCATCACGTAGCGTTCCTTGAAACCGACGAGGCTCACCTTGAGGTTCCGCGCCGGCGCGGTCTGTTTGCGGAAATCATCGATCAGGTCCAGGATGTCCGGATCGATGTAGTCCGTGTTGCGCGCGTCGAGCACCACATGGCCGTCCGTCGGCACCGAGTCGAGCGTCTGTTCGAGCACGGCGCGGTTGAGGAAGCTCACCTGGTTGGAGAATTCGATCCGGAGCACGTCGCCGCTCACGTGGTGCTCCATGAAACGCAGGATGGGGCGGCGGTAGTTGCTATGCAGGATGAAGGCCAGGCCGGTGCCGAGGCCGATGAGGACGCCGATCAGCAGGTCCGTGAACACGATGGCCAGGACCGTGACGATGAAGGGGACGAACTGGCTGCGTCCTTCCGCCCACATCTGGCGGAAGAGCGCCGGGCTGGCCAGCTTCAGGCCCGTGACGATCAGCACCGCGGCCAAGGAGGCCAGGGGGATCTCGTTCAGCCAGCGCGGCGCGAAAAGCACCAGGAGGGCGAGCAGCGCGCCGTGGAAGAAGGCCGACAGGCGCGTCGCGGCGCCCGCGTTGATGTTCACCGAGCTGCGTACGATGACCGAAGTGATCGGCAGGCCGCCGAGGAGGCCCGACACCATGTTGCCGGCGCCCTGCGCCATGAGCTCGCGGTTCGGCGGGCTGACCCGCTTGCGCGGATCCAACTTGTCCACGGCCTCGAGGTTCAGGAGCGTCTCCAGGGAGGCGACGACGGCGATCGTGACGGCGGCCATGATGATCGCGGGGTTACCGAAGGCCTTCAGGTCCGGACTGGGCAGGGCGCGCAGGAATTCCCCTAGCCCGGCCACCGTCGGCAGCTGCACCAGGTGGGACGGTCCGATGGCCCACGAGCTGCCCTTCGCCTTCAGCACCAGATTGACCGCGACGCCGAGCAGTACGACCACCAGCGGCGCCGGGATGAGCGACTTCTTGAAGCGGCTCCGATCCCACGCCAGCAGGATCGCGAGGGACACCAGTCCGATCATCATCGCCCCGGCATCCAAGTCGAAGAGGGAGGAGAAGAGCTCCGAAATGGTGTTCTTGCCGTCGGCCTGCAGGAAGCCCATGCTGCCTTCGGGATCCGCGTCATGGCCGACCATGTGGGGGATCTGCTTGAGGATGAGGATCAGGCCGATGGCGGCGAGCAGGCCCTTGATGACGCTCGAAGGGAAGAAGGCCGCGATGAAGCCGGCGCGCAACGCGCCGAGCAGGATCTGGATCGCGCCCGCCATGATCACCGCCACGAGGAAGGCCTCGTAAGATCCGAGCACCGCCACCTGCCCGAGGACCACGGCCACCAAGCCCGCGGCGGGCCCGCTGACGCTGGTGTGCGAGCCGCTCAGCCACGAGACCAGCAGGCCGCCCACGACGCCGCTGACGATGCCGGCCACCATCGGCGCGCCCGAAGCCAAGGCGATGCCGAGGCACAAGGGGAGCGCGACCAGGAAGACGACCAAACCGCCGGCGAGGTCTTTGGACAAGGAGTTCCAACCGGAGACGGGAGCCGAAGGAGTCGGCGAGGGGGCGTTATTTTCAGACATAGAAGATAGTAAATGTAGGTAATGGTCGTTAAATGAGGTTCAAGCCAGACCGCAACCACCCCGGAGGCGAGGATGCTAAAAGTCTGTGACAAACCGGTGTCGCTTCGGCTTTCCCTGCGGCCGGGAGCTTTCCGGGGCCCATCTGAAGATCATGCAGGAATGCGTCGCCCTCGCGATCTTCGTGCCGTTCATGCTGATCTTCTTGGGTGAAAAGTGGAAATGGGGCTATTTGTGGGTTTTTACTGCCTGCTGGGAGCGGTTTTCTTCATCTTCCGGCCGGACCGTGGTTGAAACTCTTCCCACCCCCCGGTGTAATATCCACATAATGAAGACGCCCCTCCTCGCCCTGCTCGTCGCCGCCTCCGTCGCGCTGGCCGCCAACACTTCGACGAACACCAACAAGAAGCCCAGCGGGCCGACCCCGCCCGGCGGCAACAAGACCGCCACCGCGGAGAAAGTCGCCACGACGGAGAAGAAGCCGAAGAAGGAAGCCAAGGCCGAAGCGCCGGCGGCCGACCCGGTCTCGCTCGTCGTGCAGACGGTGGATGCCACGACGCAGATGGCCCTGGACGCCGCGAAGGCCGCCCAGGCGGAAGCCGATAAGCTCGCCGCGATCGTCGGTACCGGCGTCGTGATCGCCAAAGAACTCTCCAAGCCGAAGAAGGAAGCGGACTCCGAAGAGAAGCCCGAGCCGAAGAAGCCCGAGCCGAAAGCCGAGAAGAAGCCGGCTGCCGAAAAGCCCAAGAAGGCCGCCGGCGCCTGAGCGGTCCCGCGATATCCTGAAAAAGCCCCGGCCGACGGGGCTTTTTCATGCCCGTCGCCGGATGGCTTGCAACTTACCCGCGGCCCCGATGTTTAATCAGTAACCCCATGCGCTCGCTCGCCCTGCTCTGCTTCGCCGCCTTGGCCGTCGCCGCCGAACCCGCCAAGGAGGCCGCTCCGGCCACCTCGACGCCGACTCCGGCCGCGCCGGCGCCCAAGCCTTTCTTCGATCCGAACGCGCCCGCGCCCACCGTCGACCCGACCCAGCCCACGCCGGAACCCTCGATTCCCGAGCCGGAGAAAAAGAAGAAGCCGGTCGTCCCCGAACGGAAGAAGAAGGAAAAGAAGAAGTAAGCAGCCACGAGGACCGGAGGACCCTAGAAAAGCCAGCTGCCTTGGGTAAGGATGCGATGACAACGCATCCGCCAGGCCGCCGCAGGGCGGGCGAAGGTAGGGGCGTGGCTACGCCGCGCCCTCCGGCCCGAAGGTCACGATGAATCGTGCCCCTACCTAGGTTCGCCCTGCGGCGAACGAGGACAGCACGTGGTGCTGTCCCTACCTCGAGGCAAGGGCGGCACCCTCGTGTCCTCCGGCCCTCGTGTCTTCGTGACCTCGCGCTTAGTCGACGAGAATCTCGCGGGGACTCGAGCCGTTCTCAGGACCGACGTAACCCTTGTCGTGGAGGATGTCCATGATACGGGCGGCGCGATTGTAGCCGAGCTTGAGGCGGCGCTGGAGCATCGACACCGAGGCGCGACGGGTCTCCTTGATGATCGCCCAACTCTGCGCGACCAGCGGGTCTTCGCCTTCCTCGCCCTCGCCGCCTTCTTCGCCGCCTTCGGCGCCGTCCTTGATGGCCTTGATGACGTCCTGGGCGAACTCGGGCTTACCGTTCTTCTCGGCGAGGAACTCGACGATGGCGGCGACTTCCTGCTCGCCGACGAAGGCGCCCTGCACGCGGTTGAGCGTGGCGCTGCCCGGAGGCACGAAGAGCATGTCGCCGCGGCCGACGAGCGTCTCGGCGCCGCCGCGGTCGAGGATGGTGCGGGAGTCGATCTGCGACGACACCTTGAAGCCGATGCGCGTGGGCAGGTTGGCCTTGATGAGGCCGGTGATGACGTCCGTCGACGGACGCTGCGTGGCGAGCACGAGGTGGATGCCGGCGGCGCGGGCCAGCTGGGCGATGCGCGCGACGGAGGTCTCGATGTCCTGGGCGGCGACCATCATGAGGTCGGCCATCTCGTCGATGATGCAGACGATGTAGGGCAGCTTCTCGTTCGGGACGCGCACGCCGTCGTCGATGACCTCCTCGGCCGCGGCGACGGCCGCGGCCAGCTCGTCGGGGCTGAGCGCGAGCTCTTCCTGCTTGGGGGCGCCGGCTTCCTTGGCGATCTTGGCGTTGAAGCCGGTGATGTTCTTCACGCCGCACTTGGCGAAGATCTTGTAGCGCTGCGACATCTCCGCGATGAGCCACTTGAGGGCGGCGGGCACGCGCTTGGGATCGGTCTCGACCGGGATGAGCAGGTGCGGGAGGTTGTTGTAGATCTGCAGCTCGACGACCTTGGGGTCGACCATGATGAAACGCAGGTCCTGCGGCGTGCAGCGGTAGAGGAGCGAGACGATGATCGCGTTGATGCAGACCGACTTGCCCTGGCCGGTGGCGCCGGCGATGAGCGCGTGCGGCATCTTGGCGAGGTCCTGGATGACGGGCTTGTTCGTGACGCTGTCCACGCCGAGCACGACGGGCAGCTCCATCGCGGCTTCGGCCCACGCCTTGGATTCGATGATCTCGCGGAGGAGGACGTCCTTGCGGCTCTTGTTCGGGATCTCGATGCCGACGGTGCCCTTGCCCGGCACGGGGGCCAGGATGCGCACGGCCTCGGCTTCGAGGTTCATCGCGATGTTGTTCGAGAGGTTGGAGATCTTCTCCACGCGCACGCCCGGGGCGGGCTTGATCTCATAGCGGGTGATCGACGGGCCCTGCTGGATGCCGACGTCGACGCCGTTGGCGGGATCGACTGGCACGCAGTCGACCTTGAACTGCTTGAGGGTCTCGATGAGGTCGGCGGCGCGCTTGCGGAAATCCTCGGGCGCGGCCTTGGAGCCGGCGGCCGGCTCGTTGAGCATCCTGATCTCGGGGAAGACGTAGTCGCCGCGCTTCTTGATGACCTGGCTCGCGCGGGCCTTCTCGATCTTGTCGGGCTGCACGACGAGCACCTTGCCGGCGTTGGGGCCGAGCGGCTCCGGCGCCTTGCGCGGCGGCTTGGCTTCGGGGACTTCTGCTTCGTCCTCGTCTTTGTCGTCATCGGCGACGGGCGTCGGCTTGGCTTTCTCGACCTTGGGCGCGTCGGCGGAGATGCTGACGTTGTCCGGCTGGACGAGGTCCGGGCCGGCTTCCTCGTCTTCCTTGGGACCTTCGTGCGGGGTATCGACCACCACCGGGACGGACTTCGAGACCGGCTTGGCGGTCTCCTTCGGCTGCGGGACGGACATCACGGCGCCCACGACTTCCTGCTGCTTGCGGCGGAGCTCGGCGGCGGCGACGTCGCGGCGACGCTGTTCTTCGGCGGCCTTGAGGGCGGCGGCCTTACGTTCGGCGTTCCAGGCGCCGAAGCCGTCGCGCATCTCGGCGATCCAGGAAGAAAGCGTGGCCTTCGGGTCGTCGGCGAGGGCGCCGAGCAGGCAGAAGCCGTAAGGGAAGACGAGGATCCAGGTGCCGTAGTCGAGATACGGATGGAAGACCGAGGTGAAGAGGATGTTGCCGAGCACGCCGCCGGGACCCTTCGGGTCGAACGCGGCCGTGGCGTCCGGCGAGGTGCCGAGCCAGAGCGTCAGGATCGGCGCGAACAGGATGACGCACAGGACCATCAGGGTGACCTTGAACGGCCAGAGCGTGTGCGCGCGCTGATTGAGGGCGAACCAGGCCGCCGCCAGGACGAAGAACGGGATCAGGAAGCCGGCGTAGCCGAAGAGATTGAAGAGGGCGACGGCGATGCTGGCGCCGAGCTCGCCGCAATAGTTATCCGTCACGGGGACGGTCGTGTCCTGCGTCCCCAGCCAGCTCCTGTCGTTGGCCGAGTGCGTGATCATCGCGACGAGCATGAACAGGCCGACGAGCGCGAGCACGGCGGCGAGGATGGGTTTGCTCTCGCTGGCCGGGCGGGCGAGCGTGGCGGAACGTTTACGGGCGGGAGCGGGCATGATTATTCGCCGAAGAGGGTTCCTTGCGAAGCGGCGTCCGCGGCGCCGGGCGGCAACGGATCGGCGTGGATG
>Ga0255117_1000670_pt1 | contig 10424 bp, 9 predicted proteins | sample Law_Atlam_RepA_8_2_FD_188583 | JGI IMG/M metagenome (GOLD analysis project Ga0255117, IMG submission 188583) | Freshwater microbial communities from St. Lawrence River, New York, United States - Law_Atlam_RepA_8h | ecosystem: Environmental > Aquatic > Freshwater > River | place: USA: New York...
TGTTGAAACCGCAGAATGGCGCGATGCATTTGCCAGCGTAGTACAGCTTCACGGCTGTGAACGCGCACGTTATTTGTTGGACCAATTGGTCGTGCTGGCACATCAGCAACACATTGGATGGTCACCCGAATTGGTCACGCCTTATGTCAACACGATTGCTGTACAAGCGCAGCAGCCCTACCCAGGAGACCTGGCCATTGAAGAAAAGCTCGCGTCATTGATGCGCTGGAACGCCTTGGCGATGGTGGCGCGGGCCAACAGCGCATACGGTGAATTAGGTGGGCATATCGCGAGTTATGCAAGTGCCGCTGATTTGTTTGAAGTGGGCTACAACCACTTTTTTCACGCTCGGGATTCTCATCACCAAGGTGACTTGGTATTTTTTCAACCGCACAGTGCACCTGGTGTTTATGCACGGGCTTATTTAGAAGGCCGGTTAAGCGAAGAAGATTTGTCGCACTACCGGCAAGAGTTGAAAGCGCCGCGTCTAGCAGCACGCGGTTTATCAAGTTACCCGCATCCTTGGTTGATGCCAGACTTTTGGCAATTTCCCACCGGATCCATGGGCCTGGGCCCCATCAGTGCCATTTACCACGCGCGATTCATGCGTTACTTGACTCACCGCGGTTTGCTCAACTGTGAGGGTCGTAAAGTTTGGGGTGTTTTTGGTGACGGCGAAATGGATGAACCCGAGAGCATGAGTGCATTGACACTGGCCTCGCGCGAGCGGTTGGATAACTTGGTCTGGGTAGTGAACTGCAATTTACAACGTCTGGATGGTCCAGTGCGCGGCAACGGTCGCATCATTGATGAACTTGAAAAGTTGTTTCGTGGTGCCGGATGGAACGTCATCAAATTGATTTGGGGCAGTGATTGGGATGGCCTGTTTGCGCGCGATACCAAGAATGCATTGGTCAAAGCATTTGCCAATACGGTGGATGGCCAAATGCAAACCTTTGCCGCCAAAGATGGACGCTTCAACAGAGAAACTTTTTTTGGCCAAAACCCGGAATTGGCACAACTCGCACAAGGCTTGAGCGATGAGCAAATTGACAGGCTTAAACGCGGCGGTCACGATCTGGTGAAAATCCACGCGGCCTATGCGGCAGCAACTGCACACCGTGGGCAACCAACAGTCATTTTGGCCCATACCAAGAAGGGCTACGGCATGGGCCAAGCCGGTCAAGGCAAGATGACCACGCACAGCCAGAAAAAATTGGATGAGTCAGCATTGCTGGCATTTCGTAACCGGTTCAACTTGCCTTTGTCTGACGAACAAGCTACACAACTGGCATTTTTCAAGCCGGCGACAGAAAGCCCTGAAATGCAATATTTGCACGCCAAGCGTGAAGCGCTGGGTGGCTATTTGCCTAAAAGACATACCGACTGCGAACCACTCACTGTGCCCGCGTTGAACAGCTATGCCGGTTTTGCATTGCAGGCCGATGGCAAAGAGATGTCTACCACCATGGCGTTCGTGCGCCTGTTGGGGCAGTTGCTAAAGGACCCTGTGTTAGGGCCACGTGTGGTGCCCATTGTTGCAGATGAAGCGCGTACTTTTGGCATGGCCAATTTGTTCAAGCAGGTAGGTATTTATTCCAGCGTCGGTCAGCAATACGAACCGGAGGATATCGGATCAGTGCTGAGTTACCGGGAGGCCATTGATGGACAAATTTTAGAAGAAGGCATCAGCGAAGCCGGTGCTATTGCCAGTTGGACCGCAGCTGCCACCAGTTACAGCGTGCACGGCTTGGCCATGCTGCCTTTTTATATTTATTACTCGATGTTTGGGTTTCAACGTGTGGGCGACGCCATATGGGCTGCCGCAGATCAACGTGCGCGTGGTTTCTTGATGGGTGCCACATCCGGCAGAACCACACTTGGAGGAGAAGGCTTGCAACATCAAGATGGCAGCAGCCATTTGATTGCCGCAACCATTCCCAATTGCAAAGCCTATGACCCGGCTTTTGCCGGAGAAATGGCCGTCATCGTCGACCACGGCATGCGCGAAATGTTGATCGAGCAAAAGGATGTGTTTTATTACGTCACCCTGATGAATGAAAACTATGCCCAACCGGATCTGCCTGCATCGGTACATGAACAGCTCATCAAAGGTGGCTACTTGTATGCAGCTGCTCCATTGGGCTTAGGGCCACGCGCCCCACAAGTCAGCTTGCTCGGTTCAGGCGCCATTCTGTGTGAAGTTGTGAAAGCAGCGGCCTTGCTGGCTCAACAAGGCATCGCAGCAGAAGTATTCAGCATCACCAGTTGGAGTGAACTTGCCAGAGACGGACTGCGCACCGAGCAAGCGATGATGGCAAACGAAAAGACGCCCGTGGCATTTGTCACCAGTCTGCTTGCCAAACACAAAGGGCCAGTGATTGCAGCCACTGACTATGTCCGCGCTGTGCCTGAAAGTATTCGTGCGTATTTGCCACAGAACCGTCGCTACATCACTTTGGGAACAGATGGTTTTGGCAGAAGCGATACCCGCCAAGAGTTGCGCTCTTTTTTCAATGTAGATGCTGTCAGCATTGTGAGAGCAGCGATATTTGCATTAGAAAAAAAATAACACGCTACGTGTCTTTGATGCAGGATGTCAGCAACGCATCTGTGTCAAGTGTGTGATTTTTCAAACCGGTGCATGTAATCACGTAGGCGTTCGACGTGGCCCAAAGGCATGGCGTTGTAAATGGAAGCGCGCATACCGCCGGCAGAGCGATGGCCACGCAGTTGCACCATGCCCTCTTTTTCCGCCCCTTGCAAGAACGCATCGTTGAGAGACGCATCGCGCAAAAAGAATGTGACATTCATGCGCGAACGGTCTGCATGCTGGACCTTATTAAAAAACAAACGGCTATGGTCTAAGTAGTCATACAACACATCGGCTTTGCGCTGGTTTAGCGATTGCATAGCGACCAAACCGCCTTGTTGTTGGATATGCTGCAGCACCAAGCCCATGATGTAGATGGCGTAGGTAGGCGGCGTGTTGTACATGGATGACTGCTCATCCTGGAATTGGTAATTGAAAGCCGAGGGCGTGACAGGCAATGCATGGCCAAACAAGTCGCGACGCACGATGACCAAGGTCACGCCGGAAGGCCCCATGTTTTTTTGCGCTCCGGCATAAATCACACCGTAGCGAGCCACATCCAGTGGTGCAGACATGATGTTGGAAGACATGTCTGCCACCAAAGGTATGCCACCGGTGTCGGGTATCCAATGGCACTCCACCCCACCGATGGTTTCATTGCTGCACATATGCACATACGACGCATGGGAAGATATCCGCCATTGGTTCTCTTGCGGCATGGATAAAAATCCGTTGTCGCTGCTGCTGGCCGCGATATTTACCTGCCCATACTTGCCCGCTTCCTTCATGGATTTTTCGGACCACACGCCGCTCACCACATAATCGGCAACACCGGTTTTAGCGATCAGGTTCATCGGCAAAATGGCATTTTGTGCAATCGCTCCGCCTTGCATGAATAGCACCGCGTAGTTGTCGGGCACCTCCAGCAATTGGCGAACCAATGAATGCGTGTTTGCCAATATTTCACTGAATTCCTGGCCGCGGTGACTCATTTCCATCACCGACATGCCACTGCCCCGCCAATTGAGCATGTCATTGGCTGCTAGTCGCAGCACTTCCTCCGGCAAAGTGGCTGGGCCAGAGCTAAAGTTGATCACACGTGTCATGAACAATTGACTTTCGAAAAATGAAATAAGTATATGGAATTAAAGATTTATTCTTTAAAAATAGGCATAATGAAGTATCGATCTACTGGGTACGCCCTGATTTATATGAATGGTTCGAAAGTTTGTATTTTGCTCGTCGCCAGTCAGTTGCTTGGGGCATGTGCCAGCCATTCCTCCAAAGCGATTGCAAAACTCGACAGTGGCAGCCCTGAATTCAGCTCTGCTGCTTGCCAAAACGCCAGGCAAAATGCGTGGCTTTACGATGAAGCGCAAATAAACAAATTGTGGGCGGGCCCCTCTGTGATTTTTCTAGCCGGCCCTATCGCGGTTCTACCCGTTCTGGCAACCAACATCGGTTTAAATTCGGCAGACCACATACAAGCCAATGACATTTCCACGCAATGTGGCGGACAACCCTTGACACAAAAAGCACTGAGCCAAAACATCGCACTGGATGCCACGATTTCAGTGGCAGTGGGCGGCATTGCACCTGCCATTGCGCCCAAAGTTACCGTCCCCTGAAACTATTCGGCCAAATCGATTTTTTCATGCGTAGCAATACGCTCTAACGCTTGCTCAAACAAAGCCCTGGCCGAACCGGACACTGCCGTTAAATAACTGTGCAAGCGCGCATCTTCGGTTGTTCTGCTCAAGCAGTCTTGGCTGTAGGCTTCGAAACTGTTGAGCATACCGAGCAAGTCTGCGACATGACGAGGGCATTCACACAAGACATTGGTTGAGATGCCCGCCATGCGTTGCAACACACGGTCGCTGTATTTGCGAGCGGGAATAATGCCGCTGCTGCTGGTTGCCGGCAAACTCCAACTGTTATCTACATAAGCAATAGACTGGATGATGTCGCTCAACTCCAGATCGGAGACCGGCTCGCGCCGGGCAATCACGCCGGCCGTGTGCAGATACTGCAACACCGCAACCGTGGCGAAATGGTAGATGAGGACACATCGCTTGACACCCAGGTGCTGCCTGAGTCGCTGTAAATCTTGCTGGATGGACACTTGCACCGAACCCATTTGCACCAACAAAATATCAGGGGTGGCGTTCACCGGTGTGGCCAAAGCTTGCTTGATATCCGCAAACATGTGGTCTACCTTTAGTGTGGTTTGCCGGCCAAATACTTGAGCAAATTTGTCTGTTTCAATCCGACTTGCCAGCGGAAAACCCACCACGGCCAATGAGATGAAGGCGGGGATAGAGGTTTTGTCGTTTTGCATGGACTTAGCAGCACGATGGTCATTCAACATAGACTGCAATTGCGGCACCGCGAAAGCGCCCATGGTGCTGATGGCATGGCCATGCTGCGTCAATGTTTTCAAGAGCGTCAGCTTCAGGACATCATGGTCGCTGTAGAGCCGTTGTCCGCCCTCGGTCTTTGGCGGGGCAACCACGCCATATCGACGCTCCCACACCCGCAAGGTTGCCACGGGCACTCCGCATAAGTTGGCCACGGCACCAATGCGGTGGATAGGAATAAATGCGGGGTCTGTGGCGGTAATTGTTTGCATAAGCCTGAATGATGAATAGGTTTTGTTGAGTTATTCTACAGAAATTCCTCAGTAAAACCTAGATTTATTTCTTGAATGTCTGCCAACATATACATTACGTATCAAGACACCTGAACAGCATAAGCAGGGTGCAACCACAAACGGGAGAAATGCATGTTTTCCAGCTTAACAAGAAATGCCGTGAACACAGTGTTGTTGGTGTGTAAAAACCAACTTAACGGCCCAGTTACCACGCTGACCATCAGTAAGCGTTTGGGTTTGTCTATTTCTTACCTTGAAGCCTTGTTGTCCAAGTTAAAAAAATATGGTTTCGTGGTGTCTTACCGTGGACCGGGTGGCGGCTACTGCTCAAACGGCAAACCCTCCGACCTCAAACTGATTGATATTGTTCGTGCATTTGATTTTGTCGACACCACGACAAGCCGATCTGCTCTCAAACCACAGGAGTTCGACAAAGACTTGATCAAGTGGATGATGCAAGAGTTTTTAGAAAACCACTTGCAGCATATGAACTTGGAAGAAGTCATGGCGCAGATGCCTGAGGAAATCTGGGGCGCTGAACCACAAAGAACCGCGACCACAGAGCCGCGCAGATTCAAGCCATTGCAAATCCATCGTTTACCCAGCGGACCAAATTCCGTCTTTAATCTGGCGTCTTCCATGGCAGCTTGATCGCATCAACAACTTCTTCTCGCTACTCCACCGAAGGATACATGTCTGCACCAGAGATGCCGCCCTTTGTGCGACGTCTCATTGGCCTTCGCATCAAACAACTGACTGGCTCAACCAGTTCCCCTGACGCATTTGCACAACCAGCTGGAGACCCAGGTTTGCTAGGCCCAGATGCAGTGGCATGGCGGGTTCATGCCCATTTCGTGGGCATGATGGTGGGCGGCCTGTCATCCTTGATGTTGCAAGCCCTGCATCCGCGTGCACTGGCTGCGGTCTGGGACCACTCCAATTTCAGAAGCAACCTCAAAGGCAGATTGGGAAGAACCGCATATTTTGTGGCCGTCACCACTTACGGCGCCAAAGCAGATGCCCTGTCAGCGATTGAACGTGTCAACCATATTCATGCGCATGTGAAAGGCCATATGCCGGATGGCAGCCCCTATGTTGCGAATGAACCCGAGTTATTGCGCTGGGTACATCTGGCTGAAGTCACCAGTTTTTTAAAGGGCTACCAATGGTTGTCCACCCGACCACTCAGCGCTTTTGAGGAGAACACCTACATCGCAGAGATGGCATCCATCGGACAACGCCTAGGAGCGGACCCTTTGCCAACAGAAGCGCAGAGCAGTTATGAAGCATTGAAGACATTTCAACCCGACTTGCGATTCGATGACAGAACCCAAGAAATTTTGCGTGTGATTGAAAACTATCCGGTCGACCTGTGGGACCTGCCGTTCATGAAGTTGGTGATACAAGCCAGTTTTCACATGTTGCCTGATTGGGCGCTGCATATGTTGCGTAAACCGGTCGCCTGCGAATGGGAAAGACAAACTGTTCGCCAAGCCTTACGCATCGCGTCAGCGCCAGTTCAAGCGGCCTTGGATGTTGATGGAGTCGCCGCCCAAGCCAGACGTCGGGCTCAAGCCTTTTAAGTCGATTGCGTCCACACCTGCTGACAAGTCGGGCATTTGATCTCCATGCGTTTGTAGACATCAATGCGGCATTTCTGGCCACATGCAGGACAACTGACAATCGCCTTTCCATTACTGATCTGTGGCCTTTCCAATTCTTGGTCTGTCAATGTGATCGGTACGCGCAAATCGAACATTTGACTGGCCTTGAAGCTAACCTGATAAGCGGGACGGGGCAAATCTACTCTGGCGAAATCACCGGCTTGCACCGTGAGCGGATAGAGCTTGTCTCCGATATGGCTTTCTGCGGCAAACCAGCGCCTTGAATTGGGGGGCTTCATCAATTGCAAAATGCTGGGGTCTTGAGATACGCGACTGGATTCATCCACCAAAAAACGGATGGCATCTAACTGTTGCCTGACTTCGTGTTCCGATGCGCTTTTGTGGGTGTAGTAGTAATAACCAAAATACACGCACGCTTTCAAGTCGTTGCCAAAGGAATACCACTTGAGCACCAAAATGCGCAAAGCGTCAATGAATTTCACCAGCTCAGCGTTCACACTGATCACCCGGTCATTGACCATAGCCACCAGCAAAAGATTGAGTGAACTGGTCAAGCCCGTGCTTTGATGTATGCCTTGGGGCTGGTTAAACATATTTTTTTGTTCGATGCTGTGGTGTGCCACCGAAAGTGCGCGAAAGTATTCTGGCAAGGCAGCGCTGACATTGGGTAACAACTTTAAAAAAGTTTCCTTGTCACGGCTCGTCGAACGGTACTTCTCAAACGGATATTCCATATAGCGCGCCTAACTTGCGTTTAATTTTTCGATGATCAGGTTTTTCAATTCTGTGAAGCTGTACCTGATCTCCTTGCCATCAAGTTTATTGACATAGTGATTGGTCCACCCGTACTGAATGGTCAATGAGTTACCAAATAACTCCTCATACAAATGAATCATTTGAAATTCATCAATCTTGTTGCTTGCCAAATGGGACAACACTGTTTCATGCTTTTCTGACGGTTTAACAGGCGGCGCTTCGTGTACAGGTGATGGCTGCTGCGCAGGTTCTGTGGGGCGCTTGTGCTTGTCGTTAAATTTCTTCCAAGCCGCGTCAAATTCTTTGCGCTTACGGGCGGTGCCAAGCATGGCGTGGGCCTGATTGAGCTCGGCCATGATTTCCGTATAAAGGAATTTCTTCTCGGGATGCCGATCCGGATGGTATTTTTGTGCCAACGCTTTGTACGCCGCTTTAATCACCTCGTTTTCAGCGGTATGCAGCAACCCCAAGACCTGGTACAAATCCTTCATACGTCAACCAGCCAGCGCATGGAAACTGAGGGATTTGACACGGGCGTTGTCAAAGTAGGCCTTCCAGAAATCTAACAACATAGGGTTCAAGGTGCGGGGACTGCTATTGACCAAATACACTTCTACATGAACTTGTGAAAAATCAACAAACAACTTAGTGGCCGCATAACTGCTGGCATATGTTTCAAAACCAACAGGCTTGCCATACATGGTCAAGGACTTGCTGTTTTGCAGCATGTCAGAGAGCACATACAAACGTACTTCGCCATTGATTTTTTGTTTTTGTATGGAGTTGAGATTGACCAGTTGCAGCATTTCCAAAATGGGCGATTCATTGGCAGCTTGCACATTCATCATGCCTTCAGTGACGGACAACATGGGCTCAATGAAGTGTTTGATGTATTGCTGCTTGAGTGCTTTGAGATTGGCTGTCAATTCACTTTTCTCGTGGCCGTCACCGGGATTGCACAGCTCAAACAGTGGCTTGGTGTTGGCCTGGAAATCGTCACCCAAGGCATACACCGACAACAATTGGCCAGGTGGCGTTGAGTCGACCAAGTTTTTGATGAAAATGTCCAGCGATGTCTTTTGCGCCAAGTTAAACGGATCGGTACGGTCTATCAACACTACCCGTTGACCGCTCGGGCCTTCGGCGGGACACATTGTCACTGGGTCCAAGCCGGGCTTGCGTTGCAGATTCCACCAAAACGCAGAAGCGATACCCGCCAGCACCAAAGAAAAAAAGAACACGCTGAAAAGTATGTTGCTTCTTGTTTTGCGCTTTTGCGATCTGGTTTGACGTGCCATAACAAAAATGCTCAGTGGTATTTCAAATGGTTCAACCGAGAAATTGATTGCTCATACAAGGCATAGACTTTTTCACGCTGTGTAGTCACATTGTTTTCGTAGGTTTTGATGTCTTGCTCCAAGGCAGCAAGCAGTGCATTTTCTTGGACGTTGTCCAAGCGCGGCATGCTGACAGGCTTGAGCGCGGGCAAGCTGTCAAAGTAACTGGGGCGCAAACCATCTTCACGCGCAATTTCATTTTCAATGCGAAATTTCCTGATAACAGCGTAAAGCACCACCTCGGTTTGGCTGACCTTATCCGTGCATTCACGCACCAAGGCTTCTTTTTCCAGCAAGAGTTTTTTCAAGGAGGCTGAGAGTTCATGCAAGGTCTTGAAACCTTGGTTGATCAGATCGAGTTTTTCCTGCTTTAACTCTTCAAGTTCTTCTTTGACTTCTTCGAATTCAGCGTCAAACTCGTCGCGTGTTTGGTGACACCGTCGTACCATGGCACCATAACCGGGATAGATATCATCGATGGTCAATCCATCAAAGATGGCGGCGATCGCAAAACCCAAAGATATAGCTACCAAAAACCAAGACACCAAGTCATTCAAACCAAAAAAATGCGTTTGCATGGCCGCCCAGGCTTGTTGTGTCGGATTGGCGGCGCCCGCCATCAACTGCTCTCGGATATGGCCAATTGACATGGCCACCAGCAACATGAAACACAAGGCAAACAACACGGAAATAGCGCCAAATAATTTCCCGGCGATGGGTTTGCTCACGATCCAAGGCACTGTAAATCTTCCTAAGAAGAAACAACCCAACACATTGATACCTGCCAGCAAAGCGGCGTAGACAAAACCACCGATCAATCCTGAGCTCAAGCCTTCGGCAAAGAAATTGGCGTTCAACACGCCTTCAATGCCGACCAAAAAAACCAACACCGAGTAACGCAAGATCAATCCGGAGGAAGATGGGTAGTTAGCCTCGCGCTCCAAACCATTTTTCTTTTTAAACACTTCTAATTCTTTGAACCTGATCATGGCGTTATAAGCCAATTTTTTCAGCCAATCACCCTGCTCGTCCATGAGTTTGCGGGTTTGACGTTCAAACTCGGCGTTCAAAACATCTGATTGCAAGGCTTTGTAAGTGAGTTCCATGCCCACCACTTTGGCATGGATGTCTTCTGTTTGCCGGATGTAGTCACGCTGAACCTCTTCTCGCATCAGGTTCAAATGCTCGACCACTTCTGTTTCTTTTTGCGTGGGTTTTTTTTCATGAAAGGACGGCAACCCTAACGCAGCCAATCGTTTGGCTTCTTTAACGATTTGAAACTTATCAACAATTGAATCTATTTCCAGTGACAAGTTTTCAGACCGCGCAGGTCGCCCGGAAAAAAACTGCTTTAACCACGCCATGACCCGCATGCTATTAACCTCAATTCATACTTGTCATTGTGAAAATTTTGAACCAGCGCCGAGGGCTGTGCTCAACGCAACTCGCAGAGATATGTTGGT
>Ga0255117_1000676_pt1 | contig 10381 bp, 10 predicted proteins | sample Law_Atlam_RepA_8_2_FD_188583 | JGI IMG/M metagenome (GOLD analysis project Ga0255117, IMG submission 188583) | Freshwater microbial communities from St. Lawrence River, New York, United States - Law_Atlam_RepA_8h | ecosystem: Environmental > Aquatic > Freshwater > River | place: USA: New York...
ACCTTTCTGAGACTACGATGAACCCTAAAAACAGAACGTTGGCACGTGTGACGGTCGCAACAGCTGCAGAGGCGGACAACGTGTTTACAGTACTCCTTGGTGAGAAGGTTGAACCTAGGCGCGCGTTCATCGAGCGTCATGCCCGGGAAGCAAAGAACATCGATACGTTCTAACACTTGCATATCAAATAATGAGGGCGCTGAACTATCAGCGCCCTTTTTCTTTGATAGCAGTCATCCGATAAGTTGAGATGCTGCCGTAACTGGACTTTCACTACCCGGGACCTCGTTCGCTATCGATACATCGTGGCGAGTGTTACGCGACGGCTGCGCCTTCGGACTCGAGGAGCCCCTTGCGCTTGTCTGCTTCGTCCTTGAAATCCTAAACTTCGATCACCATCAGTTAAACAAGACAGGACAGCGTCGTACCTGAGGTGTAAGTCATCCGATTCAACATTTCTGATCACAAACTCTTCAAGTCGGTTAAAGGATGAACGGATGCTATTGTCGCGACAAAAACAAAAACCCCGCTGACCGTGAGGCCAGCGGGGTTTTCGAATGCGTCTCGGAGACTACTTGATCTCGACGACTGCACCTTCGGCCTCGAGGAGACCCTTGAGCTTGTCTGCTTCGTCCTTGGTAACACCCTCTTTGATTGCCTTTGGAGCTGCATCAACAACTTCCTTAGCTTCCTTGAGGCCGAGACCCGTAAGTTCGCGGACAACCTTGATAACTTGGATCTTCTTGTCACCTGCGGACTTGAGGACAACATCGAATGCTGTCTTCTCTTCCACAGCGGCAGCTCCGCCAGCAGCAGGAGCAGAAGCAGCTACAGGTGCAGCAGCGCTAACACCAAACTTCTCCTGGAGTGCCTTTACGAGCTCTGCGAGCTCGAGGACAGTCATGTTCTCAATGGCGCCAATAAGTTCTTCAGCGGTCATGATTGATACCCTTTCAATGTGGTGTTCTCACCACGATGCAGTTACGCGGCGGCTTTCTTTTCTTCGATAGCCTTGAGCGTATAAACAAAATTCGAGATAACCCCTTGCAACGTGTACACGAGGCCGGAGATTGGTGAGTTGAACGCACCAAGCATCTGTGAAAGGAGAACATCACGCGGTGGAACCTTGGCAAGAGCATCAATCTGCTCAGCACCAAAGTAACGACCACCGACCACACCACCCTTGATTTTCAACGGGGTATTGCGGTTTGCAGCGATGTAATCCACGACAACCTTTGCAACTCCAATTGGATCGGAGGAAGCAATCGTTGCAGCCGTTGTGCCGTTCAACAAGATATCGACACGTTCGTCGTCGATTCCCTGTTCCTTCAGCGCAATACGCATCAACGTGTTCTTCACAACCGAGAAGTCACCATCGCCGAGTTCACGTAGCTTAGTTCGAATCTCGCCCATCTGAGGCACGGTCAGGCCACGGTACTCTGTGAGGATGACTGCTTCACTGCTAGACAGTGTCACACCCAGGTCACTGGTAATCGCTTTCTTGACCGAGGCCGGCTTTTTGGAGATCTGCCGACTGATCTTGGTTTTCTTTGCCATTCGAGCTTCCTTCTCGTTACCGAGACGCAGAAAACGAAAAGCCCTCCGACCCAGACAGGTCCGAGGGCGAACACACATTACAGCGTACCCGCTTTACCCTCGGCAGGCGTACATGATGTACATTACAGGGCGAACCCTACCGGCTGTCTTAGGGGAAAGACAAACGTTTCCAAGAGTGGATACTATCGCGGTATCTAACTGGCGTCAAGGATAGTCTTTAGGATCAGGTAGGAATCCATACAGATGACCATTAGCACGAAGGCCCATTTCAGCTTTGCAGGACTGATCTTCTTACCGATGGTGATTCCTAGTTGAGCAAAAATAGATGCTCCGATTAACATCAACATCGCGATATCAAGGCGAACATTCCCAGCTAAAGCATAGTTGACTGTGCCAGTAAGGGATGTAACCAGTAAGACACCCGTTGATGCCATCGCAGCCGAGTTGACCCGCATCCCCACCCCACGCGTTAGAAGTGGAGTCCATAACAACCCTCCACCAATACCAAGGATTCCCCCAAGTGCACCGATTACAATTGCCGCTGGAATGAGGACAAAATATGGCACAACTCGTTCAACCGTGCTTAGTGCTAGGGTTGGCCCTAGCTTGGATGTCGAAAGAACACCTCGCACCGCTCCGGGATCCGGTGGCGCGCTAGCCATTAGAATTGCACCAGTGGCAAGTACCATGATGAACGCAATATTAACAAACGATGCAGCAAAACCAAGCGTGTTTAAATGCTGTAGAAGCACCACCCCAAGCTGCACGCCAAGCCATGTTGGAATTGCGATGACAACCGCTAGTTTCAGCTCACCCAGACCACTTCTCTGTGCTTTGATCAGCGATGCAACCGCCACACCTATCATCTGACAGAGCCCGGTACCGACAGCAACCATCGGTGGCATCCCTAGCATGTTCACCAATATGGGCGTGATGAGAATGCCCCCACCAACACTGAACATCCCTGCCGTAACCCCAACGGCACATCCGAGCAGCAATATGATGAGTGTTTCTACAATGGTCAGTGTCGTAGCCTTCCTACAATGGCGTTGATCCTCTCGAGGAGAAACACCGATATAGCCCCCCAAAGCGCTGGCAACAGCACAGACATCACAACACTGACGATGGATACTCGCATTGCGAAAACGATATCAGAGTTCAGAGGTGTTGCAATGAAGGAATCATACACAGCCCGCGCGTAACAAACGTCAACCTTCTGCTCTGTTGTACAGGCGCTACGAACATTCACAGACTTTGGATACGACTCTTAGTGAAGAGCATGGCCTTCTAAGAGCGGGTTTAGATACCCGATAATGAACATCTACGGTTGCATAACCGTCCATGTCGGTACCCGCAATCTGACATTTATGGAGTACCCCTCATGAACAACAAGTTGATTTGCTTTGGAGCTTTGTCGCTCCTGATGATATCCGGTAGCTTTGCTCAGGCTGGAACCAAGCCAAAGGGACAACGCCAGGCAAAGTCAAGGACCATTGATGCGGCTGACATTCAAACAGCATTGAAGGGAATGACCCTCAGCGCTGAACAAAATGCAAAAGTAGCTGATTTGGTCAAAAATTTCCTTAGTGGCGTCAATGGAACCCTGACTCCTGAACAACAAGATCAGCTGAAGACAGCGCTCGAGAAGGCTATTGCACCTAAAAGCCCTGCAGACAATCTGATCACCTCTTTATCGGCCGCTGTTACTCTGACACCCGAGCAGGAACTCAAGGTTAAGCCAATGGTTGAGGAAACGCTCAAGGCGATGCGTGACAAGACCAAGGGGTTAGAGGCAAATGAGCGCAAGCAGGTTACGGAGCAATCGATGTCCGACCTCAAGACTGCACTCCGCGGCGTTCTAACGACTGATCAGCAGGCAAAGCTGGATGGCTGGAAGCCATCGATGCGCGGACGTGCTCAAGGCCAACCAGGCCCTGGCGCAGCAGGCAAGAAGCCCGGCAAGCCGTAGTTCGTAAATCACGCGTGCCTCATCGGGTGTGGACTCTGTCGACCCTGATGAGGCACTCTCTATTTCAATTCGGCTAAAGTGGCGATGATGCGCCCCGGGGCATGGAGTCCCGTTGCAACGTTGGCTTGCTCTAGCGATGTAACACCGGTAAGCACACACGCTGAATGCATCCCCACTCTGTTGGCGCAGGCGATATCCGTATCAAGCCTATCTCCCACCATTAATGCGTCCTCTGGCTTCGTCCCAGTCTGCTCAAGAAGAAACTGCAGACCAAGCGGTTCCGGCTTACCAATCGTGATTGGTTCACATTCCGCTGCCGCCGCAATTGCCGCAACAATACTGCCGCCACCGGGAATCACTCCCGTTTCCGTTGGGTATTGCGTGTCCCGATTCGTCGCGATGAACGTGCCCGTCCGCAGAATTACTTGCTGCGCCCGCAGCAGTGTTTCGTACGTAAAGCCTTTGTCCAGCCCTGCGACAACCGCATCGCAGCTGGCATCCAAGTCTGGCGATAGATCACGGTTCACCACCGTTATCCCGGCAGCCTCAAGCTCATCAACTAAGCCACCACCACCGACGACAAAGACCGTCTTGATGGTTGTATTTGATGCAATCCAAGCAGCTGTAGCGCTGGCGCTGGTAACGATTTCATCCGGAGTTACAGCGATACCGAATCCAGCTAGCTTGTTCGCGTAGAACTGCCGGGTTTGTGTCGAGTTGTTTGTAAGGTAACGAACGGTGGTCCCGGATTGCTTCAAGCGTTCCACGGCAGGCGCGGCATCCGATAGCGGAGTATTCCCGAGAAACAAAACACCATCCATATCAAACACAACTAAGCGGTACATGCCTAAAAGTATCATAGGCTCGAGCTTGGTAGCCCCTGATGCCATTGAAGTTGTATGGATGGTCTGTGAATACTCTCGATGTGCGATGCCATTCAAGCGAATTTTTTAGTATTCGGAATACATCAATTGATTGTTTTATTCGTTGGATGTCGTTAAGTATGGCGGCGTTACCAGAAGTCCAAGCGGTCAAGTTCACACACATCGAGGTTGCATGTACCGTATAATGGCACGTGCAACGGGTAGTGATTCAGTGATCAGCAAATTGCGGGATGCCGTGATTGCTTGTCCTGGGCTTGTGCAGCTGATTAAGTTTAGTATTGTTGGAGCTTCATCGTTTGTAATCGATGCGGGTTCGTTCAACATCTTATTTTATAAGTTACACCTTCCACTTCTCATTGCCAAAACGATTACGTTCATGTTTGGTGTGACCAATGGGTTTATTTGGAACCGACATTGGACCTTTCGTGGACGCGTTGGAACTGCGGCAAAGCAGTATCCTAAATTCGTCTTGACCAACATGGTTGGATTGGCTTTGAACCTTACCATCATGACTGGCACATTGGTTTTGGCAGCACGTGCCGGGTTTGCGCACGGCGACTTTGAACCGTCGCAGGTACCCGGTATGTTGATGACTGCAGAGGGCCGAAAAGCCTTCGACCCATTGGTTGTTTTTGCAGCTTTGGTAGTAGCAACATTTTTTGTGACGGCTTGGAATTTCACGGCGGCGCGCCTGATCACATTCCGAGACCAGTCGTAACCGATTCGCATTTAGTGCAGAGGAGCCATTTTGGTATCCAAAGAAATCATCGTAAATGGTGATCCGCGGGAAACCCGGATTGCTGTCCGTGAAGACGGAAAACTCGTCGAATTACACATCGAACGCGGTGAGCGTGTCGTTGGCAGTATCTTCAAGGGCCGTGTCGATAATGTAGTCGCAGGTCAGGATGCCGCATTTGTTGACATCGGGCTGGAACGAAACGCTTATCTTGCAGCGGGTGACATTGTCTCCCCTGGCGACCTCGATGAAGATGATTCGTTTGATCGTCGCGGCAGACGTCCACGCCCAACCGTTCCCATTAAGAACCTGGTGCGACGTAACCAAGAAGTCTTGGTACAGGTCATTAAGGGCCCACGTGGCACAAAGGGATCCCGCGTTTCTACGCGTATCTCGCTGCCTGGACGCTACTTGGTGTTCATGCCGGATGAAAACTCGACGGGTGTATCGCGCAAAATCGATGACCCGAAAGAGCGTGATCGCCTAAAGCGCATTGTCGAAGGCATCCGTCATCCAGGGTATGGATTAATTGTCCGTACCGAAGCTGAGGGCAAAACCGAGCGCGAGCTACGTCAGGACCTTGAGTACCTTGAGCAAACCTGGGCAACGGTAAAGCAATCCGCAGACTCAGTCCGGGCGCCAGCGCTTGTTTATCAGGACCTTACACTGCTATTCCGCATCCTGCGTGATGCGTTTGGCTCAGATGTTGACCGCCTGATTCTAGACAATCCTGAAGACTACAAGAAAGCACATGAGCTGCTTGACTTCTTCGGGCCATCCCTGAAGGACCGGGTTGTCCTTTTCGATTCACATATTCCGATTTTTGACCATTTCCACATTGAACAGGAAATGCACCAGCAGCTGCGCCGACGGGTGCCATTGAAGTCCGGTGGCTATCTGATCATCGACCAAACCGAAGCACTGGTCGCCATCGATGTTAACTCAGGCAAGTTTGGTGGAAAGACCGAAGGTCTGTCGGACACAATCGTTCAAACCAACCTTGAAGCTGTAAACGAGATTGCCCGCCAGTTACGCTTGCGTGACATGGGCGGTATTCTTGTCCTCGACCTGATCGACATGAACAATGCAACAGACCGCCGTAAGGTGGAAGTTGCACTTGAGGCTGCCTTCAAGACCGATAAGAACCGCTGTAAAGTCAGTCATATCTCGCCACTTGGCTTGATTGAAATGACCCGAAAGCGTACCGGTGAGACAGTCAACGAGCAAATGGATGTCCCTTGTCCATACTGCTCGGGCACAGGCCGTGTTCAGTCCCCAGAATCTGTCGCATTCACCATCCAACGTGAGATTCGTCGTCAAGCGAAGACCAACACCGCTGAGGCATTCCATGTAACATGCCACCCACTGGTTGCTGCAGCGCTTGTCGGTGATGGCGGTGATGACATCGAACAGCTCGAGCACTTTATCGAGCGCGGTGTCTATATTCGCTCCACCACAGACATCCACATGGAGAAGTACGACATTCAGCCTGGTTCCATGGATGACTTCGATCGTAGACTGGCAACATTCCGCCCTGGACAATCTGTGGATGCACGTATCGTGAGTGTTGGTGACACACCGACATCTACTGCAGCGGGCATTACGGAAACAGGTCTTGTGATCCACTTCCAACAGGGAAGCCGACAGCTTGGCCAATCGGTCCGCCTGAAGGTAACCGGTACCGGACGCTCATCGGCGACGGGAGAAATCCTCAACCGTGATCGCGTCAATGATAATCAACCTCGGCCGCATGTTGCGCCGACATCGGAAGGTGCGATGACATCACGGCCATCCGATGGTCAAAATCGTCGGCGGCGGCGCCGCGGTCCACGGGAAACCAGTTAGGTTTTCTTCTAGCGACGCGCAATCTGAAACGACCCGGGCTCAACACCCGGGTTTTTTCTTATTTGGATAGCAGCGGTGCAAACAGCATCCGAAGGTGCGATGACATCACGGCCATCCGATGGACAAAATCGTCGGCGTCGGCGCCGCGGTCCACGGGAAACCAGCTAGGTTTTCTTCTAGCGACACTCGAAATGAAACGACCCGGGCTCAACACCCGGGTTTTTTCTTATTTGGATAGCAGCGGTGCAAGGCGTCGGTCACCACTAAACCATCCCGCGAATGCATCACGTACCTTGCCATCCTGGTCAGTTACGATGATCGTCGGATACGCATCCGTGCCAAGCACCTTACGGGCATTCATAGTGCGTTCACTTCGGCCTGCGGGATCCCACAACGGTACGATGTTCGTAGGGAGCGACTTCACAGATGCCTTCCATGTAGCCTCATCGGTGCGCACGCACAGGGCGTAAACCGTAACAACGGTCTTCGACTTTGCTGCCACTGACAAAATCTGAGGAAGCGCACGCATCGCCGGTTTGCTTCCCGGATGATAGATCACAACCACCGATTTCCCTGTAACTAGACTCGGGAGATCGATTTTTTTACTGTCTCCGTACCTGACGATGTCATACGCAGGAAGTACATCTCCAGTAGCGATGAGCGTTTCACGAGCAGCGAGCGGTGCTTTACTCTTACTCCCGGATACCGAAGGGTTTGGCTTAGGTGCAACCTTCTCAGGAGCGCTTTTCCCCTTTACAGGAACGACTCTCTTTATTGGAGCCGCCTTCGTCTGTGGTTTACCCGATGTTTTCCCTGGCTTTGCCGTCTGTCCTGCAACGACGCTGTTTTGCAAAACTGCGGTCATAAGTACAGCTGCCAAGAGTGCGATACTAACTTTCATCGGAATTCACCTTTTCTGAATGGATTGAAAATGCTACCATGCACCGTCTGATGGATATCCATTCATCGGTCAATTGTATACGTTAGAGAGCGCGCAATGACTGCGCGTCTGGAGTAACCATGGATACGGAAATCACAGTCATCAGTGACTCCGCGAATGAAGCACCCGTAAAGCCACTTCGTGTTGCCTTTATCGGTTGCGGTGGTATCGCGCAAACACATATCAGCTACCTCAAGAAGATGCCTGGCGTGTCCATCATCGCTGGTGCAGACCTTCGTCAGGCTGCCCTCGACCATATGCACACCGCACATGGCGTTGCAAAGGACCACCTCTTTACATCCTTTGATGAGATGCTTGCAACTGTCGGCTCTGAAATCGATGCCGTTTCCGTTTGTACATCCAATGGCGCACATGCTCCTGCAGTCATCGCAGTTGCCAAGGCTGGCAAGGATATGCTTTGCGAAAAGCCAATCGCGATGAGTGCTCAGGAAGCTGAAGGCATGGTCGCCGCGGTCAAGGCTGCTGGCGTCAAGTTTGTGATGGGCTTTCAACACCGTTACGAGCCACGTTCGAAGTACGTACGTGACCTCGTCGAATCTGGAGCGCTCGGCAGAATTCTGTACGTCCGTGCGCAAGCCCTTCGCCGCCGTGGCATCCCGAACTGGGGCGTCTTCGGCCGCAAAGAGCTGCAGGGTGGCGGTCCACTGATCGACATCGGTGTGCACATCCTTGATACCGCTTACTCCCTCATCGGCAACCCAACCCCTGTGACCTGTACGGGCAACACCTTTACATGGCACGGAAACAAGCCATCGGATGTCAAGTCTGTCTGGCCAAACTGGGACTGGGAAACCTACACCGTTGAGGACCTCGCCGTCGGTATGATTCGCTTTGATAACGGCACAATGCTTACCCTTGAGTCGAGCTTTGTTGCGCATATCAAGGAAGATGTCTTTGACATCCAGATCATGGGTGAAAAGGGCGGCATCATCTGGAGCACCAGCGAGACCTTTAGCGACATCAATACCTACATGATGAACGGCAAGCCTGAGTTCATCCCGACCTGGGACATGTGGGAATACAAGATTCGTCACTTCGTGGAAGTCGTCCGTGATGGCCGTGAGAACGAGTGCCCAATCGAGCATGGCTTTATGGTCATGAAGATGCTGTCGGGTATCTATGCATCGGCTGCCGAAGGCAAGGAAGTCGCCCTCTAAGCGGCATTCTGAATGGATCGTACAGCCCGCTTACCAGCTTGGTATGCGGGCTGTTTTTATGTCAGCTTGGCTTTGGTGTTGCTGGAACAGTGATCATTTGGCGCTGTTGCCCATCTGCTGCAGGAATACCTTCGCTTCTGATACGGATGGCATCAAACCCGGGAGACTTGTCAAGCACGAGGCCTTTGTCCGATACGACTTCCTTACAAAGTTCCCGTGGAGCAGCTTCATCTAATCGTGCTGGCCACGAAAGCGTTCGTTTTCGGTATGCCCATGCGGAACAGTACAGGCCTGTCATACGGACCTCGGTTAGTAGCGCAAGGACGCGGCCTAATGAAGGCATCGAGACGGGCAGAAGAATATTTGTGATCAGGCGGCTATCCTGATTTTGCGGCTCACGAACCTTTGCATCGTAGCGCATCGGGTTTTCAATACACCGCAGCACGTCAGCAAGCTCTGCCCGGGCATAATCGAGGGCATCGGATTTCGCCGCATCAAACCGGGCTTTGTTTCCGGCAAGTTCGTCGTACAGACGCTTGTCATCATCATCGGGACTGGCAAGATCGAGATTAGATGTCTCTAATTTCCCAACGGTGCTTATAAAGAACCGATATTCGGACTGAAAGGCGGCTCCATACACTGCGCGACTTGCAACGCCTTGGTTTAGCACCTTAGCGATGGCATCGAGGTCGTCGGCATCGATGAGCGGTGCCAGAGAGACGACTTGACGCAGGATGATTGACTGACACGCAATCGACACCAGTGTTCCGATGAGGACATCCGGTGCGGGTGCAATCGCTATCCGCATCCCGACGTTTACGAGGCGAGCACAATCCCGAGAGCGCCCTGTACCAGCAGCGTGAAACATCGCGACACTGACAAATCGAACCACCTTTCGGAATGCGGCAAGGTCCGGAAACAGGGTCTCCAGGTTGACACTTGTTCTTGGCGATACAAAAGGCATCCGCTCGGTATCGAGGAGCAAACGGACCACATTGCGCGCTCGATTATCTGCAAAGTAGCGGGTGACACTAGAAATGTTGGCTTTGTTAGCCTGTGTCAACTCCTCAAACTTTAGTAAGTCCCCTGTCAGCTTATCGGCGACATCACAGACAACCTCCCAGCCGTTATTTCCCGTTGGGTTTGGGAACAGCTGTTTTAGCAAGGATGGCGAATCTTGGCGCAACGTTGGCATGCTTCGTTATACACGGTCGTCTATCTACGTAAAACCCAGCAGTTGGGAGATGATGGTGTTGCCCTGTACACTTTTTG
>Ga0255117_1000688_pt1 | contig 10287 bp, 12 predicted proteins | sample Law_Atlam_RepA_8_2_FD_188583 | JGI IMG/M metagenome (GOLD analysis project Ga0255117, IMG submission 188583) | Freshwater microbial communities from St. Lawrence River, New York, United States - Law_Atlam_RepA_8h | ecosystem: Environmental > Aquatic > Freshwater > River | place: USA: New York...
CCCGGCTCTTTTTCCAGGATTTCGCTCAGCGCCCGTCGCCCGCTTGCCAGGTTGCTAGGGGCGGGAATCGTCACCGTGGGAACGTCGTGACCAAAAGTGGCCATGAATCCTTGGCGTCGCTGTTGGGCTCGCTCGTCATCACCCGTGGCTAAGGCCACATTCTTCCACCCGCGCGACAGGAAAAAACCAGCCACCGCATTGCCCACCTTGATGTGCGAAAAGCCAACAATCATGTCAATTGGATGCTCGCTAAGGTCCCAGGTCTCCACAACTGGAACACCAAGATTTTTCAGGAGTTCGCGAGCCTTGGGCGAGTGCACCTGACCGGCAACAACTACGCCGTCTGGTCTACGCCCCATCAAACTTGAAATTAGCTTTTCCTCGCGCGCATGGTCATAACCGGTCTGCCCAAGGATAAGTTGATATCCGCTCGTATCCAACGTTTCCGTCATGACCCGTACTGTGGGCAGGAACTGCGGCACGGAAATGATCGGAACTAAACCGACTACAGTCATGCTGCGACGCGACTTCAAGCCACCCGCTAGCATGTTGGGTATGTAGCCAGTAGCGATGACCGCTTGCTTGACCTTTTCGATTGCCGGTTTGGATACCTTCTCGGGTGTGCGCAAAGCACGCGAGGCACTACTGCCTCAACGAGCATTCCGCACGAGCCGTACCGGCAGTCGGTCATCGCGGTGAGATGGAGTTCGTGAATGAGATCGGTGAGGTTGAGGTCAGCAACTCACATAGGTTTCTTATCCCGCCGAATGGCATGCCGTGCAAGTCGCTCGTAGAGCGGGAGTTCAATCTTCGTTTCGACTTCACCTTGTCCACAGACCAGGCGGCTGAACTTAGGCTCCGATTGTCGGCTTGGCCGTTTCGCTCAAGCTGGCCGGCAGCGTGGCCCACGACGGCACCTATGTAGAGCAGTGCTCCGCGTACGCAGAGTGCTGATCGTCAAGCGATGGGGCAGCCAGACGTCACCCTGGGGCTGTAAGGTGCGCGGGCAGAGCGTGGGGTGCAGGCTAGCTGCGCGAAGGAATATTGCTGGGAAAGGGCTGCGAACGCAGACTGGAGTTCGGCCCAGCGGCCGACTTCAAAAGGAGATCAGCATGAAGCTGACGGATCAAGAGTTGCGCAAGCTGCGCGACGCATACAACGTACAGAAGAAAACGCAACGGCGCCGGAAACCAGATCGGAACGGCCACCGAATCCAGGTCACGATGACCTTCGAGGAGTGGCTGCAGGTCTGGACGGAGAGCGGCAAGCTGCACTTGCGAGGGAATGGGCGCGGAAAGTTCTGCATGTCGCGCAAGAACGACCTGGGCGACTACGCGGTGGGGAACGTGGAGATCAAGGCCTGTGAGGAGAACAGCCGGGAGGCCAAGCTGGGGCGACAACCTTCAACTTGCACTCGAGACAGGATGAGCGCGAGCCGAGCTGGAGTGTCAAAAACCCAAGCTCACAAAGAAAGCATCTCGGAAGGGCACCTTGCGTTGCCGATAGTCAGGTGCCCGCACTGCTCTAAGCCCGGCAGGCAAGGAGGCGCAATGCGGAGACACCACTTTGATAGTTGCAAGTCACTGGCAGAGCCGATACGAGAGCCAGGAGCCATCTACACTTGACCTTCGCATCGATATCTAGGTCCAACTCGGAGGAGTCCCCCGTATTGATCGGCTGCCGTTCTTGCTATCGCATCGGGACTGTGCTGCGCTGGCTCTTGTCTACGATAACAAACTCTAGAAAAACGAGTTTTTCCGTTGCGCTCAAATTGCGGTGCGCATGAATCATCCCGGGCCGAACGTGGAGGCTGTCCCCCGGCTTCAGCGTGACGGGTTCCTTTCCCTCCTCCTGCCAAACGCCCGATCCTTCGAGCACATAGAACACCACATGGGAAGGGTGGTAGTGCTTCGGGTTTTGCCCGGAGCATACGTCGTGTGAAGCACACGAAACTCCTTGCCCGGCATAGTTATGTCGTCGAAAACATGCCGTGCTACAGCAGTGATGCCGGCGCGCTCGCCTGTTGCCCCAGCTAAGGCCTGCGCATTGGAAATGGCCGGACCGACCAGCAGAGCGCAAAAGGTGATTACGAGTTTCTTCATGCTTCTTCCTTCAGTGTAATGAGGGGTGCAGTCTAGCATGCGGGGTATAGTTCAGGTATCGATAATGGGCGTTTAGATATCCACCGTGGGTTATACCGAATGAGCGTGAGTTTGATCGACAGAAGGGTGACGCTGCGCGAGCTGCGTCTTTTTCTCGCGGTAGCGCAGTCTGGAAGCATCTTGAAGGCCGCGAACGAGATCGGCCTCACACAGCCGGCACTTTCAAAGTCAATCGCCGAACTGGAGCGGACATTCGGCGTTCGATTGTTCGATCGGACGAATCGGGGCGTGACTACCACTCCTCAAGGCGAGGTTCTATTACGGCGGGCGACGGGAATGTTTGAGGAGCTGCGTCAAGCTGTAGACGAGTTGGGCGCGTTGGCAGATGCAAGCATTGGAGAGTTGCGGCTCGGGGGCACACCAAGCATGTGTGCTGGAATGCTGCCTCTGGCTCTCACCACCATCCTCAAAGAGCGGCCTAAATTCCGTTTCCATGTGGCAGAACTTGAGTCGGGAAAGCTCGGAAGCGAAGTACTTGCGAGATCGCTGGACATCGGCATAGGCCGCGAGCAATTGGGTGTTGAGAACAATGGCTTGACTTTCGACCGGTTGTTCGATGATCGATTGTTCATAGTCGCTGGAGCACTTCATCCACTCGCAAGTCGAAGAACGACGACATTGGAGGAAGCCGCCCGCCAACAATGGGTGCTTCCAGTGACAGACGGCGGGGTAACAGCACAGTTGGCAACTGAGCTGCGCAAGCACGGGTTGGAGCTGCCACACTCCGTCGTCACGTCTATGTCAATGCTCGTCCGATATGAGCTGATTGCGACAAACGGGTTTCTCACAGCCATGTACGGCTCGGTGCTTCGCTTCGGGAAAGTGCCGAGATTCCTGCGGGTTCTACCGATAGATCTGCCCATCGGCATGCCAATTGGATTGCTTCGGCTAAGAAACCGCACGCTAGCGCCAAGTGCGGAGTTGTTCGCCATGGTCACTCGGGGCATCGTCCGACCCATGCACTCGTTAAGCGCAAAGCAGCTACGCCGCGAGATGCAAGCAAATTCGTGACCCTGCACTCCGCAGCGTCTACAACCGCAATCCCGGGCTTAGCTGCAGTCTTGTCAAACCTCCGTCGCCACCAGCCGCTGCAATGATCATGCAGTTTCTGCTTCTGAGCGCGGACACGCGCACCGTCTGCACGCTGCGCAATACTCTGGCGAAGTCGCTTGCCCCGACGCTTCCACCGACTGCGGACTTAGCTGATGTACTGAATGGGTCCAAGACCCATTCAGTACCCCTTTCGACGCACGCTGCTGCACACCACCTGCACGCTGCGCAACACGCTGGCCTAAGCCGCTTGGGCCGACGCTTTCGCTGACTTCTGACTTAGCTGATGTACTGAATGGGTCCAAGTCCCATTCGGTACATCTTTTGACCTATACTGACGCACATCGGCCGGTGCAAGAGGCTATCAAACTGGCGTAAGGGGGCGCGCTACATACCGGCACGATGGACCCAGTAAGAACGTCTCTTCGCGAAGCCTTGCCGCATCACCCATCTGCCGCCCTCCACCATCCACAAGCCCTCTCGATGCAACTCGCAGTAAGTCGGCCTGCACGAGCGCCATCGGACTAATGCGATTACGAGAGCATCGTCTGACCTCTCGTGTTGGGCACTCGGCTCGTCCTCCATGCAGCCTTCGTACGTCCAGCGAAAGATCTCCAATTCGGCTGGACTGCAGGGATTGAAAGTTCGATCGGGCAACAACGCCGCAGCACCGATTACCTCCGCCTGGTGCGGACCCCAAGACTCCTCAGGAGGTCTCCTCCAAAGGGAGCGGCCGAACTTGTTGGTTGCAATCGGAACCTCGTATTCCAAGCGATCGTTCCAAAGCTCCACGCATGACGGCGCCTTCGACGCAACCGTTTCGACCAGCGCCGCGCCTACGTCCATCTCAATCCCGAGTTCCAGCAATGCCGTCAGTACAACATCTGCCAGATCAAAGACGCTGCCGCCCTGAAGCTCAAGCCCTCGCTGAAGGCCGGCGAACACGGCCGCAGCAGAAGCTGCAGAGTTCTTAGCGGACAGGTTTGTTTCTCCGGGTCTGGGGCTGCGGTTAGGGTCATCAGACATAGCGCTGAGCATTCCGACCGGTGTTTGGGGTGCCCAAGTAGGGTAGGCACGAGTTCGAGTGCTTACCGGCACAAGCACTTGCATTGTGTCGCGCTGGTCCATCTGCGCTGCGCAACCCCCTGGCGGAAGCCGTCTTCGCTGCTGCACACCATCAGCACGCCGCGTAACACGCTGGCCAAAGCCGCTTGGGCTGACGCTTCCGCCACGCTCAGACTTAGCTGATGTACTGCAGCGCGGCAGCGATGGATTCGATCAGGTCGGCTTGCGTGATGTTCGTGCTCATGGGGCTTCCAGGGGGCTTGAGAAGGTGTGCGCCGCTTCAAAGACGCGCAGGTCTTTGCTAGGGTGAACCGACCCGTATTTTGACAGCGAACTCTTCGGGAGCCTGACATGGCCGATCACCCGCCCGACGGCGGTACCACCCGGCTGGAGCGCGACAGCTTCGGCGACATCCGCGTGCCGGCGGCGCGCCTGTGGGGGGCGCAGACCCAGCGTTCCCTGCAGCATTTCGATATTTCGACCGAATGCCTGCCCGATGAGCTCATCCATGCCCTGGTGCTGGTCAAGCGGGCGGCGCGGCTCGGGCCGTGCTGTTTGGCTTGATGGCCGAGGGGGCGAGAGAGATTCGCCTGATCAACCGTACCCGCGCCAAGGCCGAGGCACTGGCCGAGGACATGGGGGGTGTCGTCCAGGTGCTGGATTGGGAACAGCGAGAAGCCGCGCTTGAAGGCTGCGCCCTGCTGGTCAACACCACCAACCAGGGCATGTACGGCCAGCCGCCGCTGGACATCCGGCTGGACGCGCTGCCCCTGTCGGCCATGGTGTCCGACCTGATCTATATCCCGCTGGAAACGCCCCTGCTGGAGGCGGCGCGTCTGCGCGGTCACCAGACGGTCAACGGTCTTGGCATGTTGCTCAACCAGGCGGTGCCAGCGTTTGAGGCCTGGTTTGGCGTCAAACCGGAAATTACCGGCGAACTTCGTCAGGCTATTTTGGCCACATTTCAATGATGGGTGTTCTGACCGAACCCAAGATCGACGCGCACTGCCATGTGCTCGATCCGGCCAAGTTCCCGTATAACCCGGACGTGGCTTACCACCCCGCTGGACAGGAAATGGGCAAGGCGGAGTACTTCCTGCAGCTCATGGCGTGTTACGAGGTCAAGCACGCCCTGCTGGTGGGGCCCAACTCGGGCTATGCCACCGACAACCGCTGCCTGCTGCATGCCCTGCAGATCGGGCAAGGCGCATTTAAGGGCATTGCGGTGGTGCCCAACGACTGCCCGCTTGAAACCCTGCAGGTGCTCAAAGCCCAGGGTGTGATTGGCCTGGCGTTCAATGCGGCACTGATGGGGTTTGATTTTTATGCCGGCATAGAGCCCTTGCTGCGGCGCTTGCGCCAGCTGGACATGTGGGCGCAGTTCCAGGTCGACAAAGACCTGTTGCCTCGATTTCTGCCCATGCTCTCGCGGGTGGATGTGAAAGTCATGGTGGACCATTGCGGCCGCCCGCACCTGCCCGATGGGGTGTCACAGGCCGGATTTCAGGCCTTGCTGGCGCTGGGTCGCGAGCAGCGGGCGGTGGTCAAGCTCTCGGGCTTCGCCAAGTTTTCTGAAGCGGGTTACCCGTTTGCGGACGTGCGACCGTATGTGCAGGCGCTGGTGCGCGATTTCGGACTGAAGCAGTGCGTCTGGGCATCGGACTGGCCTTACCTGAAGGCGCCGTACCGCCTCGATTACGGCCCCATGCTGCGCACGTATGAATCGATGTTCACCCCCCAGGAGCGCCGGCAGCTGATGTGGTTGTCGCCGAATCAACATTTTGGATTCTGAACGTACCTTTTGAATTCGAGTGGCGGCTTTGGGTCGAAAGCCGTCCGATGTAGGAAAGTTCGAATCCCCGTCCCCACCAAAAAAAGGGGGGTCGAAAACTGAGCGAGTTAGTTAAACAATCTCTTCTGCCCCACAACGTACCAAAAGGGCCTCCTTGGTAACTGCTCTAAGGTTGCTGGCGCCGAAGCAAATTTGATCATGTGTGCTGAAAATCGATGACCCACCCTTAGGCTGGTAATTCATTTGTCTATGCGGGTTTGAGGCTATCTCCCCTGGCCAGTCAAAGTCGGCTGGGATGGTCAACGTGGCGTCAGCGTCAAGAAATTTGAACTTTGAAAGAGCGCCCTTATTTGGGAAAGATTTTTTAAAAATCTTTGCAAAAAGTTGTAGTTTTTTATTTGGATTCTTTCAATAACTGTTTCATTTCGGCAATTTCCTTTTTCTGCATTGTGATAATTTCTTGAGCAAGTTGACGAATCTTTAGGTTCTTACCGTGTTGTAAAACAACTTCTGCCATTTCCACTGCGCCCTGATGGTGTGGAATCATGGCAGCAAGAAAATCTTTGTCAGCATCTCCTGTGAATTTTATGTCCATGCTTTTGTGCATACTGTCATTAATTTGCTGATACTTTTTTGTAGATGTCGTTGTCGTTGCCTTACTTGAAGCTGAGGAACTGTGTCCTGCGTGCGAACCATGCCCAGCATGTGGATCGGTTACTTTGGTTTGCGCAGAGACTTTGTAGCAGCTGCAAGCTAGAGTCAAAATTAGAATTATTTTGCATGCAATACTTTTCATTATGAAACGCCTTTAAATTTTTATCTGTATGATTGTGAAAGAAATAAATTGCACATGAAAGACATAGTGCAGAAACTGTCCAAAATGCCGTTGATGCGTATTCATTAAAGTGGGCTAAATTTCATTTGATTTGCCCTCTCACAGCCCCACCTTATTGCAGCACCTTGATCTTACAATTGAATATAATAAATTAATTGAAAACCCCTACTACAGGTATGCTTTCCATTAGGTTTTTAAAGCGCAATAACATATGAACATACACATGAAAAATTTTTCACACACCATCCTGAATCGTCGAATTTGGCTTGTTGTTGCGCTCACGTTTCCCTTTACAGCTGCAGCAACCCAGCTGCAGACCAATTTGGTCGAAGTTTGGAAAGACCCGAACTGCGGTTGCTGCAAAGATTGGGTAACTATCCTAGAGAAATCAGGCTTTACTGTCCGAGTATTTGACAGCGGTAATGAAGCTATGCGGGCTCAGCTTGGCATACCAGTCAAACTGGGTTCTTGCCACACTGCTCGAGTAGGTGGATATGCCATAGAGGGGCACGTGCCAGTGCGTGAAATTCGGCGCTTACTGCGCGAACAACCCAAGGCCATCGGACTGACCGTTCCAGGGATGGTAGTGGGTTCGCCAGGCATGGATGGCTCTGTCTATAAAGGTAGAAAAGATCCATACTCTGTACTTTTAGTCCATGCCAATGGAGAGTCATCGATCTTTCAGAAATACGATACTTCCGTCAACTCTGCACCAACGAGTAAAACCAAAACTTAAACATCTGCTTCGGCATTCAATTTCAGCTGCCATGTGCGACTTGGTGATATTTCCGAATCAAGTTCGAGCCCCAAGCCTATCGTCTAACTTTTGTTTTTTTCGGTTCAATCCTTTTCCAAGCTCCCACACCTAGTGGTGGTTGCTGGATAGTAAATTTATTCTTTTCAGTTTATTGTGTTCATCAGCATTTCGGAAATATGCCATTGCATGCGTTTTTCACTAGGCGGTTGCCTTTCCTCAGGTAATTGCTCACCGTCTGGCCCATGGCCTTGTGCTTGACTGCAACATCAGCAGGGAAGTCATCATGCTTGGGCTTGGCCTTGGGGTTCAACCTGAGTTGTTCGCCTATCTGCCAGAGCTTGGTCTCGGGTGAGTTGCGGATGATTTGGTCATGAATTTCCATGATGCTCAGCAACTGAGCGATTGCATCAAAGCCAATTCGACTGCGAAATATTGGCCAAGACAAAGGTGCCTCTGACAAAAGCCCCTGTTTTGCATTCAGCAGGCAGATCTGATCATGCCAAAAGCCGAACTCCTTTCCAGCCAGCTGGCTTGATACATCTTGAAATGCATCCACGGTGATTGCAAATGCATTGATGTCCTTGTGTTTGACATACAGCGTGACTTGCAAGGTCGTAATGCTCTGGCTAAAAAAATCATGCCCTTTGCTCAGCCACCAGTCATGAAATGTCATGTCTTCTATTGACCCAAACATGCAGTAGGTCTTGTACGCGCCTGCTGAGGTGAATATGCCGGTACGGCAGCTTTGGGTGAATTCTTTAGAGCATTTGAGGCATCGCCACCAAAGCTCCAGGTAGGTGCCGTGGATAAATCGCTCGGTCACCTCAGACCTCAGCCGCCCACTAGCGATCAGGGAAACCAGCTTTCTTTGCCTACACCATTCCAGCCTTTGAACTTTCATTTTTTCGTACCCCCTCGAAAAAGTGAAAAACCTCCGCCGCCAGATAACTAACCTGTGCTTGTCGTGTCCATCCTGGCCGACGGTCCCTAAAGTTATTTTTCAACAGGAGTTTTTATGAATCAAGAGTCCATTCACCCCATTGCCTTTCATGGGGTGCCCCCCAGCCCTGCCCCAGCGGTTCCAGCTGTGGATGAGTTTGCTTTTGGCCTACTTATGAACCGTGCCCTTGGCGGTTCCGATAGCCGCCGACCCAGTGACAAGAGCGCCAACGACGCTCAGGTGGACATGGTTTTGGGTCAAGCCCAGAACCTGTCCAAGATGAACGACCAGTACGTGGAAACCTACGTGGTGCGGGGTACCAAGGAGCTATATGCCCTCTTGGGTGCCATCTACAGCTATGCGCTGCAGATCAACGAGTCGCCCCTGCGGGACCACATCCTTCAGCGCATGCGTGAGCGCTTGGAGGAAGAGCATGAAATCAAGACCCAGGCCAACACGCCTTGGATCACCACGGTGCTGCGTTTTATCCTTCCAACGGATCGGCAGACCGCCTACTCGTACTCCAAAGCACTACAGGTGGCGCACGACGAAAACCTCACGGCTCAGGAACTTCCCAACTACATCAAGGAACGTGGCGGCATTGGCAAGATCACTGCCACCGTGGAGGAGGCTGAAGCAGCCAAAAACGTCAAGAAGCACAAGGAAGCCAAGACGCAGATGCTGCGAAATATTCTTTTGGCCAATGCCAAGTCATGTCAAACCGTGGTGCACGTGGATGACCAGTTTGTGCTCAACACCGTGGTTGAGGGCAAAAAGCAAGGTACTTTTGAGTTTGCGGTTTGTGTGAATCCTGCAGGCCAAGAGCGCCGCGTGGTCAGGTTCTTCACCTTGAACGAGAGCATGGAGGCGCAGATCTTGAACCTGGTGGCCGAGGCCAGCATGCCAGATGACCTGGAAGCCATGCAACAAAAGCTAGACGTCTTGCGCGAAAAACTGGGTATCACCTCAGGCTGGGGCATGAAGCCAGGTGACAAGGGCTACCAACCCAGCGGCTTGCCCGCCGTGAATGGCGCAGTGCAACCTGAGGCCATGCTCAATGCGCCCCAAACCCAAACCGTTGGCGGAGTGACGATTCATCAACCCGCTTAAACAAAGCAATCCCCCTCCCCCTAAACCTTCGGGTTTAGGGAATTTATGGAAGCGAATGCCATGTCAAATCTTTTCGAAAAAATTACCAAAGGGTCAATCTTGCTTTGGAATGTGAACGACGAAAGCGAACTGCCCAAGCGCAAAGAGATTGCTAGTCTTCTGGGCACTGAGAATTTCAATTGCTACAAAGCAAACGGTCATCACAGAAATTACATCCGCACGCTTGGCAGATTGAAATATTGTTTAAGACCAACCACCAAGGAGGAAGGTCCAGGCTATTGGGAAACAGTTCCAATTTCACACTTTTACTTCACGGCAGAAAGAATTCAACCCAACAGCTTTTTTGTATTGAAGTATTCGACCAAATGCAGTGGGTCTTTCTACCTAGAAGACAACGACTTCACCGATTGTGGCAGGTTGATACAAAGCTATCTCCATGCTTGGCATGTTTTCGACGAAGTCAAACGATGGTCAGAAAAAGTTGAGAAACACAAAGAAGAAATCCAGGCAAGTGGCATTCAAGACAGTGTGATCGAAGACTTTGATGTTGCCAATTTAAAAGCCATGACAGATGGA
>Ga0255117_1000702_pt1 | contig 10188 bp, 10 predicted proteins | sample Law_Atlam_RepA_8_2_FD_188583 | JGI IMG/M metagenome (GOLD analysis project Ga0255117, IMG submission 188583) | Freshwater microbial communities from St. Lawrence River, New York, United States - Law_Atlam_RepA_8h | ecosystem: Environmental > Aquatic > Freshwater > River | place: USA: New York...
AACACGGTGAATATTAGCAGGAACGCTATTGGATGACTTAAAAACTTTCCGCTTTCCAGCCATCCACCAGAGCGGAGATTTAGTCAATTTTGACTCCACGCCACAGCCATCGAAGCGATTCAGGCAAAATAGATCGCCCATGACTGTCAGAGTGGAATCCCTGTCCCATGGTGAATTTATAGTCGTACCCGCTGTATGCAAATGCTTTATCCATTTGCAAATTCGCTAATGGCCAGTTACCGAATGGATTATCAAGGTCATTCGTGCCTTCCTGGAGAAAGACCCGAATGTTCTTTGGGTTTCCCTTGGACTTTCGAATGAGCGTAGGGTAGTTGTGTCCACCACCAATGCCCGTAGAGCCTCCCTGAAGGTTGACATAGCTTCCGATCCACGAGAGGACTTTATGAAACTGATCTGGCCGCTCCCATGCCACTGTGAAAGCACAGATCGCACCACTTGACAGTCCCGCAATCGCGCGGTTTTCAGCTCCATCCCGGTATGGCCACTTGGCGGAAACAACCGGAAGGACATCCTTCATCAGAAACTCGGAATATTTTGGTGAGAGCGTGTCGTACTCAACCGACCGGTTTGAGCGGCCATCTGCATATGTACCAGGTGTGATGAATACGCCGATGATCTGGGGAATTTCCTTGGATGCAATCATGTTGTCGAAGACGGGTTGCATGTAGTTCTTCGCCCACTGACCATCCTGAAAAACCATTAGGCAGGCTGGCTTGCTCTTTGAATACCCATTTGGAACATAGACCCAGATATCCCGGTCAGTTCCTGCATAAACTGTGCTGGTGATTTTTGGAAGCTGAACCAGCTCACCTTTAGGGACACCGGGTTGTGGTTTACACTTATCTGGCAGGAAGTGGTATTCGAAATCACCCGAACCGACTTGTCGGTCATCATTTGTGACCGACCATCGAAAACCGGTCCCAGAGTTAAACTGCTCGGCGAAGGCTATCCAGCCGGACTGTCCGATGACCACAGGGTTGTTTGGCTTCAGGTCGGCATGGGCTAAGCGTAGTGCCACAACGTCAGTGGGGGATGCTCGTACGTACCAGATGACGCGGCTTCCACTGGTACGCATCACAACTTTAGTGTCGCCCGCTACCGTTCCTAATGCTCGGAGTGCTTGCGCTTCATTTTGAACTCCACCTGATGCGATTGCCAAATAGGCATCATCAAATGATGACTGAACCACAGGGGCAACCATTGCCGGCAAAACTGGTAAAAACAAAAGCATTTACTTACCTCCAACGACCAAAGCAACCAAATAGTAATAACAAACAGGTGCCGTAAACAGAAGCGAATCAAATCGATCCAGCACCCCGCCATGTCCTGGCATAATCCCGCCGAAGTCCTTTATGCCAACATCCCGTTTCATAGCAGACTCACAAAGGTCACCGATCTGACCAAGTACACCGCAAAGAATACCTAAAACAACACAGTGAACGATGGGAATGTTGATCCATCTTCCCCATGCAAGTCCCATCAGGACAGCGAAGAAAATGCCTCCGATGGATCCCTCGATGGTCTTGTTTGGCGAAAGAGATGGAGCCAACTTATGTTTACCGAATCGACGGCCAACAAAATAAGCACCGGCATCGGTGGTCCACGTCATTGCCATCACGTAAAGAACAACCCACGCACCAAATGGGGTCGATGGAAACGGCGATGGTGAAACAAAACCAGGGAACGATCGAAGCTGAATCAAATAGGACATTAGCCAGCCGGCGTAAAACACACCAAGCAGAGTTACACCGGTATTGACCAGCGGCTCTGTCTCGCGACGAACCACCTGATGGATTAGCGTGCCGATTACGAGTACGACAAGTAGTGCAGGAAGCAGCTGTTCGAGGACAGAGCGGCTGACACTCCATGCGGCGAAGTGACTTACAAAGACAGCAATATACGCCAGGATGGATGATGGCCGGAAGTGCCGCATCCGCATCGCGCGGAAAAACTCACCAGCTCCGATGACCGAAACACTCGCAAGCGCTACTACAAAGAGGAGACCTGGTGCTGCCGGAGAAATTTCGAAGAATACCAAACCGAGCAGCAACGGAATTCCAACCATGGATGACAGGAGACGAACTGCCAGACCTGCAGGCATGGCATCGGCGACGGCTCGAGCACGTTCCTGTGCATCCCGAGCAGCTTCGCGGGCCGTCGACACAGCAACATCTTGCGCATCGCGTACCCGAATACGCGCATCCTCAGCTGCATCCAATGCTTTCTTGCGTGCATCATCAAGGCGCTGGCGCGCCTGCTGCGTAGCATCGTCTACATTCATTGGCTTGGACTTTCTACTTGAGACAATCCAAATGCGCAACCAAATCTCATCGGTACGACAATGCGGCGGGAATCACGGGAGTACACAGCAAAAACCCTCTGAAGCATGTTGCATCGTTCCATCAACGGATAAGCACCCTTAGCGTTCGTGCCTTGACATCGATGACAATCGGAGTCGAGCCACGGACTTCGCCATCGATATTGATTTGCTGTGGCGGTACAGCATTTATCTTGATGGAGCGGGCTTGGAAGAGCTTGATACCTGGATGCTGGACATGATTTCCTCGTTGTAGCATCATCAATAATCCCAGACGCTTTATTGGATGCACATTGTCAAGAACGAGGACATCCATACGACCATCATCCACTTCAGCACCAGGTGCCGCCGGAAGCCCAGCACCGTAGACCTGACCATTGAGGACGCTGACGAGGAGTGCCTTAGGGACATCCAGCTCAATGTCCTCCGTTTTCAGGGTTAGGTGAAACGGCTTGTACACAAAAATTGACTTCAAAATTGCCAACATGAAAGCGGGTTGCCCACGTAGAAAGCGTATCCCTGAGTTCATGGTTTTCATCACGTGCGAGTCAAATCCGATTCCAGCATTGTTGATGAAGATGCTTCCGTTGATCTCACCCACATCAACATAGCGGATTGTCCCGCCCATGATGGCAAGACAGGCCTCTTTTACATCAAGGGGAATACCAAGGTTTCGTGCGAAATCGTTTCCAGTGCCGACAGGGAGGACACCAAGGTTGGTGTCTGTACCATAAATCCCGCGGGCTACATCGCCAACAGTGCCATCTCCACCACACGCAACAATCGTTGGCACCTTCCCAGCGTAGGATTTAGCAAGCTCGGTGGCATGTCCCACTCGGAGCGTCGGTACCCACTCAAACGCATCCCCAAGGTGCATTTTGGCCTCTTCAACTAAAACTGCCCCTTGCCCGCGACCCGCCGTTGGGTTATAGATAACTACGCCGCCTTGAACGACAATGTTTTCAGTGGTCATTAAGTTGGAGTATAACCGGGACGCGGCGTTACGGCATCTGACAGCGTGATGGAGTCACCGATGGCAAGGCAAGACCACAATAATTTACTAGTGCTCCCATGGGCTGAACCGGGTAAGTGGGTATTCCAGAACACGGAATCATTTTCGAATACCATTGTGTGTTCTGTCCCAGAGCTCCATGTAAAACGGTCCATTCCGAACGTACTTCAATGCACAATAAAAATTGCACGGAGAATCAAACCTAACGATTGCCTTATAACTTGGGAAGCATCGGCCGCTATTGCAACTAGTTTTGCCATTAGAGTGACAGGTGCCAGAAACCCTTGGGTTGCGCTTGGCATTCTCCCCAAGTCAACCAACATCAGAGTCAACAGGCTGTTGTCTTCATCCCTCAAACGGGCTTCCATCGTGACGTGCTTTAGCCATGCAGACATTCCTACACTCCAGAAAAGTACAGGGGTTCACGCACATGATGTGTCGCCTACTGTTTGGCAGCAAACCAACCGACCACTCATGAAAAAGTCGAAGGGCTGGGTTTCTGTTGGCGATAGTAACCGGGATGACATGACCTTGGCGCGTGCAGCGGAGGATAGCGGAATCATTGTCGACCGCTTTACAAGAAAGGTATCGGTGACATCACCGGCTATCGCGTGTCACCTACACTGTGACGCCGATGAAACAGACAACGCCTTCCAAACGTATCAGCATCATTTAGCGGTCTTGAAATCGACAGCTTTTGCCTCTGGTTTTTCCATCGCGGTACGCGCAGGCTTTGCAAGACAGTTATTAATTGCAAGCGATACACCGCACATGCGTGAGCTGGTCACTAATGGTGAAAACGGGTTACTTGTAAATGTCGGAGACAGTGACCACCTTGCAAACGTGATACGTGCTGTCATGCGTGGTGATGTCGACATCGACAGACTTTCAGGCGCGCTTCAGATGGTCTGTAGTGAGAATCACACCTATCCAGTCCTTCGACGACATATTGAAAAAATGGTGGCAATGTGCTCTTGAAAGACAACGCTAATAGGGAGCGTATCGTCGCCGGTTTGATGTCAGGGACATCCGTGGATGCAATAGATGTTGCAATTACCCGAATAGCCCCGAGTGGCGACAATATTGATGTCAAAGTGCTTGGCTACGCTGAGGCCATGTGGTCAGCTGCTGAGCGAGATGCCATTCTCCGGGTGTCAAGCGAGCCCGTATCGGCGCAGGAGATCGCCCTAGTGGACCGAATGGTGGGCGAGCGTTTTTGCAGTGCCTTACATGAACTGTCTAAATCACTTGGAATCAGATTAGATGCCATCGGGTTTCACGGACAAACTGTCGCGCACGTTCCTACACCGCCCAGCGGATATTCATCATCAACGCTCCAGCTGGGCAATCCGTATGCGTGTACACAAGCCTTTGGATGTCCCGTGGTCTTTGACTTTCGCCGCGCCGATATGCTTGCCAGTGGTCAGGGAGCGCCTCTCGTTCCGGCGGCAGACAGTCTGATGTTTCATCACCGCCTCAACAACGGCCCAATAGCCATTCAGAACATCGGGGGTATCGGAAATGTGACCTACCTCGCATCCGATTCACCTCCAATCGGCTTTGACACCGGCCCTGGGAACATGGTTCTCGATCAGGTGATGTTCGCACGGACAGGACGGCGATTTGATGATGGTGGACGGCTCGCGGCAAGTGGAAATGTGTTGCCTGACCTTATGGATGCTCTGAAGCAGTGGCATATTCCAGCGGGTCCGCCAGTCAGCTATGGTAGGGAACAATTTGGAAAGCCCTTTGTTGAAAGGGTGCTCATAGGCAGGGCTGGCATTCGAACAGCAGACCTTTTAGCGACGATTTGCGAATGGACGGCAATCACGATTGCCACTGCGATGCATTCACTGCCTAGTGCGCCGACCTGCGTTTACGTTTCCGGTGGGGGAGCCCACAACCGGGACTTGCGTTCAAGGTTTGAGAGAATAGCTGGGATTGCAACGAAGCCGTTGGATGATCTGGGTATTCCGGGGGATGCCCGTGAGGCGGTTGCATTTGCCGTACTTGCAGATGCCCGTCTTCGGGGAATAAAGTTTGACTTACGCTACGTGACAGGCAGCCAAGTCCCGCAGGGACTTGGCGCCATCGCTCTGCCCTGATCAGCCAACCGCATCCTCGATCCGCTTCAATGTAGCGAGGAGTTCGGCCAAGTCAGCCAGATTTAAGACCGTTGCAGCATCTGACATCGCGTTTTTAGGATCAGGATGCACCTCTAAAAATAACGCATCAATCCCAACCGCAACCGCAGCTTTTGCCAGGTGAGGAACATATTCACGGGTTCCACCGGTGGCATGCCCCTGGGCTGCAGGCTGCTGCACCGCATGGGTGGCATCAAAGACAACAGGCACACCCGCAGCTGATGCCATGATCGGAAGATTGTGGTATCCAAAGCTTACTCCGCGCTCCGTAACAAGAATGCGGTTGTTTCCCGTCGACTCAACCTTTCGAACCGCCTGAGCGATATCTTCCGGAGCCATAAACTGACCTTTTTTGATATTTACGACGCGACCGGTCTCGCCTGCGGCAAGCAACAGATCCGTTTGACGGCAGAGAAATGCGGGAATTTGAATGACATCTACAACTTTGCCAACGGCCGCACACTGGTCAGCCTGGTGGACATCGGTGACAACAGGAACCCCAAACTCAGCTTTGATCGCCGCAAGAACGTCGAGACCCGCCTGCATGCCATCGCCACGGAACGACTGAACGGATGTCCGATTTGCTTTATCAAAAGATGCTTTGAAAATGTACGGAATTCCAAGCTCCCGTGTAATCTGTTGCACTTCGCGGCAGATCCTGCGGCAAAGCTCAAGGTCTTCGATCACACATGGACCAGCCATCAGTGCAAATGGCAGTCCATTGCCAATGTGAACATCACTAGTAACTTCAACCCGTCGTGTCATTAGTCTAGACATGTCTTACTCCTCTGAAAACAGGGCTCGCACTCGCTCAAGGTCATCGGCAGTGTCTACAGATTCTGGCACATGGGATGTGTGTACAACCCGGATTCTGTAGCCATGTTCAAGCGCCCGCAGCTGCTCAAGTGACTCCGTTTGCTCAAGCGGTGTTCTTTCCAACGTCGGAAAAGTGGAAAGAAATGTCCTTCGATAAGCATAGAGTCCAACGTGCTGCAGCGGTGTAATGGTGCCCATCGCCCGTGGATATGGAATACCGGCGCGGGAGAAGTACAACGCATCACCGTTGAGCTTTAGAACAACCTTTACCGTGTTCGGATCATCAAATCGGTCATCAGGTAGCTTGCAGGCAAGCGTTGACATCGCAAGGGCTGAATCTTCAAGCAACGGCGCGATCACGCTATTGATGGCATCCGCTGTGATACGAGGCTCATCGCCTTGGACATTCACAATAATCTCAACCGATTCTGGAAGCGATGCGACTGCTTCAGCCAGGCGATCTGTACCCGTTTGGTGCGCATGACTCGTCATGATCACCGGTGCGTTGAACCCATGAGCAGCCGCTGCAATCTCATCATCGGGAGTCACGATATAAACAGCATCGGCACGACTCGCCAATGATTTCTCGTAAACCCACTGGACCATTGGTTTACCGGCAATATCGACCAGTGGCTTGTTTGGCAGGCGGGTCGCCGCAAGCCTTGCGGGAATCATTACAACAACATTCATGGTTTGTGCTCTTGCATCTTCTTGACGATATTTGTAGTGGACTTGCCATCGACGAGCTGAAGGATTACGACATCGCCGCCATATGCGCGCACAACTTCCGTTTCGGGAAGGGCATCCGGAGTTTTATAGTCTCCACCTTTGGCATGAATGTCTGGTTTCAAGACACGAAGTAGGGGAATCGGAGTGTCATCGGCGAAAATGGTAACGCCATCCACAAAGTGAAGGGACGCCATCACTTCCGCGCGGTCTAGCTCCGAATTAATCGGCCGTGTGGGTCCCTTGAGGCGCCGCACGGAGTCATCGGAGTTGATTCCAACGACAAGCCTATCTCCAAGCCCTCGGGCCTCGCGGAGATACCGTGTATGACCGACATGCAGAATGTCAAAGACTCCGTTTGTAAAGACAACACGCTCGCCGGCCGCTTGCCAGCTTCGAATCTGGTCTGAGAGGTCGTTCCAACTCAGAATTTCTGGGATGTTCATCCGGCCTTGATCCGCCTTTCAACTGCATCCACCACACTTGCCACGCTCATCTGAGTCATGCACGCAATATCGCCACGTTTACAGCTCCGGCCCTGGCAGGGGACACATGGTAGCGAGCGGTTGATGACAATAAGATCAAACGGATTATTGGATGGCCCAGTGCGGTCAGGATCGGCTGCACCACTGAGACAAACAATACGTGCACCCACAGCGGCTGCGATATGAAGTGGGCCTGTGTCACCCGTTACGGTAACCGCTGCCTTTTGCACAAATGCACCAAGTTCTTGTAGTGACAGCTTACCGATAAGGGACTTTACCGGCCGGCCAAGGTGGCCGACAATGGCATCTTCCAACCAACTGTCACCGGGACCACCGATGAGAACAGGAGTATAACCAGAGAGGTTCGCTTCCATCCACCCGATGAACTCAGCAAGCTTTTCAGGAGGCCAGCGATTGATATCCCGTGTTCCAGCAGGGTTGATCGCAATTGCATTTGAGATATTGATGCCGAGCTCTGTTGCCTTTTGCTCCGCCTTGGATTTGGCAGCCAGTGGAATAACAAACTCCATCAACCGGTTTGCATCACGTGGAATTCCACCCGGCAGGACATTGAGAAAATCATCGATCGCATGTCGAACTTTGCCGGTCTCCAACTGGACCCGTCGATCTTTATTGAAGGTCCATGTTGCCTTTGGCATCAATCCGAAACCAAGGGCTGTCGACTTCAGAGACGGTTGCAGGTTAATGTAAAGGACAATGCTGCCTGCTTGTTTGCGTAAAGTCGCACCGGCCACATAGCTTCTGTAAACAGATGCCCGCGTTACCTTATCAAGGCCATGTGTTGATACGACAAGCGTTGAGTTCGCAAGAATACTTGTGTTTCCAGCTTCTGTCACGAATGTAATCGCAGCTGATGGAAACAGCTGCTTTACGCAACGCAGCAGCGGAGTTGCCAGCAGAATATCGCCAAGGCCTCCATAGCGGAGTACGACGATGTTCATGAGAGCTGCTCCTGCACGACTGCCGCGACGGTATCGGGAGACAGTTTTGACATATCGGCATCTGGTGCCTGTAGCGCACGGTGCGGTGCGTAATTACGTCCCCATTTGTGGATGGGGGTTGGGCCGAAGAGCGTCAATGTAGAAGTCCCGACAGCCGCCGCAACATGACTAACTCCGGTATCCGCAGAGATCACTAAATTGAACACCTGCAGCGTTGCCATGAGAGATCGAAGGGATGTCTTTCCAACAAGCGAAATCGCCGGAGCATCGCCAAGTAACTCTTGAAGTTGATCGACTGCTGTTTGTTCTTCCGGCCCGCCCACAAGGTAAATCTCGGCACCAATCGATCGAATGTTGTGAATCAAGGCCTTCCAGGATGCGATTGGAAACTGTTTGTAATCATGAGATGCTCCCGGTTGTATAGCGACACGACGGGTGGTGGAGCTATCAGCGGGAATCACAGCGGCATCGTTTGGCCCAAGATAGAGGCGAGGCGTGTGCCCCGATATTGCTTGGTCCGTTCCAGCCAATGCTAGAATCGTGTCGACTTCAGTTGCCGTTTGGCTATACGGAATGCGTTTGTGGAGGAGAAACCCACGGCCTTCCGTTGAAAATCCAATAATCACTTTTGCACCGGTCAGACGGGCGAAAATGGCAGACCGGAACGAGCGGTCCGCGAGATAACACGTAGCGGGTGACCCGGTAGCCCGAAGCTCACCTGCCATCCGGAGGTATTCCTTCCACAATAGCCGGCTTGCAGCACTTGAACGCTTACTGGCATCACGCGAAATCGTAAACAGCGATCCTACATCGGGGTGATTTTCAAGGAGGACAGCGGGTCCGCTGCCCGTTACAAGCGATGGCAGCGTACGGCCATTGGCACGTGCATTGCTGGCGAGGTACTGCACCAACGGCAAGGTAACCATTGTGTCACCGAGAAATCGATGCTTTGCGACGACAAGACTTCCCTCAGACACTACGGCATCCGCCTTGCGATTTTGTGAACAGCTGCGATGATCTCTGACGATGGAATGTCATCGACAACCTTGGCATCCGCTGCGACATCCCTAAAATTGCGGTTATCAGCCAGCCCGCCGGCATCTAAAGTGATGAATGGTGCGTGGCCCCAGTTGTTTCCGGTTCGAACTGGATCTGTCACGCCAAAAAGTCCAACGGTTGGTGCACCGACAGCAACTGCGAGGTGTAGGGCTCCGGTATCACTTGAAACGACAACAGCTGCATTTGCGAGGATGCTTGCAAGCTCTGTAAAGGATGTTTTTGCAACAAGATTGATGACGGGGTTAGATGCTAGCATCTCAATCTTTTCGGCAACTGCTTGCTCCTGTGGCCCACCGATCAGGACCGGGGTAAATCCATCCCCGAAGAGCTTGTCGGCAATAAGTGCCCAGTGTTCTTGCGACAGTGTTTTGGATGCGACAGATGCCCCGACGACAAGCGCAGCAAGTTGCTTACCATCACCCGTCATCTCAAAGGACATTGGTTTCGAAGCAAGAAAAGTATCCATTAGAAATGGGGTGCGAGATGCACCAACGGCATCACCCAGGCGCAAAATCTTCTCAACCATGTGCACGCGGTCGGTCGCGATGACGCTTGTGTCCGTCATGAAAATGTTGTTCGCTTCGCGGCGCCAGTTGTAACCGATGCGTATCGGAGCATTGGACAGCCGTGCCACCAACGCAGACAC
>Ga0255117_1000704_pt1 | contig 10184 bp, 12 predicted proteins | sample Law_Atlam_RepA_8_2_FD_188583 | JGI IMG/M metagenome (GOLD analysis project Ga0255117, IMG submission 188583) | Freshwater microbial communities from St. Lawrence River, New York, United States - Law_Atlam_RepA_8h | ecosystem: Environmental > Aquatic > Freshwater > River | place: USA: New York...
TCAAGCTCAGCCCGGATCCCCTCAAGGCCACCGGCAAACCCGTTGATCGTATCGAGTGCGTTCTGAGCGGCACGAATGGCGCTGGGATATTCATCAACGGATTCGGCCTCGAGAACGCGCCGTAACTCGGCGATGGCCGAGGCCATAGACTCAATAATCGGGGCGATGTCGCGCAATTAACGGTTAACGAACGCGATGCATCGACGAGGCGATTGCATCGCCTAGAATTGATTCTGCGACTTTGTCGTAATCGATCTCGAACTCACCCGACTGTATTTTTGCCCGAATGTCTTCGAGTAATTTCACATCACTGGCTTTATCAGCCTTCTTTGCCGAAGCAATTGCTGCTGCGACATCAATCTGAATGCTTGCGGCAGGCGCGACACCCCTCGCCGCCTGAGCTGCGGATGCATCAGCCCCCTTACCCGAGGGCGCAGTAGACTCCGCCTTGACCCGACGCAGCGGGTCTGAGAGTGAATCTGCAACCTTATTTGGATCAATTTTCATCCGTTTACCTTTTACCTAAAAGCGCAAACCGCGCCCAAGTTACTCTTGATTCGACTTCCTCGATTATCGCCCAAAATCAGTCGGGCAAGCGAAGGATTACGGCACTACTTTCAATTCGACTGTTCCCGGCCCCACGACGGTTGCGGTAATCTGCTGCCCGTCGGGCATTCGGACGCGCACGCCCTCGCCGATTCCGCCGCTACTTAACGCGACTCCCTCGCCGCCGGCGCGAAAGCCTTGTCCAATAACCTGAACCAAAACCCCTTCACCACTTCGTATTACGGTTATTTCTTTTAAATGCGTTAGCCGAAGAGGCTGACCGGCCGGCAAGGCCTTAACCAACTGCTTGCCAATTGCCTGTTTGGCCTCGGTGAGTTGGTCAGAAGGCGCCTTGGTAAGTTCCGCGCCAGCCTGGACTCTGATATCCGCCGCTTTGATCGGGGTGCCCGAGCTAAGTGTGTTTGTACTCACAACCTGGTTTCCAAAAACCCGGGTAACAACCCCAACCGCGCGACTCCACTGAGGGGCTGCACAGTTAACTTGAACTGAAAATTCCCCCCAAGGCCGATTTTTTGACACGAAGGCGGGCTCAGGTCGACCGGTGCAACTCGGCAGGCCGCCCCGTAAAGACCCAACCCGAACCTCGACCCGGTTCTGCCCAAAACTGCCATGGGCCAGCACTAATTTCTCAATACGCTCGACCAGGTCTGGGGGAAGGGCTTCACTAACGCTTGGCTTTGCCTGCGGGGGAGAATTCTGGCTCGAATCCGGCGATTGAGCGGCAGCCGGAGCCTGCTGGGACGGCAGGAGAGCACGCTGGGCTAACGCTGCACCCGGGAGGCCCAGACTCAGGCCAAGACTTAGGCTCAGACTTAGGCCTAGAATCTGGCCTAAGCTCAGGCCAAGAGAAAGCCCCGCCCGACAGACTGCCGGGGCGAAACAACGCTTCAATGAAGGCCTACCCTCACCTGCTGCCGAAACTTGCAACCTTGGGTTTATGGCCGAACCGGCCGCCACTACGCTGTCTCCGGCACTACCCAGACCATCGGTTCGGGGTGTTCGCCCACCATGACACCGGCGACCCAGGGGGGTGCCTCGACCGAGGGGGGCAGTAAAAATGCGTTGGCGATCTGAAATGGTCGAATCTCCTGTGCGTAGAGGAGCATCTCTTGCAAGCCCGACTTCACAGTCAGACATAACCTTGGCGCAGAGGTTTCGCCGAGAAAATCCGACAGACCCTCGGTCGGTGTCCGCAGAATCTCCGCCTTTAGGAACTGGGCCCAGCTGAGCGCATAGATCACGCCATCGCGGACAAAGGGTACGACGCGCAATCGGCTATGGCTCGTGGGTACTGAGAGTCGAACGGTGCCGCCGGATACATCGATTCGGCCTGAGAGAATCTGAATAACACGGGCCGCCTGCTCAAGTGCCTCTGGGCTCTCGGGAACCTCGTTCATTTCAATCAACAGCGTTAGATTCTGCGATGAAGCCTCAATCGAGGCCGGCTGGGGCAGCAGGCTCATAGCGGAGATTAGGTAATCAATGACATCAGCATCTGCATAGGCGTTTGGTGCATGAATCGTGCGAGCCATTCCGACGAGCCGGCGCTGCAGGGGCTCTTGGGCGAGCGTGAGTAGCCAATTCGAGTGATCAAGCAGCCGTTGCCGAATCTGGTGACTCAGTTCAGGTGGGCAGCCTTTAACGACCTCGTGATCGATCGCTTGGGTTGTTTTCAAAGCAAATAATCGGTCGTGCATCGAGAGCCGCGGCCTGCCAAAGCCTTCAGGACCCGAGAGATCACTGTTGACTGCAATGCCAGAAGGCGCCTCGGACTGCTCTCCAGAAAAGAACATCAGGCCGGTCATCTTCTCAAGATCGATCACCCCCGCCTCGTCGTCTTCCTCTTGCGACGGATCGGACTCGACCTGCGACAACCCATCTGTTGCCGCTTGACCCTCGGCTGCAGCAAACGACCGGGAGGAATCAACGACCCGCTGAAACGCTGCTGAGGTGAAGTCGGCTGGCTGCTCGCCAAAAAGCGATACCGCTGCGGCAAGCTTTTTAAGCTCACGGTCCTGGTTCGGGAACTTCTTATTGTCGCCCTCAGAACCGAGCACATCGATGGCCTGATCAACTAAGGCCAACAGGTTTTCTGTTGCCAACTCCATGCCGGGGTGGCCGGCCGAATAATGCCGACTCAGTACGAGGGCAATCTCTGCATGGCGCGGAAGATTCACGCTGTTTAAGCCATCGGATAGATCGCGTGCATAAAGACCTGCACGTGCCATGGAATCTGGGCCTAGAAAGAGGCTCTGCTTTAACCCATCAATGGCGCGGCGAAGATCAGCGAGAAATAGGGCAATCAGATCGCTCACGACGACTTCCCGTCGAGTTTAAATTTCGGCTCCGTACTCTGCGGCTCTGTTGAGGCCTCTTCCTGAGGACTTGTGGTTGCAGCCAGCAAGAGTAAGCGCTCTAGATCACTCAAGGCATCGTTGAGCCGCTCGAACTGCCGAGACCATTGGGAGGCGACCAACAACAGCCCCTCCGCATCGCGTTTAATTAAAGCGCCCGCCGCATCGGCAGCCGAGGGTCCAGACGACATACGGTCAGCGACAGCATGGTCAAGGTTCTGTTGCAACTCGCGCAGCAGGGAATCGATCTGCTCCATGCTGTCCGCCATGCGATCGCCTAAATCCGACAGGCGGGTCTCGGCCCCCGACTGAGCAATTGCGAGAGAGAGCCGAATCCCCTGCTCTTTCGCCATTGCAACCGCCCGAGAGATCTCACGTGTGCGACCCTGAGTCTCGAGAACGATCTGCGACTCGGATGCAGATGCAGACTGCTCGGAAAGCGAATCAAGTCCGGACGCAGAGAGGCCTAAGCCTTTAATCGCAGCCATTAACTGCTTGGTGAGGTCGTTAATCTGCTTAGCAGAAAGCTGCAGATAAGGAAGCGCTTCTTGCGCTCTCTGTAGGGCCTGAAACCGATTGGCGTTGTTCAACACCGAATCTACCGAAGCGAGATCTACAGTCTCTAACACACGACGATCAGAACGCCGCACCTCCCATAGACTCGCAAGGAAAAATAAGGCGCCAAGCACGCCCATCAGACGGCCCAACATCATCTGATTCATGCCAAGGCTTTCCGCCGATGGCAACACACTTTTGGGTTCGGCAACCATGGCTTCCGAGAGGCGGAGGATCTCCGTCACCACGGCTGCGGAGGACTGCAATGCAGACTCCCACTCCTTAGCCCGCTTCATCAGGGTTAAGGAATCTACACGCGCAACAATCTGCTTACGGCGATCGTTCATCTGATCGGCAAGCGCAGGATCATCCAACTTTGCGCGTGCTTCCAGCAAGGATTTAATGGATCCACCCAACGCCTTAAGTTGGTCGGCTGAATGTCTGCCCTGTGGCGACTGTAACTCTCCCCGAATACGCTCAAGCGCCGCCGATAAGCCAACAAAAGGCGAGTCTGGTCGGATTAATCGGCGATTCAGCGCGCCAGACTGCCCGAGAAGATTCTCAAACTCGGTCATTACCGCCGGTAACTGTCCACGGATCGCCTCGAGTCGGCGTTGCATTTCTAAAAATATCGCTAACTGCTTTTGCAACGACTTGGCCAATTCGGATTCCGATGACTGCAGACCCAATCGCAGGCGATCCGCCTCTGCTGTGGTGGCGGGATCAAAAAAATCGGTGCTTGTGAATTTCGCTTTCACTTCAGCAGCAACCTTGACTACGCCAGAGTCCACCGCAGGCTTCGCGGGCACCGAAGCAGGGTCAGTAAGTTCCGTCATTGCTGCGAAAAGTGCAGCCGCGACCAAGGCAAGGCCCACCGAGAGCAGCCGTGACCGCAACACCATCTGTCGAACCGCTGTCGCCTCACTCATGTCGCATCACCATATAGACCATCCATAAAACGTGCGCGAGAGCGCACGGCAAGCCAGCGTTGACCGCCCTGAGAAATTGTTGGGCTTCCGTCGGCTGTGCCGCCGGTGATTGATTCCTCAGTTAATCGAAATGGGCCGCTAGCCCGACCGACCCGCACCCCCACACTGGATAAGGAATCTCCTTGCAGAATCACAACCCATGGAAGCTCGGTTGCCGCGACATTGGCGAGGTTATGCACCTCAGGATCGAGCGGCAATTCGTTACAGCTAAAGACCTGGCTCGGGGAGAGCAAAAAAACCGGCGCCCCCTCATGCACGATGACGCTTCGGACATTTAAAAACACAGAAGATAGATTCGGTGCGCGATTCTCTTCCCCTGAGGGCTCGGAGAGTGGCTGATAAAACACAGTGCGCACACTGCCTAAATCAAGCGCATACCGTTGGTCACCGACCTCGAGCGCAAACCAACGCTGGTGGAGTGCAAAGTGGTCGACAGCGAGTGTTTGTAATTCCATGGCTAGTCCTCGGATCCCACTAATCGCGACTTGTTATGTGCCCAAAACGCGCCAAAAAACAGAACTAATGAGGCAATCAGACCAATCACCGCATCGCCAAAGCTCCCGAGCGCTGCCAGCTGATCGATGCTCGCCTGACGGGCCTGGGCAGAGATTCGATCCACCGAGGCAGTAAACGCATCATGGTGCCATCCAATCATCTGATCGACACGAATAAATCCGGGCTGTCCTTCAGTTAGGGTCTTCTGGGAATCCACCAAGGCGAGTAACTCGTGGGCAAACGAGCCGAGGTTATCGAGATATTGCCGACGCCATTGGGGCGCAATCGCCAACAGGAACTGCGCTTCAAACTGATTTGAGAGTGCGCGAACCTGGGTTCGCCCCAAGATATTTAGCCCCTTGGGCACGTCGAAGAGCAGCCCAACGCTCTCCGCATCGAGTCGCTCGCCGGCCGGGGCGGCAATATTGGTGGAAAACAAAGTCCCTTTGCGTCGAATCACCAGCCGAAAGGCCTGTTCACCAGGTTGGTTCAGGGCGTCGTAGACGGCCAAGACAGAGGCGACCTCCCGGCCGTTGACGCTCACCAATTCATCAGCAGAGCGAAGCCCCACGCGATCGGCAAGCGAGGTCGTGACCACACCGGTTAACACTGGGCGGATCTTGCGCAGACGGTCGCCAGAGCGGTCATTTTCAAACTCGGAGATCCAGTCAAAGATCTGCTCCGAGGGAGCCCCGCGGGCAATCGCACGGGAATCGACACCAGCGGGCTTCGGCGCGATCAACTCTTCAAGTCGAAACGCTTTTCGATACTGCTCGAAGGTTGGGATCTCGAGCTTCGGCGAAGCAATCTGATTGCCTGCCGTTGATATTTTGATACCCACAAAAGACAGCCATAGCGTCGACAGAATAACGAGGCCGAATGAGACCCCCATCAGCACAAATGTTAAACGACTTGACCCGGATGCGTTATTCGCGCTCATGGTTTCTCAGTTGAAGAACTGTTTGTTGATTGCTCTCGATCAGCATCATCGGCCGTGTCGATCTCAATCGAAAATTTCTCTTTAAGCTGCATCACATCGCGATGATCCGCCAATAGACTTACCTCTGCGTGCCGGGTGTCCATTTTCGCACGGCAGGCTAACAGGGTTTGTATCCAGGGGCCCGACCGCATGGAAATCACGGCATCTGCAATGAGCCGCTGGCCCACGGAATCCGGGCGCACCCGAACCGTAATCAGGGCGGAATCCGAACTATCGTAGAGACTCAACTCGATGTAAGAGAGTCGGGAATAACGATGATGGGCGCCGGTAAGCAGATAGGTCTGCTCATCGAGTGTGAAGTAGATCTCGTGGCCCGGGGGAACGTCGGCAGTCTCGACAACATCAATCTGCTGAATGCCAACCTTGCTGTGCCATTCCAAGTCCGCCTTCTGAGCCTCAGGTGATTTCCGGGCAAAGTGGCGCATGCCCTCGTAGAGCTCATAAAGGGTGATCGGTACACGGTTCTGACGCGCCAGGTTCTTTAACGCATCGGTCTTGGCCTGCACCTGCTCGCGCTCAACCTCGAGCTTATGCTCAAGACCCTCGATATCGCCCTTGAGTTGATGTTGGAGCAACTCTAGATTTTTTAGGGCATCCCCCCAGACAACATCGACCTCGGCAGCCGTGGGCGCCGCATTATTAACCATCACCTTTTCTAAGACCTCTCGACGTCGGGCACGTTGCTCACGACGCACCGACCAGTCCCGAAGCGCGACCAGAATGAGCACAAGGCCAAGACCCAGGCACAGGTAGGCCACGAGAACCCCAGGCCTCGCCGATTGGAGAATTTCAACCATGAATCCCTTCAGAGCCCCCAGCAAACCGATCAATAACCGTCAGTGTAGCGTGCCCCAGAGCTGGGAACTCCATAGGTGTATCCATAACCGTTACCTTCGCATTAAGCGCCCCCAGCAACATTGCTATATCGCCTGACCGAGGCCCAAGATCGAGAAGAAAAGCAGTGCCGGTTTTAAGGCTTGGCAGTAGTTTTGTTACCGATGCGAAGGGCAGCACCCGGGCTAACTGCCGCCAGGTTGGGGCCGGTATCCCCACCATCCCACGATCGGCGGCTTTTGAGACCTCCAGCCCCCCGAGCAGGCGGGCTAAAACCCCCGAGCCTCGACATCTGTCCAAGCGCCACTGATCAAACTGCTCAGAGCTTGGGTAGGGGCCACGGGAGATAGAGAAGTCAAAACCGAGAAATGGACTTATCGCAATAACACCTGCAAGCACGGGGTGGCGCTCGAGCTGACCCGGATAGATTACCGTCTGGCGGCCAAACTGCTTACGGCGGGGAATGGCCCGATCCAGTGTCGACATCTCTAAGGCAAGATTCGCTCCAAGTCCAACCCCCATAACAACCGCGCCACCCTCCTGAGAGTCTTCTGGGGACCGAAGCCCCCGAACCTGCTCAAGCAAGCGCTCAACAGCGCTCGCAGAACCATCAAGGGCATCGGACTCGATCGGTAAGCGGGTCAGACGATATCCACGCGCGTTGATTTCTTCGCAGATCCGCTCAAGAAAAAGCGCCTCTGACTGGTCCGTTTGGACGACTATCAGACGCGGAAAACCTGTCTTTTCTGCCATGCATCGAGTATATACTTGGGTTGTGGAAACCTTAGTGCTCGCCTTCGCTATTGCAGTCGCGATTATCGCGCTGGTGCTGTATTTTGAGCTCAAAACCACCCAAGACCGCATGGAGTCATTGCGCGGAGAAATCGATCATCGGGTGACCGTAACCTTACAGTCGGTCATGCACGAGACCGCAGATAAAATCCCCCAGATTGAAAAGCGGGTCGAAGAGATTTCGCTCAAAATAGACAAGACCGAAGCAGAAGTTCACGAACTCCAGAGTCACGCAGGCGACCAGCCTTCAACGCCAACGCCGGCCGCTGAAAAAAAACCGGTCACAAAACCGAACTAGTTCTGAAGCGCGAGCTGTTCGCGTGGGATTAACGCGCAATCAAGGCGCTATCAAAACGCAGACGAGGCTATGAACTCGTAAGCGCGCGAGCCAAGTGGTAACCACTGAGCCACGCCCCCTCTACCTTATCGCCGTTCGTCCAGTCGCCACAGGCGCCGAGAGCTCTCTGATCATCCAACAAATATCGGCTCTGTAACGCAGACAAAGATTGAGCATAACGCCAACGATGGACCCGTCCGGATCGTACGCCTAGGCCTGTGACGCTTTCAAACTCAGAGCTTAGTATCTCCAGCACCTGCTCGGCAGCCAGCTCCAGATGCGCCTTACTCCATGCCGCAGTGGCATGGGCAAGCCATGTCTCTTGACCGCCGCGTTGGGGCTTGTGAGAGTTGCAGCAAAGCCACCCAAGCGGGCCCTGATTCACAAAGGCCGCATCAAAGTCTGCTCGTACACCCGACTCGACTTGCACCATTAAAGCCCAGCAGGGCAGCATTTCAACCTCATTGAGTTTTCGCTCCCATGAGACCTCCTTACCTTTTAGGAGTGCAGCCACCTGAGGCTGCGGGATCGCCAGGATGACGCAATCAAAGGTCTCATCGAACCGACCCAACTCAACGGTGTTTAACGTCCAACCCGATGCCTGGGGATTAATCTCACAGACTGTTGTTGATGTCTGAATTGCAATAGCCTGCGCCATCGCACTCGCAGGAGACGTCATGCGAGGGGTGCCCACATAACGGACGACTTTCTCGGCGCGACTCGCTGACCGCTCGCCCCCCAATACCGCAAGCCGGGGGTTCCAGACTGTTGCTGCGCCAATAGAGCACCATTGAGCGACCGTTTTTGCAAATAGGTCATCCGAGACTGTGAAGTATTGAGCACCATGATCACACTCCCAACCCTCACCGCGCCGGGTGCTCATTCGCCCACCGACACCGCGGCTTTTCTCAAATACCCTTACACGGATTCCGGCTTGCTGAAGTGCCGATGCGCAGGATAATCCAGCAATTCCGGCGCCAATTATCGCGACAGAATTAATCTCTCTCATTGGATTTCTTCATGACACTTGATTCGAAAAATTTTCTTATATTTGGTGGCGTAGGCGGCATCGGCCAGGCATTAGCGGAGAGTCTCTCAGAAAAAGGCCACCGCGTGTTTGTGACGACGCGCCACGTGGATGAGGCTAAATCGAAAGTAAAACTACCCGAGGCGCAGATCATCGAAGCCGATGCGCTTGACGCCGATTCCATCCGAAGGGCAACAGCATTGGCCGCCCAGGAGGGCTTACATGGGCTCGCCTATTGCATCGGTTCTATTGATTTAAAGCCTCTGGCTCGAGCAACGCCTGAAGATCTGATGCAATGCTTCCAACTCAATGTCATCGGTGCATTCATTGCCGCACAGGCTGCTGCCGGTGCCTTACAGCAGTCTGAAGGGGGAATCGTCTTTTTCTCCTCAGTCGCAGCACAACGAGGATTTTCAAATCACGCAATCATTGGCACGGCCAAAGCAGGCCTTGAAGGGCTTGCCAGAAGCCTCGCTGCAGAGCTTGCGCCCAGAGTCCGTGTCAACGTGATTGCCCCGAGCCTGACCGACACACCTCTTGCAAAAAGCCTGACGCAAAACCCCAAGATTGCCCAGACCATCGCAGACCTCCACCCCCTGCCGAGGCTAGGCAATACCTGCGAGATGGCTGCGCTGGCGGAATTCCTTTTGCTACAACACGCAGGATGGATAACCGGGCAGGTTCTCCATGTCGATGGCGGACGCAGCACCATCGAGCGCAAATAAGGCCATCAGGCGGGTGTGAGATCCCGGTTCATGCGCTCCAACATCCGCTCAAAACTAATCGCTGCGACGTTTTTTAACTGAGATGGCGACTGGGTTGCAGACGGCAACAGGTCGCGGAGCGTGACTTGACTCAGAAACTCAGCAATCTCACGCTCTGCACGCTCATAAAGACCCATCGTAACCAGATCTTCCTCCCCCACCGCAGGGCGATTGAACCCATCACCAACGAGTCGGCCGGGTAGCTCCACCGCCCGAATGACCTCGTAAACTGTCATCTCGGAGGGGTCCTGAGCAAGCGAGTACCCACCGCCAGGCCCTCTCGTTGCAACAATCAGACCCTTTGCGCGCAGCGATCGGCAGAGTATCTCGAGGTAAGACAGCGAGACGCCCAGTTTCCAAGCGATTGACGCCAGCGACGTGGGCCCCTGGGACCCGCGCATGGCCAACTCGTGCATTAACTCCAGAGTGACGCGTACCTTCGTGGTGACTTGCATTTCAGACTCCTGTGG
>Ga0255117_1000705_pt1 | contig 10174 bp, 9 predicted proteins | sample Law_Atlam_RepA_8_2_FD_188583 | JGI IMG/M metagenome (GOLD analysis project Ga0255117, IMG submission 188583) | Freshwater microbial communities from St. Lawrence River, New York, United States - Law_Atlam_RepA_8h | ecosystem: Environmental > Aquatic > Freshwater > River | place: USA: New York...
ACACAAAAGGCAAAAGCCGCGGCATGGCATACACTTCAGAGTGGCCCACCGGAGACACTGATTGCCAGATTTGTGGAATCACTGGTCGGTTAGCGCTGGAGTACCTCTAATTACTGCAGTGGTAGCGGTTGAAACGAACCAGTTCCATCGGGCGTAGCTGCGCAGCCACTAAGGGCGCAGGGTCATCGATGCGCTCGATTGCCTCCGACAGCCACCCACAAACAATCTGCAAGCGCTCTAGCGTATCCGTCAGCTCCAGCATTTCCTGACGCTTGTTTATCGGAACCGGCACGACACAGACACACGCAAACGACAAGATTACAGGGTCATCCGGGAGTTCGACATCCCCCAGCTCCTCGCCGGACTTGCTCAGATGTTTTTCCAGAAACCGCGTTAGCAACGCCCCAGCCTTCTCTGCCCACGGGCGAAGGGTATCGATGTCGCACGGTTCATCATCGAATGTCTCAACTAATGCCATCCGAAATGACATCCCGTCGTGCGTATCAAGCACACGAAAACGCTCTTCCCCAGCCACGTGGACGTTATACCTGCCATCCTTGGTAGGATCGACACGCACAAACTCAGCCGTACATCCAACCGAGTGATACATCGGCTCGCCACTTGTGACATCGACGCCATGCAACATCACAATGCCAAATGCACTTTCCCGGTCGACGCAATATTCCAGCATCTCTGTGTAGCGCTCTTCAAACAAATGCAGAGGCAAAATCATCTTCGGCAGCATCACCAAATTGAGCGGAAAAAGGGGAATCGAGCGGATAGCCATATATGTAGGTTAATGTACACCATCCGCATCAAAACCTGACCAACCGCCACGATTGCACACAATCCGATAGTATCTACGGGCATCCACAAGATTTCACCGGCGCGTTCCGGCACCAGATGCCACCAAGGAAAGCACGATGACACCCCGAACGAACGAAAAGCCAATCCCGGAGACGCCACTCGAAGTCTCAATCCGCAACCTGTCATCCAATGGCGCATTCGTGGGAAATGTCACTGGTCCTGAAGGCTCTCCGCACATCGGTATGACAGCTTTCGTGCCCTACACCGCCGCGGGAGAAACTCCTCTCGTTCAGGTTCAGCGGATGTGGTCGAAGCACCTCGAAGCCGAAGCCATCAGTATCCCGAATCCTTCCACGGACCGTGTTGAACCCATTTGCCCTCATTATGGTAAGTGTGGCGGCTGCCACACGATGCACCTCTCGCACCCCGCGCAGCTCATCGCCAAGCGCACCATGGTGCAGGACAGCCTCGCCACCGGCGGCCTCCCCGAGCTCGTCTCGCTGGTTGAGCCCGTTGTCGAAGGACCTGAGTTCGGCTACCGCCAGCGCGTAACGCTTCAGGTCACCGGTGCGCGTGCCGGTTATTTTGAGCGCCGAACCCACCGCCTGATGCCTCCGACGGCCTGCCCGGTTACGACACCAGGCATCGAAAAGCGCATCGCCAAAGGCATCGTGATTCGCGGAATCCCCCTCGACCACGATGCCCAGCTCTTCATCGAAGAGGGTGACAACGGTGTCTTCGGTGTCCTCGACATCAAGGGCAGCCCGAAAAAGGTAGCCGTCGACAGGATTGTGGCTCAGCTTGCCCGTGACTTTGATGGCGGCCAGCTGCGCATCGGAGGCGCGGTTAAGGCGGTTTATGGTCGAAGCCACGTCCACCGGACCATCGATGGTGCTGAGCAATGGGCAGTCGCCGGCGGCTTCCAACAGGCGAATCGTGTGATCAACGAAGCCCTCATTCAGGCAGTTGCCGATATTGCCGCCGACAGCAAGCCGCAGCGCGCAGCCGACCTCTATGCAGGTGCGGGAAACTTTGCATTCGCGATGGCGCAGCGGAACATACCCGTAATCGCTGTCGAATCCAACCCGCTGCTCGCAGGTTCCGCGAAGGCTGAGTCTAAGCGCCGCTCACTGAACATAAAGGTACACGATGACTCGGTCGAGCACTATGTTCGTAATGGCGCCCCGCATGCCGAGTTGATTGTCGCCGACCCGCCGCGTGCTGGTCTCGACACCGTCGCCCGCAAGCTGCACGGCTACGGAGCGCGCACGCTGATTCTGCTGAGCTGCCATGTTCCTGCGATGGTCCGTGACCTGCGCGCGCTACAGTCCGTCGGCTGGAACGTCAAGAGCATCACTCCTTACGATATGTTCGCACAGACTGCACACGTTGAAGTCCTGACCGTCCTGACCCGTGAAGATGATGGCGAGCCTTGGATTGACCCTAAGGACCTGGAAGACGAAGACATCTATCGAAACTAATTCGGTGAGACATCCCGCTGCTTTGACCGCGGAATCGTGAAATTGCACATGCCTTTCGTAGACATGTTCATTGACGAACCCGCGGCGAGCAAGGTTAATAGAGGTATGTCTACTCCCATCGTATGGCGCGGCGTCTTCCCTGCGTCCACCACCCAGCTGAATGAAGACCAGTCGCTAAACCTCGATGCGACAGGCGTGCACCTCGAGCGTTTGATTCAAAGTGGCATCACAGGACTCGTGATGTGTGGCTCTCTCGGCGAGAACCAGTGTCTCAGCACCGAAGAAAAAGTCGCCGTCGTCGAGCATGCCGTCAAGGTCGCAAATGGCCGCGTCCCAGTACTGAGCGGCGTTGCAGAAATGTCCACCCGCGCAGGCATCGAATACATCAAGAAGTGTGAAGATGTCGGGGCAAGCGGCGTGATGGTCCTCCCGGCGATGGTCTACAAGGCCGACCGCCGCGAGACGCTAGCTCACTACCGAACGATTGCCAAGTCGACATCGCTTCCGATCCTGATCTACAACAACCCGGTTGGCTACACGGTTGACATCACGGCCGAAATGCTCGCTGAGCTGGCTGACCTGCCAAACCTCCAGGCCATCAAGGAATCCAGCGCTGACACAAGCCGCATCGTAGATATCCGCAATGCCGTGGGTGACCGCTACGCCATCTTCGCCGGCGTTGACACGTTGGTCATGGAGTGCGCCCTCCTCGGAGCCGTCGGCTGGATCGCCGGCGTCGGCCTCGCCTTCCCAGAAGAGAACCAAAAGATTTGGGACCTCATCGAGGCAAAGCGCTACGACGAAGCGATGGAAATCTACCAGTGGTTTATGCCTTTACTGCGCTTAGATCTTGGCATCCACTTTGTGCAGAAAATCAAGATGGCGATTGCGGCAACCGGACTTGGAACCGAGTACGTGCGTGCACCACGCCTGATGCTGACCGGTGCAGAGCGTGCCGAAGTCGAAGCCATCATTGCGCATGGTCTTGCAAACCGCCCAGACCTCACCAAGTACAACTAGTCTCTCGCTGACATCAGCCGAGCAGCGCCCATATCTCCACGGATGCAAACCGGGAGACTGGGCGCTATTTTGGTTTCGCACACCTTGGCCCCATCAAATTATGGGAATGTTAACAACATCGCCGCTTGCTTGTAAGATGCAAGCGTGGACCGCAGAACTTTCCTTACACAGGCATCCGGATGTGCCGCAAGCGCATCCCTCCTAGCCGCGGGCTGCCATTTCGAACCAATCACATCGGATAGCACCAAGACGATCGAGGTCGCAGTATTTGAAGGTGGATTCGGAATTGACTGGCATAAGGACATGGCGCGGCAATACGAACAATTGCACCCCGGGGTAAAAGTCAACCTCTGGGGCGACCCACGCGTGGATGAGAAAATCAAGCCTCGCGTCCTCCGCCGAAACCCACCCGACCTTGCCAGCTGTACCCTCCCTGTTTGGAAACTGATTACCGCTGGCCGTTTGTATCCTCTGGATGATGCGCTGGCATCCCCAGCTTACGGCGCCAAAGGGAAGACGTGGAAGGAAACCCTGCGCGCAGGAGTTCTGGCCGACTATGTCTACGACGACAAGACCTACGCGCTGCCGAGCAACCTCGGCGTCTGGGCCTGCTGGTACTCTAAAAAGCTCTTCCGTGAAAAGGGCTGGAGTGCCCCTTCGACTTGGGATGAGCTGACCGCACTCTGCGAAAAGATGCTCGCTGCGGGCATTGCCCCACTCGCTTTCCAAGGGAAATATCCACAGTACGCCTGGTCGACGATTCTGAGCTGCTACCAACGCCTCGTGCCGTTTGAGAAGTGGTACGACATCGAAGACTTCAAAAAAGGCGCTTTTCTGGATCCATCCTTTGTCAAAGCAGCCGACCTGATGCAGGAGCTGGCAGTCAAGTATTTCCAAAAGGGCGCGCTTGCGATGACGCATACCGAGTCGCAAATGGAGTGGGCGAATGGCCGTGCCGGGATGGTCTTTTGCGGGCTTTGGCTCAAGAAGGAAATGGAAAAGGCGCTGCCGGATGACTTTGAGATGGGCTGTTTTCCGGTCCCGATGGTAACCGGCGGCACAGGCGACCCAAAGGCGATTTACTCCGGCGGTGGCGAGTCGTTCTTCATTTTCAAAGATGGCAAGCACCCTGAAATTGCGGCTGACTTCCTGAAGTTCCTCCTCAGCATCGAGCCGGCACGCGACTATGTAAAGCGTAACGATTCCCTGACACCCGTTATTGACTGTCAGGTCGGCATTAAGATTTCGAGCGCATTGCAGAGCGCCGTAGATGCCATCGAGGGCTCGACACGGATGTACAGTGATCGCCTCAACACCCTATATATCGAGTGGCACCGCACCCTCGTGCAGCAGGCGCAGGCAGATTTGCTACGCGGCGCCATCACCGGGCAGCAGTTTGCCGACCGGCTGGAGGCGGGCGCAGAAGCCGTGCGCAGCAACCCAAACATCTACAAACCACCTGCACGCGGAGTACCAGCGCTATGAGTCCAAAACACCTCAGCCGGGACACCAAGCGGTTTTTGTGGATCGGAATATTGCCATCCGCGTTGCTCTATGCCCTCTTCGTGATCTGGCCAGCGATCAATGCCCTGATGTACAGCTTTACCCGCTGGGATGGCCTTTCAACGCCTGTCTGGATTGGCATCGATAACTTCGTCAACCTCTTCAAAAGCGGCAGCGACTTCGTCACCGCCATCGGACATAACATATACCTCACGGTCGTCCCGGGCAGCATTATCCTGACGCTGGCGCTTTTCTTCGCCTGGATGATTCATCTCAAAGTCGCCGGCTCCACACTCTTCCGCGTAACATTCTTCTTCCCAAATGTCATCGCAAGCGTCGCCGTAGCCCTGCTTTGGGTCCTGCTCTACTCCACAACCGAAATGGGCCCGATCAATAACATCCGGCAAGCCCTCCACATGGAGAAGGTCCCATTCCTCGAATCCGCGCGGCTACTCCAGTCCATTGTCCCGATGATGGTTTGGAGTGCGACAGGCTTTTATCTTGTGCTCTTCTTGGCGGCCATGGAAAACATCCCGGTCGATTACTACGAAGCCGCTCACCTCGATGGCGCATCGCCGACGCTACAGTTCATAAGGATTACGCTCCCGCTGATGTGGGATGTCCTGACAACTGGCATCATCTTCCTGATTGTCGGTGGCTTGAAATTCTTCGATGCCGTGTGGGTGATGGAAAACGGCCGGCCGAGTCCCGCCACGCATACGATGTCATCCCTAATGTACGCAAAGGTCTTTGAAGAGTACAACGTGGGCTACGGCACCGCGATAGCCGTCCTTCTGTTCGTGCTCGTGCTCATCATCACCCGTATCAGTATGCGTCTCCTCAAGCGCGAGAGGCTGGAGTATTAGCATGCGCGGATCACTCCTCGAAAAGCTTGGCACGCTGGTGCGCACCGGGGTCCTTGGGCTCTGGATGCTTGGTGTTGTGCTCCCGATGTTCTGGGTGCTTGCGACAAGTCTGAAAAGCACTAAGGAAGTGACGCGCAGCCCGTTTGGCATCCCGGATGCGCTTGCGCATCCCGGTGCGAAGACCTTTGCCGTCATCGCCGAAAACTACAGCAAAGCCTGGGTTGGCTCCGGCTTTAGCGCCTACTTCTGGAACTCGCTGAAAGTAGTGAGCATTAGCCTTGCGCTGATTTTGTTGCTTGGCAGCATGGCGGCATATTGTCTGTCACGCTTTGAGTTCCGCGGCCGAAATGCCATTTACAATGCGTTTGTGGCGGGCTTGCTGATTCCGATGCAGCTCATTCTCATCCCGTTATTCTTCCAATACGCGGACTGGTCGGATGTGCTGACGCGCAGCTTTGCGCCGATTGCCCGAGTGCTACAGCTTGGAAACCTCACGGTATCGCTCCACAATTCGCACGAAGGCATCATCCTGATTTATGTTGCGGCAAGTTTACCGTTTACGATTTTCACGTTGACATCGTTCTTTGGGACACTGCCTGGCGGGGTTCGCGAAGCGGCGATGATAGATGGCGCGAGCGAAGCGAGGACATTCTTCAGTGTGATGCTGCCGCTCGCAAAGCCCGGGCTCATCACGGTGGCCATTTTCAACTTCCTCGGGCTCTGGAATGAGTACCTGTTCGGCATCGTGTTCCTCGCGGACAACAAGCTGAAGACGCTGCCGCTGGGCCTTGCGAGTATCTCGATGCAAGCGCAGTACAAGAGTGACTTTGGCCTGATGTTCGCGGGACTTGTCATCACCATGGTCCCGACGCTTGTCGTTTACTTGCTCCTTCAACGCCACCTCACAAAGGGCATCACGGCGGGCGCAGTTAAGGGCTAAAACCTTATGAAACTCCTGCTGACATCCGCTGGCATCAAGAATGACAGCATCAAGGCAGCCCTCGTAAACCTCCTTGGCAAACCCATCCACGAAGCCAATGCGCTGTGTGTTCCGACGGCGATGTACGGTCACCCATGGGTCGGTCCCGGCACAAAAGCCTGGGATTTCATCAGTGGGAATGAGCCGCGTACTCCCATGGCCGAGCTTGGCTGGAAGTCGGTTGGTGTCCTTGAGCTTACGGCGCTGCCAAGTTTGCCCAAGGATTTGTGGATGCCAAAGGTCCAGAACGCGGATGTACTTTTGGTTGCAGGCGGGGATGCCGGATACCTAAACCACTGGATCCAAGCATCCGGGATGATGGATTTGCTTCCAGATTTACAAGACACCGTTTGGGTTGGACTCAGTGCCGGGAGTATGGTGATGGCGCCGCGTATTGGCGGTGACTTTGTTGGCTGGAAGGACCCGGCGCTTGGCCCAGATACGCCTCGAAACGACACCACCCTAGGGCTGGTCGACTTTGGAATTTACCCACATCTCGACTGTCCAGACCTTCCACACAACACGCTGGCGAATGCAGAGAAGTGTGCGGCTGGCATGGGGATGCCGTGCTTTGTCATCGATGACGAAACGGCCATCCAGGTCGAAAATGGCAATGTTAATGTCATCTCTGAAGGAAACTGGCACTATCTCTCGTGAGTATCTTGATTAGATAAACCATTGGTTTTTCAGGTAGGTAACGGATGAAGGATGACTTTACGGTTGCGGTTTATGAAGAAGCTCTGCACAGAGCAGGAGCGCAGCTTGTTTGGCATGACTGTGGTTGGTCGGACAAGGTCGATGAGTGCGAATTACTCGACACATTCTTCAAGCTTGGGCCAAGCTGGGTTGGCATCAGAGATGAGGCCGTTCAGTCCGTAGTCCACACAGCCGTTGCAACAATCCGCTACCAAGATGCTGATATCCCACTGCAAGCCGTCACGGGGGTAACAACTGGTCTGCAAGCCCGTCGTGGTGGCGTTGCGGCAAGAACGCTTGCCCATGCGATGGCCGCAGGTGCCGCTAATGGAGCGATTGTGTCGGCCCTCGGAATCTTCGATCAAGGGTTTTACGACCGCCTTGGCTATGGCTCACTCGACATCATGCGCTTGATTCGCTTTGACCCGCGAGATATTCGGGTGGATGCAACACATCGGGCTCCGCTCCGTTTTTCGGAAAAGGATGTGGATGATATCCACGCTGCCCGCTCCAGGCGCTGGCTGCGGCACGGAGGCATTTGTTTTGAGAGTGCTAAGCGGACACTTGCTGACATGCAGGAATGCACAAACGGTATCGGGTTTGGGTACCGTGACCGCCCGGATGGCGGCATTTCTCACTTTCTTTGGTTCTCGCGCAAGGATGCGGAAAATGGTCCGTTCCGCGTCATCTTCTCAGCATGGGAAACGCGGGAGCAGCTTTGCGAGCTGATGGCATTTCTGCATTCCCTTGCGGATCAAGTCCACCTCGTCATCATGGATGAACCTCCAGGAATCGCCCTCCAAGATTTCATCCAGCGACCTCTTCGCTCGCGGTCCATCACGCAGAAGTCCAAGTATGAAACGGGAATAACGGCGATGACGTATCAACAGGCCCGAATCGTGAATCTTCCCGCTGCGATAGACGTTATCCGGACAAATGGTCCATCAATCGAATTCAACCTCGTTGTAAAGGACCCAGTCACACGATTTCTCCCACCGGATGCTCCGTGGTCGGGATGCGCTGGCGCATACACCATACGTATCGGAGAGACGAGCACACTAAGCATTGGGCTAACAGACGGATTAGATACCTTAACCGCAGACATCGGAGCGTTCTCTCGTTTCTGGCTAGGCAGCCGTACAGCAACGGCCCTATCAGTAACAGCTGACTTTCACGGCCCAGATGCTCTCTTGAGGGCACTTGATCGATGTTATTGCCTGACTATTCCAAGTTTTGACTGGAATTTTTAAGCTTGGAATAACCTGAATCAGTTACCTGCCAATGCCGGAAGAGGTTGTCGCAGGAGCTTGTTCAGGTTTTCCTGTGCAGCGTTCAGCCGCTTTGTAAGAACGGCATCTGAGGGTTTTTCCTGTGCGCGAGTGCTCAGACTGTCGATCTCACTTAGCAAGGATGTGAGCTGAGCGTGCCGTTTGAACAGCAGCGCTGCCATAGCTTCATCCTTGGATGCTTGTACAGCGCGGGCAAGTGAGTACAGCGCAGCAGGGAATTGCGGAGCCATGTTCACGGCCTGATTGAGCACACGGACGGCAGGTGCGACCTTTCCAGCTCGCAGATAGCACTCACCCAAAAAGTAAAATGGAAGGAACTGTTCCTGAGGCTCGAGGAAGTTGGTCTTTTGTGCGATGTCCTCGAGGTCGGTTGTTGTCTTCTGGATGTCATCTACAGGCGTCGCAAGGTTTAGCGCCGCCCCCGCAAGGTATAAACGAGCGCGTACAGCATGCCCTTCAGCAATGCCCGCATCCCCTTTTGTAACAATCGGAAGACAAACATCCCGCAGCTCACGGTAGCGCTGCTGCGGAACAAGCGTCATCGCAAGGAGAAGGCGGAGTTCCGCACGGTCATCGAGCTTAATCGCCGCTTGAAGCGCATCCGATGCCTCATTCACGCGGCGAAGCAGCATAAAGGCATCCGCACGCACGCGGAGAATATCCGCATTTTTGCCGGACACCTTAATGAGCTCATCCGTGAGGCTAAGCGCACCATTCGGGTCGCCGAGCTCCACCATCCGCCGGGCTTTTGCAGTACGCAGCTTTGTTGAATCAGGAAGCACTTGGAAATACTTGTCGAGCTGCGCCATCGCCTCACTCGGATCGATAAGCGCATCCACATAGGCGAACCAAATGGCTTCGTCTTCCGAAGGTGCATCCGCAGCAGCTTTGAGCATTTCAATACCGCGGGCATCTTTGTTCGCAACATGCATTTGGGCAAGGCGTATCTTGGCAGGAATGTCATCCGGATGGGAAGGGACATATTGATCCAAAGCCGACTGGGATGCGTTCAGTAACCAAGTCCGATGCTTTGCTGCGTTCCACTGATTAAATCCAACTCCACCAACGAGACACGCGGCGACAATTCCGCCAATCAATGCGCGGTTCACTTGGCTTCCTCCACGGTGATGTAGCGGTCAACAGCATCCACCTTAACGCTTTGCTTGGTACCGCTTGGCCAGTGGATTGTCAGCTCGGTGACACTTGTTGCAGTACCGAGTCCGAAGTGAACGCGTGGGTCACTGGATGACAAATAGCTGCCATCTGCGTGGTGGTGTCTTGTGAGGGTTTTCTCGCCGTATTTGAGCACCACAAGCGCGCCGTAGGCATCCCGGCCACTCTTGTGTCCGATCAGCTTCAGACCAAGCCAATGGCCGCGTCCCTTCGAGGTGTTGTGCAGAAGGATAGGTGCTCCCGCGCTGTCGACAGCAAGGGCATCGATGCCGCCATCGTTGTCAAAATCCCCCGTTGCCAGCCCACGGCCAACAATCGGTTTGTCGAGGGCAGCGCCCCGGATTCGCGCAAGCTTGGTTC
>Ga0255117_1000707_pt1 | contig 10164 bp, 6 predicted proteins | sample Law_Atlam_RepA_8_2_FD_188583 | JGI IMG/M metagenome (GOLD analysis project Ga0255117, IMG submission 188583) | Freshwater microbial communities from St. Lawrence River, New York, United States - Law_Atlam_RepA_8h | ecosystem: Environmental > Aquatic > Freshwater > River | place: USA: New York...
TGCCCTTGGCAGTGGCACCCGTTGTGGCCATGGCCGTAGAAGACAGATTGACACGACCCAAAGACGTAGCCGACAAATTGGCTATGTTCATTTCAATGGTTTCGTTGGCATTCGCGCCAACTTGCAATTTCTTGCCCGTGAAGCTGCCGTCCAAAATCTTCTGGTTGTTAAAGGTTGTTGTGCCAGCAATGCGATCAATCTCAGCGTTCAAAGACTTGATTTCGTTGTTCATGTTGGCACGGTCTTGCGGACTGTTGACCGAGTTAACGGACTGAACAGACAGATCACGCATGCGCTGCAAGATACTGTTGACCTCGCCCATCGCGCCTTCAGCTGTCTGTGAAATTGAGATGCCATCGTTGGCGTTACGAATAGCCACTGACAGACCACGCATTTGCGAGGTCATGCGGGTACTGATAGCCAGGCCAGCTGCATCGTCTTTGGCAGAGTTGATGCGGCTTCCAGTTGACAGACGCTCCATAGAATTCGCGAGGCTGCTGTTGTTGACACGAATTGCATCCTGAGCTTTCAGGGCGCTAACGTTGGTGTTGATAACTGACATGGACTATCTCCTTCGAGAGGGTTAAATGAAGTTGACAAGAATCCAATGTGAAGTCTTGTTGCTCAATGAATCGGAAGCTTGTTTATTTACTTGAGCCTTAAAAGCAACGAATTTCAAATTGGTTCCAAAAAATGAACTAAAGATCTTAAAAATCAAACTTTTGCGTTGAGCAAGTTTCCCTTGGACTCGTCAATGCTGCGGGCCATGCGAATGACGACTTCGTTAGGTATCTGGCGAATCACTTCGCCAGTTTGCTGGTTAGTTACCGTTACCACAGGGCGATCGATTGAGGGGTCTATTTTGAAAGCCAGGCCACGGCCGCCGTCTTGCATGCGCTCATTCATGCGTGCGATGGCTTGGTCCAGGCGTTTCTTGTCACCCTCGGTGTCTACCTTGATCTGGGGACGCTCTATGGGAATAATTTTGGGGCGGGTGATTTCCGGCGCAAGCGCAGCCACAGGTGCCCCTGCTGCTTGCGCAGGAAAACCTGCCCCTGAACGCGCAGACGGTGCGGCGCTGGGAGCGGTGACCCTGGGGCCACCTTGCATTTCAATCATGATGAAGTCCTTTCCTGGCTGCGGTTAAACAGGCGAAGAATCCTTGCCACTGGTTGGTGCAAGGGTGCTTCGGTCAGGAAGGATCGACCCCTCCGCGGATAACTTGAGGGTTTTCCGGAGATTTTTTTACAAAAAGGTGCAGCCCGGGCCTTTTGGGCCAGGGCGGTTCAGGGGCTAGCCACTGGTGTCGGTATTAGTTTATTTGTTGGTATACATAGACATCATGCCGTCGAAAGTACTCTTTAAGCTGGTTTTTTGGCTGTTAATGCTGCCAACCAGGCTTTCCATGGCAGAAAACTGCTTGGTATAACGGGCCAGCAGATCGTCCATGCGGATTTTCAGCACGGCCAGAGCGTCAGCGTATTTGGTGTTTTGTTTTTCGGCGGTCACGCTTTGCGTGGTCAGCGGGCTGGTGGTGGCCAGCCAGGTGGTGATCTTGCGCAGGGTGTCACCGGCAATGCCGGCGCCGCTGCTTGAAAAGTTGAGGTCTGCCACTTTGGTGCCAGCTGCATTGGCCGCCGACAAGGTAAAGCTGGCGCCGTCAATGTTGCCGAGTACGGCAATTTTGTAAGGCGTGGTGCCGCTGGTGTCTTGCACCAGCTGCGCGGTGTAGCCTATATTGGCGGCGTTGATGGCGTCCACCACGCCTTGAGGTGTGGTGTTGCCGGCCGCGACCGGAAAGACATGGGCCGTGCCGGTACTGGAAGTGAGCGTGACGGTGAAAGCCGCGCCGCTGTTCAAACTTGTGGTGGCCGAGCTGTAGCCGGTGCTGCTGCTGTACGGTGGGCTGGTGGCGCTGCGGTTGTTTTGGTTGGCGGTGAAGGTGGTCACCACGTCGGCAAAGTTGTTGGTTAACGCTGCCGTGAGCTTGGTTTTGTCTAGCGTCATGACGCCGGCTTTGTCCACACTCAGGCCCATTTGCCAGGCGGCACCCACATTGGTGCCAGGGGTGGATGAGGCACCCAGCAGGACGTCTCGCAGCTGGTTGCGCACCTGGCGCACAGTGTTGTCGCCCACCAGGGTGGCGCCATAGATTTCCAGCACAGACTTGGGGTTGGTGACTTCGGTAAAGAGGCTGTTGGCTTCGTTGTAGGCCGTCACCAAGGCGTCGATTTTGCTGACCACTTGGGTGGTGTCACGCGCTAAGCTGATGCTGGCCGTGGTGCCGGCGGCCAGCAAGTTCATGGTCAGGCCGTCCACCACGTCGGTCACGGTGTTGGAGCTGCGTGTGTAAGTCACGCCGTCAACCGTCAGCACCGCGTCGCTGGCAGCCGTTTGTGTGAAATTCAGCGCTGTCAATACACCAGCGGGGGTGCTGCTCATGCTGAAAGCTTTGTCTGCCCCGGTAGCGCCGGTCAGCACAACCTTGTAAGACGGAGACGTACTGTTACCCGTGTTGACCAGCCGGCCGGTGACCGCCAGACCGGCGGTGTTGATGGCATTGACCAGGCCTTGGGGGGTGTCGGAGCCGGCCGCGACTGTGACCCTGTAAGCGCTGATGCCGGTGATGGCCTCGGTGCTGGCGGCCGTGGTGCCGAGTTTGAAAGTGGCACCACTCAGTGTTAAAGCACCCGATGCATTGACGGCAGAAACCCCTGTTGTGCTGGTTTTGGCGTTGATGGCAATCGCCAGGTTGTCAAACTTGCGGGCTGTGATGGCGATGTCGGCGACAGCGGTGGTGGCAGACGTGCTGGTGGCTGTGACAGAAGTGCCTGTCGTCCAGTCGGCTGTGGTGAAACCTGCCGTGAAGCTACCACTGTAAGTGCCCAGTGCTGCGCCCGTGGTGTTACCGTCGGTGTCACCCGAGGTCAAGCCGCCAAAGGCTGATGCAACCTGGTCCGCCGTCATGGCGGCGGTGGCGGTGAAAGTCAGCCCGTTGAGTGTTACTTTTTGGCCGGCGCCCAGTGCAGAGAAGGTAATGACGGATGACTCGGTTTGACCCGCGGCGCCCTGCGTGGTGACGATGGTCGGGTCTGCAGACACGGCGTCGATGGCGGTACCGTTGATGGTGAGGCCTGAAACCGCCGCCGTGGAGGTGGAAGCGGAGCCCACCGTCACGTCCATGGTGAAGCTGCTGCCGGCGTTTAAAGCGGTTGAGCTGGCGGCAAAGCCGGAGGAGATATTGCGTTGGGCGCTGGCCAGCGCGGTGATGGCGACCGATCGTGCGCCCAGGGTTGCAGCTGTGCCGGCAGTCACACTCAGTGCGGCGGTGTTGGAGTTGCTGACGCTGGAGGCATTGAAGCTGTTGGCGTCTTTCAGGGCGGTTACTGCGTCTTTGACGTTGCTCAGCATGAACTTGACCGCCGAATAACCCGACACCCGGGCTTCGTTCTTGGTGATCTTGCTGTTGATGACGTTTTCTTGCGGGGCGCGCTCGGCGTCCACCAGGCCTTGGGCGAGCGCAGCTACGTCCACCCCGGAGCCGGCGCTCAGTGAGGTGATGATTTTCTGGGCACTGGCGCGCTTGGCCGCAGCAGCAGTTTGCGCGTCGAGAGTAGCGCTGCTGGTGCTGGATGTAGCGGCGGTGGTGGCGGTGGTGGCCATGCTTGTTTTGTTTTAAAGGGCTGTCAGCGCGCAAAGCCCCTGGGTGCATCCTGGGGAGGCAACAAGGGGGGCAGTTGGCGGCCGGCCGAGCCGGGGTATGCGGTGACGGCGCACATCAGTTCAGGTAGTTAAAAAGGTTGAGCTTAGAGATCTTGCCGAAGCTGCTTTGGGCAGCTTCTAGCGAGAGCATTTGTTTGTTCATCTGGCCAATGGCTTCTGCGTAGTCCAGGTCTTCAATGTTGGAGAGCGTGGTTTTCAGGCTCAAGCGGGTTTCTTCGAGCACGGCGGTCTGGGCGTCTGCCACGTTCATGTCGGTGCCGACCTGGGCCAGGGCCAGGGTCAGGCCGTTTTGCAGGGCATCCATCTCGCCAATGCCGCGCTGCATTTCTATGCGGCTGGAGCCTTGCACGGCGGCGGTGAGCTGGTCCAGCGCCTGGAAAAAACCTACGCCGGAGGACACGCCTTTGGCGTCGGTGCGCACCACGCGCACAAAGGCTTCAGAGCCTGAGCGGTTGAGTTGCACAGTACGCTGGTCGCCCACAGACACGCGCATGCGCGTCTGGTCGCCCTGGTAGGTGACGTCGCCAAAGCCGTTTTCGGCAAAGGCGGGCTGGTCTACCCGGCTGCCGGCAAACAGGTAATTGCCCGAGCTGTCCTGGGCGTTGGCCATGCTGAGAATCTGGTCGCGCAGGCCCTGCATTTCAACAGCCAGCACCTTGCGGTCGGCCGGGCCCAGGGTGTCACTGACTGACTGGATGGCGATTTCTTTGATGCGCACCACCATGTTGCTGACGCCTTGCAGGGCCGACTCTTCGTCTTCCAGGCGGGTCTTCACGGCGGCCAGGGTGTCGGCGTAGCTGTCCTGACGGGCCATGATGGACCTCAGGCGCTGGATGCTGGCCGCCTGGGTGGGTGCGTCACTGGGGGTGATGACTTGTTTGCCGGCCGCCAGCTGCGCCTGTGACTTGGCCAGCGTGGTTTGCACCGTGCCCATTTGCTGGGTGGCGCGGTCAAACAGAGCGTTGGTGGAGATTTTCATGCGTGTTCCTCAAAGTTCCTGGGTGGCTTAGCGCACGGCCAGCACAGCGTCAAACAGCACGCCGGCGACTTGCATCACCTTGGCAGATGCCTGGTAGGCCTGCTGAAAACGAATCAAATTGGCGGCCTCTTCGTCCAGGCTCACACCGGAGACTTTGTCGCGTGCGCTCACGGCCTGTTCATGGACCACGGTGAGCGCTTCCTGGGCGATGTTGGCCTGACGGGAAATGTTGCCCATGTCATTGACATGGTCGATGTAGTTGCTGCTGATGGTTTTGCCGGCCACCAGACCGGCGCTTTCCAGAGCGGCCAGGCGCAACATGTTTTCGTTGTTGCCGGTGCCGTCTTTGTTACCGTCCATCACAAAGCGGTCGCCGGACTTGGGCGCGGTGGTGAACTTGAGTTTGAGGCCCTGGTAGTCGATGCTGGCGTTGACCTGGGTGGCGTCAAAGCTGCGCTCGGCCAGCACGGTGCCGGTACGGGTGTCGGTGATCTTGTAGCGGTCTGCGGCGGTGAAAGTCACTTCCATGGGCTGGGCACGCAAGGCCACGGCTTTGTCGGTGGCTGTGCCGTTGAAGCTGGCCGCCACCGCGGTGGTGCCTGCCCCGGTGACAAAAACCAGCACATCGTCAGGCACAGTGCCCTTGATGGTGGCGCTCGTGCGAAAGCCCAGCTGAGCCAAGTCATACGGCGTGCCGCCAGTACCAAAGCCGATTTCAACCGGTGTATCTTTGCCGCCCACCAGGCTGCGGGTCACCGTCACCTGGCCGGTGTAAGTGCCGGCCGTGAGGTTGAGCGCATTGCCGGGGGAGCCGTTGTTGGGGCCGATGGTGATGTCTGTGCCGTTGGTGTTGCTCAGGACGATGTCGCCCTCGCGCGTGAAAACCGCACTGACACCGGTGGTCGTTGTATTGGCGTTGACGCCGGCAACCAGTGCAGAGGCACTGGCATAAGGGCCTAAATTAAGTGTGCTGCCCGCCAAAGTAGACAGGCTCAAAGCGCCGGACAAATTAAGGCTGCTCGCCTTCACCCGTATTTCATTGCTGGCGGTGGCGCCCACGCCGGGGGCGTTGGCGGTGTTGAGCCAGGCGGCAATCTGGGTGGCGCGGTTGGTGGCACTGGCGTCAATACTGAGCCTGCCCAGCGCCACGCCATTGATCTCCAGCGAACCGGCGGTGATGTTGACAGCCTGCCCTGCGGGTACCCGGGAGCCCGACAAAACAGCAGGCATGCTGACCGGAAAACCCAGGCGCGCCAGGTCTGCGGGCTGACCGTTAGGGCCAAAGCCCAGCTCGATCGGGCCGGTGTTGCTGCCGCCGGATGTGCGTTCAATGCTCAAGCGCCCGGCGTAAATGCCTGCGGCGACGTTGAGCGTGTTACCCGCAGCGGCGGGCGTGATCAAAATGTCTTTGCCTTCCTGGCCGCTCACATTGGTGAGCACCAGTTCGTTGCCGGTGGAAATACTGGCCTTCACGCCGGTAGCGCTGCTTTGGGCGTTGATGGCGTTTTGCAGCTCGGTCGCGTTGGCAAAGCCTGTTGCTCCGCCGGGGCCTACGATTTCGGTACTGTTGAGGTACAGCGGCTCTGTCAGTTGCAACCCGTTGATGGACACCCGAACTTCGTTGCTGGCAGTGGCCCTGATACCCACGGCTGCGCCGGCGTTGATCCATTGGGCCAGGTCGTTGGCTTGCAGGGTTTGACCGGTGATCGGGTAGACAGAACCCAGCGGCACGCCATTGAGACTGACCGCACCAGCGGCAATCCCACCGGCCACGCCGGCCGGAACACGCGCACCGGACAGCAAATTGGGTGTGATGGTGGCGGTACCGATCTGGCCCTGTGTGTCAAATAGTGCCTGCGTTTGAACACTGGCGCGAGCGCCGTAAAAAATGCCCATGCCCTTGTAGCCACTCAGGCCGGAGCGGTTGAGGTAATCGTCGCTGTAAGTGGCGCCGGCGCTGGCGCCCTGAGACGGCGTGACGATCAGCTCTTGCTGTGCTTCGTTCAGAGCTTGGCCCAGCAGATGCCGGCCGTCGCGGGTAATGACTTGCAGTTGCTGACCGGCATCTGCGCCATCCAGGTAGATGGTCACATCCTTCAGGCCGGCAGAAATGCTGGCCACAGCGGCAACCGGACGGCTGGCGTCGAGCACCAGCGAACGTGCAGCGCTGGGGTGCGCATTGTTGAGCAGCATGGTCGAAATATCGCCGGGGCCCGCCATGGGGCTGGGCTCGTAGCTGATGCGGGCGTCCGCACTGCCGGTGTTTTCTGAATTCTTGATGACGCGAAAACGGGCTGCCGCCGCTATGCGCAGCGGATCGTCAATCACCACATGGATACCACCGGAAGCAGAGCTGGCGCTGGCATCGATGGCAAACAAATCGCCGGCAGGCTCGCCGTAGCCGTCAATGCCTTCGCGGTGAATACTGTTGACCTCACGCACGACGGTGGTGGCAATGAAATCCAGAGCATTGCGCGTGCTGCCCAGCACTTGCTCACGAAATGACATCAAACCGGCCAACTTGCCGCTGGTGATACCGACCAGGGGCTTGGGTTGACCGTAGGGGTCCAGCACCAGACCGATTTTTTCGGGTGAGGCTGCGTCATAGTTAACGCCGACCAGGGTGACCTTGCTGCCGTCAACAATGACGTCTTGCGTGAGCGATGCGCCCAGGCTGACCAGGACCTGTCCGTTGTTGTTGAAACTGGTGTTGATGCGGCTGAACTCGGAGAGCTTGCGCAGCAACAAGTCACGCTGGTCCAGCAGTTCTGCCGGTTGCTTTTCAAGCGACGGCATTTTGCTGAGCTGGCGGTTGACCTGGGCCAGTTGTTGGGCCAGGGTGTTGATCTCGCCCACGCTGGCCTGTACCGCTTCGCGGGTTTCGCTGTCAATCAGGTCCAGCTGCGTGGACAGCAAGCCAAAGCGAGCGGTCAAGCCTTCAGCGTCGCGCACAAACGCGCCGCGCAGCACCGTCGAAGCCGGGTTGGACGACAGCGTTCGGGCAGACGCAAAAAACTGGTCGAGCGCGCTGACCAGACCCATGCTCTCAGCACCCATCACATCGATCACGCGGTTGGCGTACTCGACCATGGGCATCTGGCTTTGGAGCTCAGAGTTGCTGTTGCGCAGGTTGGACTCGGCAAATGCGTCGTACTGGCGCTGCACGCGGTCAAAAATAACGCCGGTGCCAATGGATGCGCTACCGAGCTGGCGCGGCGCACCAGACACAAAGGTGACGTCCTGGCGCGAATAACCGTCTGTGGCGACGTTGGCGATGTTGTTACTCACGGTCCCCAGCGCACGCTGGTAGGCCATGACGGCGTTGCCGCTGATGCCAAGCAAGTCGCTCATGGTTTGCTCCTGGTGCTCAGGTCATCGATCCTGGGCAATGCAAACGGGCCGCCAGGGCGCTTCAAGGGGTTGAGCATGGGCGCTGCCGCATCCAGCGGATAGGCTCTGCCGGGAGGGTTGAGCGCAAAACCTTTGGCCGCGGTGTCGCGCGACTTCAGCAACTCTTCAGTGCTGGGCGGTGGCGACATTTGACGGCTTTGGGCTTGCACCAGCATGTCGGCCACGCCCATCATGTTGCGTTTAGACAGCTGCACAGAGACCTCTTTGTCAAACATGGCTTCAAAGGTTTCAGCACCTGAAGACTCGACCAGGTCGCTCTTGACAGTAGCTTCGCGCATGGACTTGAGCATCATTTGCAGGAACATGCCTTCAAACTGCTGCGCGGTCTCGCGCAGGGCGGCTTTGCCGTCCTGGCGCGCCTGACCACGCAGCTTACCCAGACCTTCGAAGTCGAGGTAAGAGCGGGTGGTGTCCGTTGGGTTGACCGGGTCCATGGGCTGTGTTTTGTTTGTTGCTTAACTAAGGCAGCTGGCTTAAATGATCACTAGCTCGGCGCGCAGGCTGCCCGAGCTCTTGAGGGCTTCAATGATGGCAATCAACGCGGAGGGCGATGCGCCCACCTGGTTGACGGCGTCCACGATCTGGCGCAGGTCAATACCGGGCTGGAACAGGAACATCGGTTTGTTGGGCTCGGTCACCCGGACGTCTGCGTTTTGCACAGGTGTGGTGGTGCCTGCCGCCAGAGCGTTTGGCTGCGACACCTCGTTGGTGGCCGCAATCGCAACCGAGATCGTGCCGTGCGAGACCGCGGCCGCTGTCACCCGCACATTGCGGCTGATGACCACCGTGCCGGTGCGTGAATTGATGACCACACGCGCTGGTGGCTCGCCGGGCAGCACGTCGAGGTTTTCAATCATGCTCATGAAAGCCACGCGCTGACTCAAGTCCTGCGGTGCACGAACCGAGATGGAAACACCGTCCAGGGCATTGGCCACGTCAGGGCCGAAGCGGCTGTTGATGGCGTTGATGATGGCGGTGGTGGTGGTGAAGTCGCCTTCACGCACATTCAAAATGAGCTGCTCGGCTGTGGCAAATGGGTTTTCAACAATGCGCTCAACCGTGGCGCCTGCAGGTACGCGGGCCGAGGTGGGAACGCCGATGTTGACTTTGGAGCCGGCGGCACTGGCGTCAATGCCGGTGGCGGTCAGCGCGCCTTGGGCCAGCGCATACACCTCGCCGTCCGCACCACGCAGGCTGGTCAGCAGCAAATTGCCGCCGCGCAGATTAGTGGCTTTACCGATGGCAGAGACATTGACGTCGATTTTTTGTCCGGGCTTGGCAAAGCCAGGCAGTTCGGCCGTGATCATGACGGCAGCCACGTTTTTGATGTCCATGGCGCTGGACGTTTTGGTCTGCGAAGCGGCTTCAAAGTCAGCCAAAGGGCCTTCCATGCTCACACCCATGCGGCTGAGCATGGTTTTCAAGCTTTGGGCCGTGAATGACACGTCAGAGCCGTCACCGGTACCTTGTAAACCGACCACCAGACCGTAGCCGATCAGCTGATTGCTGCGCATGGAGGCAACGCTGGTCAAGTCCTTGACCCGGTCAGCATGCGCCAGCGTGGGGGCCAGAACAGTCACCAGGGTCAGGCTGGCGAGCAAGCCGCGCAGCACACAAGAAATGGGTTGGAACGTCATGGGTTTTGTTCAGTCAAAATTTGGGTTAAGCCAGCTGTTGCTTAAAAAGGCCAGAGCTTGAGCAAGCCACTGGTGCCCCAGCCTGCTCTAGAGGCTGCGGCCAGGTCGCCGGTGCCACGGTAAGTGATCTGGGCGTTGGCCAGCCGGCGGGACTGGACTGTGTTGTTGGGGGCCACGTCTTCAGGGCGGATGGTGCCGGCCACCTGAATCACTTCAGATCCTTCGCTCAGTGCCAATTGTTTTTCGCCGCGCAGCACCAAATTGCCGTTGGCCAGCACTTGAACCACGGTGACAGCCACTGAGCCTTCGAGCGTGGCCAACTGGTTGGCGGTGCCGGTGCCGGTGTTGCTGATGCTGCCGCCGTCGAGCTTAATTCCGGCTAAATTACCAGGGAACTTGAGCGCACTGGCTGCC
>Ga0255117_1000709_pt1 | contig 10143 bp, 11 predicted proteins | sample Law_Atlam_RepA_8_2_FD_188583 | JGI IMG/M metagenome (GOLD analysis project Ga0255117, IMG submission 188583) | Freshwater microbial communities from St. Lawrence River, New York, United States - Law_Atlam_RepA_8h | ecosystem: Environmental > Aquatic > Freshwater > River | place: USA: New York...
GTCTATAGATTAATATGTAGTCATAGGTGTAATCAGTAGTTGATGTACGTAATCCAGTATCAGTAAATGTAATTCGACCTCGACTATACGCTACTGACGATTCAATCTCTGGGCTAAATTCAGAAGGAAGTGTCTCAATGCCTTCACCGGGCGGTGCAACAATGTTATAAGCAGATGTCGCACGCCATGCTGCTGGTGCTGACTTCCACCGAGTGTAAAGGTACTTATATCTATTGTCTGGTGTAAGCCCACCTTGTCTTACGATATCACCAAGCCCAATAAGAACGGCATCAACAGGGACGTCTGGAATATCCTCGTCAAAGCGTAAGTATATTGCCGTAACAGCATCTCTATTAGCACCCGGGATTGGGAATAACTGAAATTCCAAGAACCTAGTCTGAGTATTGTATGCAGCCTGACCAGTCCACACGATAGATCCAGCCTCTTGTATGCCAAGACTAATAGGTATCTCACTTATCCGTATATTTGGATGTAACTCTGCGCGTATTCCAATGCCCCTATCGTTTGACATATCGGGAGTGCCAGCGACAGCCAGCTTTATCAATCTGTTCTGTACGAATCCACCATAGAGTCCACGTACATTAGTATTGACCTGCGCAGCTTTAAAGCCAGCAAGTCCTAAATCGGTAGTTGTTGCATTGTCATTTGCACTAGAAAGAACACTATATAAGTACACACCATCAATAAGCACACCGGGGTCGTCCTCGCGTGACCAACCACTATTGCTAATCTGTAAACGTAATGCTTGAAGGTTTCCTTCAAACTCACGGAAATCAATGAGGTATTCAAACTGCACCCAGTCGGCGGTAGTTTGCTTAGGAGCTGGATCTGCAACAGCAGAGAAGAAAGCGCCATTAATAACGTTCCCCGCAGTAACACTCGTACTGCTATGACCATACACTGAAACGTTTAAGTACTGTCCATTGAACGGCTTTGCATCATCGTAGTTCATTAAGTAAAACGATAACTTAAACAATCCATTAACTTTTGCAGTCCCACCATTTTGTGCATAGGTAGGTAGGCTAATGACATCCTGAATAATATAATCACTAGGTTTATCTATGTGTGCAATATTTCCAGTTGTTCTTCCATCTGCACCTTGTGAAACAGTGCCTTTTTTACCAGTCCATGGAAGTGTTTTAATATTGACGACTTGACCAGAGTTAGTACCGATAGATGGAGAGCCAGCAATGGTATTCCAGTTTGCACACGTGGTTCCAGTTGCTGTGGCAAAGATTGGGTTTAATATTCGGTTATCGGATGGACTTGCACTGCTGAATGTAGCCTGTGCTGCAGCATCACCATATGTTCCAGAGGTATACGATTTAACAGCCTTTACAATACCGACGGCATTTGGCTTAGTAGATGTTGGGCCAGATACACTTGGCAAAGATGCAGCAATAGTTCCATTAGTACGAAATAAAGAAAACGTAGATCCACTACCACCAACACCATAAATGTATCTCCCGTACTGTGTCATGCGCACAAGTTTCCCCGCAGAGGGGAAACTAAATGATGCACCTGTAGTTTGGTCTGTTAGTTCTGTCTCTACTGCTGGAGCACCAGATGGGTCAGTTGCATACAACTTTCCATTCTTAGCGTAAACCAACTTACTAACGACAGCCGAACTTTTAAGTGCTGTAAGTTCATAAACAGGATTTGCATTAAACGTGTTCATGATCCCACGGAAACCGTTGCGCAATACTGGCGAGTTTCCATCAATCATCATGTTTTCAATGTTCTGTGCATATCCGTCTTTCAACTTATTTGGCTGAATACGTGTATCCATACCAATCCACGTAACGTCACCAAGTACGTAAGATTGTTGATTATTCATTGCTCGTATAGCCATTACAAACACCCCTTACGAGTAAACTGTTTACTCAGTGTTCCTTCTCTAGTCACTGTACATATAGTAGAATCATCGCGATAATATCCACGACTAGCTATTAATCTACTAATTGAATACATCCTAAATATTGGCAAAGTATACGGTAAAACAGATTCTCGTCCGTCTGATACTGTGCAATTTATGTTGTTGCCACGATGATATTCACTACCAGATATTACTTCACTAAGATCGTACATTCTAAAAATTGGCAAAGTAAATGGTAAATCCGCGTGACTATCTAAACACTGAACTTGATTAGTCAACCAATTAGAAGATAGTGTTGGTGGAACACGCCAAGGTGGGCATTCACATAAATCAGCATATATTGCATTCGCTGTAAAAGATGCACTTCCAGTCATACTGACTGAAGATGGAGGAATAGGCCCACCAGTGACAATACTTGAAACTACCGTACTAGCAAATGCACTTAATGTTGAAGACGATGTATATGTTGGAGTAGAACTTACATTTGCTCTTGCTAGAATAGATCCATTGATAGTCCAATTAGCAACAGATGATGTAGACGCAAATGCAGATAACGTACTATTGGCAACACGCTGCGGGTCAGATGAAAGAGTTGCAAAACCAGATAGCGTAGAACTTAAGGGTCTGGTTACATTAGATGTAAATAACGCAAATCCAGTAATTAAAGAACCAACACTAATTGTAGGTGTTGTTGAAACTCTAGCAGAAGCCGACATCACAGAAGCTGATGTGCCTTGCGTAGAAGCAACTAACGTAGCAAATGCTGACTGTGTACTTCCTACAGATATAGTTGGCGTAGATGTTGCAGTAGCAAACGCCGACATTGTGGAAGATAACGATTTTGATGCAGAAGATGCAACTGTAACAAAACTAGATAGTGTGCTGCCTACAATTACACTGACACTAGATGAGCTAGTCGCTCTTGCAGATAATGTTGACCCAACTAAACTTATTGGTAAAAATGATGTTGTTGCACGTGCAGATAACGTTGATGATACCGAAACATTTAAAGAACTTGAAGTACTGGCAAATGCAGATAACGTGCTAGATGCTGTTCTTGTAACGTCAGCCGTTACAGTTGCTTTTGCTGATTGCGTACTGTTAACGGATATTGTAGGCGTTGAAGATAGGGTAGCGAAAGCACTAAGGCTTGCTGATTGATTACCACCGGGAGCAGGTGGTGCAGCAAGCCTTGCGGCTAAAAATATCGCTGTTATATAACCAGCGCCAAGTGGTACTGCCATTAGTCTAAGGTAATACTAATGCCTGTATTATTTGGAAACGTAATTGTTTGACCACTGCCAAGAGTAACTGACCCACCTGTGATGTCACCGTAAAATAAAATACTAGTATCTGTAGTGGCAGTAGCACTAATAGTTGCTGATGTGCAAATGGCAATTCCTGTAATAGTAATCGCACCAGAAGCAGTAAAAGATACGGCTGGTATATTTGTTAATGGACCCGGAGTTGCTGTACTTGCTGCAGTATTAACACCACCAACTCCAAAGACGGCAGCTGGTGATGTGCCAATTGCTATTCGTGCACTATAACCTCCCGTGCCTGATGCAATTTCAGCCAAAGCAGCATCGGATGTGATGTTTGACATCAATGCTAAATATAACTGAGTTCCCGTAGTTCCATTTCCACCAAAAGGACCAAATGAAGTATTGCGCAATAAATGATTAATTACTGCTGCTTCTGTTGCGTTTGTAAACGCTGTTGTTGTTGCCATGACTATGCTCCTACCTTTACAATTGGATCCGCAGTAACGCTGGTTGTAATTGGTTGTGACCAAATTATTGTAGTGTCAGCTTCATTGTACACATTAACTTGTGTGCCACCTGACGCATCTACCTTGTTTCGTAAAATGCGTAACGCATTACGAACTGTACGCCCACTGGATGTAGTGGACACTTCATTTCCAGAACTATCAAGATTACGTTTAAGAATAGCATCAGCTATTTCTTCAGCCGCATCAGTAGCAAGTGCATCAGCATCAATAGCACCAGTAGCAACAGAAGCTGCGGTAATACCACCAGCAGCAACTGATCCAACGGAACCTGTTACGTTACCAGTTATATTGCCTGTGACATTAAACGTCTGTGTACCAGACAGTGAGTAACCAGTCTTGTCGGTGTTTGTAGCAACCGTAACCTGCCCAGTAGCATTGCCTGTTGGTAAAGCACCAGATGTCCCTTGTGCAAAGTTTGGTATTGCTGTAAGGCCTAGTCGTACCGCATCATCAGGGTTAAACCCTACGATCTGATATTCAAGAACTACAGGAGCCATGTTGGTCGCACCCTTGAGCATTACAACAGATTTGTCAGCTGTGGCAAACACGGCATTAGGGATATCGATCCTGTACAGTCCCGGCATATTAGTACCGTCAACTGCAATAAAGCCACCAGAAGACCAAGCTGCATCTGCAGAAGCTAATGTAACAAGCGTTATGCTTGTTCTTAGTCCGCGCTCAACAACAAAGTCTGCAGTAAGACCAGCCGAGTTAAAGACAAGTCCAGTAAGGCCAGCACCTGTTGTACTTGATGAGTTCTGTATAAAAACATATTCAGTACGACTGGTGTTGTTAAGTTGTACTAGTTGTTTAGCCACGTATGCCTCCTGACATTCCCGGATGGACTAACATACCGCCACCACTAGCCGATGCAGTAAAATCATCAATAATTAACTGCATTGGCATCCACGATGTTGTTGTGTCAGTCCAAGCACCAGTACCCGTACGTGTAGTTAGATGGAATGTGCCATCAGGAATAAACGCACTACTACAGTCCCAGCCTCCACCCATTTCAATGTACGTCATACACCCAAGTGACGCAGACGTGGCTTGAACTGCTATTCTGTAATCTGTATTAGGTGATAACGCCGTCAATGACGATTCGTCAAAATAGTAATCACGCATGAGTAGAGAGGCTGAATTGAATGCTTCTTGATTGGTGTATGACCTATTTTGCAAAACTGTACTTGATGAATCGTAAAGATTTAAATCCCACGTAGATGCACTGTTTGTAGGTCCTACAGCCATGCGTACTCCAACGACTTTGAATGTCGTACACAAGGATGCTGGAAGTTTAAACTTCATGCCTCTTTGATTTGGCGATGTACCAGAGTTCCATGAGCCTTGGTTACCCCCAGAAGTACCAATTCCATATTGCCTTGTAGATGTGCCACACCCAAAATTCGGAAGTGTTGCTGTAGTTGATTTACCACTCGCAACTCCATTATCAATATTGTAAGTGTATGGGAAGGTTAAAAATGCTGGACCAACACCAGTACCACGAACTGTATAAAAACGAACTTTATTACTAGCGTCAAACGTGCCAGATAATGCAAATATGACAATAGCGTAGTATTGACCACGGGTAATTGTAGCGGTTGTTGATAACGTCCATTGCTTTGTAGAAAAGTTTGGGAAGTTTGTTCCGTTCATGGCAAAGTCACCATAGCCAAGCCATGTACCACTTGGTAGTCCAGTAGTTGTATTTACGGATTGAATTCCTACCCGGACAGTGCCTAAACTTCCCGTTAAAAGGTCAACGTATCCAGTAACCCTATCAATAACAGCATCTTCTTCTGCCATTGTAATGACTGAAACGTAGTCACTCAAAGCCCTTATTTCAGGACTTGTAGGAGAAGCAACAGATGAAAACATCGGTATCGAGGTTGGTATAGTGGCTCGTATTTTAGCCATCGCGTTTTACCCAGATTCCTTGCGGGTCATCAGTGTTAATAGTTGCATTAATGCTTACATTGCCAGTTTTCATGTACTCAATAAACAACAACGACCGCAATAACTGACCAGATATTTCGTTAAGGACTTCGTACGAGTAAGACTCAAGGTCTGCCGGTGAAGACGTGCCAAATGTCTTGTCATTAAATTTGACACTCCACGATTCATCAAAAACAACATCCTCTAGCGTAATTGTACGTTGCATGTGCTTGCCTTACGACGGATCTACCGTCACGTCAGAAGTGTTAGACAACGATCCAGTCCATGCCGTGTCTGCATCGTTCTCCTTGTATACGGTCATTGTGCCGCTTCCTACGGCTACTTTATTACGCAGTGATCGCAATGCAGAACGTACAGTACGCTCGTTCAACGTACCAGCATTTGTACCGCTTCCAAGGTCTGCGCTTAGAATGTCGCTGGCAACAGATAGCAGTTTGATAGTCATTACCGCGCCGTTAGTACCTGCAGCACCCTTTACAACAACTGTAACATCATCAGCGCCAAGAGCGACTGCAGCATCAGGAAGATCTAAACGGTACACACCCGGCATTGTAGAGGCGTCAACTTCTTTAAATCCGCCAGACACCCAACCGTCAGTCATATACGTTAGATTGACAAGAGTTATTGGTACGCGATTACTGCGAGTGCGGTTGTACGTAGCTGACAGCCCAGCGGTTGTCGCTGTTAACCCTGTAGCACCAAGATAGAGTTCAATACTTTGTGATGTGCTACCCGGAACAGTTGTAATTGCACTAGAGTTGCGCTCTGTAGGATTATATTGACCTATGGTTGATAGTGAATATTTGACCAATGCGCCTTTATTACCGACATTTGTATATTGATTAGGAGCATTGTATATATCCGTAGTAGGGCGAACTCGTCTGTGTATAACCGTACCAGACACACTTGGAGTAATTCCGGTTATTGTAAATGATGTTGTAGATGTGACAGTAGCAACTTTAAAAATAGTACCTGCAACTAAGTTACCAACAGTACTAGTAAATACCATTGAGTCACCTACTTTGTAGACAACCCCACCTTGTGGTATTTGAGCAGTTCCAGCAGTAATTGCTACAGCAGTACTGTCCGGTTGACCTGCATTAGTTATTGCTGCATTAGTGTAAGGCGCTAAGAATTCATTAGTTCCGATACCAAATAATCTATCCAAACCTAAACTACTCTGACTTGCCATATAACTCATTTGGTCATTTGCACCGGCTACATACTGATAAGCTCCCAGCTCAGTTGCAGTTCTGTTATAATCTCCTACTAACCCACCAATAGTATTAGTTCGTATATTGGTCAGCAGACCACCCCATATATAGTTGTTATATGCTTTCCATGGATTGGTAGCATTTGTGCTTACAGATCCTAGCTCACCGCCTAAAATTGTATTATTGTAAAAAACACCACCATTAGCTGTAGACGAAAGAGTTATTTGGTTAGTTACTCCAACAAATACAAATATATTATTGTAGACATAGTAATTAGAGTCAAATGTGCCAGCACTGCTGCCAAAAGAAATATTAGCATTTCCAAAAAACGTATTATTGTTAAACCGTAAGTTTGGATAAGCTGTTGTAACTGAAAAACCTGTTTGAGAATTAGAACCACCTATTGCAAAAATGCAATTTTCAAATACTGCATTACCTCCATTTGAAACTAAGGCAAGTGTATACCTAGCCCAAATATCGAAGTATATAAATTTAAATGTAAGATTAGGCACTGTACTCGTAAGAGCCACAGCACCCTGCTGTCCACCAGATGAGTCGGAAGGTAAGTTAGTCCATCTTATAATGCCCGCAGTCAAGCCTGTAAATTGCTGACATGTTGGGTCACCAAGTACTTGTACTTCACTAGCGGGTGTTGAAATACCAACTGTTACGAGTTCGTAATATCTACCGGGAGCAATATAAATAATATCTCCGCCCGTTACTGGACTACCTACACGCAGAGCATGTTGAATAGTTTGCCACGCTTGATTGGTAGCTTGCCCTGTTCCGGCATTGGAGTTATTGCCGTCTGGGCGAACGTAATAGGTTGCCATTATTCTGCTGTTCCTGCTACGATTTGAGAAGCCATTAACAATATAAATTGATTTACTATAGACAATTGCCACGTTGAATCTTGTTGCGGCCACCAAGCAAATACAGATGTTCCATCAGGCCCAAAATCTGCAATTTGCTCGTTTGCATAGTTTGTAATTACGCCCTTGACAATCCAGTTTCCTGAATTCAGTGGATCTGGTTCTATTGTAAGATTCTGAAAATTCACTTCTTTACCTTCCGGTTTGCAATAGCAACCAACGTAAGATCACGTAGCATCTCAAGGTCTGATGTACTCATAAAGTCTAGGTTGTCAGCAATCTGACGCAATACCAAAGCCTCACCAAAAGGCACTTTGACTTCAGGGACGTTAGCGATCTTCTTTACAAATTTGCTTAGCCAAGACATGTTATTCACTTACCTTCTTTAAAGATTTCTCGATGATTAGGTTAAAAGCTTGTACCGTACGCAAACCAAGGGTGCCAAGTAAAAATGATAATCCGATCATCTGGTGTGGTTTTTCCCAGCCAAGTTGATGAGCCATTATGGGTGTTAGGTAGATAGCAGATGCCGTACCAGACAATACTGTAATGGCTCCTTGGATCACATTCTTGATCTTCTTCCAATCAGTTCCTATAAGAGCACCGACAAAGCCAGCAAGTAGCGTATTTAAATCAATCTGAAACTTATCCATAATTATTTGTTACCTTGCATGATAGGTGGCATTGCATACGGAGCACCAGGCGACTTCAACGATTTATCTAAATGCATCCACAACTTCATGCGTGATTCATCATAAAATTGTTTCCAAAATGACCTGGCTGCAATAGATGGATCATCTGTGTTTTTCATTACAAGCATCATGGCTGCGTAAGACGCAACTAGTTGCCTTAACTGATCGTCAGGTAGGAATGAGTATGCATCAGTAGAATCAAGAGCAGGTGTCGCAGGTATGCCGCACCCATGCACATTCAAAGTAACTGACGACCCAGTTGCATTGCCTGGGTATACACTGAGCACATTGTTATCTGGTCGGTACCAATAAAGGATAGAAGAAAGCGTAGCTGTTGATGTTGTTTTATAATTTAAATCATTTGCTCTAACTGATTGCTCACTGGCAGTTTGTAATCTAGTGCTGCCTACATAAACATCTTCTACATACCAAACTTGAGCACCAGTAGGGACAATGGTAGCCGCTGTAACAATACTTGTGCTGTTTAATCCGTTTGCTACGGGAAATGTCCCCACGACAGGGAAACAAACACATGATCTACATATGTTTGCTACGCCATCAACTATGTATGTCTTTACGGTTGCATCACTTGAAATAGTTGTGCCGCCGGTACCGGTAGGCAATTGACCAAGGGTTGAGTTGGTTGATTCGTTGAGTAAACGATAAACCTCTTGACGGATGGTGTCTATGGATATAGCCATTACGTAGCCCTCCTACCGTACGTTGAAGCAAAGCTCTCAACCATACCCATGCGCTTTTCGTATTCACCTTGATAGTAAGGGACCATCTCCATATCGCGTTGCTGTACAGCTTTTTTGTAAAGGACACCGTAGACAACGCAGTCATGGGCAATGCTTGGTAATGGGCACTCCTGTTGATCAGCTGGAGTCGTAGATGGATTACCAGAAGTATCGTACGTCCACGTATCACCCGGGATAGAGTAACCTTCAATCATGATCCCATTTGGAGTACTTGCAGACGGCGACGGATAAAGCTTAATTCTGTTAGGTCCAAAGATTAATGCGTGAGTAGGAATTGATGGCTGAACGTCACGTCGGTAAACGTCGTTATTACCCTCGTACCACTCGACTATTCGCATGCGTTTATAGTTATTGTCATCGTCTAAAACCATGACATTTTTAATTCTGTACAAGTCACTGGCGCAGTATTCATCTGTACCAAAGACAGTATCTAAATACCGACGACCAATGAAGCAGTCAGTTAACCTGGCTACATCATTGGCCGTCTCGTTCACCAAAAGGTCAAGACCAAACGGATCTTGATCTAGGTCACCACTAAAATAATGCTGTCCTAAAAGTCGGATTTGCCGTTTGATCTCTGCCCTTGTCATGTCTCTATTATCCCACTAACGCATTGTCACGTCCAAGGACGAGAGCTGTTTTGCTAATGGTAACAGTAGAAACGTTGGTGTTCGAAGTATTGAAGTAATGAACAGCCCAACGGGTCCAAGGTCGAAGGCTCTGCGTCATAGGAGCAGAAACAATCTTTGTGACGCCGTTAGGTGCAAGCAACTTCTGAACTACAGCACCAGTAGACGTACCCGTTACAACCAGAGCAACTGTCGGTGCTGCCAAAGTTGCAATTGTAAACGTCGTCTGTGATGGTGTTGCAAGGACCTGATAGACCTGATCTACAACTGGTACACCAGCTCCTCCAAGACCACCAACAGCGCTGAATACAATCTGATCACCTGGTACAAGGA
>Ga0255117_1000714_pt1 | contig 10111 bp, 4 predicted proteins | sample Law_Atlam_RepA_8_2_FD_188583 | JGI IMG/M metagenome (GOLD analysis project Ga0255117, IMG submission 188583) | Freshwater microbial communities from St. Lawrence River, New York, United States - Law_Atlam_RepA_8h | ecosystem: Environmental > Aquatic > Freshwater > River | place: USA: New York...
CATTGAACGAGTTTCTGATCCAGCTCGAGTTGCCGCAATTTCATTAGCAGTGAGTTCGAATGAAGTCGTCATTGCCGATGGTCACCACCGTTACGCCATCAGTCGCACCTTCCGTGACGAACAGCGAGTGACCGATACCGGAAGTAATGGTTCGGCCGAACTCACCATGACGTATGTGGGCGAACTGATTGAAGAGCAATTGAGCGTTGAAGCGATTCACCGTTTGTATACGGGTATTGATTTTGCGGTATTACAAGCGACTTTTACCAAGTTCTTTGAATTCGTTCCTGCCGGCAAAGTTGTTGCCTCGATTACCTACGACATGCAAGACAAAGGTGCGCTTGTACTCATCGATGATCAGGGCAATGGAACCTTCATGATTCCGCGACCTGAAATGTTCGCTGGTATTCGCGACCTCGACGGCGCACGACTCGAGCATGCACTCGCCAACGTGTCACACGATGTGAGTTATCAGCATGGTGTCGGACTTGTTGTCGACATCGTCGCTTCAGGAAAAGCAGCAGCAGGCGTCTTGATTCGTCCAGTGACTGTTGCCGAAATTCAGCGAACCGCCGACGAAGGTTTGCTCATGCCACCCAAGTCAACGTTCTTCACACCCAAGCTGCGCACCGGTCCAGTCGTGCGACCACTTCACTAACGACCACTGCACTAAAACTTCTCACGTGCGTGAGGCGTCGAAGATTCCTTGAATCGTTGAGTCAAGCGTGGCATTGAATTCTGCTTCGCTCTGCTTGGCCGACAAACCTTCGGTGAGTGCTCGCGAGAAGCTGGCGATCACGCCATGGTTGCGCGACAAACGTTGATTTGATTCTTCACGGCTGTAACCACCCGACAAAGCAACGACACGCAACACGCTCGGGTGGTTCACAAGTTCTTGGTAGAAGTCATCAACTTCAGGCAATGTGAGTTTCAACATCACGGGCTGATCAGCAGGCTGAGCATTCAGTTCGGCCAACAAAGCAGCCTTCAACAACACTTCAGCTTCTTTTTTGGTTGCACTGTTGATGTCAACTTCGGGTTCGATGATCGGCACTAAACCGGCGGCCAAAATCTGGCGACCAACGGCGAACTGCTGAGCAACAACCGCGTCGATGCCAGCCTTATTGGCTTCTTTGATGACCGAACGCATCTTGGTGCCAAAGATGCCCTTGCCGGCGCCCTTCGCAAGCAATGCATCAAGTTCGGGCATGGGCTTCATCAACTGCACGCCATTTGCGTCGTCGGCCAAACCTTTGTCGATCTTCAAGAACGGAATGACACCTTTGGTCTTCCACAAATAGTCGGCGCTTCCCTGACCTTCGATGTCGCGGTCCATGGTGCCCTCAAAAAGAATGGCGCCCAGAACTCGATTGCCACCGAATGACGGGCTCGTTACCATGCGGCTGCGCATGCCGTGAATGAGGTCGAACATTTGAGCATCGCCCGAGTACTCATTTTCTTCGATGCCGTACAGGCGAAGAGCTTTCGGAGTACTTCCACCACTTTGGTCAAGTGCGGCGATGAAGCCGTCTCCACTGCGCATGCGGGCTAACTGCTCTTGGTTCATGTGGGAAGTCCTTTGTCGGCTATGGCTACGAAACCGTGGTGTTGCCAAGCGTAGTCGTCACTCCAGCGCCGATCCCAGCCTCTCGAGGTGGCGTGTGACGAGTTTCTTGACCTTGGCTTTCTGACGGGTGGGCACAACATCAGTCGCCACCACTTCGGTGCGACTACCCGTACCACCAGCGGTTTTAAAGAAGCGACGCGAAACCGCACCAATGACAACCACTTCATCGCCTGTCGTCAGAGCAAGGATTTCATCGGGTTTGGCCGGATCAAAAATGGACACGGGCACCGAACGAGTCGGTTCGTCCTCGTGACGAGTCGTCACTTCAAGACCAATGACTGATGATCCCGAGTTCAGGTCACGAGCCACTGGTTCACTACTCAAAGAACCTCGCACAATAACTACGTTGACCCCAATGTTTTCAACGGTTGACATACAACACCTTTCAGACAGATCGTCACATGACGACGGCCTGTTGTGTGCTGATGGTCCCCTGGTGCGGTGAACAACTAACGAAGTTTTACAAAGATGCGAGACGTTCAGAAACGTCGGCGTATTCTTTGTCGTGCAGAGCAACGCGCTGGAAGAACTCGCGGGCCTTTTGCACATTACCGGCCTTGTCGTACAGATCACCTAAGACATACCACTGCTTCAAGTGATATTCATGAACGCGACGCGGAATTGCGGCCACTTTCAACATCAGCTCAATGGCGTCTTTCAACTCTCCACGATCTGACAGCGAACCGGCTGCAACCATGCGACCTTCAGCCATGACTTCGGGCGACGGTGACAATTCTTTGAGTTCGGCCCACACAGCATCAACATCGCTCCAACGGCGTTGGGCGCGATAACAGTCAGCCAATACGGGCATATCTTCAATGTGTAGGCGAATCGAGCGAGCAAGCTCAAGCGCCGCGGTGGCATCGCGCCACTGACCCATGCGATAACTCGCGAGACCAATCACTTCATGAACTGCAGCCACACCAGAGAGTTCTTTGGTGAGTGATTTAGCAATGCGCTTAGCCTCTGAATAACGCTCACGCTCTAACGCGATTTGCGCAGCCTTCAAACGACCACTTAAACGATTGGCACGAACGGGCTCGAGAACCTTGGCGACATCTGCCTTGGTCTGAGGATCTAATTCGTCTTCATCTTTTGGTCGCGCCGACACAGTGCGTCGCGGTGCGAGCGCTCGGCGCACTGCACCTTCGGCAGCATCGCGGACTTCATCTTCAACTCGGCCTTCATCAACCCAGGTTTCGGCTTCGCGTGACACCGGAGTTTGTTCGCGGTCTTTACGCACTTCACCGCCGCCACGTGAGCGCACGGCTTCACGACGACGTTCGGCTTCGTTCTTTGGTCCGCGTGGTGCGAAGTCTTCACGGCGAGGTCCACTACGCCTGTCATCTCTGTTTCTGGCATCACGGCTGTCATCACGACGCGGACCAGATGGACGACCAGCGCCTGCACCATAACGACGAGGCGCGCGATCACGATCGCCACCACGTGAGTCAGAGCCTGAATCATCACGACGAGCCGGTCGATCACCGAACTCGCGGCGTGGTGCACGATCACGGTCACCAAAATCACGGCGAGGGGCACGATCACGATCGCCACCACGAGAGTCAGAGCGGTCGTCACGACGAACCGGTCGGTCACCATATTCACGACGCGGCCCACGATCACCAGAAGGTCGGTCACCAAAATCGCGGCGCGGTGCACGGTCACGATCGCCGAAATCACGGCGCGGTGCACGATCACCAGTCGGTCGATCACCGAACTCGCGACGCGGTGCACGATCACGATCGCCACCACGAAAATCGCCACGTGAATCATCACGACGAACGGGACGATCACCATATTCACGACGCGGACCACGATCGGCTCCTGGACGACGATCTCCGGTTGGACGATCGCCACCACGGGAGTCGCCACGTGAGTCAGATCCGTAGCGGCGAGGAGCCCGATCACGATCGCCGCTAGGACGGTCACTGCTCGGACGACGATCGCCACCGGGACGATCGCCAAATTCACGACGCGGGGCCCGATCAGCACTCGGTCGATCACCAAAATCGCGACGTGGCGCTCGGTCACGGTCACCACTTGGTCGATCGCCAAAATCGCGACGCGGGGCCCGATCACGGTCACCACCACGAGAATCACCACGACGATCATCATCTCGAGCGCCAGCGGGGCGGCTCGGACGAGGTCCGGGCGGACGGCCAGTTCCTGAAGCGGGTCGAGGTGTACTGGAACGACCTCCGTTACGGAAATCGCCGCGTGAATCAGAACGTGAATCGCCCCGTGAATCTCGACGACGATCAGAATTGGGGCGTTCAGGCATTTAGACAAGGCTACGAGCAGATCGCCGATTTCGTCGCAAACATAATCAGGAGAATGCAAAAGACCCCCACTGCTCGCAGTGGGGGTCTTTCATCGAAAAATTCTGGCAGCGACCTACTCTCCCAGGAGGTCTACCTCCAAGTACCATCGGCGCTGGCGGGCTTAACTTCCGTGTTCGAAATGGGAACGGGTGTTTCTCCGCCGCTATGGCCACCAGAAATCTGTTGTCAAACGGGGATATCCCCGAGTACTCCAGAGCAAGCGCGAGCTGTTAATTAAGCCCTCGGCCGATTAGTACCGGTCGGCTACGAGTGTTACCACTCTTCCACCTCCGGCCTATCAACGTGATGGTCTCGTCACGGGCCTTACTGCGTTAACCGCATGGGAATTCTCATCTTGGAAAGGGCTTCCCGCTTAGATGCTTTCAGCGGTTATCCCGTCCGTAGGTGGCTAATCTGCCGTGCCCTTGGCAGGACAACAGACACACCAGAGCTACGTCCATCCCGGTCCTCTCGTACTAGGGACAGATTTCCTCAAAATTCCTTCGGCTGCGGAGGATAGAGACCGAACTGTCTCACGACGTTCTGAACCCAGCTCACGTACCGCTTTAATGGGCGAACAGCCCAACCCTTGGGACCTGCTTCAGCCCCAGGATGCGATGAGCCGACATCGAGGTGCCAAACCTTTCCGTCGATATGGACTCTTGGGAAAGATTAGCCTGTTATCCCCAGGGTACCTTTTATCCGTTGAGCGACCACGCTTCCACAAGCCATGGCCGGGTCACTATGCCCCGCTTTCGCGCCTGCTTGACCTGTCAGTCTCGCAGTCAAGCTCCCTTGTGCCATTGCACTCGACGGCTGATTGCCAACCAGCCTGAGGGAACCTTTGGGCGCCTCCGTTACATTTTAGGAGGCGACCGCCCCAGTCAAACTACCCGCCTGACACTGTTCCTGATCCAGTTAATGGACCCAGGTTAGAGCCCCGTCATACACAGGGTGGTATTTCAACAATGACTCCACGATGACTAGCGCCACCGCTTCCAAGTCTCCCACCTATCCTACACAATGCAGGACAAAGCTCAATATCAAGTTGTAGTAAAGGTCCATGGGGTCTTTTCGTCCTTCCGCAGCTAACGAGCATCTTTACTCGTACTTCAATTTCGCCGGGTCTATAGTTGAGACAGTGGGGAAGTCGTTACGCCATTCGTGCAGGTCGGAACTTACCCGACAAGGAATTTCGCTACCTTAGGACCGTTATAGTTACGGCCGCCATTCACTGGGGCTTAGGTTCACAGCTTCGCCTTTCGACTAACCGTTCCCCGTGACCTTCCAGCATTGGGCAGGCGTCACAGCGTATACAGCGCCTTGCGGCTTCGCACGCTGCTGTGTTTTTGGTAAACAGTCGCTACCCCCTGGTCTGTGCCACCCCCTCACGCTCCAGACGTATGTCCTTCACGCTAATGGGGTCCTCCTTCTTCCGAAGTTACGGAGGTAATTTGCCGAGTTCCTTAACTATAGTTCTCCCGATCGCCTTGGTATTCTCTACCCGCCCACCTGTGTCGGTTTGGGGTACGGGCACCGTAATAACTCACTGCTGGGATTTTCTTGGCAGCATAGAATCAGTGACTTCGCCTGAAACGGCTCGGCATCACGCCTCAGAGTTAATGACCCCAACTCTCATCGGGGTCCTCCTACACGCTTACCCGGAGACAACCATCGCTCCGGTTCACCTATCTTCCTGCGTCCCCCTTCAGTTACCCGCCACCAGCTAGATGGGATCGTCCGAAGACAGCCCCCACGTCGCCAATTTTGGGCTGGACGCGATTACGGTGGTACTGGAATATCAACCAGTTGTGCATCGACTACGCCTTGCGGCCTCGCCTTAGCTCCCGACTCACCCTGGGAGGATTAGCCTTCCCCAGGAACCCTTGGGCTTTCGGCGGAGGGGTTTCTCACCCCTCTCTCGCTACTCATGCCTGCATTCTCACTCGATGGCGCTCCACCCCGGATTCCTCCGAAGCTTCACTGCACCATCGACGCTCCTCTACCGCTCCTACTTACGTAGAAGCCCATAGCTTCGGCTCAGGACTTGAGCCCCGTTAAATTGTCCGCGCAGGACCACTCGACCAGTGAGCTGTTACGCACTCTTTTAAGGGTGGCTGCTTCTAAGCCAACCTCCTGGCTGTCTTTGCGGTCCCACATCGTTTTCCACTTAGTCCTGAATTAGGGGCCTTAGCTGATGATCTGGGCTGTTTCCCTTTCGACCAACGAAGCTCATCCCCCGTGGTCTCACTGCCGTGCTCTGGAGTATCGGCATTCGGAGTTTGGCTGGGGTTGGTAGGCTTGTAGGCCCCCGTACCCATCCAGTGCTCTACCTCCGATACTGAACGCACGACGCTGCACCTAAATGCATTTCGAGGAGAACCAGCTATCACCGAGTTTGTTTGGCCTTTCACCCCTATCCACAGTTCATCACCGCCATTTTCAACTGACGTGTGTTCGGGCCTCCACTAGGTCTTACCCCAGCTTCACCCTGACCATGGATAGATCACTCGGCTTCGGGTCTATAGCATGCGACTGAACGCCCTATTCAGACTCGCTTTCGCTCCGGCTCCCCCTCAACGGGTTAACCTTGCCACATACCATAACTCGCAGGCTCATTCTTCAAAAGGCACGCCATCGTGGCCGGCTTACGCCGACGACACTTTGACTGTTTGTACATCAACGGTTTCAGGTACTATTTCACTCCCCTCCCGGGGTGCTTTTCACCTTTCCCTCACGGTACTGGTTCACTATCGGTCGCCAAGGAATACTTAGACTTATGAGGTGGTCCTCACAGATTCACGCCGGTTTTCACGGTCCCGGCGCTACTTGGGATAACACTCAGAGGCTGCTCATGTTTAAAATACGGGGCTATTACCCACTATGGCTCGACTTTCCAGACGATTCTTATACACGGCTGCTTGGTAACTCTGTGTGAGATCTGGTGTTCTCACTAGTGGTCCCACGACCCCGCGTCAGCAACGCCACCAGGCTTGACACTGACACGGTTTAGTCTCTTCCCTCTTCGCTCGCCGCTACTAGGGGAATCGCGGTTGCTTTCCTTTCCTCAGGGTACTGAGATGTTTCAATTCCCCTGGTTCCCTCCACTGGCCCTATGTATTCAGACCAGGGTAACACTCCATGACGAGTGCTGGGTTTCCCCATTCGGACATCCACGGATCGAAGCTAGGTAGACAGCTCCCCGTGGCTTTTCGCAGTCGCCCACGTCCTTCATCGGTTCTTGGCGCCAAGGCATCCACCGTTGACACTTATTAGCTTAAAAAAACAAGATGCTCGCGCTTGCTCTGCAGTTCTCAAGGAGCTCCCACCGCTTTGTGGCCAACGCAAAGTTGGCCATTTCGACGGCAAGGGTGCCGCATCATTGGCTCGCAAGCCAACGGTTCGCACCGGGAAGAGGGAAAAACTCCCTCAAAACGGAAGAGAAGACAAGAACAGTCGTATCAATCAACAAGGAAACCTAAGCCTCAACAAGTTGACATCTCGACTGAACCGACAGTGCACCAACTGGGAGTGATGTCATCGGGATAACGGGTGTTCTCCAACGACGACATTATTTCTCCTTAGAAAGGAGGTGATCCAGCCACACCTTCCGGTACGGCTACCTTGTTACGACTTCACCCCAATCACCGACCCCACCTTCGACGGCTCCTTCCTTGCGGTTAGGCCACCGGCTTCGGGTGTTGCCGACTTTCGTGGTGTGACGGGCGGTGTGTACAAGGCCCGGGAACGTATTCACCCCGGCGTGCTGATCCGGGATTACTAGCAACTCCAGCTTCATGGAGGCGAGTTGCAGCCTCCAATCCGAACTGAGACCGGCTTTGTGGGATTGGCTTACTCTCGCGAGTTCGCAGCCCTTTGTACCGGCCATTGTAGCGTGTTTGCAGCCCTGGACGTAAGGGGCATGATGACTTGACGTCGTCCCCACCTTCCTCCGAGTTGACCCCGGCAGTCTTCCACGAGTCCCCGGCATTACCCGCTGGCAACATAGAATAAGGGTTGCGCTCGTTGCGGGACTTAACCCAACATCTCACGACACGAGCTGACGACAGCCATGCACCACCTGTGTACGGCCCCGAAGGACACCACATCTCTGTGGCTTTTCCGTACATGTCAAACCCAGGTAAGGTTCTTCGCGTAGCATCGAATTAAGCAACACGCTCCGCTGCTTGTGCGGGCCCCCGTCAATTCCTTTGAGTTTTAACCTTGCGGCCGTACTCCCCAGGCGGGGCACTTAATGCGTTAGCGACGGCGCGGACTCCGTTGGTTGGAGCCCACACCTAGTGCCCACCGTTTACGGCGTGGACTACCAGGGTATCTAATCCTGTTTGCTACCCACGCTTTCGCTCCTCAGCGTCAGTATCGGCCCAGAGCGGCGCCTTCGCCACCGGTGTTCCTCCTAATATCTGCGCATTTCACCGCTACACTAGGAATTCCCCGCTCCCCTACCGAACTCTAGTCACAGTAGTATCGAGTGGCGTCTCTGGGTTAAGCCCAGAGTTTTCACACCCGACTTACTGAACCGCCTACGAGCTCTTTACGCCCAATAAATCCGGACAACGCTTGGTGCCTACGTGTCACCGCGGCTGCTGGCACGTAGTTGGCCGCACCTTATTCTACAGGTACCGTCATTTTCGTTCCTGTTAAAAGCGGTTTACAACCCTAAGGCCTTCATCCCGCACGCGGCGTTGCTGCGTCAGGCTTTCGCCCATTGCGCAAGATTCCCCACTGCTGCCTCCCGTAGGAGTCTGGGCCGTGTCTCAGTCCCAGTGTGGCTGATCATCCTCTCAGACCAGCTACCCGTCGAAGCCTTGGTGAGCCGTTACCTCCCCAACAAGCTGATAGGCCGCGAGACCGTCCCGATCCGGTAACCCTTTCGTCATCCCCCCATGCGAGGGTACGACGACATCCAGTATTAGCAGTCGTTTCCAACTGTTATCCCAGAGACCGGGGTTGGTTTCTCACGTGATACTCACCCGTTCGCCACTAGGTCTTCCCTTGTATTGCTACTCAGTGGACCTCGTTCGACTTGCATGTGTTAAGCACGCCGCCAGCGTTCGTCCTGAGCCAGGATCAAACTCTCCGTCAAGAACTAACTGATAACTATTCGTTCGATTGCTCGATTGAGTCATCATCAGTGCGTTCGACAAGAGCGCAGTACTACCCAGGGGAATGCCCGAGCGTTTGTGTACTGCGATCTGGCGAGTCAAGCCGAAGCTTGACCCATTAATTATATTTTGGTTAAACCGAAGTTCAACCGTTTTGAATTGACAGACAGACTCTCCGTCGGGACATAGCAAGCTAAGCCCTCTCGAATGTCTGCCCGCACTGTGCGTTCAGTCTTCTCTTCCGTTTTCAAGGAGCCTTAGCTCAGGGGCACGCACACTGGGCCGGGCAAGCCCTTAACCAGCGTGTTGGTGCCATGTCCCATCGGCCGTAAACGGCTTTCAGGGGCGAGTTGCAAATCTAGCGCACCGAAATGGTGCATCCAACCTGCGTGTCAGATTTATTTCCGATTTATTTTCGGTTCGTACGGACTTTTCAGTTCGTGACCGTCAAAAGATGGAAATTCGTCTTTCCTTTACGTAGGAGGATAAAGCGGCCGTGCAAGAAATCCACTTCTAGCAGGGACTTTGTTTCTTCGAGGGTTTGGCCGTTCGCTTTAAATCCTTTTTGCGTCAATGTTCGGCGAGCTTCGCCATTTGACGCGGCAAGGCCGGACTGAACCAGGATCGCAATTTGGTCGCCAAGTTGTTCACGGGTCACTTCTGACGACGGAACCTCGCGGGCCACAACTGCGAGTGCTTCGGCTGAGGCAGTCGTCGGGTCTCCCCCGAACAAAACCTGAGCGGCTTCGGCTGCGGCCTGTTCGGCGGCGGCACCATGAACAAGCGTGGTCACGTCTGTTGCCAGTGCGCGTTGAGCCAAACGCTTCTCAGGCGCCGCGCGGTGCTCGACCATTAAGGACGCTATGTCGTCGACGCTACGCAACGTGAGTTGTAACAAAAATCGCTCGACATCTTCATCAGGTAACTGCACCCAGTACTGACGGAACTCGTACGGACTTGTCTTTTCTGGATCGAGCCACAATGCACCGTGCACAGACTTACCCATCTTTTGTCCATCGCTGCGCGTGAGCAAT
>Ga0255117_1000715_pt1 | contig 10110 bp, 10 predicted proteins | sample Law_Atlam_RepA_8_2_FD_188583 | JGI IMG/M metagenome (GOLD analysis project Ga0255117, IMG submission 188583) | Freshwater microbial communities from St. Lawrence River, New York, United States - Law_Atlam_RepA_8h | ecosystem: Environmental > Aquatic > Freshwater > River | place: USA: New York...
GGTAAATATGGAATTAGAGTGAACTCAGTATCACCTGGTACAACAGCAACTCCACTACTAAAAAGTTATATGGAAAAGTTTCCAGAAGAAAAAGCACATTCATTATCTGTGGCACCAAATGCTAGGTTTGGCTCACCCGAAGAAATAGCAAATGTGATTTTATTTGCACTATCAAAAGATGCTTCATTTATTACCGGGGCAGATTTAATGGTTGATGGTGCACTTCACGCCAGATATGCCTAAGATCTAATATTTATAAAATCTGGTGATAACTCCGATAAGTTTTTAGCACCCATTAATTTCAAAGCTGTTTCCATCTCAAATCTCAAAATTTCTACAACCTTTTCAACACCATTTTTTCCAGCAGCCATTGCGCCATATAAGTATGCACGCCCAATAAGTACCGCATCGGCTCCAAGTGCAACCGCTGCCAAACAATCTGCCCCACTCATAATTGCTCCATCAATGTATATTTCTGGACTACTTCCCTTAGGGCCAATAGCCGTTCTTACAGCTGGCAGTAGCTCAAGTGGAACAACTGATCTATCTAATTGACGACCACCATGATTTGAAAGGACGATTGCATCTACACCAATTTTTGCAAGTTCTTGGGCATCTGAAACCGTTTGGATTCCTTTAATGATTAACTTTCCCTGCCATACAGACCGTAGCCACTTAACATCTTCAAAAGTAACTGCCGGATCAAATACTTTTGCAGCTATTTCAGAAAGTGGTTTATTAAAATTTCTAAATGTTGCAAACTCAAGGGGAGCGGTAGTTAACAAGTTAAACCACCATTTAGGCTTAAGTGCCATGTCAAAAAAAGTTTTAAGCCCGATTTTTGGTGGAACAGTTAAGCCATTACGCATATCTCGCCACTTAATTCCACCAACAGCTGTATCAACTGTGAGCATAAGCCCTTCAAATCCAGCAGCCTTTGCTTCTTCAATAAATTTTAAACTTTGATCTCGATCTCGCCATAAATACAGTTGAAACCATCTTCTTACATTTGGAACCTGTTCACCAATTTCTTTAGAAGATGTTGTGCCCATCGTGGATAAGTTATAAATTAAATTATTTTCATCGCATACTTTTGCCACCATAACTTCACCTTGATAGTGCATCATTCTGGTGTATCCGGTTGGTGCAAAAATTATTGGTAGTGCAGATTCTTTATCTAGGATCTTAGTTTTCAAATCAATAACTGAAACATCTCGTAAGACTCGTGCTTTGAATTCAACTCTTGAGTAAATCTCTTGACTTCTAGCATATGCAAGTTCATCATTAGCGCCACCATCAACATAATCAAAAACCGCTTTAGGTACACGCCTATTAGCAAGTGACCTCAATTCAGCAAGATTTACAACAGAATTTAACTTTCGATCCCGAAAGGGAGATTTTGGAAGTCCCCATCCTAAAAGTGGTTTAATACTTTTCCATCTTGGAAGTTGGCGTTTCATCTTAAACCTTTAATTTGTATACTCGCTTTGCCGTACCTGCCCAAAACAATTCTTGTTCAGATTTTGTAAAATCTTTTGTAAACTCCTCCATAAGATTAATGGTATCTGTATAAGTTGCAGCCAGTAAGCACACTGGCCAGTCTGAGCCAAACATCATTCTTGAAGGTGAAAAAGATTTTAAAATATGATCAAGGTAGGGCTTAAAAGTTTGATGGTTCCAATCACTCCAATTAGCTTCAGTGAATAATCCAGAGACCTTTACTACTACATTTTCATGTGATGCTATTTCACTTATCTGCTTAGCCCAGGGTTGCATTTCACCCTTTCCCATATATGGCTTTGAAATGTGGTCTAACACGAAGCTGTTATTTGGCGACATTCTTACCATTTCTACTGCAGCCGCTAGTTGGGGCGGTCTGGTCAAAATATCAAAGGCAAGACCGGCTTCACCTATTCGGTGAATATTCCTTACAACATTATCTCTTAATAACCAGTTTGGGTCCTCTTTATCTTGCGCTAAATCTCTAATTGAAACCAAGTTTTTTCCAGCTGGATGCGCAAGATATTTTTCTAATTGGGGGCGAACATCATCACTTTCTAAGTCTAACCAACCAACAACTGCACAAATTTTAGGGTGAGATAGTGAAAGATCAAGAAATTCTGGAGTCTCATCCACTGTTGCAACAGTTTGTACAATTACTGTGTAATCAATCTTTGCTTTTTCTAACTCAGGTTCTAATTCATTCATTAGAATCGTTCTAGAAATGGGTTTTACCTCATCACCTTGCATCCAAGTTTGCGGCCTAACACTGATGTCCCAAATATGATGATGAGAATCTATTCGAAGCATTAGACCTTTTCCCAGCTTTTACTTTCCCAAGATTTAATTAAGGCAGATTGAACTGTTACTACATTCACTGCTTCGGCAAATGATGGCTTAAAATCATTTCCATCCACCCAGGCACTTAGGAATGAGTAATCCTCAATACAGATTAAATCCTCTGTTCCTAGGCTATTTCCTTGCCCAGGTACAAATGCGCCATGGAAATCAAAGCGGTCGCCACCAAGAATTTTGGTAAAGCCAGTTTCAAGGTTGTCATCTTTTTTATAGTAAAGCAATTCATTCAAGCTTTCATGATTCCATTTTAGTGAGCCCTTTGTGCCGTATATTTCAAACATGTTTTCACTTTCCGGTCCAACTACAGTTCTACTTGTTTCAAAAGTTCCAGTTGCTCCATTTTTGAATCTACATAACATTGAAGCAAAATCTTCATTCTCAACCTCACCGGTAGGATCGCCAACTTTTCCTCTGCTGTAGTGGCTTGAAGTGGACGCTGTTTAATTGTTGTTTGCCTCATGCCAACTACTTCAGCAATATCACCAATCAAGAATTGGGCGAGTGAAACGCTATGGCTAAGAATATCGCTAGATACTCCATACCCTGCTTGATCAAACTTAAATCTCCAGGAAAGTAGCCCTAATTCATCACTGCCATACATAGAAAAAAAGCGTCCCTTGTAATGAATTATCTCACCAAGCTCACCTGAAGCAATCATCTTCTTTGCATGAAGAACTAATGGTGCCCATAAATAGTTATAGCCAACTCCAGTAAATGTCTTATTCTTTTTAGCAACATTAAAAGCTTCAATAGTTTGTTCTGGCTTACCCCCAATAGGTTTTTCAGAGAATACAACTTTTCCAGCATCACTTGCTGCTTTGATAATTGGAATATGCAGCATATTAGGGGCACAAACCCAAACAGCATCAACATCACTTGCCGTAACAGCTTCTTTCCAATCAGTTGTAGCTCTTTCAAATCCAAAATCCTCAATTGCTTGCTTACCGCGATTACTGTCAAAATCAGCGCATACTTTTAAAATAGGATTAAATTTTCTATTTGGAAATAATGTGGGAATTCGAATTAAGGATCGACTGTGGGCTTGACCCATCCAACCTAGGCCGACTACGGCAACAGAGATATCTTTACGGGCGCTCATATCAAATCCTCCTACCATCTTTATTAGTCATTGGTAATCGAGGATCTTGCTTCTGAGTTTTCCAATCCTCTCTAATCCAATGATGGCTAGGGTCATCACAAAATCCCATAGTTCGATTGTCATTCGGCCCAGCTAGTACATTTAAAAAGTACATTGGATACTCAGGAGCTGCAATAGATGGTCCGTGATAGCCATGGGGCACAATAACAAAATCTTGATCATTTATGGTCATGGTCTCATCAATACTTTGATCATATGAATAGACCCTGAAATATCCACGTCCCTCATTTGAACCATGATCAGAATTCTGTTTTCCGATCTGGAAATAGTAGATCTCCTCATTATTAAACTCACAACCTGCTATTCCGTCATGACGATGTGGCGGCCAGGATGACCAATTACCTCCAGGCGTTATAACTTCACATACCAATATCTTTTCAGCACCTATGAATGAGTCAGGTGTTGCAATGTTGTTTACCTGTCTGGTTGCAAACCCACTTCCTCTGATTTCAACAGAGACTTTATCTTTGCTTATGTAAGCAGCAGGAAATTTCTTAGTGGCCTGAGCAGTTGATAAAGCTAGTAATCCATTTTTTCCACTTATACCTACTTTTGCACCAACAGGTATATAAATCCAATCAGAAATGCCTGCAAAAACTCCAGTGCGGCCAACTAATTTAAACTCAACACCATCAACTACCACACTCACATTTTCAGCAGATAAACTCAATAAGACGCCTTCGAAATCATTAAATATAATCTCATGATTATTTTGCTCCGATAAATTTAGAATATGCATACCGCAATATTTCCAGTCAACACTTTTAGGAGTTATTGATTTAACGCCTCGGTATAACCAGCTCATTAAACTTTCCTAACTATCGATACGGCTTTAGAAACTGCCTGTTCTACACTTAACTCTGGACTAAACAGGAGGGCACGACCTGGAATTAGTGCTCTCACGTTTTCAAATTTAAATGCTTGCTCCCACTTATTAAAAGTGGCTTGCCAATCTTTTCCAGGATCTCCACCAAGCAACATTAGTGGCAGTGATGTAGCTCTGGCGGCGTACTTGAAATCCTCAAATGCTGGAACTTTTAGCCATGTATAAGCACTTGTTGTACCAAGTGCTGAAGCAATACCAATAACCCTAACTAACTCTTGAATATCATTTTGTAACTCAAATTTACCTAATGTATTTTTGATATACGGAAGAGGCTCAATTATTGAAAGTTTCTTTGCTCTAGCTAACGCTGAATTTACCGAAGCTACCATCTCTATAGTTCTAAGAACCCCAGGATCACTCTTTTCAATTCTTAATAATGTTTTGCCACCATCTAACCCAAACTCTTTAATACCTGCCACATCATAAGCGCTTTGGCGGTCATCTAACTCCCAATCAGCACCTAAAATTCCTGCTCTATTAATACTTCCAAAAATTAATTTATTATCAAGAGCACCAAAGTAGGCCAGCTCTTCAACTAGATCTGGTGTAGCCAAGATTCCATCTACACCTGGTACTGCTAATGCTCTAATTAATCTATCTAGCAGGTCATATCTATCCGCCATGGCCAGAGGTTGGCCCGAGGCCGAGATAATTCCCCTAGCGGTATGGTCAGCAGCAACTATAAATAATTTTCCATCTTTAGTTAATTTCGCTCTTCGTTTTCTACCTTTGAGTAGTTTATGAAGTTTTGCTGGATTGTTAACCCGATCATCACATAACTTTGTGTAGTTTTTTTCGTTAAACTTCATCAATTTAATACCCCAGATATTAAATCCTCAACTTCACTAAAATTAGGCATGGCATCTGAACACAACAATCTTGAGGCAACTATGGCACCTGAAGCATTGGCATAATTTCCAATCTTTTCAATGTCCCACGATCTAACCAGGCCATGAACCAACATCCCACCAAATGCATCCCCGGCACCAAGCCCACATCTAACATCAACTTTTATTGGCTTAACAACTAAGCTATTTTCTTTATTTGCAATGTAAACACCATTTTCTCCTAATTTAACAATTACTAGAGATACTTGTTTTCCAAGAAAATTCTTACTTATTTGATCTGGGTCAGTCAAGCCAGTTGCAACCTCAAACTCTTTTCGATTACCAACTAAAATATTGCTACTCTCAATTGCTTTCATGGTCACTGTCCTTGCAATTGACTCACTTTCCCAGAAAGTCGGTCGGTAATCTAAATCAAGGACAGTTTGTCCTTGGAGATTTCTAGCTAGTAGCCAACTTTGAATAGACTTTGCTGTTTCACCAGTAGCTAGTGCACATGCTGAAATCCAAAACACTTTTGCAGACTTGATTACTTGCTCGGAGACTCGATCTGCTGAAATCTTGGTGTCAGGTGCGTTTAGTGGACGATTAAAAAATATTGTTGGGTTATAAGGATCATCCATAGCAGCAAAAACTGCTGGACTAAATTGGCTTTCATCCATTCCAACATAGCTTGTATCAACCTTAAATTCCTTTAATTTTCCTAAAATATAATCAGTAAAGGAATCCTTACCAACATTAGTGATAATTGCAGATTTATTTCCTAGTTTGGCGGCTGCAATGGCAACATTGGTTGGGCTACCTCCAATAGACATACTAAATGTCTTCACATCTTTAAATCCTACGTTTGACTCATTTGCATAAAAATCAAGGCTTATCCGGCCGACACTAATTAAATCCAACGATGTACTCATATCTATTAATTTAACGCCAGAGACTTAAGGTATTCCATCGACTTGCTAATCATTTTTACTGGACCATCTCCAGTAGCAGGTAAATCTCCAGTAATGGCACAATCTTGCTCAATTACATACCACCCTTGATATCCAGCACCTTCTAAGGTTCGAATGACATCAGCAATAGGAACATCACCTGACCCCAAAGGAGTGAATAAACCTTTTTGAACACCACTCATGATGGACTCTTGCTTTGCCAAAACTGATTTGGATTTGGATAAATTCACATCCTTTAAGTGCACGTGCCCTACTCGATCAAATGCTTTTTTCGCAAAATCAACCACATCAACACCACCTATTGCCATATGCCCGGTATCAAGACACCACTTCACATTGCATCCATCTAGTACTCGATTCACATCACCTTTTGTTTCAACCGTTGTTTGTAAGTGTGGATGTAATACATTTTGTAAGCCATTATCTTCACAAATTTTGTCAATCTCTGAAAACATTTGAAACATATTCTTATACTCTTCATTTGAAAGTGGCTGTGGAGTATCCCAATCCCAGGTATAGACAGGGGAAGAGACTAAGTGTGTAGCGCCAGTTTTCTTAAATAATTCTGCAGTTTTCTTTACTTGCCTAATAGTCTCTTGGTTCTGATTTTTATCATGCACAACTACTGGAGTAAACCCACCAATTAAACTCATTCCAAATTGATCTAATTTTTCAGAGATTTCATTTGGATCTGTTGGTAAAAATCCAGGAGCTCCCAATTCAGTTGCTGGCAATCCTAGATTTTGCATCTCTGATAAAACTCTGTCAGTAGGAAGCATCTTGCCCCATCCAGGGACTTCGCAAATTCCCCAAGATATTGGGGCTGATGCGATTCTTGAGTAGAAGGATTTCACTAGTTCATTCTTTCACAAATGATGATAAGTAGATAGGGTAGAAGCGTGAAATTAACTACCTCTGAGGCTTTAGTTAAGTATCTAATTGCTCAGAAAATTCAATTAGATAACAAAGTTGTTTCTTTCTTCCCATTTGCTTTTGCGATATTTGGCCATGGTAATGCCCTTGGTTTAGGTGATGCATTAGAGCGAAACAGAAAAGCTATTCCAACCCTTCGTGGACAAAATGAACAAGGTATGGCATTAGCTGCAGTGGCATTTAGTAAAGCTCAGTTAAGACAACAGTGCGCAGTTGTTACAACTTCTATTGGTCCAGGTGCAACTAATGTGGTAACAGCAGCTGCAGTTGCCATGGCAAATCGACTACCAATGTTGATTTTATCTGGAGATACTTTTCAATCACGTCGGCCTGATCCAGTGTTGCAGCAAGTAGAACATTTTGATTCTCCAATCACAACAGTTAATGATTCATTTAGAGCTGTTACAAAATATTGGGACCGAATAAATCGACCAGAGCAGCTACTTAATACTTTGCCAAATATGATTCAAACCTTGCTAGATCCAGCAGATTGCGGTCCGGTATTTCTTGCATTACCCCAGGATGTCCAAGTTGAAACCTTTGATTTTCCAGATGAGTTTTTCAATGAAGTAATTCACGAAATTCGTAGGCCAAAAGCAGATTCAAATTCAATTTCAAAGGCTGTTGAAATTATAAAAGCTTCGAAGAAACCATTAATAATCGCAGGTGGTGGCGCCCGATATAGTCGAGCACACAAAGAGCTCTCTGATTTTGCTAATAAGTTTGGTATTGCAGTTGTTGAAACTGTAGCGGGAAAATCCACCTTACTAGCCTCAGATCCAGCTTGGTGTGGCCCTGTTGGGGTAACTGGATGTGATCCAGCAAATAAGTTAGCAGAAGAAGCTGATTTAATAATCTCAGTAGGTTGCAGACTTCAAGATTTTACAACTGGTTCATGGACTTTATTTAAAAATCCTGTGCATAAAGTAATTTCAATAAATACTGCAAGATTTGATGCAACAAAGCGAAATGCGGTCGCAATTATTGGTGACGCTAAAGAAAGCTTGATAGAAATAGGAAGTTTACTTGGTAGCTATAAAGCTGATTCGGCTTGGAGTAATAATAGATCTTCTGTTCGAGATGAAGTATTAAGAAATATTCAAACTCGAACCTCAGAAAAATTAGATCTTCCGTCATACTCCCAGGTTGTGAAATTAATCAATGAGGCCTCTGCAAATGAAGATTATGTCTTAACCGCTGCAGGAGGCCTACCAGGGGAGTTAAATAACAATTGGCTAACTAAGAGCAAAGATTCATTTGATTGTGAGTATGGCTATTCATGCATGGGATATGAGATTGCTGGTGCTTGGGGAGCAGCCCTAGCATATGAAAGCTCTGGTAGAGCAGGAAAAGTTATCTCAATGGTTGGAGATGGCTCATATTTAATGCTTAATAGTGAAATTCTATCTGCCGTAAATAATGGAAACTCAATAATCTACATTCTTTGTGACAACAAAGGTTTTGCAGTTATTCAAAGATTACAAACCTCTAATGGCTCTAAGAGCTTTAGAACTATGTTCAATGATTCTGATTTAGACAAACCAGTCAATGTTGACTTTGTGGCCCATGCTAAATCAATGGGAGCAAATGCTAAGAAGGTAACTTTAGAGTCACTGAAAGATGAATTCATCTCTGCAAAAAGTTACGCTGGTGTTAGCGTTTTAGTGATCGATACACACCCAAGTAAATGGACCGAAGGCGGAGCGTTTTGGGAGGTTGGCGTTTCAGGAAGCAGTAATGATCCTGAAATTCAAAGTGCACATGCTAGACAGGTCGAAGGTAAAGCAAAGCGTCGTTTATAGCTAAAGTTTTTTAACTCCAAGACCACATGCAATGCTTGCTGCTAAGCCATCCTCAACTGTTGCAAAATTCTTATCTAATTTACGTTTTTGAAGTGAATTAACAAAAGCCTTTAGTTCAGCTATATACGCCGGCTTAAAGCGTCCCATCCAATCTTTATGCAAAGCTCCACCCTTTCTAGTAGGAAGCTTAAAGTTATAGGCAATATTTAGTTGACCTAAATTCTCGATAACTAAAGATCCATTTTCGGTAATAACTTCCATACCTACTTCATACCCGTATGTACTATTTGCACAAATATCAATAGTAGCTAACACTCCTGATTCGGTGTAACAATTTACGGAAATTGGATCAGAAAGATTTGAATTTGCCTTACTAGTGGTTTTTGCAAAATTTACGCTAACTGAAACAATCTCTTCACCTAGTAACCATCTAATTATGTCTATTTCATGGACAGCAACATTTGTTAAAAGCATCGCAGTAGTTGCAGTTGGTGAGCTTACATTCCTTGACGTGCAACGTATCTGAAGTACTTTTCCATACTTTCCACTTTCAATCTCCCTCTTTAAGTCTTGGTATGGGCGGTCAAATCTACGCATAAAGCCAATTCCAACAATAGATTTAGAGTTGCGAACAAGTTTTGCAACTTTTCTAGCATCTTTTTCTTTTGAAGCAAGAGGCTTTTCACATAAGACATCTTTGCCTGCCAAAATTGCCTGCTCTAAATGATTTGCATGTAGATGATCAGGTGAAGCAATAATCACAGCTTTAACTAGCTGATCATCTAAAATCATCGATAAATCTTTATAAACTTTAGGAAGGACTTTAGTTTTCTTAAAAACTTCTTTAGCCACCTTTTGCGCAGCTGCTAAATTTGTATCATAGATAGCTACAACTTTTCCACCTTTTACATAATCTGAAAGATAAAGTGCGTGCCCTCTGCCCATAACTCCAACACCAATTATGCCTATTCCAATATCTTTTGAACTTTTAATCATCTCACTATTCTAGTAAGGTAAATCTATGAGCGAAACCTTTTTGAGTGAATTAACTGGAAGTTTTTCTACTCCTTCCGGCGGTAACCCAACAGTTGCAATGGTTGAAGCAGCATATAAGCATCATAAATTAAATTTTCGTTACATAAATTGTGAAGTCCAACCAAAAGATTTAGCTAAC
>Ga0255117_1000716_pt1 | contig 10104 bp, 10 predicted proteins | sample Law_Atlam_RepA_8_2_FD_188583 | JGI IMG/M metagenome (GOLD analysis project Ga0255117, IMG submission 188583) | Freshwater microbial communities from St. Lawrence River, New York, United States - Law_Atlam_RepA_8h | ecosystem: Environmental > Aquatic > Freshwater > River | place: USA: New York...
GGGCAATGGCACGCTGCAGCGCTTCTTGATCTGACACGGGCAAGTGCGCCTGAATGGTCTCTGTCAATTGCTTGCCCACTGAATACAGCGGGTTCAAAGAGGTGAGTGGGTCTTGAAAAATAGCGCCAATCTTGCGGCCGCGAATGCTGCGCATTTGATCGTTGTTCAGATTGTCAATGCGCTGGCCTTCTAACAAAATTTGACCCGAAGCAATGCGGCCTGGTGGCTCTAACAAACCAATGATAGAAGCACCCGTGAGTGACTTGCCCGCACCTGACTCACCCACCACACCCAAAATTTCTCCGGGTGCAATGTCAAATGAAATTTCATCTAGCGCACGCAATGTACCGTGCCGACTTGGAAACTCAACCACCAAATTTTTAACTTGTAACAAACTCATGAAATAGAACTCTCTTTAAACACGTCGCTTGAATTTAAAAATTAACGCAAACGAGGGTTCAGGGCATCACGCAGCCAATCGCCCAACAAATTAACAGACAAGGCAATGAGCACCAAAGTAAGACCCGGGAAAATGGTAATCCACCACTCACCCGAAAACAAAAAGTCGTTGCCAATGCGAATGAGTGTGCCAAGCGATGGCGACGTAGGCGGTACACCCACGCCTAAAAATGAGAGCGTGGCCTCGGTAATGATGGCAGAGGCCACTTGAATGGTGGCCAGCACCGTAACAGGCCCCAGCACATTGGGCAACACGTGGCGCAACATGATGCGAAGAGGCGCTACGCCCGTGACCCTAGCAGCTTGCACATACTCTTTGTTGCGCTCTACCAAGGTGGTACCGCGCACCGTGCGGGCGTATTGCACCCAACCCGTGAGTGAAATTGAAATGATGAGCACACCAAAAGCCAATGAGTCATCGGCATTCGGAAAAACAGCACGGCCCACACCAGCAATGAGCAAGGCCACCAAGATGGCTGGGAACGAAAGCATGACGTCACACAAGCGCATGAGAAAAGCATCGAGCCAACCACCGCGAAAGCCTGCAATGAGGCCAAGGCTGACGCCGACCACCAAAGAGAGCATGACGGACGCCATGCCCACCACCAAAGAAATGCGAGTGCCATACATCAGGGCCGACAAAATATCGCGGCCTTGGTCGTCGGTGCCCAGCAAATATTTGGTACTGCCATCGGCAGACCAAGCGGGCGGCAAGAGTGAGTCCATGAGTTCGAGCGATGCAGCATCAAACGGGTTGTAAGGGGCCACCCACTTTGCAAACAACGCACAGAAAATAAACACGAAGGCAATGAAGGCGGCCACCATGGCGGTTTTGGAGTTTCGGAAGCTGTAGCCAACATCGCTGCTCAGCCATCGAGAAATAGGATTGGACATGCCGTCTAAATCTTTCTTAAGAGAATTTGCTTCAATGACCGCCGGCTTTGCCAACACGCAGCCTTGGATCTACAGCAAAATAAAGCAAATCGACGGTGAGATTGATTACCACAAAAATGAGAGCAATCAGGCACAAATAGGCCGCCATGACTGGCACATCGGCAAACGTAACCGCTTGAATGAACAGCAAGCCCATGCCTGGCCACTGAAACACAGTTTCTGTGATGATGGCAAACGCAATGAGCCCGCCCAGTTGCAGTCCTGTGATGGTCATGACAGGCACCAGCGTGTTTTTAAGGGCATGGCCAAAATGAATGGCCCGGTTTGACAAGCCACGGGCACGTGCAAATTTGATGTAGTCGGTGCGCAGCACTTCCAACATTTCGGCGCGTACCAAGCGCATGATCAAGGTGAGCTGAAAAACAGTGAGCGTGAGGGCTGGCAAAACTATGTGCTGCCAGCCTTTGGCGGTAAGCAGCCCTGTGCTCCACCAACCAATTTTGACCACATCACCCCTGCCAAAACTGGGAAGCCAACCTAACAGCACTGCAAAAAATAAAATGAGCAAAATGCCAATGAGGAAAGTGGGCAACGACACCCCTAAGAGCGAAAAGGTCATGAGCAATTGACTAGACAGGGTGCCACGCTTGAGAGCGGCATAAACGCCCATGGGAATTCCCAACAAAAGCGCCATGCCAGCGGCAATGACAGCCAACTCTAAAGTGGCAGGAAAACGATCTGCAATGAGCTGCGACACTTTGGCGCCTTGCCTGAGACTGATGCCAAATTCACCCTGAACAGCGTTCAATAAGAAATGGCCAAACTGCACAATAAAGGGCTGGTCAAGCCCCAAATCTTTGCGCAGTGCCGCAATTTGATCGGCCGTGGCATCTTGACCCAACATGAACAGCACAGGATCGCCCACATACTGAAACAAGAGAAACGCGTTGAACGACAAAAGCTAACATTCACTTCCCTCAAAAACTACCCTAAACTATGCAACAAACAGGCCCGATTTAGGCAGAGGGGAATCCCCATTTTGGGGCTTATTTTACAGAGCCCTCAAACCCGATTTTTTGACTAGGAACTATATCCAGTGCAATAGGGCCATACCAAGCTTGCGCTTGGCTTCGGGTGTTATCGCTGTCCGTCATCAAGCCAATGCCTATGAGAGCCCCAGGTGGTTCGCCAAAAGCTTTTTCGTAATCAGCCCGAATGTTGCGCTCGTAAGTGATCCATTGGTTTAAACGGCTGGCGCCTGTTTCGACCACTATTTTTCGGATTCGATCGGTTCTAGGATTTTGAATGACCGAATTCACAGGGCGTTGGTTGCACCACACATACATGAGCGTGGCATAGGGCATGGGCTGGCCAGTCAGCGCATGTGTCAGCTCACTCAGCATGGCATTTTTAGGAGAAAACTGACTGCGATCGCCATCAAAGGCCAAGACCAATCTGACCGGCGAATCGTCTTGATCACGCTGCGCCATGTCGGCACCGTCAATGAGCTTTTGAATTTGCCATGAAAAGTTCAACTCGTTCAGTTGTGCGGGTTCAATGCGCAGTTCTTTTCTAAGCATGCTGGCTGAAGAGGACGCACTGGCCATCAAGCTGCGGCGATCGCTTAAGCGAACTAGCGAATATTGCGTGGGCGCTTTGCCTGGAATCTTCACGACCTCCCACTTCAATTGATCTTCTGGTTGCCAGCTTGTGGCGGCGGCTTGATTCTCTGCTTGAGTCGATTTGTGTGAATTGACTTTGGCGATGGGTTGCAAACTGCTACAGCCCTGCAAAAGCAAAAACGTCAAACCCCATGCCAACAGAATGCATCTTCGCAAAATAAACTGAAGCAACTTGGTTGGGATCATTTATTTTCTTTGGAAAAATTCAGTCACCACATCTTGCGCCACTTGTTGCAACTGAGCTGCTGTGGCCTCATCAATGGCATTGGCCCCATGAGATAAGTAGCTTGGATCCAACTTGTTGTATTTGACGCCTACGGGTGAACGGCCATAAAGCGTTGCATAGGTCGTGCAAGCGGCCAAATAAGTGCCCAGCAAGGAGGGGTGCGTGCCGTCTGGCAGGTGGAGTTTCAAGTTCGGAAATCTTTGATAAGCCGCCCTGAATGCCAACCCCACTGGGATGACCAAGGCGCCAATTTCATTGCCCACTTCAACATACATTGACTCATTGCGTTCAATATTTTGAGTTCTGTATTTGGCGTGTGGTGGTTCATAGGCAGGTGTTAAGAAGAGTGCTACTTGGCCGCCTCTGGCTTTGATCAAGTCCGCATATTCTTTAGCAACTGTTAGAAAAGTTTGGCGCCGATTTCTTGAGGTGCTCCACGTTGTGGTGACGCAAGGCAGAGCCGCCAATGGTAGAAGATTTAAATCTCAACCGAGTACCCAGTTCAGGGTCGGCTGCCTTCACGAGGTCGGCGACATGATTGTGGAGGCTGTTGTTGTAATAAATGTAACTATTGCCCACAAACAAGACCCGCTCAGGACTTTGATCAGCTTGCGGTTTCACCTTGGGTACCCACTGTGCAAATGCAACAGACAGTAAATTGAAGCTAAGTACAAAGCCGATTAGGCAAAATCGCATGATGTAAAAAATTTGCGGGGTCTATTAAGGCTTCAGAAGCTTCATGAAATCTTGGTCAAGTTGCGCCATTGACCGGTTGATTTTTTCACGCTTGCCTGAAGTCCACTGTTTTTGTTCTTTTATTTTTTCGTAGGCCAATCCAATCATGCGCTTCATCTCTGAGGCCTGAGGACCACCAGACGTGACTCTGTTTTGAACAATGGCAATAGGGTCTAAGGTTTTGAAAAACTCTGCCTCTGACATGGGTAGCTCAGCTTGAGGGTTGAAGTCTTTCGTAACCTCTTTGTAAATCCTTTTAGCTTCCGCATAGGGGAAATCTAGCGGCTTGATATTGTTTCGCTTTGCATGTTTAACTATTTCGCTTGAGAAATCATGCCCAATACGAAATGGCACTTTGTAATTTCGCATCAGCACATCCGCTAACTCTTGTGATGCCGTCCAGTCACTGTTCAGTTCTTCTAGCGCACGCTTAGGGTCAACGACCAAGGCATTCAAAATTCTGTCCATGCGTTTTAAAAACTGAACCGCACTCTGGACCATTTCGGTATTACTGCTTTCTTCTTTGGGGTCTTGCATGCCTGGCGCAATATTATGGGCTCTCATGAGTGGGCCCAAGGCCAAGGCTAAAGTAGAAGAAATATCTCTTCGTGTTTCTGTCAACAGAACAGGATTTTGTTTTTGCGGCATAGCGCTAGAAACTTGTGTGTTCAAAGCGCGCAGAGGAGTCAAGTAGATCCAAGGCTTGACTTGCCCATATTGACTCATGACATCTTGAATAAAGTGCCCTGAATGCAAACCAATACTCGTCACAATAGCCGCCACTTCAACGGGATATTCACTGGATAAAATCTGTGCTGCATCGTAGGCGTTGTCTACGATGGTTTCAAAACCCAAGTATTGTGAAATGCGCGTGCGGTTTAAAGGCCAACTGGTGCCATTGAGCACGGTGGTTCCCAAGGGAGACCGATCTACTCGGGCGTAAGCCTCTCGAATGCGTTGTGCATCTCGCTCGAAACCCGCTGCATGTCCTAACCAAGCATGACCCAAGCTATTAGGTTGAGCCGCAACGCCATTGGTGTAATTGGGAACGATGGTTTGCGCATGCTTTTCAGACAAGCGAACCAAGGTTTCAGACATTTTGGTCAGCTCCTCAGCCAAGTCCAGCAAGTTATCGCGCATGATTGCGGCACGGTACGTTGCAAACATGTCCTGACTTGACCGGCCCGCATGCAACAAACTGGCATCTGGACCTGCCGCACGGACCATTAGAGGCTCAAAGTCAACCACTCGCCAGGGACGTGCCGCACCCGGTTTGGCGCCGTCTTCAAGAACTTTCACAAGGCCTGCCGCAATCTTGGGAGCCTTTGAACGTTCCAGCAAACCCTCGTCTGTGTTGATCACAGCAGATGCTTTATTGATTTGGCCCAGCCAAAAAAACTCGTCACGCCCATTGTTCTTTTGCGCAAAAGCCAAATTGCAGGCCGCCATCAAGACAAGCGCTGCAATTGATTTTTGATAAATTGACTTCATTTCGTATTTCAAAATTACACCGATCACAAGAGCCGTGATCCATTTAAAGAGTTTCTAAGGATCGCCGATACCCTCTAGCACTGACGGCATCGCAAAATTATTGAAGGTCGCTTTAACCCGGTTTAATTTGAGCTCTTTCAACCACGGTCTTCCAGCGCGCCTGCTCTTTGGCAATGAACGCCGCATATTCAGCAGGCGATCCACCGCCGGGAATGGCGCTTTCTGCTTCATTGCGTTTAATGACATCTGGCGCCCTCATGGTTTTTGCACACTCTTGTTGCAACTTGTTGATGATCTCAACAGGCGTGCCATTGCGCACAGTGATGCCGTACCACTGAACTGTTTCAAAGTCTTTGTAACCCAACTCTGCAACTGTGGGCACATCGGGCAACACAGGAATGCGCTGCGTGGTGCCTACAGCAATGCAACGCAATGCGCCGCTCTTGATGTGCGGCAGCAAAGCCGGTGTGCCCGCTGACATGAACTCAATGCGGCCAGCCAACACATCGTTCAATGCAGGGCCGGTGCCGCGGTAAGGAATGTGCGTAATGAACATGCCTGTGGCCACTTTCAAGGCTTCTACGGCCAAGTGACCTGCACTGGCATTGCCTGCAGATGCATAGTTCAATTGACCCGGTTTGGATTTGACATACGCTACAAAGGATTTGAAATCTTTGGCTGGCACATCTTTGTGGACCACAAACAAACTCGGCACGCGAGACAGCAAAGTGACCGAGGTGAAGTCTTTGTTGACGTCATACCCACTGTCTGGATAAATGAGTGGGTTAACAGCCATCAGGCCAATGTGGCTCATCACAATGGTGTAGCCATCGGCAGGTGCACGAAGCGCCTCTTGCATGGCTGGCACACCGCCGCCGCCGCCTTTGTTGTCAATGACAAAAGGCACGCCCAATTGCTTGGTGAGTTCTGCGCCAATTGAGCGAGCCACAATGCTGGAAGTGCCACCAGGGGCAAAGGGCACGATCCACCTGACGGACTTGTCGGGCCAGTTGCTGGTTTGTCCTAGGGCTGGAAATCCTGCTGCTGACAAACCCGCTGCACCCATTAATTTGAGGTGATTGCGGCGATTCATATCTTCAAACTGCATGTTGGCTCCTTCAATTTTTTCTTAGTTGGAATATGCCACAAATGACTTGCGATATTTGTAAAAGGGATTGACCCGTACCAAGTAAAAACCCCCACTGTGTTGCCACAGCAGGGGTTTTAATTTTCTAAATCAACTGACTTGCGTCAGCGGATGGATTAGAAAGTGTGGTTCACGCCCAAGTCGTAACCAGTGGAGGCTTGATTTGCACCCGTCACAGCGCCGTTCAAAGCACGATTAGCGCCACCAGAATTAGCGTTGCGTGCGTATGTAGCGAACAAGCTTGTACGCTTGCTCAATGGCATCACGTAACCAACAGCGTTACGCTTAGTTTCAGCAGCGCCTTGCTTCAAAGAAGCGTTGGAGAACTTCAAAGTTCCGCCAGCCATTGGAATCATGGCACCAATCATCATGCCTTCGAGATCAACAGCGCCAGTGTTGGAAACTGTGTTGGAGTTGAACACTACAGTTGCAACGCCGAAGTTGTAAGAGCCACCCATTGTGGATGTCTTAACTTCTGTAGCTGCACCGGTTTTGGTTGTTGAGGAAGCAATACCAAAAGCCAATGGTCCTTTAGCATAGCGAACGTGGATACCATTGCCGTCACCTGCTTTACCAGCAGCAGCGCCAGTGTTGTTCTCACCCATGTAAGAACCCAACATCACGCGAATGCCACCAAAATCTGGTGAGTGGTAAGCAATCATGTTAGATGCACGAACAGCAGCAAAGCCACCGCCGTAAGCGATCAAGCTAGATGCAACACCGTTTGTACCGAACGGATCGTACTGAGCATCTGGGTAGAACTGGGGAGAGTAGTCACGACCCAAACGGATTTCACCCATAGAGCCAACCAGGCCCACAGTTGATTTACGGTTGAATGTAAGACCTTGCGTGCCAGCAGAAGTCAAACCAGTAACGGCTTGGTTGTTGCTGTTGGTTGCTGAACCAGCACCGCTGTCGTTAGCAACGCCAGCTTCCAACCAGAACTCAGCGCGCATGCCGCCACCGAGGTCTTCAACACCACGGAAGCCCAAACGGCTAGAACCGATACGGTCTGTTCTCATTGCGGTGCTGTCACTGACAGAACCATTGCCAACAGAGTAACCAGCGTCAACAACGCCGAACAATGTGACAGAAGATTGGGCCATAGCGGCGCCAGAAGCGGCCAAAACAGCCAAAGCAACTAGTGATTTTTTCATTTGAGAAGTTCTCCAAGGTTTAACAAGGGCCCCAGTCCTAGAGCTTGCAACATTGCAAACCACTGGAACCCTGAGCCAACCTCCGTTAGGGAAGTTGGGTCTATTGCACCAGAGGTCAGACCAGTCTGCAAAGAAAATCCTGCGAAAGCTGGGGTTTATGTTGCTTGAGAACAACAAGCTGGCTAAACTTCTGCCCATGAATGCCGATGCTTTAATCCTCGCCGCCGACAGCGCCCTTCGCACCCTCTTTGCCACGCCCCGAGCGGCAAGGGCCACGCCCCAGCCATTTGTGGCCATTGCCACCCATGGGGACGGCATGGGGTCCACGCTGGAAGCGCCTGCACCACTGCCTGAACTGACCGATGCAGAGAAGTCTTTGTCAGCCGCCCTGATGCGCGTCAACCATGTAGGAGAGGTTTGCGCCCAAGCCCTCTACACTGGACAAGCCCTGGCCTCCAAAGACCCAGCCCTTAAGCGCAAACTAGAAGCAGCCTGCCGAGAAGAGACCGATCACTTGGCCTGGACCCGTGAGCGTCTAGACCAGCTGAACAGTCGCCCCTCTTTGTTCAACCCGCTTTGGTACGCAGGCTCTTTTTTAATTGGCTATGGCGCAGGCAAATTGGGTGGCGACAAACTAAGCCTGGGCTTTGTGGTTGAAACCGAAAACCAAGTGGAGGCTCACTTAGCTGGCCACATGACGCAACTTCCCGCCAGCGACTTGGCATCTAGAGCCATCGTGGCGCAAATGAAAGCCGACGAAGTGGCGCACGCCCGCATGGCTCAAAAAGCCGGCGCCGTCGAGTTACCCGAGCCCGTGAAACACGCCATGGGCGCGGCAGCCAAGCTCATGACCCGAGTGGCTCACCACATTTAAGCCTCAAGCACCTCAAAGCTAGTGGTAATTTCGGCCGTCTTGGCCAACATGATGCTGGCCGAACAGTATTTTTCGTGGCTCATGGCCACAGCGCGCTCTATGGCCGAAGCCGGAATGCCTTTGCCCTTGACAGTGAAGTGCATGTGAATTTTGGTGAACACCTTGGGGTCGGTATCCGCCCGTTCGGAGGTGAGCTTCACAGAACAGCCTTGAACATCATGGCGGCCCCGCTTTAAAATCAAAACCACGTCATAGGCAGTGCACCCCCCTGTGCCGGCCAGCACAGTTTCCATGGGGCGCGGCGCCAAGTTTTGGCCGCCGTTTTCAGGTTTGGCCGAATCTGGCGCGCCGTCCATCATCAACACATGGCCACTGCCTGTTTCGGCCACAAAACCCATGCCTGAGCGCGTGCCTGACGCGCCGGTCCAGCTAACTGTGCATTCCATTTTGGTGAATTCTTTCTACAAATTTTCAAGATTAACTTGAATGGCATCGTAAAGCTTTTGAAAAGGTATTGCACTGCAACATTTTTTCTGTAGAATTTAGAACAGTCGTGCTTTTTTATGAAATGAAGCATGAACCGATTTTTTTCGCCCGCTATCATTCGGGTATGACTGCGAAAAATCTCAAACCCTCCGATTACCTGAAAAAAATCCTGAACGCACGCGTTTACGACGTGGCCACGGAATCGGCCTTAGAGCCTGCCAAGAATTTGAGCAAGCGACTGCACAACACCGTTTTACTTAAACGTGAGGACCAGCAAGCGGTGCACAGTTTCAAGCTACGCGGTGCTTACAACAAAATGGCGCACCTTACGCCTGCGCAACTCAAAAAGGGCGTCATTTGCGCATCGGCTGGCAATCACGCACAAGGTGTGGCCTTGGGTGCCAACAAATTGGGCTGCCGCGCTGTCATTGTGATGCCCATCACCACACCGCAAATGAAAATTGAAGCCGTGAAAGCTTTGGGCGGTGAAGTGGTCTTGGTGGGAGACAGTTACTCAGACGCTTTCAAGCACGCCACGATGCTCGAGAAAAAAATGGGCATGACCTTCGTGCATCCCTTTGACGATCCCGAGGTCATTGCTGGCCAAGGCACCATTGCCATGGAAATGTTGCGCCAACACCAAGGACGCTTGGATGCCGTGTTTGTGGCCATTGGCGGCGGCGGCCTCATTTCTGGCGTGGCCAATTACATCAAAGCCGTGCGCCCCGACATCAAAATCATTGGCGTACAGATGAACGACTCAGACGCCATGATTCAATCTGTGGCTGCCAAAAAACGCGTCACCTTGAACGATGTGGGTTTGTTCTCAGACGGCACAGCGGTGAAGCTGGTGGGCGAAGAAACTTTCCGCGTCACACGCGGCTTGGTCGACGACTACATGACCGTGGACACAGACGCCGTGTGTGCAGCCATCAAGGATGTGTTTGTAGACA
>Ga0255117_1000730_pt1 | contig 10032 bp, 8 predicted proteins | sample Law_Atlam_RepA_8_2_FD_188583 | JGI IMG/M metagenome (GOLD analysis project Ga0255117, IMG submission 188583) | Freshwater microbial communities from St. Lawrence River, New York, United States - Law_Atlam_RepA_8h | ecosystem: Environmental > Aquatic > Freshwater > River | place: USA: New York...
GGGGAAGAGGGGTGGATTGGAAGATAAAGGGGTGGAATCAACAGGGCCAGGGCCCGGGTCAGGGAAAGGAGTAGAATCGCATCATGAGAGTTTGGCCTGTCCCTGGCCCTGACCCTGGCCCTAGCCCTATCATTCGCCGCCTCCCTCACGACCTATCCTTGCCCTCCCCTCCCTTTCGCCCCAACCTGTCTAGACAGTCATACACGCGCATCCGCACGGAGTCATCCGTGAGGAAAGTCCGGACATCACCGGGCAGGATTCCCGCCGCAAGTCGGGGCACGACGCAAGTCGTGACGGACAGTGCCACAGAGAATAAACCGCCTCCCCCGCAAGGACGGAGGTAAGGGTGAAAAGGTGGGGTAAGAGCCCACCGCTCCGAGGGTAACCGAGGAGGCATGGTAAACCCAATCCGATGCAAGACGAACAGGGACCGTTCGAGGCCGCCCACCAAGGTCCCGGGTTGTCGCACCGCCGCAAGGCGGGTCCGCAAGGTCAGAGAAATGGATGCGCAGGGGGTCGGCGAGAGCCGCCCCGGACAGAATCCGGCTTACAGTGCATGGCTCAAAAGACGGAGGGTCGGACGGAAACGTCCGACCCTCCCCCTTTTCGTTTCGTCGCCCGGAGCGACGGGCCGACCGACCTCAGCCGCGCTGGGCGATCCCGACGTACGGACGCTCGGTCGAACCGACGTAAATCTGGCGCGGGCGATGGATCTTCTGCTTTGGGGTCTCGGCGATCTCCTTCCAGTGGGAGATCCAGCCCGGCATGCGGCCGATGGCGAAGATGACGGTGAACATCTCCGTCGGGATGCCGATGGCCTTGAGGATGATGCCCGAGTAGAAGTCGACGTTCGGGTAGAGGTTGCGCTGCTTGAAATAAGGGTCGTTGAGCGCGGCCTCCTCGAGGCGCATAGCGATGGCGAGGAGCGGGTCGTTGATGCCGAGCACCTTGAGGACCTTGTCGCACTGGGCCTTGATGATCTTGGCGCGAGGGTCGTAGTTCTTGTAGACGCGGTGGCCGAAGCCCATCAGGCGGACGCTCTTGGTCTTGTCCTTGGCGTCGGCGATGAAACGGGAGCCGTCGTCGCCCGAGGCGTGGATCTCCTGGAGCATCTCGATGACGGCCTGGTTGGCCCCGCCGTGGAGCGGACCCCAGAGCGCACAGACACCGGCGGAGACGGACGGGAAGAGGTTGGCGCCACCCGAGGCGACCATGCGGACCGTGGAGGTCGAGCAGTTCTGCTCGTGGTCGGCGTGCAGCAGCAGGATCAGATCGAGGGCGCGCGCGACCTCGGGGTGCACGGCGTAGTCGGCGTTGGGCTGCGAGAAGAGCAGGTGCAGGAAGTTCGAGCAGTAGTCGAGACCCGGCTTCGGGTAGACCGGCGGCTCGCCCTCCTTGGACCGATGGGCCAGGGCCGCGAGCGTGCGGACCTTGGAGATCAGCACGGCGGCGGTCGCGTCGAACTTCGCGAGGTCATGCGCGCGCTCGTTGGTGCCGAGCTCCGGGTAGTAGCAGCCCAGGGTATTGAGCGTGGCGGAAAGCACCGCCATCGGGTGGGCGTTGCCGGGGAAGCCGCTGAGCGCGATGCGCAGGCCTTCATGGACCTGGGAGTTGTCGAGGATGCGGGCCTTGAAGGCGCTCAGCTGGGCGGACGTCGGCAGCTCGCCGTAGATGAGCAGATAGGCCGTCTCGATGAAGTTGGACTTCTCCGCCAGGTCCTCGATCGCGTAGCCGCGGTAGCGGAGGATGCCCTTCTCGCCGTCGATGAAGGTGACCTTGGACTCGCAGGCGCCGGTGTTGGCGTAGCCGTCATCGAAGGTGATGTAGCCCGTCTCGTCGCGGAGCTTGCGGACGTCGATGCCGCGCTCCTGCTCGGAGCCGACGACGATGGGGAGGATGATTTCCTTGTCGTCCAGTTTCAGGGTGGCGGTTTGGGCGGTCATGGCGGGTGGGGTGTCCGCCGGGCCCTCGGAGCGCCTCAGCGGTCCATCAAAGTCAGGAAATTGCGGTAGAGTTGCAAGCCTTTGACCTGACTTTTCTCGGGGTGGAACTGGGTGGCGAGCACCCTCCCCCGCCGGACCCCGCTGACGAAACGGCCCGCGTAGTCGGTTTCGCACCAAACCAGCGACGGATCCGTGGCGACCACCCGATAACTATGGACAAAATAGAAAGGTTCCCCGGCGGTAGCCAAGCCGGCGGTGAGCGGACTGGCCTCCCGGAAAATCGCCTCATTCCAACCCATGTGCGGAATCCGCAGACCGGGCTGGGAGGGAAAGCGCGTCACGAGGCCGGGGAACACGCCGAGCCCCGGGACGTCGGCCTCCTCGGAGCGCTCGAACAGCACCTGGAGACCCATGCACACGCCGAGGAACGGCCGATCCGCCGCGATCCAAGCCTTGATGAAGACCTCGAAATCGTTGCGGCGGATGCAACCCATGCAGTCGGCCATCGCGCCCTGCCCGGGGAAGACGACCGCCTCCGCCTTCTCGGCGGCCTGCGGCGTCGCCGCGAGGAACGCATCGGCGCCGGCGGCCACCATCGCGCGACTCACGCTGCGCAGGTTGCCCATGCCGTAATCGATGACGGCGACCCGGGGACGGCGGGAGTGACCGGCGGCTTCCACGTTCAGGCGAGCGTGCCCTTGGTGCTGGGTACCCGGCCGCCTTGGCGCGGGTCGACCTCGAGCGCGACGCGCAGGGAACGGGCAAAGGCCTTGAAAAGGGCCTCGGCCACGTGGTGCGGCTCCTCGCCATACTCGAGCTTGAGATGCACGTTCGCGGCCAGCGAGTTGGCGAGCCCTTGGAAGAACTCGCGGACCAGGCAGATGTTGAAATCGCGCACCATGTAGTTCGTGACCTCGACTTGGTAGACCAGCATGGCGCGGTTGCTCAGGTCGATGGCGCAGCGCGCGAGCGTCTCATCCATCGGCAGGAGGAAGAAACCATAGCGGCGGATGCCGGCCTTGTCGCCGAGCGCTTCCTTGATCGCCGCGCCCAGCACGATGCCGACATCCTCGACGGTGTGGTGGTAATCGACGGCAGTGTCGCCGCGGGCCTTGACCGTGAGGTCGATGAGCGCGTGACGCGCCAGCAAGGTCAGCATGTGGTCGAAGAACGGCACGCCCGTGTCGACCTCGGAGGCGCCGCTCCCGTCCAGGTTGACGGCGAGGTCAATCTGGGTCTCGGCCGTGTTACGGCGGATGGTGGCCTGGCGGACTCCGGCGGTCATACCCCAGAAATCCCCGCGGAGCGGCGGGTTGTCAACCTCACCCTTCCGTCCAGGCCTTGGCTGCGGCAAGGAAAACCTCGGCTTCCGCCTCGGTCCCGACGCTGATGCGCAGCGACTTCTCCGTCAGCGGGTGGTGCGGGAAACGGCGGACCAGGATCTTGCGGCCCCGGAGGAACTCGAAGGCGTGCTCGGCCGCGGCCGGCGAGGTCGGCCGACGCGGCGAAGCGGGCGCGGCGAGGAGGAAATTACCCGACGAGGGGACGACGGACCAACCGAGCCCGGCGAGCTCGCGGGTGAGCCGGTCGCGCGTGGCGCGCACCTGCCCGGAGGTGACGCGGAGCCACTCCGCATCGTCGAGCGCCGCGGCGGCGGCCACCTGCGCGAGGCGGTCGACGTTGTAGCTGTCGCGCACGCGGTGGAGCACCTCCGCGACGCCGGGCGGGCAGAGCGCGTAGCCCGCGCGGAGCCCTGCGAGAGCGTGCCCCTTGGAGAGCGTGCGCGTGACGACGACGTTCGGGAGACGCTTGGCGAGCTCGACGCAATCGCCTTCGGCGAAGGCCGCGTAGGCCTCGTCGACCACGAGGAGACCGGCGAAGGCCCGCGCGAGGGCCTCGACTTGGGCGACCGGAAAGGCGACGCCGAGCGGAGCGTTCGGGTTGGTCAGGAAGAAGACGGCGGCGCCGCACCCGGCGACCGCGGCGACCTCGAACGACAACTCCGGCGTCACCGGCACCTTGACCACGGGGGCCCCCTGCGCCGCGGCGAGCACGGGATACAAGGAGTAGCTCGGGTCGAGCATGCCGATCGGGCGACCAGGGCCGGCGTAGGCGCGGATCAGCAGGTTGAGGATGTCGTCCGAACCGTTCCCGGCGACGATACGCTCGGCCTTGAAATCATGGAAGCGCGCGGCGGCCTCGCGCAACGGGGCGGAGTCCGGCGCCGGGTAGAGCCGCAAGGCCGCGCCGTCGTTGAGCAACGCCAAGCGGATCGCCTCGAGCGCGCGCAGGCTCGGTGGGTACGGGTTCTCATTGGTGTTGAGCTTGACCCAGCCGCCGCCCTGCGGCTGCTCGCCCGGGGTATAGGCGGACATGGCCGCGACGTGGGGATTGGGCGAAGGCAGCGAGGCGGACATCAGCGGGACTTGTGTTGGGCGGCGGCGAAACCCTGCAGCAGGCCGCGGGTCGCGGTGGCGGAAGCGGAGGCGAGAGCCTGCTCGGCCAAGGCTCGCATCTCATCCCGGCGCGCATGGCGAAGCAGGAAGCGGACCTCCGGCAAGGCCGCGGGAGTCATGCTGAGCTCATGGGCGCCGAGGCCGAGCAACAACGGAGCCCAGAGGGGGTCACCGCCGAGTTCACCGCAGACGGCGGTGGGAATCCCGGCGGCGGCGGCGGCCCGGAAAATCCCGACTAAGGTGCGGACCACGGCCGGGTGGCAGGGGTCGTAGAGGGTGGCCACGCGGCGGTTGCCCCGGTCCACCGCCAAGAGGTACTGCACCAGGTCGTTGGTGCCGACGCTGAAGAAGTCGCACTCGCGCGCCAGCTCCGCGGCGACCAAGGCCGCCGAGGGGATCTCAATCATCGCGCCAAGCCGGATCGGGGACGCGGGACGGATGCCTTCCAGCGCGAGCTCCGCCTCGACCTCACGGAAGATCTCCTTGGCCTTCCGCAGTTCCTCGACGCCGGAGATCATCGGGAACATGACGTGGACCGGCCCGAGCGCGGCGGCGCGGACGATCGCGCGCAGCTGCGGCCGGAAAATCTCCGGACGCTCTAGGCACATCCGCACGGCGCGGTAGCCCATGAAGGGATTGGCCTCGTCGCTCAGGTCGCCCAGGCGCTTGTCGCCGCCGATATCGAGCGTGCGGAACGTGACGGGCCGGCCCTGCGCGAGATGCACCGCCTCGGCATATTCATCGTACTGCTCCGCCTCGGTCGGCCATGCATCGAGGCGCAGGTAAAGGTTCTCCGTCCGGTAGAGGCCGACGCCGCGGGCATGGTAGCGCAGGGCGTCCTCCATCTCCTCCGGCCCGCCGATGTTGGCCAGAAGCCCAAAGGCGGCGCCGTCCGCCGTGGCGTCCGGCAAGGCGATCTCGCCCATCACGCGGTCGCGGCGGGTGCGCAGGGCCTGCTCCTTATCGAGGTAGGCGGCGAGCGTCTCCGCCGAAGGATTGACGATGACGAGCCCGGCCTCGCCGTCGACGAGAAGGGTATCGCCGGCGCCGACCGCGGACATCAGCCCCCGCACCCCGACCACGGCCGGGATGTCCAAGGAGCGGGCCATGATGGCCGAATGACTCGTCCGCCCGCCCTCCTCGGTGACGAACGCCGCGACACCCACCTCATGCAGGCCGGCCGTCTCCGTGGGGGTCAGGTCCCGCGCGACGACCACCTGGCGGCCGGCGACTGGACCGACTTCCGCCGGAGCCGCGCCGAGGAGCTGGTCGAGCACGCGGCCCGTGACGTCGCGGATGTCGGCGGCGCGCTCGCGGAGGAAGTCGTCCTCCATCTTGGCGAAGATATCGATGTAGCGCTGCGCGACCGTCTCGAAGCAGTGCTCGATGTTATAACCGGAGCGCCGGACCTCCTTGGTCACCTCGTCGATGAGGGCGACGTCTTCCAGCACCAGGAGGTGCGCGTCGAAGATCGCCGCCTCGGACTCGTTGAGCTTGCGGGCGACATCCGCGCGCAGCTGGGCGATCTCCACCCGGGTAGCGGTCAAGGCAGCCTCGAGCCGGGCCAGTTCCCGCTCGGGGTCGTCGACCCGCCGGCGAACCACGAGGGCACGCCCTTGCTGGAGCAGGTAGGCGGTCGCCCGGGCCACGCCGGGGGCGGCGGCGGTCCCGAGCAGCCTGACTTCGGCCCGATGGGAGTTGCCCTGCATCCTGCAGGTCAGCAGAAGCCCCCGCAGGGAGGAAGCAAGGCGGATTAAGGGCTCAGGCCAAGGTCGGCTCGCTGGCCTCGACCGGGTGGAGCAGGTCGGGCGCAGTCAGGTGCGGAACGACGCGGTCGTGCACTTCGCCGTTGGGCAAATCGAAGTCGGACGGCAATTCCAGGTTGCCCAAGGCCATGCCACCCGGCGCATCGGCCAGGGCGGGCATCTCGCCCATCTCGGGCATCTCCTCGACAGCCGAGATATCGGTGAAAAGCACGAGCCCTGAGACCTCTTCCGGCAGCCGAACCTGTAGTTCGACAAAAATCAGGGCGAGCAGGCAAAGGTGCGCGAACGAGCGACCGGCCCGCTGGGCGAAGCCATGCAGCCAGAGCATGGCCTGCCGGGGCGAACGACCTTCGTGCTTACTCAGGTAGGCCATCTGGGCGCGGTGCAGGCGCAGGCGGGCCTGGAAGCGCTGGTGCAGCTCCGGCGAGGACTTGATCGCGTCGCGGAGGCGGATGACCTGCGGACGGGACGCGGCGCCCTCGAGGTAAAGGACGATGAGGGACTCGAGCTCGGCGTTGGTCATGCGCGGAACTCCTCCCCCATCAGGTCGCGCAAGGCTTCGCGGGCCCGGTTGATGCGGCTTTTCACCGTTCCGATGGAGAGTCCGAGTTCCTCGGCGATCTCCTCGTAGGACATGTTCCGCACGTTGCGCATGGTCAGGATACGAGCGTGTTCCGGCTTCAGTTGTTCCATGCATTCGGCCACTTTATCGACGAATTCGTTCTGCTGGGCCTCGCGGCCGGGGCCTTGGCTGCCATCCGAAAGGATGTCATGGAGGGTCGCGCCCGAATCCTCCCCGAGGTCGGCGTCCAACGACATGGATTGGTCGCGCTTGCGACGGCGCCAGTACCAGTAGCGGTTGCGGGCTAGGTTGGTGCCGATCTGGTGGATCCAGGTCGAGAAAGTGGCCGTCCCCCGGAACGAAGCCAGCACCCGGTGGGCCCGGATGAAGGTGTCCTGGGTGATCTCTTCCGCGTCCTGGCGGTTACGCAACAGGGAAAATACCTTGGCGAAAATCCGGCCTTGGTAGCGGAGCACCAGCTCGTTGTAGGCCGCGAGATCCCCGGCGCGGGCGCGGTCGAGGGCGGACTGGTCGGCTTCGGTCTCCATGGTTTAGGGGTGGATTTCAGGCGGGGTTAGCCGACTATGGTGGTGACATCCCCGCGGAATTCAACTGCTGTCTGCAACCGTCTACCGCCCCTACCCACCCCGGTGCCCATGTTCTCTTCGACCAAGAAAAATCCGACCTTACGCTGGGTGAACTGCCTCAGCGGGGCGCGCGGCTCGGTCGACCAGTTCCCCTTCCGGCTGCCGGCTGGGTCCCCCTCCCCTCAGGTGACGGTGTCGCCAGCGGCACAGGGACTCACCCTGACCCCGACCCCGGGCAGAAGGCCCCTGGTCAACGGCGTGGCCATCGATGGTCCGGTGACGATCGCTGAGCCATCCACGTTGCAGTTGGAAGATGGCCTGCTCGCCCTCAGTTTGGAAGAGGCGGATACCTTCCGAGACTTGCGTACGGACGCGTGGCTACTCTTTGACGCCGCCTCCGGGGAACTGCTCGGGGAATTCGCCCCGGCGGATCTGCTCGACCGGGCTAACGACCTCGGACGCCCCCCGGAACACCTCGCCTGCACGCCGACCGGCCTCGAGATCGGCTTCTCGCTCTCGCTCGCGGCGCCCTTGCTCTCCCCGCGCGAGGAAATCGCGACGCGCCCGACCGGCCCCGCGCTGCTGGCCGCGGAGCAGAATCGCGGGGCGCATCTCTGCCCGGTCTGCTGGACGCGCTTCGACGCCGGCGATGCCTTGAGCATCGCCGTGCATGAGGACCTGCGCGGCGACCCGATCCTCGGCTCCGACGCGCGCCTGCGCTTCCAGCCGACCCGCTTCAACGACCAAGGGCTCGCCTTGGATCCGATGGGACTGGCCTGCACGGACCTCGCCTGCCCGCATTGCCGGCGCCAGCTACCGCCGGGCTACCTGGACATGCCCCACCGCATCCTCTCGCTGATCGGGGCGCCCAGCTCCGGGAAATCTTATTACTTGGCCGTCCTAACGCGCGAGCTGCAGGAACGACTGCCGAAGGACTTCGGCTTGGCCTTCAAGGACGGCGACCCGAGCGGCAACATGCTGCTCAACCAGATGCGCAACACGCTCTTCTCCGCCGCCACGCCGGAGGAAGCCCTGCTGGGCAAGACCGCGCTGGAAGGCGCCACCTACGAGAAGCTGCCGCGACTAGGACGCCTCGTGTCGCTCCCCCGCCCCTTCATCTACGCCCTCAGCCGACCCGGTGCGCGCAAGCAGGAGACCTCCCTCATCCTGTACGACAACGCCGGCGAGCACTTCGAGCCCGGCGTCGACATCCACGACTCGCCCGGCGCGATGCACGTCGCGACCTCCGCGGGACTGATCTTCCTCTTCGACCCGACCGCCAACGCGCGCTTCAAAGCCAGGCTCATCGGCGTGGAGGATCCGCAGCTCAGCCTGAAGGGACGGGTCGACCAGCAGGACAGCATCCTCGCCGAGATGGAGACGCGCATCAAGCGGGTGATGGGGCTGGCCCACGATCAGCGTATCGCCACGCCGCTCGCCTTCGTGGTCGGCAAGTGCGACACCTGGTCGCACCTGCTGTCCTCGCCGCTTGAACCTGTGACGACACCGACCGGGCTCGACCTCGCGGCCATCGAGCGTAATTCGCAAAGGGTCCGCGCGGTGCTCCTTGACGTCTGCCCCGGCCTTGTGGCCTCGGCGGAATCCCTCGCTGAGGAGATCCGCTACTTCGCGGCGACATCCTTCGGCCATAACCCCGTGGTCATCCAGCAGGGCCCGAACAAGGGACGCATCGCGCCGGACCCCCGGCGGCTCGCGCCCGCGCACGTGGAGGAACCGGTCTACTGGTTGTTGCATCGCGCCTCGCCCGAGCTCCTGCCTTCGGCGCCCCGGCTGAACCTGGAGAAGCTCCCTGCCGCGAGCAGACCCTGACATGCCCCTGCAACTCCTCTTCACCTCCGCCCGCCAGGGCCTCGTCCCAGGTCGTTCCGGCTTCTGCACCGTGGCCCGCCACCGCGCGATGCCCGAGCGGCTCGCCCAGTTACTGGAGGGTCTCGGCACCCCGCACGAATCGGCGACCGGAGCGACCTTCACCTTCCGCCTCCTCGAGGCGGCCGGCCAACGTTGGTACGTACTTTCCCGCTTCGTCGCCCGCGGACTCGACTACACCCAGCGCGACAACCGCCTCGCGCACCACCTCGCCTTCAGTCAGGAGGAGGCGATGGTGCTCCCGCCGCCGGCCGCGCTCGCCTACCGCTGGGACCAATGGAAGGACGAGTGGTCCGGCGAGCCGACCTGGCTCGAGGGCGAAGCGAAGCCCCTCATCCTCAAGCCCGGCCCGGCCTTGACGCCGGCCGCCACCTGGCGGCAGGTCGCCGGCACCGGCGCGAAGGCCGCCTGGCTAGTCGATGCCACCGGCCCGGCCGAAGTCGCCTTGCTCAACTGCGCTGACCAGGACACCGCGCTGCGGCTCCTCGCCGAGTCCGCCGCCCTGCTGGGCAAGTCCGGCTGGGCCGCCACCTTCACCACCGACGTCGGCGTCAGCGGGGCCGATGGCTTCCGCTGGTGCGTCGGCCACGCCGCTGGTCGCGCGGAAATCGACCTCATCGTCGCCGCCGACCAGCCGGCACCGACCGGCGACCTGGCCCGGGCGGCGGCGATGGGCCTGACCGCGACGGCGTCCGCCGCCGTCACCAACACCGCCCGTAAACCCAAGCCTGCCAAAAGCGACGTGAGCTCCGGGCCTTCGGCCGGCCTGATCGTGCTGGTGCTCGCGGTCGTCGCCTTGGCGAGTTTCCTCGGATGGAAGGTCCTGCAGAC
>Ga0255117_1000731_pt1 | contig 10027 bp, 7 predicted proteins | sample Law_Atlam_RepA_8_2_FD_188583 | JGI IMG/M metagenome (GOLD analysis project Ga0255117, IMG submission 188583) | Freshwater microbial communities from St. Lawrence River, New York, United States - Law_Atlam_RepA_8h | ecosystem: Environmental > Aquatic > Freshwater > River | place: USA: New York...
GCCCGGCTTACGGAAAACCAACCGCGCTCCGTTGAGGCGGACATCATCGACGGCACTGACTTTGAATTGCACCGTTTCATTGCCGAGACGGATGACCTCGCCCCCATCATGGCTCAGGATGCGCACAACTGGGGGAGTATCCGCCACCACATTGATGCGCCATGGTTCCTCGTTCCGGACGAGATCGCCTTGCTGACCTTTGATCACGAGCCTGTAGACAATTTCGTCCGCTTCCCGGGACAGATTCCAGTCCGTGTGCCAGACCAGCGGGTCCGCGGGATCGGGTTGAAAAACCGGGATGGCCGGTTGGTCGGTGGCCGGGTCTTCGACGCCCATCGGTTGGCCGTAAATGCCACGTTTCATTCCGGCCTGTTCCGTCCGGCTAACGCGTTCCTCTTTCGGCGGGGGTGCGCTGCGTTCGAGCACCATGGAAACAGCGGGAGCCTTGAGTCTCACTTTGTAGCCGAGACGGCTGCCACGCAGGACCGAAAAGGACGGTTCACGTTTCGTTTCCTTCGCGTGAGCGGCGTACTCCGGCGGAGTGACGTCGATTTCGAATGATCCAATTGCCGGCAACGGATAAGGCATGACGCGCAAAGGAGCGGACTGGCCGTCACCCGCGCGCACAACAAACTCTGCGGGGCCATCCAGACCGTTCATCGCCAACCGCACCACGCCATCGGGGCCTGGCACAGCCTCCGCAATCGCCAGCGGCGAATCCCGTCGGTACAATGTCACAGCTTTGACCGGGACCCCCGAAACCCGGGCGGTGAGTGTGAAGGGCCGGCCCTCCGCGATGGCCTCTTTCGGTCCCTCTAACTGAATCGAGGTATAGGGCGATGCCATCCAGGGAATCAGCATGCGCAGCAAGCCGTTGCTGCCTTGGATCAAAAGCAATGTGACAATCGCCGCGAGGGCTGTGGCGGCAAAGGATGCTGGCACACGAAGCCGACCACGGAAAGAGGGCGGAGCCGCGCGGATCGCATCGTTCGCCAGTCGGTCCAGTCGCTCGAGCATCACTCCACCCATGGCTTCCCTTCCAGCAGTGAGCCTAACGGCCGGATCAATCGCGGTCGCCACTACCGATGCCGTTTCCCCGGCTTCCTTTTCGATCTGGTGGGCGATCGTAGTGGCATCGGTGCAAGCGGCACCCATCGCCCATCGGGCAGCGAATGCGGCCGTCACCACCCCGATAATCCATCCGATCCATCTCAAGCCACCGGAAAACATCCACATGCGGTCGAACACAGCGGTCAGCACCATCACCGCTGCAAAGGCCGCGAAAGCCGCCAGCCATGCGCGTCGCCGACGAATGCCGCGATGGCGAACCAACGCTTGATGGATGATCTGCTGGAGTTCCGTCACGATGATTGTCCTTTCTCAACGGGTTGTTGTTTCGCCCGGAAAGCCAACCACGGTTCCACCAGCCACACCCCGGCAAGGGCAGCAAGAATCCACCGCCACCATCCGGATTCGGAAACCAAATCGATTCGGGGCACTTCGCCGCTGCCGCCTGCCGCTCGCCGACGCGCCTCGACCTGCCGTTCCAGGATGGCGGGAAGGATGAATTCACGGCGGCTTTCCTCGGGAGGAAAATTCACCGCCACCGGACGCACCAAGCCGCCATCTTCCGCTAGGATGTCATAGATGCCCGGGCGGTCGAAGTTGAGGCCGCGCACCCAACCCTGATCATCCGCCTTGAAGGTCCGCCCATCGGCACGCAGAACTTTTCCTGCCAGCGCGGGATCAACCCGGACATCGAAAGGCACTCCTGAGATTCCTGCACCAGGACTGTTGCGCAGGCTCTGCGACGGGGAATTCAACACCGCGGACACCAGCACGTGGACCGTGGGCACGAACAAGACTCCGTCGGCTGACCAATCACCCCAACTGCGGTCCGGACTGGTGTTGACGAACAGCACGCGGCCCGGACCCGCCTGCCCTCGCACCACCAATGGCAGTTCGTCGGCATAACGCGCCATCACCTCCGCTCCTTCGGTGATACTCAGCGTGAACCGCTTTTTAAGCGGAGCCTTCCGCAGCGCCTCCCGCAGATCCGCACCGAAACCACCCCACAGCGGATGAGATGTCCCTATCGCTTCAAGGGTCGAACCTCCATCGAGCGTCGAAACCGCACCGGGCAGGACCGGTAGAAGGCTCCGCCAGGCCGTGGTGAAGTCGGCAGGAGGAATCTCCGGCCCGGCGAAAAACACCACACCACCACCCTTTTGCGTGAAGACTTGGACGGCGGCAGGCAAATCCGCGGGCCATTCCGCCAGCGGCGGCACCACCACGACGGCCTCATTGTCTTCCAATCCGCGAAGGGCACCCACGGCATCCTTCACCGCCACCACTTTTGGCAGGAACCGTGAATCAGCCCCTCCAGCACCAGCCGTCGGACGCAGGGCCTGGTTCAGAAAAAATGTTGTCTGCAGGAAGGCATCACGTTCCGGATAGGGTTCCAACAGGAGAACCGGCACCTCGGGAACTGACAGAAAGACATCGAACAAACGGTCGTCCTCTGCAAGGCCATCGGTGGACTCCCGGAAGGAGATCTCGCGGCGCACCCATCCTTTCGTCCCGGACCGGTACGGCAACTCGAGGATCTTGTCGGGCTGTGGGATCTCCTGCTTCTCGGCCTTTCCATCCTTGCCAACCTGATCGCTGACAAGCAGCGGCGATGAGCCACCACTCAACTCGACCACGCCGCGACGCAGTTGATCGAATCCGCGGACACCCAGCGAGAGACTCTTGTTCGCTGCCTTGGGATTGCCTGTCTGGCTGACCTTCACGCGCAATTCTTCCGGAAGCGACAGTGTATCAATTTCTTCCCAGCCCTGGCGTTGGAGATCGCCGATGATTTCCAGCGACTCAGGCATATCGCTGCGGAACCGGGCGAGCGCCTCGGCCGCATCGCGCATTGCCTCGAACGGCTGTCCGTCCTCCATGGCCGGAGCCATATCGGCTAGTCTCTTGCGCAGCTCCGAGGGCTGGGACCAATCGTCGCCAGTGGCCGCGGGAGGAAAACAAAACAAACGAACCCTGCTCTCGGAACTAAGTCCGTCCAGACGCTCGCGGACTTGTGCCACCGCGTCCTCCCACGCCGTGTTGCCTCCCGGTGAACGCATCGCCATGCTGGCCGAGCGGTCGAGCACGAAGGCAACCGCTTCCCGTCCCCCGACCGGTGCCTGCCCCCCACCGGGGAGCCCGGGTCTTGCAAAAGCCAGTCCCAACAGGATCACCCCAAGGGCGCGCAGAAGAAGCAGCGGCCAGCGGCGGATCTTGCGCCGATTGCGTGCGACCCTCGGGGCTTCCGGCACAAGGCGCAGGGAACTCATTTGCACCCGACGACTAGCAACCCGTTCGTAAAGATGCATCCACACCGCGAGGCCAACCGCCGCCAGCCCGGCAATCGCAAACCACGGTCCCAGCATCACGATCGCAAGCATCATCGGGATCTCAGCAGGAGGAATCGGCGCAGGGCTTCATCCATGGGTTGATCGGTGGGCAGAAAACAATACTCGGTCTCCGTATCGTGGCAGACCTGCTCGATCTCCGCACGGATCCGCGTCAGGTTTTCCTGATAAAGGCGGGCATAAACCGTGCCGTCGACCGCGCGCTCGGCTCCGGTCTCGCGATCCACCAGCACCACCTCGTCTTCGATCCGCGGGTCCAGTTCTTCCCGGGCCAACAGCTGGAAAAGAATGACTTTGCTGCCGCGCATCCGCAAGCGGCCTAGCATTTCGTTGAGTTCGGTTGGGTCCACCAGCGCGTCGGTGATAATCGCCGCGAGTGAGCGCCGGTGGCATTCATCGACCAGATCGGCGAGGCCGCCAAGGTGGTCGTGGGGCCCGTCCGCCACCAAACCTTCCAGATGGTGCACGAGGTGTTCAAGATGATCCCGGCGGGTGCTCGGCGGCCACCAGTCATCAAGGGGAATGGACTCCCCTTTTCCAAACACCGCAAGGCCTGGCGCGTCCTGCTGGCGGCGCAGGAGCACGGCCAGCACCGCACACAACAAGCGGCCATAGCTGAATTTATTGCCGGCCCCAGCTCCGAAATCCATGCTGCGACTGCCGTCCAGAAACAGATAGCCGCGCAGGTTGGTCTCCTGCTCGAATTCACGCACGTACAGGTCGTCGGTCCGGCCGTAAACCTTCCAATCGATCCGCTGCAAGGGATCGCCAGGAAGGAATGCGCGGTACGTCGCGAACTCCTGGCTGCTGCCGGAATACGGGCTGCGGTGCATGCCGTGGGCATAACCCTCAACCATGCACTGCGCCAGAAGCAGCAGGTCACGGGAACCCGCTAGCAACTCAGCATCGGCGTAAAGTGCGGCTTCAGACACAAGCTGACTCAGTTAAATCCTGGCCGCATTGACCAACCCATTCAGGAGGCTGTCCGCATCGACGCCCTCGGACCGGGCTTTGAAGTTGGTCAGGATCCGATGGCGGAGCACCAGAAGCGCCACCGATCGCACGTCCTCCACATCCGCGCAGGGTTTGCCGATCATCGCAGCTCTTCCCTTGGCACCGAGAATCAGATACTGGGAGGCACGCGGTCCGGCGCCCCAGCGGACGAAACGTTTGACCTGTTCAGCGGCCCCCGGCGCATCCGGTCGGGTGGAACCCACCAGATCCACCGCAAAGCGGATCACCTCATCAGAGACAGGCACCGCACGGACCAATTGCTGGATCGCCAGCAGGTCATCGCCATTCATGACCTTCTCCAATGCCGGACGGACCGTGCCGGTGGTGCGGCGCACCATGTCCACCTCCTGAGCCGGCTCGGGATAATGAATCCTCACCGAGAGCATGAAACGGTCAGTCGCAGCTTCGGGAAGCTGATACGTACCCTCCATTTCGATCGGGTTCTGGGTGGCGAATACATGAAATGGCTTGGGCAAGGCCATGGTCTCACGACCAGCCGTCACTTCGCGTTCCTGCATCGTCTGAAGCATCGCCGCCTGCGTCTTGGGCGGCGTCCGATTGATCTCGTCTGCCAGCAAAAGATTCGTGAAAACCGGCCCCGGCATGAATTTCAGTGCGCGCGTGCCCTTAACCGGATCGTCCTGAATGATCTCGGTCCCCGTGATGTCCGCCGGCATCAAGTCCGGAGTGAATTGGATGCGCTTGAAATCAAGGTCGAGTGTCTCCGCCAGCGAGCGGATCAGCAGTGTCTTGGCCAGTCCTGGCACACCGGTGAGCAGGACGTGTTCACCGCAGTAAAGGCCCAGGAGCACGTCTTCGACAACACGCTCCTGTCCCACGATAGCTTTGGCGACTTCCTCCCGAAGCGCGCGGGTCCGGGCGGGCAGGGATTCAATCAGGTCTTGGGGATGCGGCATTGTGTGGGCGATTGGCATTCTCTTTATCCAGGATAACTGCGGCCGTCTATTCCGGAGTCGATCCTTTCTTTATCAGGCTGCATCATCGACGCGGACTCGCCCATCAAAAACGATTTTCTTTACCCATTCTCGGGTGCGGAGGGCTGGCTGCGACTTCCAGCACACTGCTCGCCGTGCAAGGTCATTAGCATCTCGTCGGACCGCCTCCTGAGGTCAGACATTACTGTTTCTGCGGCTCTGGCTGGCCTGGTTTCTCCCAGATCAACGATCGAAAGTCGGCCGCTCTGCATTTCCTCCAGCAAACCAAATCCGAATAACCGCCATCCCATCTGGAACCAACACCTTCCATGTCGCACCATGAGAGTCCATGGCCTGACAAGGATCCGTCATTTCCCGAGACCAAACTCACTCGCGAAGGCATTCGCTTCGTCGCTGTCTTTCGGCATGTTCTGATAAATGATCTCCACTGCCTTGCTGCGGTCGCGGCCCTCCGGCAGCGTCTGAATCCATTGCATCGCCCCCTCGGGATCGTAGGGATATACCTTGGCAGCGTATGCGCTTGCGACGGCGGATTTCTCGGGGCTGTCGGGTGCGCTTTTGAGCCACTTGCCGGCGGCCAGGTAGTCTTTCTCTGTCCACGCGGTGGCGAGTTCGAAAGCGCGATCCTTGGAGACGTCATCAGGCAAGTCGCGTTTCGCCAGCCAGTCAAGCCATTGACCTGTTTCGCCGACTCGCACTTTCTTCTGCATGTCCCTGGTGGCAGCGTCAAGTTCGTCGCCTGATAGATTCGCCGATTCGAGCCAATCGGACACTTCAACAAATGTCGCCTTTGCGCCGCCACGCCCGAAGACGAGCTCGCTCAACTGACCTTTCACAAGCTCCACCTGTTCGGGTGTCGAGGCGAAGGCTCTCATCTCTTCGAGCAACTCCGTTCGTTTCGGGGCACTGTACGCGTAATGTTCTAAAGCACCGCTGATGTATTTTGATTGAAATTCCGGAGGTGCTTCAGCGAGGCACTGGAAGACAGTCTGGATGTCTTTCTTCTCCCAGCTGAAATAGTAAACCAGATGCTGAAATGGATCTTGAATGTATCCCTCAGGCGCTGATTTACCATCAATACCAAAGAGTTCCGGCGACTTGCTCATCATTCTGGCCATCTCAACCGGATATTTTGCGATAAAGACAGTCCGGACATAACCATTGAGATCACGCCTGATTCGCAGGTTCAACTCAGGATTACTGTAGCATTCATCAATGAATTGCCTGATCGCTGCGGGGTCAAGTTCCTCAAGACGATTCTTTATTTCCGCCTGCCGCTTCCTGAACTCCTCGCCAGATTCACCATTAGCATTCTCACCATAGTCGCGGAATAAAGCAAAATAATCGAGCCCGATGGTTTTCACTCGTTCCCTCATGGCGAGATATTCGTTCCGCCGTTCCATTGCGTTCGGCGACTGGGTATCACGACCGAGCTTAGCCGTGGCTTCCTTCACGAGTCTGGCATTGATCTCTCTCCTGCTGGAAAGCTGCCGACTTTCCCACCACCCCAGAAGAGCGGCGATGAGGAAAATTGCAGCACTAAGGATCAGGGAACGCTTCATCCTTCAATTCAGCTTTCGCAGCATTTCTTCACGGAGCGTGTCGTCCGAAATTTTCGTTGCCAGCACACGCGCTCTGTCTTTTGGATAAGAGATACTGCCGTTTGCGCTTCCCTCAATCAATGGGATCAGCAATTCATCCCCGGCACCTGAATCATGGTAATCAGTAGCGATCTTCTCGACAAAATCCTGAGCACCAGTAGTCTTTGAACTTTCAAGGTATCTTTGCAGCGCAACTCCTGTTGCTTGATCAGCGGAGGAAGGGTCGATCGCTTGGATCCGTGCGCGCAGGTCGTCGAACTTTTCACGAGACGGATCATTGCCTGTGTCTCTCATCGCCCTGTACTTCGCGGCCTCCGCAAACTGCTGCGCCATCAGGGTGGACCGCTCTTCAGGGCTGAAGCCAAGACGATCCATGTTTTTCTGAATGTCTTTTGGATCGTCTTTACTGTCAAAGCGGAACTTATCAGTCAGACTGTTGTCTTTCAGAATGGCCATGTATTGCTCCATCGGCATTGATCTGCGAAGCATATCAACAAAATCCTTGCTGTTCTCCTTGGGAACGTCCCACACGTAGGTCCCCACACTGGCGCGCAAGTCTGGCGGAAGATTATTCAGCCGTTGCTCGGCGGCAGCTGGATCGGAGGCGAGCAAGGACATGATGAATGCCGATTCAAACGGAATCATCGTGGGAGATTTTCCGTCAAGGGTCTTATCGAAGACTTCTCCGGCGACTTGGCTCTCATACCAGGCAGTGGCCGCAACGGGATCTCGCGCTAGCCATTTTCTGAAATCTCCCATCCTTACCGGGTCAATATTTTCATTCTGGCATTTCGCAAGGTATTGGCTGAACGCGAACTCGGGATTCTTCCCCTTGAGCTGGTCCAGCATCATCGATTCGAGGTAATTGCGAAACTCTGCTTCAACTGGGAGTGCCGCCATTTCGGTGTAGGCTCTCACGAGTTCGTCTCCACTCAGTTCGGATGCCAGTTTTTCGAGCCTTCTACAGGCCGCTGTCAGATTGAATCTCGCCCCCTCGTTATTGTTGAACATCACGAGTTCGCTCCAATCCCTCGAGGTGTTCACCCAGTCGTCAGACGGCTTGATGTCTTCATTCGATGGCTTTTTCTCCCTCTTCGCCTTGGCGCCTTTCGTCCCGGCTCTCTCGCGATCACTCTTCACACCCGATGAATCGCTGGCTTCCGCGATCTTTCTCTGAAGCGAGAGATTGCTCTGCTCCAACTCGCGATTTGAGGCCCGCAAGCTGGCAAGCCACGCCGCGCCGATCATCAGTGCGATGAGTGGCGGGGCGTAATGAATGGGTTTCATGCTTCGTTCATTTTCGAGGAGGGCGCCGGCCCCAGTATATCATTCGCTGCAGTCCCCGTCCCGGATTCAAAAATGTCATTGGAGTTCGGCTTCATGCATGCTGGTTGTTCTCAAGGAAGAACTACCGGACCAATGGCATGAAGAGTGCCATCGGGGTCTCGATACTTGAGAGTGTAAGTCCCCGGCGAAACTCCATCGATTTTGACATACCCCGGGTAGCTGCCTTTGCGGTTTCCACTAATGAAGCTCGCAGTGATCAGAATGTCCGACCCCGCGACAGTGGCATCGACTGCGTCAATCCACTGCCCGGAATGCACGATCTCGGTCTCAAATTCCATCGGTATCTTGTATGATCCGGACCCGAGTGCGGCAGCAGCACCTGCTGTAATCCCGCCTTTGGCAAAGAAGTCGCGTGACTTCTTTTCCGAACATCCGGTCAGCGCAAGAACGACTAGAATCAGTGTGGTTTTTAAGATATTTTTCATGCTGTTGATATGGTGGACCTTGATATGTTGCGTTGCTGTTTTGTTTGGGATATCTAATTGGCTAGACCGGATGGATTGAGCACGCGGCCGAGGAACAGGACCGTGCCGCTCGTGAGATCACGGATCAGGTAGATGAATGGCCGGTCCGCGCGAAAGGTCGGGGTGAATGGGATTTTTGCGCGCATCGCTTCCGCCCGCATCGCATACCCGGTAATCGCGGCAGCCTCCGTGCCTTCCTCATCGACGCTGATGAACGCCTTGTGAACCGCCGTGCCGATGGATAGCTGCTCCTTGGAACCCATCCCCGAGAAGTCGGCACCGTCACCGAACGCCGTGGGCATGCCCATCGCGGCGAGGGTGCCATCGGCCTCACCAAGTTCGTCATAGCTTGTCTGCATTTTGAATTTGGGCATGAACACGTTGGTCTCGCGCTGCTTCATGGACTTCATCCATGCGGCCAGGTTGCCGGCCGTCAGTCGCGTCTCGATCGAAGGCAATCCCGCCGGGTCATTGGGTGCGATCACCACCATCGAGAGCTTGTCGCCGCGATACGGCATCTCAATCATAGAGAACCCATCCTTCCCCGGGTAAAGTGTTTCGCCATCTCCCTCGAGTTCAGATTCGTCCACCATCTCGGGAGTGGCAAACAGTCGGCCGTCACCATGGAATGCGGCGTATTTCAGGTCGGATTCATCCAATTTATTCATCAGGGCTGTCTGAACCGACTCACCAGTCCCCAAGGTGAATGGCTGAGGGGAGGTCTTTGATTTTTCGAACGGTGTCTTCCAGTCGCCCTTGAAGTAGATCGCGTTCACGATGGCGAGGCGGGTCATGCTGTTTAGGGAGCCTTCTGGAAATGCATCCGCAATCACTCCCTCGGTTTGTTCCTCAGCCCACCGATTGATCCGGAGGCGTTCCTTGTCCGCATTGGCAGCGAAGTCGGCCAACTGGACCGCTCCTGCACCGTAGGATGCAGTCACAGTGGCCTTCCAGTCCTCGTTGAATGGGAACGTTTGCTCGCCCCAGATGGCATTGGCGACGCGCAGTTTGGATGTGTCGATTCTGGCCCGGAGCGCTTCCAGTTTCTCAGCCACCTCATCCTTCTCATTGACGAGATCAAAGCGCTTCCCTCCCTCCTTCTGCTGCTGGGGTCCTTTCTGGTCGAACAACACTAGCTTGTTATCCATTTCAGCTAGCTTGGCCGACAGGGTGGCTTCCTCCGCCTGCAACTTGGCCTGGTCCAACGTAATGGCCCCCCGCTTGTTCAT
>Ga0255117_1000740_pt1 | contig 9988 bp, 8 predicted proteins | sample Law_Atlam_RepA_8_2_FD_188583 | JGI IMG/M metagenome (GOLD analysis project Ga0255117, IMG submission 188583) | Freshwater microbial communities from St. Lawrence River, New York, United States - Law_Atlam_RepA_8h | ecosystem: Environmental > Aquatic > Freshwater > River | place: USA: New York...
CTTACCGGCCGTCCTGCCGATATTCGGCTAGGCGATGCCTAGGAACAAACTCGACTCAGACCGCATCTCCTTATGCTCCGTCTCTACCCCAAGTCATATCTATGTCCCAACTCAATCGTCGTACGTTCATCAAGAACTCCGCCCTGGCAGCCGCCGTGGCTGGCATCAGCGCCCAGACCTACGCCCAGTCCACGGGCGCCAACGGTGACCTCCGTGTCGCTGTCGTCGGCTTCCGCAGCCGCGGTCTGGAACACATCAAGGAGCTCAAGAAGATCAAGGGCGTCCGCATCGTCGCCCTCTGCGACGTCGACGCCAAGGTCGTCGCCAAGGGCCTGAAGGACAACCCGGGCGCCAAGGGCTACACCGACATGCGAAAGATGCTCGAAGACAAGGACATCGACGCCGTCTCCATCGCCTCCCCGAATCACCAGCACTCCATCCAGGGCATCTGGTCGCTGCAGGCCGGCAAGCATCTCTACGTCGAGAAGCCCCTTTCGCATAACATCTTCGAAGGCCAGCAGCTCGTCGCCGCCTCGAACCACTTCTCCAAGCTCGTCGTCCAGGCCGGCACCCAGAGCCGTTCCGGCGTCGGCATCCGCGCCGCCATCAAGGACGTGCACGCCGGCAAGTACGGCAAGGTGAAGCTCGCCCGCGCCATCTGCTACAAGCGCCGCAAGTCCATCGGTCCGGCCCAGAAGAACGCCATCCCCTCCGAGATCGACTACGACCTCTGGCACGGCCCGGCCGACGTCCAGGAATCCATCCGCGGCAACGAGTCCGACAAGGTCCAGCACGCCGCCAACCAAGGTCCGGTCCACTACGATTGGCACTGGTTCTGGAACTACGGCGGCGGCGACCTTTGCAACCAGGCGATCCACGAGATCGACATCGCCCGCTGGTTCCTGAACACGCATGAAGTCTCCGCTGAGGTCGTCTCCGTCGGCGGCCGCTTCGGCTACGTAGACTGCGCCGAGACCCCGAACACCTTCATCTCGATCCATAACTACGCCGACGCCCCGCTCATCACCGAAGTCTACGGCCTCACCTCCGACGGCCAGATCAACGGCCCGATGAACAAGTTCGGCCAGTTCTCCGAACTCAATAAGGGCCAGAAATCGGCCAAGACCCCTGACATCGGCATCATCGTCGAGTGCGAGAACGCCACCATCGTCGTCCCGGACTACAACTCCGCCCAGGTCTACGACAAGGAAGGCAAGTTCTTGAAGACCTACGGCAAGACCGTCGACCAGGTCGACCTCACCGGCGGCGCCTCCGGGCACCACGCCAACTGGGTCGCCGGCATCCGCAAGGGTTCCTCCGCCGACATCAACGCTCCGGTCCGCGAGTGCCACCTGTCCACCGCCCTCGTCCACTCCGCTAACATCTCCTTCCGCCTCGGCGCGAAGAAGAGCGCCGGCGAGTAACGGCGTGAACCTGGACGAATCCAAGGCCACCCTCGGCGCCCCGCTCACGCAGGACACCAAGACCGAACTGTTCACCGGCGCCAACGCCGAAGCCGCCAACCGCGACCTCGTCGCGAAGCGCGTCGGCCGCAAGGGCTTCGAGATCCCGACCACGTTCTAAGCTCCTCCGACGAAGCGGAGCGGTCGCAAGGCCGCTCCGCTTTTTCATCTCTAAACCAAATCACCCCTCCCATGAAAAAGACCCCGCTCCTCCTGAGCCTCACGGCTGCCGCCCTCCTCATCGTCGGTTGCGCCAACGACGCCCAGACCACCGCCTCCAAGGCCGCCCCGGGCGCGCCGAAGGGTAACCCCAACAAGGTCGAGATCTTCAACGGCAAGGACCTCACGGGCTTCAAGAAGCTCGGCGGCGAAGCCTCCTACGCAGTCAGCCCTGAGGGCAACCTCGTCGGCACCTCCACCCTCAACACGCCGAACACCTTCCTCGCCACCGACAAGGACTACGGCAACTTCGTCCTAGAGTATGACTTCAAGAACGACCCGCGCCTGAACTCGGGCGTCCAGTTCCGCAGCCATTCCGAAGCCAAGGAAGTCGCCTACAAGGGCGGCGACGGCAAGCCCGCCAAGGTGCCCGTCGGACGCGTCCACGGCTATCAGGCCGAGATCGACACCGATCCGAAGAACGTGAAGAAGCCCGACACCGAGGCCCGCATGTGGTCCGCCGGCCTCTACGAAGAAGGCCGTCGCGGCTGGATCTTCCCCGGTTTCGGCGGCGGCGACGCCCTCGCCTTCTCCAAGCAGGGCCGTGAGCTCACCAAGATCGGCGAATGGAACCACGTGAAGGTGGAAGCCAACGGCAACCGCATCCGCACCTGGATCAACGGCGTGCAGCGCGTCGACGTCCGTGACGACGGCTACAAGACCGGCTTCATCGCCTTCCAGGTCCATGGCATCGGCAAGGACACCGCCAAGGCCGGCACCACCGTCCAGTGGCGCAACATCTCGCTGACGAAGATCCCGGACAACACCCTGTCCGAGTCCGAGAAGGCCGACGGTTGGAAGCTCCTCTTCGACGGCCGCTCCAGCAAGGGCTGGCGCTCCGCCAAGGGCCCGGACTTCCCGAAGGCCGGCTGGTCCGTCGAGAAGGGCATGCTCCACGTCGCCAAGGGTGACGGCAAGGAATCCGCCAACGCCGGCGACATCATCACGATCGAACGCTTCAAGGAGTTCGAAGTGTCCGTCGACTTCCGCCTGACCAAGGGCGCGAACAGCGGCCTGAAGTACTTCGTGCAGCCGAACCTCAACCAGGGCGCCGGCTCGGCCTTCGGTCTGGAGTTCCAGATGCTCGACGACGCCGTCCACCCGGACGCCAAGCTCGGCCGCGACGGCAACCGCACGGTCTCCTCGCTCTACGACCTGAAGACGGCCTCCAAGGACAAGCGCGCCAACCGCATCGGCGACTTCAACAACGCCTACGTGATCGCGAAGGGCACCAAGGTCGAACACTGGCTCAACGGCCGCCTCGTCGTCTCCTACGATCGCAACACCGCGGAATTCCGCGACCTCGTCGCGAAGTCCAAGTATGCCGATCCTAAGTACGGCAAGAACTTCGGCGAGTGGGCCGACGGCCACATCCTCCTGCAGGAACACGGCGACGAAGTCTGGTTCCGTAACGTGAAGATCCATGACCTCGCCCCGAAGCCGGCCGCCAAGCCCGCCGCCAAGGGTGGCAAGAAGGCCCCGGCCAAGAAGGCCGAGCCCGCCAAGAAGTAAGCCCTCCCTGAGGCGCTGACGAAGGCCGGCCGACGCAAGTCGCCCGGCCTTTTCTTTGGCCGGATGGCTGAGGCATTGCATGCGGGTCCGCGAAGGCTAGAACAGTCTCACCCCGAGCCATGCGCCCCACCCTGCTCTTCGCCGCCCTCTGCGCCACCTTCATCGGCCACGCCACCGCTCTCTCTAAAGAACTAGACGCGGTGAACATCCTCTTCGTCATCGCCGACGACTGGGGCAACGGCCACGCCGGCGCCTACGGCTGCTCTTGGGTGAAGACGCCGAACTTCGATCGCCTCGCCAAGGAGGGCCTCCTCTTCCTCAACGCCTACACCCCGACGGCGAAGTGCGCCCCGTCGCGCTCAAGCATCATGACCGGACGTCACCCGTGGCTCCTTGGCGCCGCGGCCAACCATACGCCGAGCTTCCCGCCGGAGATCGGCATCCTGCCCGAGGCCCTGACCAAAGCGGGCTACTTCTTCGCTTCGACGGGCAAGGTCTGGGGACCCGGTGAATCGCTGAAAGCCGACGGCTCGCCCCGCCCGATGACGGGCAAGGTCTATCAGAAGCGACGCCTGCAGCCGCCGACCAAGGCGATCGCTCCCAACGACTACGCGGCCAACTTCGCCGACTTCCTGGAGGATAAGCCCAAGGGTCAGCTTTGGTTCTTCTGGCTGGGCTTCCAGGAGCCGCATCGCGCCTACGAAGAAGGCAGCCATACGCGCTTCGGCAAGCAGCCCGGCGACGTGGACCGCGTGCCGAAATACTGGCCCGACAACGCGACGGTCCGCGGTGATATGCTTGATTACGCAGTGGAGGTCGAACACCTCGACACCCAGCTCGGCAAGGTGCTGGCTCAGCTCGAAGCCCGCGGCGAACTGGACCGCACGCTGATCATCGTGACGTCCGATAACGGCATGCCCTTCCCTCGCGTGAAGGGCTCGACCTACGACAACGCCAACCACCTGCCCTTCGCCATCCGTTGTCCCGGCATTCCTTCGTCAAGCCGCGGTCGCAAGGTCACGGAATTCGTCAGCTTCGCCGACCTCGCGCCCACCTTCCTCGAGGCCGCCCTAATACCATGGGAGCAGTCCGGCCTGCCCCCGACGTCAGGCCGTAGCCTCTTCGACATCATCCGATGGTCCGAGCCGCACCGCGATCCGCCGCCGACCGGTAGAGATTTCACCTTGATCGGCCGCGAGCGCAACGACCTCGGTCGTCCCGGCGACGTCGGCTATCCGACCCGCGGCATCGTCAAAGAAGGAATGCTCTACCTCGAGAACATCGAGCCGTCCCGCTGGCCGGCCTGCAATCCCGAGACCGGCTACCTCGACACCGACGCCAGTCCGACGAAGAGCTTCATCCTCCAGGCGCGCCGCGCCGCCGGTTCCGACCCCTTCTGGGAACTCTGCTTCGGGATGCGCCCTGGGCGCGAACTCTACGACCTGAAGGCCGACCCGGACTGCGTGCGCAATCTCGCCGCCGAGCGGGGCCCCGACGTGGAAAAACTGCGCACCCTGATGTGGGCCGAGCTGAAGAAGCAAGGCGACCTACGCGCCCTCGGACGCGGCGCCGAATACGACGCCTTCCCCCACCCCGATCAACGTCGCCGCGGCTTCTACGAACGCTACCTCAAGGGTGAGCCCGTCGACGCCAACTGGGTCAGCAAGACCGACTTCGAGCCCAGCCCGATCAAGCCCGCCCGCTGACCATGCGCCTCCTCTCATTCCTCGCCCTGCTCTTCGCTGCGTCGGCGTCAGCCAAATCGGCGCCGGAGCGCCCGAACATCCTCTTCTTCTTCGCCGACGACTGGGGCCGCTTCGCGCGCATCTACGCCGAGCATGGCAATCTGGCCGGCACGAACGGCCTGCTCCGCACCCCTAACCTGGACCGCCTCGCCAAAGAAGGCGTGCTCTTCCGCAACGCGCACGTCAATGCGCCCTCCTGCACGCCCTGCCGCAGCTCGCTGCTCTCGGGCCAGCACTTCTGGCGCACCGGCCGCGGCGCCATCCTCCAAGGCGCGGTCTGGGACGAATCCATCCCGACCTATCCCCTGCTCCTCCGCGACGCCGGCTACCACCTCGGTAAGTCTTATAAGGTCTGGAGCCCCGGCTCGCCCGCAGACGCCCCTTACGGGGGCCAGCAGCACGCCTTCGAGAAATCGGGGCGCGCCTTCAACAACTTCTCGGAAAACGCGACCGACCTGGTGGCGAAAGGCGCCACGGTCGAGGCCGCCCGCGCCAAGCTCCTCGAAGAGGTCCGCGGCAATTTCAAGGCGATGCTCGCGGCCAAGGCCGCTGGTCAGCCCTTCGCCTATTGGTTCGGACCGACCAATACCCACCGCGCGTGGGTGCGTGGCAGTGGCCAGAAACTCTGGGGTCTCGATCCCGACGCCCTCAAGGGCAAGCTGCCGGCCTTCCTGCCCGACGTCCCGGTCGTGCGCGAAGACCTCGCCGACTACCTCGGCGAAGTCCAGGCCCTCGACGCCGCGATGGGCGTGCTACTCGAAGAACTCGACCGCGCCGGTGAACGCAGCAAGACGCTGATCGCCGTGAGCGGCGACCACGGCGCCCCGGGCTTCCCGCACGGCAAGTGCAACCTCTACGGGTTCGGTACCGGCGTCTCGCTCATCGTCTCCGGCGCCGGCGTGCAAGGCGGACGCGTGGTAGACGACATGGTGACGTTGCCTGACCTCGCCCCGACCTTCCTCGAAGCCGGCGGCGTGAAGCCGCCCGCGGTGATGACGGGCCGTTCGCTCTGGAACGTCCTACAGTCCGATCGCCAAGGCCAGGTCGACCCGACCCGCACCTGGGTCGTCGCCGGGCGTGAACGTCACGTCGAGATCGCCCGCCCCGACTATTCGCCGTATCCGCAGCGCGCCCTGCGCACGCAGGACCACGTCCTGATCGTGAACTTCAAGCCCGACCGCTGGCCGCTGGGTAATCCGTACCGTCTCGACGGCACCAATGAGCCGACCTTCGACGAAGTCGCCCAGACGACTTTCGTGACGCTGCCTGACGATGATGCCGGCCCGACCAAGGCCTGGTTCGTCGGTGCCCGAAAATCCCCCGAGTGGTCCGCGCTCTTCGATAAGTTCTACGGCCTCCGCCCAATGTTCGAGCTCTACGACCTCAAACAAGATCCGCACGAGATGAACAACGTAGCCGAGTCACCCGCCTACGCCGCCGTGCGCAAGGAGATGACCGAGCGCCTCTTCACGATCCTCCGCGAGACGGGCGATCCGCGCATGCTCGAAGACGGCAAGTATTTCGAGACCCCGCCCCTCGCCGGACCGCTGCCTAACCAAGGCCAGAAACGCCTGCCCGGTGGCCAAGCCGCCAAGAAGGCTAAGAAGAAGTAGTCATTTTAGAGTATAGAGTAACGAGTATGGAGTATGGGGGTAATAGGTAGGGATAGCACCACGTGCTGTCCTAAGCCACGATTAGGTCGCTTAAAACGGCGTGAATCACGACTTCCCCGCGGACCTAATGGGCAAGATAACCCGGCCCACTTGCATATATTCGGCATATAGAAAGTTGGCTGAATTCTGAGAGTAAGTAACAATAGTCATCATGGAAAACACCCGCTCGCCCGACCTGAACCGACTTGGCGCCGTCTATGGACTCCTGTGGGGCGTCGTCGCCCTCGTGATCCTGAAAGGCATCGGTTTCTCGTGGGATCAGTTCCTGCAGATGACCGGCTGGTATCTGCTGGGCAGCATTCCGACCGGCATCCTGGTGACTCGCCTGCTCGCGGGACGCCTCGGCAGGACGAAAGCGTGGAAAGTATGGACTTACGGTCCAGCGGCCTTGCTGCTGGGCACGCTGATCTTCGCCGCCTGCATGCTGGTCGTCTTCGCCGGCTATGAATTCTGCAGGGACCTGATTTTGGGTCAGCGGGGCGTGCTCGAATCGCTCCAAGGACTTCGCTTCCACGATTCGCTCATCATGTTCTGGTGGTACCCGCTCTACGGGTTCGCGACGATCGTGCCGATCTTCCTCGCCGTAGGAAACTGCTGGGACCTGCGCCGACGGATGAACACCCAGGCCGGCGAACAGTTCTGATGACAAGCGACCAAGACAGAATCCAGCCAACCGGCAGATCGACCAAGATTCTCATGCTAGGGTCGACCTATGGCATGCTCTGGACCGTCGTCTGGCTGACGACCATGGCGGCAATAGATGGAGGCATCGTCAAATCGACCGAATTCTCTTTTCTTGCGCTCTACTGCCTGGGGGTGCTGCTGGCCTGCCTACCGACGGCCATGCTGCTCACCTGGCTTTACTCCTGGTGTCTTCCGCGGTCCTGGACCTGGACGGTCGTGCCCTACGGCCTGGTCGGACTAGGGCTGGCGCTGACGGCTTCGTCCTTCATCTTCCTGAGTCTGACTCTGCTGCTGGCCCCCGATGACGGAGGCACCGATCCACAGTTCCGTCTCAGTTACTGGGAGGCGTTCGGCCGCCATTATGGCTACCTTCTGAGAATGGCTTTAGGGTTGAGTATCGTCACCATCGCTCCCCCCATCCTCGCCGTGCTGAACTGCTGGGATCTGCGCCGACGGATGATGCCAGTAACAGCCCAAAGCTGACCCCGAACGGGTAGTATGGGAATCATACGCTGGTAGGGTCACGACTGCGTCGTGACCTAGCCTATGTCAGCACGCAGTGCTGACCCTACCCGCAAGACCATGAGGACGCCTCACTTCTTCCCGAGCTCTTCGCCGCGCTGCTTGGCGGCGATGAGCGCGGAGGCGACGATCGCGCGGAACTTGCCGGCTTCCATGGCGTCGAGGCCGGCCTTGGTCGTGCCGCCTGGCGAAGTCACCTGGATCCGGAGGTTCACGGGCGTCTCGCCGGTGGCGGCGAGAAGCGCAAGCGACCCGCTGAAGGTCTGACGGACGAGGAGCTTGGCCTGCTCCGGCGTGAAGCCGAGGGTGACGGCGGCCTCTTCGTAGGCGGCGACGTATTCGAAGAAGAAACCGGGACCGCTGCCGGAGACGGCGGTGACGGCGTCGAACATGGACTCAGGCAGCTCGATGACAGGGCCGAGACCGGAGAGGATCGCGTCGACGATCTGGGCGTCGGCCGCAACGAGTGGGGTCGCGGAGCAACGTGCGCTGATGCCCTGCCCGACTGCTCCCGGGGTATTCGGCATGGCGCGGGCGACATTACGGGCGGACGAGAAGAAGGAGCCGATGGTCGCGAGGCGCGTGCCAGCGAGGATGGAGAGCACAAGCTTCCCCTGCGCGAGCGTGGCGTAGGACTTGTCGAGGTCGGTAAACTGCTGCGGCTTGCAGGCGAGCACGACCGCATCGGCGCCAGCGAGGAGCTCGGCCGGGGTCGCAGCCACGCGCACGCCCGTCGCCTTCGAAAGATCGGCGGCGGTGGAATCGTTACCACCGATGACGGTGATGTCAGCGGGAGCGCAGGCGCCCGAACGGAGAAGGCCCTGCACCATGGCGCCTGCCATGCGTCCGGAACCGATGAAAGCGAGTTTAGGCATGATCAGAGGGCGCGTACGGCGGCGTCGAGGACTTCGCAGGCCTTGTCGATGTCCTTGCCTTCGTGGGCAGTGGAGATGAACGCGGTCTCGTAGGGCGAAGGCGCGAGGTACACGCCCTTGTCGAGCGCGGTGCGGAAGACCTTACGATACAGGTCGCCGTTCGAGGCGATGGCCTGGTCGTAGTTACGGACCTTCTCGGTGTTGAAGTAGAGGGAGAACATCGAACCGACCTGCGGGACCTGCAGCGGGATGCCCTTGGCCTGCGCGGCGGCGAGCAGCGTGTCGCGGACGCGACGGCCGAGCACGTCGAGACGCGCGTAAGGATTCTGAGTCTTCAGCTTACGGACTGCGGCGAGGCCGGCGGCCATGGCGAGCGGGTTACCCGAGAGCGTGCCGGCCTGATAGACCGGGCCGAGCGGCGCGAGTCTGTCCATGATCTCGACCTTACCGCCGAAGGCGCCGACCGGGAGGCCGCCGCCGATGATCTTGCCCATGCAGACGAGGTCCGGGACGACGTCATGCAGGCCCTGCGTACCCGCGAGGGAGAGACGGAAGCCCGTCATCACTTCGTCAAAGATGAGCACCGTGCCGTGCTTCGTGCATAGTTCGCGGAGACCCGCGAGGAAACCGGCGTCCGGCAGGATCAGGCCGACGTTGGCCGGGAACGGCTCGACGATCAGGCCGGCGATCTGACCGGCATTGGCGTCGAAGAGCGCGGAGAGGGCCGGCAGATTATTATACTCGGCGACAAGCGTGTCGGCGGCGGTGCCGGGCGTGACGCCGGCGGAGTCAGGATTGCCCTGCGTGAGCGCGCCAGAGCCAGCCTTCACGAGGAGCGAATCGACGTGGCCGTGGTAGCAGCCCGAGAACTTGATGATCTTATTGCGACCGGTGTAACCGCGAGCGAGACGGATGGCGGACATCGTGGCTTCGGTGCCGCTGTTGGTCATGCGGACCTTCTTCACCGCCGGGACGCAGGAAAGGATCAGTTCGGCCATCTCGACCTCGAGGGGGTTCGGGGTGCCGAAGCTCGTGCCGCGGTCGAGGGCCTCACGGATCGCCGCGCGGATATCCGGGTCGTTATGGCCGTGGATGGCCGGCCCCCAGGTCAGGACGAAGTCCACCAGTTCCTGGTCGTCGGCCGTCGTCAGACGGGCGCCATTGGCCGACTTGGTGAAGAAGGGGGTGCCACCGACCGAGCGGAAAGCGCGGACCGGGGAATTGACGCCGCCCGGGATCATCGTGAGGGCGCGTTGGAAAAGCTGCTCCGAGGTATTCACGGGGCAATCTGATGA
>Ga0255117_1000746_pt1 | contig 9979 bp, 6 predicted proteins | sample Law_Atlam_RepA_8_2_FD_188583 | JGI IMG/M metagenome (GOLD analysis project Ga0255117, IMG submission 188583) | Freshwater microbial communities from St. Lawrence River, New York, United States - Law_Atlam_RepA_8h | ecosystem: Environmental > Aquatic > Freshwater > River | place: USA: New York...
CAGGAAGCTTCGGCGGTTGAGGAGGCGTAGGTGTTCTTGGATCGGGTCGTTCATCGGTTGAGGGTCTCGTCGAGGTTGAGGAGGAGGCTGGCGGTGAGGGTCCACGCCGCGACTTCGGGCGCGGGCAGGGAAGCGTCGGGCTTCGATTCGCCGAAGGTGATCAGCTTGGTCGCGTCGGCCGGCTGGGCGGCATAGCGCGCGCGGTGCGCGCGCAGGGCGTCGAGCGTGACCTGCGTTTCGCTCGCGACGGGACGACGTCCGACGGCCGTCAGCCACGCGAACGCGACCTGGGCTTCATCGGTTGACCCGCCTTCCTTGAGGATGCGCTGGGCGAACGCGCGGGCGGCTTCGACGTGTTGGACGTCGTTGAGCAGCGCGAGGGCTTGGAGCGGCGTGTTGCTGAGCTCGCGGCGGACGCAGCTGGCTTCGCGGGCCGGTGCGTCGAAGGCGATCATCGAGGGCGGCGGTGCGGTGCGCTTCCAGAACGTATAGAGCGAGCGACGGTAGAGCGCCTCACCGGTGTCGCGCGTGTAGCGGGCGGTGTTGCTGCCGGTGAAGCCGACCGGTTCCCAGACACCATCTGGCTGGTAGGGGCGCACGCCCTTGCCGCCGATGCGCGGGCTGAGCAGGCCGGAGACGAACAGGGCCTGGTCGCGGATGACCTCGGCGTCGAGGCGATGGCGCGGGCCACGGGCGAGGAGACGGTTCTCGGGGTCCTTGGTCAGGAGTTCCGGCGAGGCGGCGGCGGAGCGACGGTAAGCGGCGCTGGAGACGAGTAGGCGGACGAGGCGCTTCACATCCCAACCGTTCTCGCGGAATTCCACCGCCAGCCAGTCGAGCAGTTCCGGGTGGCTGGGCGAATCGCCCTGCGAGCCGAAGTCGCCGCTGGTCTTGACCAGACCGTAGCCGAAGAACTGCTGCCAGTAGCGATTGACCGTCACGCGGGTCGTCAGCGGGTTAGCGGGGGAGAGGAGCCAGGCCGCGAGGTCGCGGCGGTCGTAGGTGTCCTTCTTCGGCAGAGGATGGAAGGCCGCAGGTACGCCGCGGGAGACCGCTTCACCCGGCTTGTCGTATTGGCCGCGGATCATCACGTGCGCCTGACGCGGTTGAGGCAGGTCGGCCATGACGAGCGTGGCGGGGATCTGGTCGTTCAGGGTCTTCTTACGGGACTCCTCGGCGAGCTTCTCGGCGCGCATACCGTCGAGTTTCTCCCGACCGCCTTGGAATTCGTTCTCGAGCCACCAGTCGAGCAGACGCTTGCGTTCAGCGTCGGTCCACAGGGCGGCTTTCTTGCCGCGCACGAGGTTCTGGAGGTCGCCGGGCAGTTCGGCTACGCGCGACCCTTGCTTCTTCTCAGACCAGACCTTGAAGGACCACTGGATATCCTTGGCCTCTTCGATGCGGTGGCTGATGGCCAGGCGATCCCAGTAAACAGTGCCGTCGAACTGCGTGAAGGCGAAGCCGTCGACCTTCATGCCCGGCTTCAGGCCGAGCTTGGCGATGTCGACCTTGAGCTGGGTCCATTTGCCGGCCTCGGGCAGCTTGCCCATGTTCACTTTCTCCGGCGTGCGCACCTTACCGAAGGGGATGGCGCCTTCCTCGCCCCAGAAGGCGCGGTGATTCCAGCCGCCGACGTGGAACTGGAGCATGATCGACTTGGGTAGGTTCGCCGGATCGAGGTAGGTCCAGACGGAGATGACCCCGTTGGCCGGGATTTCGAAGGAGGCCCCGTTGGCGAAGAAGTCCTGGGCGACGCCCTTGGCCGTGCGCTTCAATGAACGCTTACCGCTATGCACCGGCCCCTGGCCGGCTTCGACGAAGGTCGTCGTGTTGCCAGAGGCTTCGACCTTGGCCTTCGCCGGGAAGGCATCTTCGAACCAGATGGTCTCACCGGTGCGCACAGGCGGCGGCGGGGTGAGGGTCGCAGGATCGACATATTTGAAGGAAGCGATGGCCTCGCGGATGGCCTTCTGCTTGGCGGCGATCAGGCGATCGATTTCGGCCATGCTCTTCTCCTGCTCCGGTGTGGAGAGCTGGAGGACCGGTGGCGTCAGCAGGATGTTGCCGTCGAAGCCGGGGTCGGCCGCGCTGTAGAAGAACGAGTAGAGCGAGTAGAACTCCTTGGTCGTCACCGGGTCGAACTTGTGGTCGTGGCAGACCGCGCAGCCGGCCGTCAGGCCCATCCACACGCCCATGGTGGTATCGGTGCGATCCACCGCGTAGCGGAAGAGGAGTTCGTCGTTGATCGAACCGCCTTCGCTGGTGGTGACGTTGCAACGGTTGAAACCGCTGGCGACGCGCTGCTCGCGGGTAGCGTTCGGCTGGAGGTCGCCGGCGAGCTGCCAGGTGGTGAAGACGTCGAAGGGCAGGTTGTCGTTGAAGGCCTTCACGACCCAATCGCGGTAGGGCCACATGCTGCGCTCGTTGTCGAGGTGCAGGCCGTGCGTGTCGGCATAGCGCGCGGCGTCGAGCCAGCCGCGGGCCATGTGTTCGCCATAGCGCGAAGAGGCCAGGAGGCGTTCGACGACCTTATCATAGGCCTGCGGAGAGGCGTCGGCGAGGAAGGCGTCGACCTCTGCGGGCGTCGGCGGGAGGCCGGTCAGGTCGAGCGTCACGCGGCGGAGGAGGCGGGCTTTGTCGGCTTCAGGCGCGGGCTGCAGGCCTTGGACGGAAAGCTCGGCGTGCAGGAACGCGTCGATCGGCGAGGTGCCGGCCGCGGCCGCGGGCACCGGAGGACGCACCGGGGGCTCGAAACTCCAGTGCTTACGGTAGGGCGCGCCTTCGGCGATCCAGCGGCGTAGGGTGTCGATCTGGGCCTGGGTAAGTTTCTTATGTGATTCCGGCGGCGGCATCACTTCCTCGGGGTCTTTCGTGAGGAGGCGCTTGATCAGTTCGCTGCCATCGGGGTCGCCCGGCTTGATCGCCTGCACGCCGTCGTTGATCGCGGTGGCGCCTTCCGCGGTGTCGAGGCGGAGGTCGGCCTTGCGCTTCTTGGCGTCGAAGCCGTGGCAGGCGAAACAGTTGTCGGACAGGATCGGGCGGATGTCCCGGTTGAAGTCGAGCTTCGGGGCGGCCTCGGCGGCGAGGGCGGCAAAGGTCAGGAGCAGGAGGGGCGGGCGCATGGTCTACTTGGCGGATTCGAAGGAAAGGAGGGCTTCGGCGTAGCGACGCCCGATCTCGAGCGTGCCGGAGGCGGTGAAGTGGGTGTGCGAAGGCGGGAGCGTCTCGGCGCCGGCGGTGTCGACGTAGCGGGCGCGGGGCAGGGCGGCGGCGACTTCCTGCTGGGCGGCGATGACCTTGGGCATGAAGGCGTTCTTGCCGTTGCCGAAGCGGGTGTTGACGCCGAGAAGTAGTATCAGGTCCGGCGCGTCGAGTTCGATGCGGAGGCTTTTCAGCATCGCCGAGAGATTGGCTACATAGGCGGCGGCGTCCTTCGCGTTGGCGTCGCTCTCGCCTTGAACCCAGACGAACGCTCGCGGACGTAGGGTGACGTCCTTCGACTTCGCGGCGGCGATAGCGGCCTTGGCTTCGTCGATCATCGCACGGTAACAGGCGTCAGCCTTGCCGGGCAGTCCGACGTTCCAATCAGCGGCGACGGACGTGCCGCTGAAGGCCGTCTTAATGACCGCGAGCGGGCGTGACTCTTTCGTCGTCAGAGTGCGGACCATCCCGATCTCGGGTCCGAACCCGCCCTTGGTCTTCAGGTTGAAGTTACCGTATTGGCGGGCGAGCTTCTTGCCGTCGACGGCGGGCTTGGCGGGCGTGCGCGGTTGGAATTGCAAAGTCGTCCACTGGCGGGCGCTCGTGCCGTCGAATTCATCGGGAGGCGGATCGCCCACGCGCCACCAGAACATCGTGGCGGCATCCTTCGGGTCAGCCGGCAGCTCTTCCGCATAGGCGTCGTAACCGACCGCGTTGGACTGCCCGGCGATCAGGATCAGGTCGCGGGTTTCGGCGGCGAAGACCAGCCCGTGCAGGAGCAGGGCCAGGCCTATGGGGAGGCGGCGGAACATGGGGTATCTTTGGGTAACCCGCCCGCCCCCGGAGTTCCACCTTTTCCGACGGCCTAGGCCTTTATTTTGCCTCTTTTAGCAGGAACTCGACCAGCTCCGGGCAGGCGAAGAAGGACGGGCCGACCTTGTGGCCTTCGCCGGGGACGATCTTGACCGTGAACTTGCCCCCGAGGGCCTCGTAACGCGCCTTGAGGAGCAGGGTGTTGTCCTGGTGCGGGACGACCACGTCGTTGTCGCCATGGACGGCGAACATCGGGACCTTGGCGGCGGCAAGGCCGGCGAGGTTGTCAGGCGGGTTGAACTCCTTCAGGCGGGTCGTGAGTTCGGCTTCGGTCAGGCCGAAGTCAGCGAGCGTCTGGGCCTTCGAGTTCTTCAGCGACCAGCTGGCGAGGTTGCAGACCGGGTAGATACCGATCCAGGCCTTTACCTTGTCGGGATTCCGGAATGCCCAGGTGAGGGTCATCATGCCGCCGCGGCTTTGGCCGAGCAGGATGGGCTTGGGCGAATAGCCGCGCTTGACCATCTCGTCGTAGAACTTCGTGAACTGCGCCGCGCTCTTCGGGGCGCCGCGGACTTCGCCAAGGTCGTAGCCGGCGATGGCGATGCCGGCCTGCTGGCAGGCGTCGGCGTAGAGCTTATGCTGGACGATCGAAACGCCGCCATTGAGCGCGGGCGCATACCATAGCCAGGGTTTGCCTTCCGCCGGCTTGGCCGCCGGGTGAATCACGGCCCTATGGCCATCGACCTTGAAGGTCTCAGCGGCGAAGAGCGGCGAGGCGTTCCCCAGCGTGAGAGCGAAGAGCAGGACGAGGAGTTTTTTCATGAGGGTTTACTTAAAGTCGATTTTGGTCTGCGGGAGCACGGCCTGGATCTTCGCCTGCTGCTCGGACGTGAAGGGGGCCTTGGCGGGGACGAGGCGCATGGATTTCAGGAAGGCAAACGGCTTGAGGGCGGGGATCCGTTCATCGGGCAGCGGCATCTTGCCGATCTCCAGGTGAGTGAGCTGCGTGAGTCCGGCGAGGCCTTGCAGGTCGGTGTCGGTGATGCCTTGGGCGTTGGTGAGCGTCAGGCGACGCAGCGTGGCGATATCCTTGATGAAGGCGATGGCGGCGCCGGATTCGAAGCCTTCGCCGAGCTGGAGATACTCGAGCGGTAGTTTGGCGATATGTGTCAGCGCCTGAGGGGTCGCCTTAGACGTGCCTAGCTCGAGGCCTTTGAGCTTGGTGAGCTTGGCAAGATGTGGGGCGCCGGCATCGGTGAACTTGGCATGCGCAAGGCTGAGACTTTCGAGGTTGGGCAGGTGGTCGCAGAGTTGGCGGAGGCCTTCGTCATCGATGGAACTACCTCGGTGGCTGACGCGGGTGAGCTTCGTGAAGCCTTCGAACCGAGCGTAGGCCTTGCCGGTCATCTGGGTGCCGACGAACGAGAAGTTCTCGAGGTTCTTGAGGCCGGCGAGCTGAGCCATGCCGGCGTCGGTGAGTTTGCCATTATTGGTGAGCCGCAGGGTCTTGAGGTTCGTGAGCTTGCCGATGGGTGCCACCCAGTCGTCATTGAACTTCGTCGAGATGATGTTGAGCGACTCGAGCGTCGAGAGGTGGCCGACATGCACGAAGAACGCCGCGTCATACGGATCGTCCTTACGATGGTCGTGCGGGCCGGCGCCCGGTACGGCGAGGTCGAGGAGCTTCACGCCTTGGCCATCAGCGGTCAGCTCGACCTTGCCCTTGGTGGCGGCGACGATGCGGACGACCGCTTCGGCGTGCGAATCAAGGGCGTAGGCTGAAGCGGCAAGAAATAGGGAGAGGGCTAAGGTGGGGAGGGTTCGGAAGTTCATGGTTCTTGGTTATTCGTTCTTTGTTCAGGGCGAGAAGTTCATCGTTCTTAGTTCTTTATTATTTGTGCCTGACGAAGAACGAGGAACAAAGAACCAAGAACATTCATCCCTTAGTATTTGGGAAAGATGGTTGGGGTGGGGAAGCGCTCTTCGGTGATGCCGGCGTTACCGTCGATGTATTCTTCGCGCGGAAGGTGTACGTCCGGCCAGATCGCTGGCCGAAGTCGGACGATGCGTTTGGGCCGGAGGCCTTCGGTGATGAGGTCGATCTCCATGGTGACTTGGATGCCGCTGCTGCCCGTAGGGGCTTCGTCTGGCAGGCGGGTCACTTCGATCATCGGGCCGCGGGCGGCCATCTGTGATGGGCCGGCCGAGCCCGCTTCGGTGTGCTTGAGCGTGTTCTCGGCCCCGTTCATGAAGGCCTGGCCGCCCTGCTGGAAGTCGGCGTAGAGGGAGGGTTCCATGCCGCCGAAGAGTGTCACGGTCACCTTGGCGCGGCCGAACTTGCCGTATTCCACTCGATCCACCCAGGCCGGCATCCAGCGGCTCCGGACGAAGGCTTTGTGCTTTTCGGTCTGGATGGCGGAGGCTCGCTGCATCGAGAGGTCGTCGAGCCAGAGGTCGGAGATGTGCAGGCGTTGGAAGATGCCATCGGGACAGGGCTTCCAGGTCAGGCCGAGCAGCACCGACTGTCCGGCGAGAGCTTTGTCGCTCTCGGCCGGCCGCGAGACATCGGCGAGTAGGTCCTCGATGCTCAGGAGCTCCCGCCCACGCCAGACGCGCGTGGCGGCATCGATGGTGAATTTCTGCTCGGCGGCCTTGGGGTCGCCTGCTTTCGGCTCGAGTGTCGCGACGATCATGCCGGAGCCCTGCCGCAGGTCGACCTGCCTTAGTTTCCAAGACTTGCCGATTCGCCGACAGTAACTCGGCTCGTCTTCCAGCAGCATCACATGGTTCTCGGCCGGGAAGACGCCGACTCCACGTCGATGGTTGGCGTCGCGGTTCCGGTTATCTACCGGCAGCACGGGCACCGAGGAGAGTTTCGGGTCGGGTGGCAGGAAGGCCGTCACGTGGAGGAACGTGCCCAGCGGCAGGTCGCGGAGGTCGGCAGGGGCGCCGTGGTAGCGGACCATGCCGTAGGGCAGCATCGCGAACGGATTGGGCTCGGTGCTACGAAAGATGCCCGGCCCTTGGACGCGTAAGCTGCCACGACGGTTGGCGTGGTCGATGAAGGCCAGTTCGCCTTGGTAGGTGTGGGCCTTCTCGATGGGCGGAAAGACGCCCGCCTCCGGGCGGAAGGGCTCCGCCACTTGTTCTTGGTTCTTCGTTCCTGGTGCTTCGTTTTCGGCATAGGCGCAAACCACCAACAACCATGAACAAAGAACGATGAACGAAGAACTGCGTGCCATGAACGACGAGCAAAGAACTAAGCACTAAGAACAAAGAACATTTGTTACTAGTATTTCGGGAAGATAGCCGGCGTGGGGAAGCGGTCTTCGACGCGGAATTCACCGTCACCGAGGTATTCTTCCCGCGGAAGGTCGACGGCCGGCCAGACTGCGGCGCGGATACGGACGACTTTGCCGGGGCGGATGCCTTCGATGATCAGGTCGGTCTCCATCGTGACTTGGATGCCGCTGCTGCCCAACGGTGCGTCGCCGGGAAGCTTGGTCACTTCGGCGATGGGGCCTTTGGAGGCCATGTGCGCGGGGCCGTAGTGTCCGCCCGCGTGCTTCAAGGTGTTCTCGGCGGCGTTGATCAGCACGGGATTACCTTTCTGGAAATCAGCATAGAGCGAAGGGTCCATGCCGCCGAAGAGCGTCACGGTGACCTTGGCTCGGCCGAACTTACCATACTCGACGCGGTCCACGTGGGCGGGCATCCAGCGGCTGCGGATGAAGGCCTTATGCGTCTCGGTCTGATTCTGGGCGGCACGCTGCAGCGAGGCATCGTCCAGCCAGATGTCCGAGATATGCAGGCGGAGGAAGATGCCGTCGGGGCAGGGCTTCCAGGTGAGGCCGAGCTGGAGCGGCTGACCATCGAGCGACTTCTTGCCTTCAGCGATGAGGTCGGCGACCGACAAGGCTTCGCGGCCACGCCAGATGCGGGTGGCGGCGTCGAAGGTCAGTTTCTGTTCGGTGGCCTTGCCGTCGCCGCCCTGCTTGGGCTCGAGCGTGGCGATGATAGGTGCGGTCGGCTTCTCGAGGTCGAGGCCTTTGAGTTTCCAGGCCAAGCCCATGCGCTGGCAGTAGCTGGGCTCGTCCTCGAGCAGGAGCACGTGGTTCTCGGCCGGGAAGACGCCGATGCCTCGGTAATGGTTGGCGTCGCGATCCTTGTTGTCGACCGGCAGCACGGGCACCGAGGAAAGCTTCGGGTCAGGCGGCAGATAGGCGGTGACGTGCAGGATGGTGCCGAGCGGGATATCGCGGAGTTCGGCCGGTGCGCCATGGTAACGCACCATCCCGTAGGGGAGCAGGGCGAAGGGATGCGGGTCGTTACGACGGAAGACGCCGACGCCGAGTACGCGGACGCTTCCGCGTCGGTTGACGTGGTCGACGAATACGAGCTCTCCGCGATAGGTGTGAGCTTTGGCGAGCTCCGGGAATTTGCCGGCTTCCGGGCGGTAAGGACCCGATGCCTGTTCTTGGTTCTTTGTTCTTGGTGCTTCGTTAGCCGCAAAAGCGCAAACTCCCAGCAAACCAAGAACGACGAACGAAGAACAACGAACAAAGAGCATGTTCATAGCGTCACGACCTTGTTGCTGTCGGCGAAGCGATCGATTTCCACGCCCATGCGCTGGGCCATGAGGAGGAGAAGATTGCTCATGTGGGCGTCCGAATTGACCGGACGACTGCACACCTGGTAGTGCGCGGTGGTGAGCGTGCCGTCCTGGCCGAACGTATAGCCCGGGAAGTTGGGCGTCGCCCGGTTGAAGTCCTTATGGTTGCCGTGCTTCAGGCCGAGGTCCGAGCCGCCGGCGAGCACGAGGGGGAGGTTCGCGTTGCCGTGGCTATGGCCATAGGACATCCCGCTGCCGAAGAGCGACATCGTCGAGGCCAGGAGGGGCTTGCCGTTGAAGTCCTTGGTCTCCTCGAGGCGACTGAGGAAGTAGCTGAACTGCTCGATGGCGAAGGTGTCGTAGTTCGTCAGCTTCTCCATGTAGCCGGGGTCACCTCCGTGGTGGCTGAGCTGGTGGCGGGATTCGGTGATGCCGATCTCGGGGATGGCGAAAGCGTCGCCTTCGCCGCCGAGGCTGAAGGTGGCGACGCGGGTGGTGTCCGTCTGGAAGGCCAGGACCATCAGGTCATAGACGGTGCGGAAGTAGTCGCCGGCCTTGGTGGCGGGGACGTCACGGTTGGTGCGCTGGCGATCGGACGCGGAAATCGTGGGGAGCGGCGTGTCGAGCCAGACGTCGGCGCGGCGGGTGCGGATCTCGGCCTCGCGGACCGAGGTCAGGTATTGGTCCATGCGGCCCTTGTCCTCGGCGCCCATCTTCTTCTCGAGCTGACGGACTTCTTCGAGGTTGGCGTCGAGGACGCTGCCCTTGCGGCGGAGTTCACGACGCTGGGCGGTCTTGCCGCCCTTGGGCTCTTCGAAGAGGGAAGCGAAGATCTCGCTGCAGCGGCGCATGGCCGGCAAGCGCACGCCGTCCGCAGTCCAAGCCAAGGAGTCCTGCGTGAGGGCGATCTCCATCGAGCTGATGCGGGTGTGCAGGCCCGTGACCTCCGCCATCTTCTGGTCGACGGAGATGGTATTGCGGTCGGTGGGTCCGAGTTTGCCGCCGGTCAGCCAGGTGCTGATGCAGTTGTGGTGATGGCTGAGGCTGCCGGGGTGATAGAGGCCGCTGATCGGGGTGACGGACCGGCGGTGCTTCTCGAGGGGCTTGAGCGAGCGGGAGAAACGGTAGTCAGCGCCGGCCTCGGTGATCTGGTAGTTGAGCGAGTGGACGCCGTTCGCCAGGTAGATGAACGCGCTGCGACGAGGGGTGGCGGTCATCTTCTCCGCGGCGCGCAAGGGGAGCATGCACTCGAGGAGGGGCAGGGAGATCAGGGCACCCATCGCCCGCAGGGCGTGGCGGCGATCGATCCGCCAGGATTGGGAGAGGTAGTTGGCCATGTTCGTTTTAGTTAAA
>Ga0255117_1000750_pt1 | contig 9970 bp, 6 predicted proteins | sample Law_Atlam_RepA_8_2_FD_188583 | JGI IMG/M metagenome (GOLD analysis project Ga0255117, IMG submission 188583) | Freshwater microbial communities from St. Lawrence River, New York, United States - Law_Atlam_RepA_8h | ecosystem: Environmental > Aquatic > Freshwater > River | place: USA: New York...
GCCCGATGGCCATGGCCTGGCCTTGGGCGCGGCGCATGAGGGCCTCGAGCGCCTCCATCGAGGACGCGAGGCGGAAGAGCTTGCGGCAGACGTCCTCGCGGAGCTGGCCCATGAGGTCGGCGAAGGCCCGGTAGGCTTCCGTCTTGTACTCATTGAGCGGGTCCTTCTGGGCGTAACTGCGGAGATTCACCGCGCGGCGCAGCTCGTCCATGTCGGTCAGGTGGTTCTGCCAGTTGCGGTCGATGGCCTGGAGCAGCACGTGGCGCTCGATGTAGGTGATGACCTCGGCCGGCTCGTGGGCCTCGCGGCTGGCGTGCAGGTCCATGACCTTGCGCAGCGCGAACTCGGCGGCCTGGGGCAGGGTGCGACCCTGCAGGTCGGCGGCCTCGAGGCGCAGGTGAAAGCAGCCGGCGTACCAGCTCGTGAAGGCGTTGACGCCCTGGGCGGTCGGGGCGGTCGCGCCTTCCGGGTAGGCCTGGGCGAGGCGTTCCTCGATCTCCTCGGCGAGCACGTCGCGGACGGCCTCGCGGGAATCCTGGGCGGCGAGGGTGCGGTTGCGCAGCGCGTAGACGATCTGGCGCTGGCGGTTCAGCACGTCGTCGTACTGCAGCAGGCGCTTGCGCATCGAGTAGTTCTGGCCCTCGACGCGTTTCTGGGCGGTGCCGATCGAGCGGTTGAGGAGCGGGTGCTCCAGCGGTTCGCCTTCCTTGAAGGACTTCTCGAGGAGGGAGGAGATGATGCCCGCGTTGGAGAACAGGCGCATCAGGTCGTCCTCCAGCGCGATGAGGAAGCGGGAGCGGCCCGGGTCTCCCTGGCGGGAGCAGCGGCCGCGCAGCTGGCGGTCGACGCGGCGGGATTCGTGGCGCTCGGTGCTGAGCACGTAGAGGCCGCCGAGCTCGCACACGCCCTCGCCGAGCCGGATGTCGGTGCCGCGGCCGGCCATGTTCGTCGCGATGGTCACCGCGCCGCGCTGGCCCGCGAGCGACACGATTTCGGCCTCCTGCTCGTGGTGCTTGGCGTTGAGCACCTTGTGCGGTACCTTGGCCATCCCGAGCATGCGGCTGAGCGTCTCGGACGCCTCGACCGAGGCGGTGCCGACGAGGACGGGCTGCCCGCGCTGGTGCGCGTCGGCGACCTCCTTGATGGCGAAGGCGTACTTCTCGCGGCGCGTCTTGAAGACGATGTCGTTGTCGTCGACGCGGATGCACGGGCGGTGCGTCGGGATGGCCACGACGGAGAGGCGGTAGATGTCGTTGAACTCGGAGGCCTCGGTCTCGGCCGTGCCGGTCATGCCCGCGAGCTTCTCGTACATGCGGAAGTAGTTCTGGATCGTGATGGTCGCGTAGGTCTTGTTCTCCTTCTCGAGCGGCACGTTCTCCTTGGTCTCCACGGCCTGGTGCAGACCGTCGTTCCAGCGGCGGCCTTCCATGATACGGCCGGTGTTCTCGTCGACGATCTTCACCTTGTTCTCGACGACGACGTAGTGGCGGTCGCGCTCGTAGAGCGCGTAGGCCTTGAGCAGCTGGCCGATCGCGTGGATGTCCTCGGAGACGCGGGCGTAGGCGTCCTCGGATTCGGCCCGGAGTTCGGCGCGTCGCTCGGGGGTCAGGGACTCGTCCTTGTCGAGCTCGACGAAGCGTGTGGGGAGGTCGGGCAGCACGAACGCGTCCGGCTGGCCCGGGCGCAGGGTGTCGCGACCCAGCTGCGTGAGGTCGGACTCGTGGTTGCGCTCGCTGACGGCGAAGTAGAGGCGCTCCTTGAGGTGGTAGCGGCGGTCCTTCTCGACCTCGGAGGCCAGGACGCCCTCGTGCTTCTCGAGCAGTTTGCGCCAGCGGCCGTTCTCCATGAGGCGGAGGAAGACGCGGTTACGCGGCATGCCGTGGGCGGCGAGCCAGAGCTTGTCGAGCGAGTCGGTGGTCGGGTCCTTGCCCTCGGCCACGGCGCCGAGCTCGGTGGCGGCCTCGTTGACGATGCGGGTAACCAGGCGCGTCTGGTGGTCGACCAGACCTTGGACGGCCTCGCGCAGGCGGGGGAAGGCCGGCTCGCGTTCATCAGTCGCCGGGCCCGAGATGATCAGCGGCGTGCGGGCCTCGTCGATGAGGATGGAGTCGATTTCGTCGACGATGCAGAAGTAGTGCTCGCGCTGGACCTGCTCGGCCACGCTGAGGGCCATCCCGTTGTCGCGCAGGTAGTCGAAGCCGAACTCGGAGGCGGTCCCGTAGGTGATGTCTCGCTTGTAGGCTTCGACGCGCTCGTCCGGCGGCATCTGGTTCTGGATGCAGCCGACCGTCAGGCCGAGGTAGCCGTAGAGGTGGCCCATCCACTCGGAGTCGCGGCGGGCGAGGTAGTCGTTCACCGTGACCAGCTGGCAGTTACGGCCGGTCAGGGCGTTGAGGTAGAGGGGCAGGGTGGCGACCAGGGTCTTGCCCTCGCCGGTGGCCATCTCGGCGATCTTGTTCTTATGGAGGGCGATGCCCCCGATCAGCTGGGCGTCGAAATGCACCATCTCCCAGGCGAGCTCGTGGTCGCAGACGACGGCTTTCGTGCCGCAGAGGCGGCGAGCGGCGTTCTTCACCACCGCGAAGGCCTCGGGCAGCAAGTCATCCAGTTTTTCGCCGCGGGCGACCCGGGACTTGAGCTCGCCGGTCTTGGCCTTCAGTTGCTCCTCCGTCAGGGCCTGGTACTCGACCTCGAGGACGTTGATCCGCTTCACGAGGGGGGCGCACTGCCGGAGGAACTTCCGATTGTGGCTGCCGGCGAAGAGCTTGAGGATGCTGAGAAACATGGGTCCAGGGCGAACGGGTAGCAAACCCTCACCCGCCCCCCCGGGGCAAGCCATTTGACTCAGTTGTTCACAAGGGGTTTTCGGCCTTGCCGTCGCCATCCAGCCCTCAAGATGGAGGCCCTCCCCATGGCTGAAAACGTCCTCATCCTCGGCACCGGCTGCGCCGGCCTCACCGCCGCCATCTACGCCGCTCGCGCCGGCCTCAGCCCCCTGGTCCTCGAGGGCGGCCAGCCCGGTGGCCAGCTGACCACGACCTCCGAGGTCGAGAACTTCCCCGGCTTCATCCACGGCGTCGACGGCAACGAGCTGATCACGAATATGAAGGGCCAGGCCGAGCGTTTCGGCGCCAAGTTCGCCTGGGATCGCATCGACTCCGTCGACTTCTCCGGCCCGGTCAAGAAGCTCAAGGGCGGCGAAGCCACCTACGAGGCCACGGCCGTCATCATCGCCACCGGCGCCTCGCCCCGCCTGCTCGGCATCCCCGGCGAGAAGAAGTACTACGGCGGCAACGGCGTCACCACCTGTGCTACCTGCGATGGTGCCTTCTACCGCAACGTCCCCGTCGCCGTCGTCGGCGGTGGCGACTCCGCCTGCGAAGAGGCCCTCTTCCTCACCCGTTTTGCCTCCAAGGTCTACCTGGTGCACCGTCGCGACAGCTTCCGCGCCTCCGAGATCATGGTCCAGCGCGTCAAGGCCCATGAGAAGATCGAGCTCGTCCTGAACGTCACCCCGACCGAAATCCTCGGCGACGAGAAGGTGCACACCCTGCGCGTCCTCGAAAAGTCCGGCGCCCCCCGCGACCTCGCGGTGAAGTGCGTCTTCGTGGCCATCGGCCACATCCCCAATTCCCAGGCCTTCACGCCGTCCCTCGAAGTCGATGAAGGCGGCTACTTTGTCGCCGGCGCCAACACCGTCAGCACCCGCGTCCCCGGCGTCTTCGTCGCCGGCGACTGCGCCGATCACGTTTACCGTCAGGCCATCACCGCCGCCGGCATGGGCTGCCGCGCCGCGATCGAAGCCGAACGCTGGCTCGCGGGGCACTGAGCGTCGCGGCAGAGCCGCGACGTGGGGGCACGTGGGCACGGTGACACGTGGGTATGGGGCGAACCTCTGCCTCTTAGGTAGGGACCAGCGTCCCCGCTGGTCCGCCGATGCAGGATGCAGATTAGGGCCAGGGTCAGGGCCAGGGTCAGGTTGCCTCTTGGGTAGGGACCAGCGTCCCTGCTGGTCCGCGAGCGCGGGATACGTCGGCATGAGGTCAGGCACGTCATCGCTGCGCGAGACGAAGCCAGACCCCATGCCTGCGGCCGACCGGGGACGGTCAGCCCTACCGAAGGAGACAGAGTACAGAGTACAGAGTACAGAGTACAGAGTGCTGCATCGAGTGCTGAATCGATTGCACCTGGTGCCCGCCTCATCAAACCGCCAACCACCAACCGCCGCGAATGTCGTTCGCCTCTTAGGTAGGGACCAGCGTCCCCGCTGGTCCGCGGCCGATCATCCGGCCTCCGGTCTCCCTTTGCGTCCTGCATCGTCCCCAAAGCAGCAGGGTCGCTTTCGCGCCCCGGTTCTCTTGTTTCCCCGGGCCCGCGTGTCCCCTTGCCCACGTGCCCCCTCGAAGTAATCGCCTCGCGATTACTTCGTCAAAATCTCCATCGCCGACTTCTTCTGCGGGATGAAGGGGAGCACGTGCTCAGTGTAGGGCACGATGACATCGAGGAGGTAAGGGCCGTCGTGGTCGAGCATCTCGCGCATGGCGGCGCGGAGGTCTTCACGCTTCATCACTTGGCGGGCCTTGATGCCGAAGCCATTGGCGATCTTGACGAAGTCGGGGTACAGGCCACCCGGGTTGTCGGGCGAGCCGATATTCTTGGCGTCGCCGAGGATCGTATGGCCGCGGGTGCCGGCATAGAAACGGTCTTCCCACTGCACCACCATGCCGAGGTGCTGGTTGTTGAGGATCAGGATCTTGGCGTTGATCTTCTCGATCTTCATGCACGCGAGTTCCTGGATGTTCATCAGGAAGGAGCCGTCGCCATCGATGTCGATGACTTGGACGTCCGGGTTGGCGACCTTGGCGCCGATGGCGGCCGGGAGGCCGAAGCCCATCGTGCCGGCGCCGAGCGAGCTGATGAAGCGACGGGGCGCGTTGAAGCGATAATACTGCGGGGCCCACATCTGGTGCTGGCCGACGCCGGTGGCGATGATGGCCTTGCCCTTGGTCTCTTCGAAGAGGACCTCGATGGCTTCCTGCGGGAGGATGTGCTTGGTCTTGCGCTCGTAGCTGAACGGGTACGGGTGCTCCTTCTTCCACCCGTTGATGGTCTCGTACCACTTCTTCAAGTCCGGCTTTTTGAAGCCCTTCTTGGCGAGCGCGACCATGCGGCCGAGCGCGTGCTTGATGTCGGAGTGGATCGGGTAGTGCGCGAACTTGTTCTTCTGGTGTTCGGAGCGGTCGATGTCGATGTGGACGATGGTGGCGTCGGGGGCGAACTTCTCGACGGCACCGGTGATACGGTCGTCGAAACGCGCGCCCATGGTGATGAGGAGGTCGCTCTTGCAGACGGCCCAGTTGCCGGCGACGGTGCCGTGCATCCCGTACCAGTAAAGGGATTGCGGGTGGTCGCAGGGGAAGGCTCCGAGGCCCATCAGCGTGGCCGCGACGGGGATGCCGGTGGCTTCGGCGAAGGCACGCAACTCCTTATGGGCGTCGCCGGAAAGGATGCCGCCGCCGATGTAAAGCGCGGGCTGCTTGGCGCCTTCGATGAGGCGGAGGACCTGCTCCAGCTCGCGGTCGGCGCACTTGGGCGGCGTCGGCAGGCCGGGGATTTCGACGTCGTCGGCGTTCTTCGGGAAGACCGGGACCCACTCGTGCTGTTGGATGTCCTTCGGGATATCGATGACCACGGGGCCTGGTCGGCCGGTGGTGGCGATCTTGAACGCCTTATACATGATGCTCGGTAACTCGTTGTAATCGAGGACGAGGAACGAGTGCTTCACGATCGGCAGCGTCATGCCGTAGAAGTCGGTTTCTTGGAAGGCGGCGCGCCCGATGAATTGCTGGTAGACCTGGCCCGTGATGCAGATCAGCGGGATACTGTCCATGTGGGCGTCGGCGATGGCCGTGACGAGGTTCGTCGCGCCGGGACCGGAGGTGGCCATGCAGACGCCGGGCTTGCCGGTCGAACGCGAGTAGCCGTGGGCCATGAAGGCGCCGCCCTGTTCGTGGCGCGGCAGGATGGTGCGGATTTTCTTGGAGCGGATGAGACCATGGTGGAGCTCCATGGAAGCGCCTCCGGGGTAAGCAAAAATCGTGTCGACGCCTAGGTTCTCGAGGCAGCGAACCATGACGTCACAGCCGCGCATCTTGGCTCCGGCGGAGACCGCGGCGGCGCTGGCCTTGGAGGTGAACGTCTGGGCGGCTTTCTTTTTAGGCATGGTCAGGGGGCAGGGCGGGCCTGCAGGGAATGGGTTAGAAAAGGACTGCCAGTAGCGGGAGCAAGTGTGAATAAGTGGCTAGGGCCAGGGCCAGGGCTAGGGCTAGGGCCAGAGCTTGGGCCGGGGGCATTACTAAAGGGTCAGGGGCAGGGTCAGGCGTTTTGTGCGCTGGCTTTAGGTAGGGCGTGACCGTCCCGGTCCGCCGCGGACGAGCAGGGACGCTCGTCCCTACCTGTGACCCTGCTCCTTCATCGTAACCAGCCCAAGCCCTGCCCCCTAATCTTACCCCCCATGCCTAATAACGTTTAAACCACTGACTGATATGTTTTTATGTATTGCGCCCTGCAGGTAGGCGTGGGCGATCCGGACGGCTTCTTCGAGTCCCTTTCCGAGAGCCAGTTGTGCCGTGATTGCCGCCGAGAGGGTGCACCCGCTGCCGTGGGTATCGACCCCGGGGGCTCGGCGGGCTTTGTAGGTGACAGTCCGACCATCCGGCCAGGCGAGGACATCGATCAGCTCGTCCCCCTCGGCGTGCCCTCCCTTAAGAAGGAAGGGTACCCCATAGATCTTCGCCAGCTCCCTCGCCTCGGCTTCCGCATGGGGCCCTCCGAGGGCCTTCCGCCCGAGCAAAATCGTCGCTTCGTCGAGGTTCGGGGTCACCAAGGCAGCCTGCGGAATCAGGCGCTTTTTGACCGATTCGACCGCCTCGGGGGCCAGCAGGGTCGCTCCGCTGGTGGCCACCATGACCGGGTCGACCACGGCCGGGATGCCCGACTCTTGGATGAACCGGGCGACCGCCTCGACAATCCCCGCCTCCAGCAGCATCCCCGTCTTCAAGGCCTTCGGGTGGAAATGCCCGGCCACCTGGCGGCACTGCTCCAGGACGAAATCCGGGGGGACCGGCAACACCCCCGACACCCCCCGGGGGTTCTGGGCGGTGAGGCAGGTGATCGCCGTCGTCCCGAAGACCCCCTGGGCCGCGAAGGTCAGGAGGTCGGCCTGGATCCCCGCGCCGGCGCCGCTATCGGAGCCAGCGATGCTGAGGGCGGAGGGTAGGGAGGAGGGCATGCTGGTATTTATAATAAGAAAGGGTCGCCCCGACAATCTGCTTGCAGGACCCCTTTGCAGGTCCTGTAAAATAAAAGTAAACCGACCCTTTGAGCAACGAGGAAACCCAGCCCGGACCGGAGACCGCCGCACAGCGGCGCCAGCTCTCTGCGGACGCCACCCTGGGGCTCGAGCGCCTCGTGGTCGGCCGGGAATGCAACGCTTTCGACCGTCTCCCCCCGGAACGCAAGGCCCGGGCCTTCGCCGAGCTCATCCGGCTCGGTCTGGTCTACGGCAAGGTCCAGCCGGTCACGGGGAGGTCCTACCCGGATGTCGCCATCCAGCGGGTGAGCCGCCAGGGCGTGAAATCCGTCCGAAAAATGCGTCGGGCGACCGATCGCCCCGACCGACGTCACGTGGGCTGGAAACTCTTCCTGATCGGCCTGTTCCTGTCGGTGGTGACTCTGGTGTTCCTGGTCGTGCTCAAGCGCTGAGGCTGCCTCCGGGTCTGCCTGGCCGCCGGAGACTGCCCCGCCGCGGCTCTGTATCTTGCCTTGCCTCCTGAGCCCTCGTTCGCCTTCTTTTGCCTTTCACGTCCTCGGTCCGAGCCCTGAGCTTGCTGCCCGGCGCCGTCCACCCAACCACCCCTCTACCATGGCCAAGAAAACCCAAAACCACTCCAAAACCACCAAGTCCACCAAGGTTGTCTACACCTGGGGCGACGGCAAAGCTGACGGCAACGGCTCGATGAAGGCCCTGCTCGGCGGCAAAGGCGCTAACCTCGCCGAAATGACCCGCATCGGTCTCCCGGTGCCTCCCGGCTTCACGGTCACGACCGAAGTCTGCACCTACTACTACGCCAACAAGCGCACCTACCCTGTTTCCCTCCAGGCTCAGATGGAAGCTGGCGTGAAGAACATGGAGAAGATCATGGGCACCCAGTTCGGCGCCACCTCCGGCATGCCCCTCCTCGTCGCCGTCCGCTCGGGCGCCCGCGACTCGATGCCGGGCATGATGGACACCATCCTCAACCTCGGCCTCAACGACCAGTCCGTCGTCGCCCTCGCCAAGGCCACCGGCAACGCCCGTTTCGCGTGGGATTGCTACCGCCGCTTCATCCAGATGTACGGCGACGTCGTCCTCGGCGTGCAGAAGCGCGAAGGCGAAGACCATGAGCCGTTCGAGACGGTCATCGAAGAATTTAAGCACAAGAAATACAAGGGCGACGTCGAAGACTCCGCCCTCACAGCCGAAGACCAGCAGGAGCTCGTCAAGCAGTTCAAGGCCCTCGTCAAGGCCCGCACCGGCAAGGTCTTCCCGCACAGTCCGTGGGAGCAGCTGAACGGCGCCGCGGGTGCCGTGTTCTCTTCCTGGATGAACGACCGCGCGATCGTCTATCGCCGCAAGTACAACATCCCCGCCGAGTGGGGTACCGCCGTCAACGTCCAGGCCATGGTGTTCGGTAACACGGGCGAAAAGTCCGGCTCCGGCGTCGCCTTCACCCGTAACCCCGCCAACGGCGTGGACGAGTTCTACGGCGAATTCCTCATCAACGCCCAGGGCGAAGACGTCGTCGCCGGCGTGCGTACCCCTGAGCCGGTCAGCAAACTCAAGGCGGTGATGCCCGAGAGCTTCGCCCAGCTCATGAAGGTCCGCCAGACCCTCGAGAAGCACTTCAAGGACGTCCAGGATATCGAGTTCACCGTCCAGGAAGGTAAGCTCTACATGCTCCAGACGCGTAACGGCAAGCGCACCGCCGCCGCCGCGCTGAAGTTCGCCGCCGACATGGTGAAGGAAAAGCTTATCGACTGGGAAACCGCCATCATGCGCAACCCGGCCGACCAGCTCGAACAGCTGCTCGCCCCGATCTTCGACCTCGCTGAAGTCAAGAAGGCCAAGGCCATCGCCACCGGCCTCCCGGCCGGCCCCGGCGCCGCCACCGGCAAAATCTACTTCAACGCCGAGCGCGCCGTCGTGGCCGCCGAGAAGGGCGAGAAGGTCCTCCTCGTCCGCGTCGAGACCTCCCCGGAAGACCTCCGTGGTATGATCGCCGCCGAAGGCATCCTCACCGCTCGCGGTGGGGTGTCCTCGCACGCCGCGCTCGTCGCCCGCCAGATGGGCAAGGTCTGCGTCTGCGGTGCCGCCGCCGTCTCGATCGACTACGACAAGAAGACGACGACCATCGCGGGTCACACCTTCAAGGAAGGCGACTTCCTCTCCATCGACGGCACGGCCGGCACGGTCTACGCCGGTCAGATCAAGACCGCTCCTTCGGAAATCGTCGCCGGCCTGATCAACAACGACAAGGCCGCGCAGAAGACCGAGAAGTACCAGAACTACGTCCAGCTGATGAAGTGGTGCTCGCAGGCCACCCGCCTGCAGGTCCGCACCAACGCCGACAATCCCGAGCAGACTGCCCAGGCTCTCGCGTTCGGCGCCCAGGGCATCGGCCTCACCCGCACCGAGCACATGTTCTTCGAAGGCGACCGCATCGACGCCGTCCGTGAGATGATTCTCGCCGACACCGTCGAAGGCCGTAAGAAGGCCCTCGCGAAGATCCTGCCTTACCAGCGCGCGGACTTCACCGGCATCTTCAAGGCCCTCAACGGCCTGCCCGCCACGATCCGCCTCCTCGACCCGCCCCTCCACGAGTTTGTGCCGCACGACGAAAAGTCCCAGGCCGCCCTCGCGAAGAAGCTC
>Ga0255117_1000751_pt1 | contig 9970 bp, 8 predicted proteins | sample Law_Atlam_RepA_8_2_FD_188583 | JGI IMG/M metagenome (GOLD analysis project Ga0255117, IMG submission 188583) | Freshwater microbial communities from St. Lawrence River, New York, United States - Law_Atlam_RepA_8h | ecosystem: Environmental > Aquatic > Freshwater > River | place: USA: New York...
CGCAGCGTCCAGCTGCCACGGATGCGTCTCCTTGCCGCGGTGTAGCTCCTGCTTGCCATTACCTACGTACTGGACGGGGATAGGGTCGACGCTAGAGGCCAAAATACGGGTGCGGTCGATGTGTAGCCGGAACCGGGGGTTCCGGTACATCGCATGCTCTACGGCCCTTACTAGCGCACGACCCATCGTGTTGGTGCGTAGCTGCCTTGACGGATCTTCATTAAGCTGGTGCGGCGAACATACCAGTACACTGTAACCCGCCGCGCGGGCCCGAAGGGCGTCGCTAATCTGCGGCCGCCTCTGTTCCGGGAGTGAGTCGAAGTCGTCTACCGTGGTAGTCCGCCGCCCCCCGCTACTGGGCCACGAGAAACGCGGCGCGTTTATCCTGGCGTCCAGTATGAGGGCGGCGACTACTAGCGGTCCGGCGATGGCTTTGTCACCGGCGACAGCTACGCTGACTACGTATTCGATGGACAAGGCTGCGCTCGCAGCGACTTAAAATACGTCTCGACGTTCTCGAACCGAGACGTGCGCCTAGGGAATCCTAGGGCCTCTATCACAGTCGCACCATACCCCTTGTACTCCAGCTGGTCCGCCTTAGGCAAGCGTGAGCCTGAACCGGTCCAGAGGCGCGGGTCAAGAATGGAGAGTACACCGCGGTCCGTTGTAGTACGGATCAGACGACCTGCGCCCTGGATCGTGTCGAACAACATCGGCGGTACGCAGATGCTATTAAACGCCTGTACTCGAGCACCGGCGGGATTCATACCCCGCTCAGCGTAACGCGCCTCCAAGCGCTGCGTCTTCGTGGCAATGACGGGGTCAGACGGAACCGGGAAGGGTAGCCGCGGGATAATCACGGACCACAGCTTGTCGCCTGTGATGTTAAGCCCCTCGAAGAACGACTTCGAGCCTAAGAGTACGGCGTTGTCGGTATCCCGGTACAGAGCCTCCGCTTCAGCCGCGCGGCCCGGCTTCTGCGCGATGACCGGGTGGGAGACTCCGAGATCCGCCAGTTTTCGGTGTACCTCTGTCAAGTCGGCGTTCGCGGAAAATAGAACCAGTGTATTCCCGTCTGACACCTCTATCAGTCGCTTGATCTCCAGCCCGATGGCGTGGATCCACGCTGCGCGGTCCTCACCCTTACCGCTAACAGGTTTGGGTAGGTGCTTTGGCGTGTAGAGTACGGCCTGCCTCGAGTAGTTGAACGGCGTGGTACAGACGAGGCAGGTGCTCTTCGAGTTCTCGGCCGCGGGCGGCATGAGGCCGGACTCTATGGCGATGTGGCTGAAGCTACCCCCCACCGACATAGTGCCGCTAGTGGCGATAACGGCCGGGATGCGCGAAAGCTGCGCGCGTACAGCGTTGCCCGGCGTCACCGGCTTGATGGTGACCTCCCTGGCCGCGGTCTTGAAATCCGTAGTGGATACAGCGTTGATTAGGTCCTTCGACCGAGACGTGTTGGCCATCAGCTCTAGCGCGTCGCTGAGGCGGAGTGCCGCGTCTGTGAACGACTTAGACCGCGCCTTCTGAGCTATCTCAATGGCGAGCTTTGCAGTGTCGGTATACCGGCCATCGACCGCGGACGAGTTCTTCAGGTCAGCTGACATCACCGCTAGGATACGCTGAAGCTCATTCACTTCGGCCCCGATGAACTCTGGGGGGAAGACGCCGTCAATCCCTGATAGCGCGCCTTCTAGCGAAGACCACGCGGCCTCAAGGACCTTGAATGGCTGTGTACCGCCCGCTTCGGCGTACCTTCGGTGTAGGGCCGCCAGACCTGCCTTGGAGAGTTCACGCGTCTGGGCGCTACGTAACGCCTCTGGGAACTGGTGGGCTTCGTCCAGCACCAGACTCTCGTAAGTGCCCAGTACGTTTGACTCACGCAGCAGCGCGTGTGCTAGGACGTGGTGGTTCGTCACCACGATGTGGGCGTCCTGCGCGGCCTTTACGGCCTTCACGTACCCACACTCCTTCTTGTGACGGCACTTGTCGGCGTCACACTCGTCGACGTTCACCTGAGGCCAGAAGTCCGGGTAGCCGCCGGGAAAGGACGCTACATCGCCGTTGCTGACGACGTCTCCCAGCGTCATCTGCCACTCGTCGATAGCGTACTTAGCGTTCTGGTCCTTGAGGCCGTCCGCCCTGGCCTGGCAAAAATAATTGCTAGCGCCCTTGAGTACGGTGAAGGAAAAATTCTTTTTCGTGGCAGCCTTTACCGCGGGGATGTCCTGATCGATCAGCTGGTCCTGTAGGGCTTTTTTAGCCGTAGCCACTACGACGCGGCCCTTTGACAATGCCGCCGGTACGAGGTATGCGTAGCTTTTGCCTGTACCTACCGGCGCCTCTACGAAGGTAACGCCCCCCTTGTCGATGGTCGTAGCCACTTGCCGCCCCATCAAGATCTGCCCGGCCCGCGGCGCCTTGACCAACTTTTTGTCGGGGTTTTTCAGGAATTCTTCTGTCTCGTCTACCATGGCTCTCTCCGGTGCTGACGCACCCTAACAGAAAGGTGTTGCAATGTCTGACTTCAAGGTCGGTGACTTCAAGTCCAACGGAAGCACGGAAGTACGTAAGGCGCGGGAAGCTAAGCCGAAGGCGGCTCCGGAACCCACAGCCGTAACTGGTGGCGACGCTCCGGCCGAGGCCACGACCCCCGCTGAGATCTACCGCCAGCGCCTTGCTTCCGCGGGGGTCAGCGAGGCCGAGGCGAATGCTATCTTCGATGACGTGATCAACAAGGGCTATTACCAGGAATCGGTAACGATTCGCGGTCGTAAGGCCGTCCTGCGTACCCGAACGTACGAAGATCACGTCAGGTCACTCAGTGCCGTCGAGGTTCAGGGCCCGCGTTTCCAGGCGACACAGGAAGAGCTGCAGGCGCGCCACAACCTGGCGGCCAGCCTCGTCGAGTGGAACGGTACGGTGTTTAAGACCTCCGGGGGCGACGTCGACAAGGAGTTTGGCGCCACGATGCAGACCATCCGCAAGATGGCCAGCCCCGTATACTCCTTGCTCCTGGCGGCGCTGGTGAAGTTTGACGCGAAGATCTACGTCGTGTTCTCTGACGGAGCCGCGGAAAGTTTTTAAGCCGCCCGGCGGGCGTCGCCAGAGCTACCTGGATGTCCCGCGGGTTGTCGCTACCCGCCCGCGGGAGTCCTAGAGACCTGGTTCTCCGGGAGCTGTTGACGCGGGAGCACGCGGCCCGTGCGGCCGAGGTAAGCCTGTTTGCGCGCCTCATAGGCGTCACCGCGAACGTGTCCGCCGACAAAATAGCTCGCGCGCTAGACACTTACTTCGACGAGATCACGCACGCAAGGTACGCCCGTAAGCCGCCGGCCAAGGTGGGGGAACAGGATGACCACGAGGCCGCGCTGCTCGCGAAGGTGCAGGCACTAAGCTCTGGGGACTCGTGAGGTAGAACGTGGCGGACGATTCCAACAGCATGCAGGACTCGATGGGGCTGTCGCCCCAGCCTACGGCTGTCTACGGTAGTCCGACACAACCCGTGCAGATCCCCCAGACTAAGCACCCCGGCCAGATTTCCGCGGAGCTGACTCAGCAGTCGCAGGCACAGATAGCGAACGCCGCGGTTATGACCCGAATGAATAATCTGCAGACCGGGGGTATTTTTAATCCGGCGTTTGCGGGTGGTGTTGGTGGCGGGGGTAGTACCCCGCTAGGCACGTTCGGCAATCAGTACGCAGCAAACTCCAGCATGCTGGCTTCCGGCCACTTTGGCGCGTACGGACCTACCGCCTACGGTATGATGCCGCAGCCTGGGTTCAATATGGGCATGATGCCCATGGCCGGCGCCGTCACAGATCCCGCCATGGGTATCTACCGTAACACGGGCCGTTCTACCAGCCGCCACCCCCGGCCCTGTTCAACACCGCCATGGGCCAAGCCATGGACATGGGTACGGTCCGAGGGGCCCAGTACCAAGGCGCATTCAGCGCCGGCGTCGGCGTATCCGCTCGCACGGGTACTGATCTTATAGGTGGCTTTATCGGCGGCGGTCTTGGGGCTCTTACTGGCGGCATTATTGGCGGGCCTGTCGGCGCTAAAATAGGCGGGACCCTCGGTAGCGCCGGCGGGTTCTTTGGCATGGACGCCATCGCGGGCCAGGCCGCCGGGCAGGCGGCCCTGTCTAACCCCGTGTCTAATGCAGCGCAGCGCGCTGCGCAGATGCAGGGCATCGCGAACAACTTCCTGGTCACGGGCGCGAACCTGAGCCCGTCCGGGCGCGGCTTGGATACGGGTAGCGCCACAAACTTGCAGCGGTTCATAGCGGAGACGGGCTACCGCGGAACGGCGTCAGGGTTTAACCCCGCGGACCTGACAAAGATAATGGACGTCTCGAGCCGTAACGGGCTCATGGATGCGACGCAGAACGTCGGCGACATCAAGGGGCGCGTCACGAGCATCGCCTCCGCGCTGCGTCAATTTATGCAGGTGGCCAACGAGCCTGACGTAGTAAACGCCATCAAAGAACTAGGCACAATGCGCAACATGGGCTTCTCGCTAGGGGAGGCCAACACGGCGGCGCAGAACGCGCGTACGTACGCCCGCATGGCGGGTACGACTATGCGCGCTATAGGCGAGGTTGGGCAGGCGGGTGCCTACACGTACCAGGGGTACGGCCTCAGCGCCGGTCTGGGTTCACAGATGGCTATGGGCGGTGCGGCTCTAGCGCGTCAAGGGGTGGCGGCCGGGACATTTACGGAGCAGCAGCTCGCCATGCTCGGCGGTACAGCGGGTATCGGACAGCGGCACGCCGAAATGGCGGCCTCTGTCCTCCGTATTCCGATGGTTGCAGGCAGCGTTTCGCAGATGCGACCTGACGGCGGCTTCGGTATCAACAAGGATCTGCTGGCGGACCTAGCGTCAGGCCGTATGGACATCAACGGCATGGCACGCAGTGCTTCGTCGAACCTTGCGGCCGCGGCCGCGCGTGGTGGTCCCGGGGCAATCGGGATGTACATGATGCAGCAAAACGAGCTGCAGGACCAAGTAGGGCGTGCGCTGGGGCCGGAGGGGTCCCAGCTCATGATGATGCAGCAGATTCAAGCCACTGCGAAGATGATGGGACTCAAGGGGCCCGGGGGCATGGCCACCGCGGCCATGACGATGTTCAAGGGCGACCCCGACGCGGCCCGACAAGCCGTGCAGTTGATGTCGAACCCCGAGTACTTTAAGGGGCTACAGCGGCAGGTCGACGTTTCTAGGTCGGAGAAGTCGGCTGAAAACTACGCGGCGGTTAAGAAGGCGCGCGAAGCCGACAGCTTTACGGCAAAGATGGGGCGACCATTCCGCGGGCTGTCGGACGCGTTTAATACCGGCGGCAGCTACATCGACGCGGCCAGCGATACGATATCGCAGTACTTCGCGGAAGCGGCGGAAGATAGCGCTAACGCAGAAAAGGGTCTTACTACAGGCCACTTTAACGCAGATCTCCTAGGCATGACCGCGGCGGAGCGGAAGAACATCGACGCCCTATCGGCTAGTGACATCGAGAAGTACGGCGATACTGACATCAGTCTGGCGGCCTCCAGCGGCAGTAACTACAGCGACCAGACCCTATTTGGCGATACGAACATGTTGAACTACGTCAGAGAGAAGGACGGTAGTTACAACAACATGGCCTTCCGGGGCACGCGACGCCTGTTGAACGCGTTCGGTTTTCAGCAGGGTGGCCCGATCCTTACTGCCCTGGGGTACGAGACGCATACGCTCGACGAGTCCGCCGCGAACTACGACGAAGGTGCCATCGCATCCGGCGAGATCATGAACACGTCTGAGGAGAAGCGCGACGCCGCGTACTCGGACCTCGTGAAGAAGTATGGCAGTAAGGCCAAAGCCGACGAAGTAATCAAGGCCTACGGCGCGAAGCTTCGCGGGGTCGCTAAGTCCAAGGAGGGGTTCTGGGGCCGTGACGAGAGCATGGGTGGCAAGGACTACGGCGCCATCAACACTGCACTGCGCGCGGACTACGGCATGGACGCATCCACTGCGTCTCTTGTACGCAAGGCCGGCGGCCTGGTAATTAGCGCAGGCGTGTCCCAGAAGGTTCTGGACACCTCTACGAAGGCCGCCGCGCAGGGTGCCGCTGACGCAAGTGCGATGAACGACGCCGCCGAAGAAGACGTCGAGAAGCTGGGCGACGAGGTGTTCAGCGACTGGGGTTCGGACGAGGAGCACTCCGCAGGTCTACAGGCAATATTCGGTGACAACACCGACATGGACGCAGCGGTGCTAGCGTCGCTAATGGAGACCGCCGAAAATGGTAACTTGACGGGTACCCAGAAGGCGTCCGCCCAGCTGCGCATCGACGAGTACGCCAAGCACCACAACATCGGTGTTCGTGACGCAGCGTACAAGAACGCCCGTGCGCTACGAACGCGCTTGGGGCAGGACCCTACCCAGAAGCGCATGCTTCGCTACATGGGGCAGAAGTTGGTAGATTCCGGCGTCACGGCCGATAAAATGCGTGACCGGGTCACTGGCCAGGGTAAGCAGTACCTCGCGGACAAGGCCAAACTGGCCCTGGTAGAGAGCGGCAAGACGCTGTTAGCAGAGGGTGGCGCCAGTAGCACGATCATCGCCGGGCTCGGTAAGAGCCTCACGGAGATGATTAAGGAGACTGACAAGGCGGGCGGGTCTGGCTCGTTCAAGCAGGGCTCGCACATGGCGGCGGTGTACAAAAAGTACGAAGACGCTATGTCGGCGGCCGGGTCGGACTTTAACAAGCAGGAAGAGGCCCGCACGGAGCTTAAGAATGCGTTAAGCAGCTACGCGCCCATCAGCGCGAGCAAGACCCGCGGTAACTACGACAACGGAGACTTTGAGGGGACTATGGCGGGTATCGCCGAGATGGCGGAATCGATGAGCAAGGAGTTCCCGCAGGCCATCGGTACGTTCCAGAAATCGTCCGACGCTATGCTCGTGGCCGCTCAGCTGCTCATCAAGTACGCCGAAGCGTGGCAGGGGCGTACGCGGCTAGGTCCCCCGGGGTACTGACATGTCCAAATTACTACTACCTACTTCAGACGCTGTCGTACGTGCGGTGCTGCTAAGGAGCATCGAAGACCGTATGGCGGGCCGCGACACCGCCCTAGTGACACCTAGCGCACGTAAACTGGCTCGACTGCTACTGTCGCGCGGAGGTGAAGTCCTACAGGTTGACGACACCGTAACCAGTACGGTGCTCGACCTCTCCGGCGGAGATGTGGGAGCTGCGCGATGAGCGAACAGCCGGCCGGCTTGATTCCAGGCAACGCCATTACCGCACAAGTGGACGGTAAGGAGACGAGGGGTACCGGCGGTGGCGTGTTTGGTCGCTGGCCCGGCGCTACGCCGCGTTACGCTAAGAATACAGGCGGGGTGAACGACGACTTCAAGAACTCGATGGCCCGGATGTACCTGTGGCTTGACGACAACCAGCGTAAGAAGTTGACTGCGATGACATCGGGGGACGCGCGGCTTACAGGTCTTATCGGTAAACTAGCCGCAGCGGCTCGAGATGGTGTGGGCGGTTACATAGAATTTCTACTACAGAACGCGAACCACGCGTTTCGGGAAAAACTCGAGATAATTGACACCCTAGCGGATAAATACTCTGCGTACGCTTTTGGGCAGGCGCCTCCGGAGTTTACATACAGCGCCGTACTCCTGAACTCTATGCAGGACGACCAGGCAAAAAACATGTTTAGGCTGTATCGCAGTGTTCTTCGCGCGATACAGACAGCGCACTTAAAGGCTGACGTACACCTGCAGTACGACGGCATGATTGTCTCAGGCGTACTGACGACATTCCAGTGGCAGCTGCAGGCGCAGGATGAGTCCTACTGCCCGGGCGGATTTACGATGCTCGTCCGCAGAATAACGCTGCTGCCTACGGGCAGTACGGACATCTACGACGGTACTGGGGGTGTGGTTACTACCGCGGCCGCGTCTACGGGCGTACTAAACGGTTTGCGCGTCACCGCTACTGCGGGAGCCGCCACACGACCGGTGACACTTACGCCGGTCCCCCAGGTCGCGCCAAACGCGTCGTCAGCCCCAGCTGCTAGCGCTAACGCGGGCGCTACGGCAGCCACACCGCCCGCACCGGCCGCAAAAGCACCTGACGCCGGCGGCGTCTGTAGCGCCAATAAATCCTGCGCCCCACCGCCTGACCAGGCAATGTCCAGCGAGCCCCCGTAATGACGATCGTAGACGGACTATCGACCCCGTACGGCGTGCGCGGTAACGCGTCGCTAGAGCGACTTCGCTCTGCGGCGATGACTGCGGCTAAGCCGGGTGGGTCGGACCTTGAAAAAGCAAACTACCTATTCAGCTGGGCTCTGAAGGGTGAGCTGCGCGCGCTTTTCGTAGATCAAGCACCCGCCCAAGAGGCGCTGGCTGAGGGCTCGTCTAGCGGAGAGTTCGCGCGTGCGCTCGACGCCGCGGCGCCGTCCGTCCTCGACCTGGCGGCTGCTATGCCTTACGCAAACGTGGGTACGCAGACCATGGAACTGCTGCGCGCCTTTATCTCTAGCGACTTTCCCCACAAGCGGGTAGAGGGGTACTGCGCCCTGCTGTGCGTGTGTGCGGCGCGAAGGAAGTTTTGATGAGCCGCGTAAGCCGAGTATCTCAGGATGCGGTCACGCCTAACCCTGTACTGCCCGGGGATTATCTCTGCTACATAAACGGTCTGTGCGTACCTATCGCAGGCGCTACCGTTCAGTACGGCGTAGGGCAGGTGCCTGAGTGCTCCATCAACTTCTACCCCAGCAAGCTCATGCGCCGGTTTGGAGCGGAAGACAGAGTTGAGGTCGTCCTTTTCTACCTCGACAACCACTACGCGCCCGACAAGCCTGAGTACAGGCTGCTTTTTGAGGGTGAGATCGTCAGCTGGTCGTACAGTACGTCGGGCGAAGGACGTTCGATGACGGCTACCGCCGTTGCCGACATCTCGATCTTCAACCAGGTGCAGTACAGCCTTTTGAACACCGTCGGGCGCGTCGCAAACGCGACACTGGATCCTAACGAGAGTAATACGGTCACACAAGCTGGCGTGTACTACGGCTACTCGCTGTTCCAGTACGGCCTGCTATACCAGTACGACTCAGCAAGCACTCCGGTGCCCAGTATCAGGCGGCCGTACGACCTGCTATTTAACGCCGTTCGCGGGCTTGCCGACCGGTCGGTGGCTCCGGGGCAGCGCTCCATACCTGTTGTCAATTTCTACAGCAGGTGGGCGCGTAGGCGTAACTACATAAACCGTTTCGTGGCATCGCCGTGGTTTGACGACCCTATCGCAGAAGCTGACGGCGTGTTCCCCATCTTCAAAACCGCAAAAGCGATGGGCGCCCTTAAGACGATGCAGGACTCCATCGCGCAAGCGGGTGCCGACGGCAACCTGTACGAGATTCTGACGCGCGCCTTCCAGAGCGTGTACTTCGAAATCGCGATGCTCCCTACCGCCCCCGCCATGCACGTGAGGCTGGAGGACGGGGTTATCGAGGGGGCGCCTGGATCGGTTAACTTTGAAGGTGCGGCTGAAAAGCATCCGCTGCGTCTGGCTAACTACTACGCCAAACCGCAGATGCTATTCTCCATCCCCCCGATGTGTAACGTGCTCTTCCCGAGCATGATTAAGTCCATCCAGTATCAGGAGAACTTCCGGGTACAGCCCACCCGCATTTACCTGAACGATGAGTTCGTGTCGAACCTGCTACCGTCGTCCGAGCTTGCTATCAACGCGCTTACGCTTGCGTACCCGCCTGAAGCCAAGGCTGCTGTAGCCGCCCAATTTCCTGCGACCCCTACGACGACCGTGGCGGGCGGGGCGGCGGGCGTGGCCGCGATGGCGGGGTCTGGGCGTAACCTCCTCATCTGGCCGGAAGAGTTTTTTAAGGGGCCTGTGGCGGGTCGCGGCCTAGTGCCTGAATTTTACGGGGCGCTTATCCGTAAGATCGGGCAGGAC
>Ga0255117_1000758_pt1 | contig 9935 bp, 2 predicted proteins | sample Law_Atlam_RepA_8_2_FD_188583 | JGI IMG/M metagenome (GOLD analysis project Ga0255117, IMG submission 188583) | Freshwater microbial communities from St. Lawrence River, New York, United States - Law_Atlam_RepA_8h | ecosystem: Environmental > Aquatic > Freshwater > River | place: USA: New York...
GACGATCAGCAGACCAATATCGACGATCTTTTGTTGGAGAATCGCAAGTTTCCGCCCTCGGCTGCATTCAAGAAGAATTCGTTAGCAGTTGGAACACATCTCTACGACCAAGCTGCGGCTGACGACGAAGGATTCTGGGCTCAACAAGCATCAGATCTCATCGATTGGGATCAAGACTGGCACACCATCTGCGAGTGGAACGTTCCGTATGCCAAGTGGTTTGTCGGTGGCAAGTTAAACGTTTCTTACAACTGTCTCGACCGCCATGTACTTGCTGGCAACGGTGACAAGGTGGCGATTCACTGGGAAGGCGAACCTGGTGACACGCGCACGATTACGTATTCCGAGTTGCTCGTTGAAGTCGAAAAGTTCTCAAATGTTCTGAAGTCGTTGGGTGTCGTCAAAGGCGATCGCGTCAATATCTACTTGCCAATGATCCCTGAAGCAGCAGTGGCCATGTTGTCGTGCGCGCGTATTGGTGCTGCACACTCGGTGGTATTTGGTGGCTTCTCGTCGCAGGCACTTGCTGATCGCATCAATGATGCTGAAGCAAAAGTTCTCATCACTGCTGATGGCGGATATCGCCGCGGAGAAGTCTTTGAGTTGAAGCCAGCAGCCGATGAAGCAATTGCCTCAACACCAACGATTGAACATGTTGTTGTCGTGAAGCGTGGCGGCAACAAAGTCAACATGGTTGCTGGTCGTGATCATTGGTATCACGACCTCATGGCAACTGCTTCAGATAATTGCCCAGCCGAACCGATGGACAGTGAACAACTGTTGTTCTTGTTGTATACCTCGGGTACCACCGGCAAGCCTAAAGGCATCATGCACACCACGGGTGGCTACCTCACTCACGTGACGTACACGCACAAGTATGTGTTCGATCTTCATCCCGAGAGCGATGTCTATTGGTGTACCGCCGACGTTGGTTGGATTACCGGTCACAGCTACATCGTGTATGGGCCATTATCAAACGGTGCAACACAAGTGATTTACGAAGGTGTTCCTAACTATCCTGCGAACGATCGTTTGTGGTCGATCGTTGAAAAGTACGGCGTCACGATTTTCTACACCGCACCAACCGCAATTCGTACCTTCATGAAGTGGGGCGACGACGAACCCGCCAAGCACGACATGTCAACGTTGCGTTTGCTTGGTTCAGTGGGTGAACCGATTAACCCCGAAGCGTGGATGTGGTATCGCGACACTATTGGTCGCGGCGAATGTCCGGTTGTTGACACATGGTGGCAAACCGAAACGGGTGGCATCATGATTAGTCCGCTGCCTGGTGCGACAACTCTCAAGCCTGGCTCGGCAACGTTCCCAGTTCCGGGGATTTCTGCTGAAGTTGTTGATGATGCCGGCAATCGTGTTGATCATGGTGGTGGCTACTTAACGTTGACACGCCCATGGCCTGGAATGTTGCGCGGTATTTGGAATGACCCCGAGCGTTATCAAGAAACATATTGGAGTCGTTTCGAAGGTCGTTACTTTGCGGGCGATGGTGCCAAGCTCGACTCTGAGGGCTACTTGTGGTTGCTTGGTCGTGTTGATGATGTGATGAACATCAGTGGTCATCGCATTTCAACAACCGAAGTTGAAAGTGCATTGGTGTCGCACCCGGCAGTTGCCGAAGCTGCAGTTGTTGGAGCAAATGATCCGACGACAGGTCAAGCAATCATTGCATACGTGACATTGCGCGGTGGACACGAGGCTGACGAAACTGAATTGCGCAATCATGTGGCCAAAGAAATTGGCGCGATTGCCAAACCGAAGATGATTTACTTCACACCCGAATTGCCCAAGACGCGTAGTGGCAAGATCATGCGTCGTTTGTTGCGTGACGTTGCTGAAGGACGCAATCTTGGTGACACCACAACGCTGGCTGATGCGAGTGTGGTGAACGAGTTGCAGAAGCGTGCTGCTGAAGCCCCTACAGAAGACTGATTGGGCCGAGGACAATTTTCGCTAGTCGCGGAAGTTGTCGAACTGCAACGGAATCTCAAGGTCTTGACCCTTGAGCAGACTCATCACTTCTTGAAGGTCGTCGCGCTTCTTGCTGGTGACACGAATGGTGTCGCCTTGGGTCTGGCTGCTGACTCCCTTGGGACCTTTTTCCTTGATCAGTCGGTTGATCTCGCGAGCCTTGTCGGACGAGATGCCGACCTTGATGGTGACCACCAAGCGAACCGAGTTATGACTGGCCTCTTCGACCTTGCCGTACTCAAGTCCTCGCAGCGAAACCCCCCGCTTAACGAGACGTTCTTCGAGCACGATCTTGAGGGCATTCAAGCGGTCTTCGCTGACCGTACGCAGGGTGATCACGAGGTCTTTTTGCTCAATGGACGACTCGGTGTTCTTGAAATCGAAGCGGGTGGCGATTTCACGCTGGGCCTGGTCGACCGCATTCTTGACTTCTTGGTGATCAACTTCGGAGACAACATCAAATGTGGGCATATTCAGAGCGTAATGCGCCCAACTACTTGAATCGGGCAGGTGTCAGCAGTAGGTCGTCGGCGATACGATCAGAGTTCGCAAACATATGGGTCGGTGCCCGAGCGGCCAAAGGGAGCAGACTGTAAATCTGCCGGCATTGCCTACGTAGGTTCGAATCCTGCTCGGCCCACAACGAAACGCCCGATTGCAATCGCAATCGGGCGTTTGTGTTTCTTGCTCAGCGTTCTTGGCGAGAGACAAAAACCCGCATCTACCGAAGTTCAATCGACGAACAACAACCGCTTTTGGGTTTGCGGTCCCTCGTGAACCTGGTGACCTCACTGAGGTGACGAACGCATAAAAACTCAGTAATCCCTTAGTGCATTCGTGAAAAAAAAGTTATTACTGTAATATCTTCGTATGGCTGAATCGCTTGATACACGGAGTCTTTTGATTGATGCGACGGTCAAAGAACTCGTGAATACAAGCGCAGGAGTTCTGCGAGTGTCGGTCATTGCCCAAGAGGTGGGCATCTCTGAAGCCTCGGTGTATCACTTTTTTAAGAACAAACTCGATCTCGTTGAGAGTGCCCAAATTGAGTCGTATCGACGAAGCCATTTAGAAATGGTGATTCCGTTTCAGGCAGCGGTCGACCTTTCCGAAACGATCGATGATTTCAACCGGGCCATCAGAAAGCTATTCAGCATGATTCATGCTCCCGAACGACATGCGCTTCGTGCCGTTCGAGCCCAGGCTCTAGGTGTTGCTATGACGAGTCAACGATTACGCGATGCCCTGAATGAAATCAACGAAGAGGTTCAGGGCCGAGTCATCGATGTGATCAAAAAGGCTCAGGTCCTGGAATGGGTCAACCCCAAATTAGAGGCACGGTCGTTGGCGTACTGGGTCAATGCGGTTGTCCATGGCCGAGTCTTCATTGAGATGGACCACGAGTGGGGCGATCGGTCCCAGTGGGATGCAATTGCGGTCGAATCGGTGCTTCGGATGTTTGATCCGCACCCCAAATAGGAATATTCATAATTACCTAAAAAGATTAGGCATTCGTATATATTGAGTAGGTGATCCGTAGGACTTACTTTCTGTCATCCAAAGTGACACTAAGGGTCGTGCGTTGATGCGCCTTTTGTCTTGGCTCAGGTTTAAGCCACGCATCGTTTTTGTTCCGTTCTTGATCATCGGAATGGTGGCGACAAATATCGAGGTTCCGCCAGCCAGTGCCTTGACTGGTCTTGACTTTGCGGTCGACTACACACCCGACTCTGCAACAGTTGCAACCTCTGCATTCCGCGGCACAAAAATTGATCTGACAGCAAGCACACCTGTTGCAATCGCTGGCACGACCCAACAAGAAATTGTTCAACAGGTTGACCCTGAACTTGACCTGCGAATCGCAAGCGACATCACGGCTCCATCGGGTTGGACGATCTATTACTCCACCGATGGAAACTCTTGGACAGCGAACGCACCCACCACTCTTGCCGGATGGGAAGCACTTCGTTATGTGAAGGCCAACGGTCCACTAGTCAGTGAAGGTGCTGACGCAAGTGGTCGACAGATTTCTTCCTCTACTGCTACAGGTCTTCAGCCCGACAATGGTCAGTTTTCTACTGCTAACGATTCGTCTGGTGACGGCTGGGACGTGTTCTTCGATGACATGAAGCACGTGTACAACATCTGGCACCACAGAACCGGTACCGGAATTGACTGCCACCTTCGAACTGGTGCGCGTTGTGGGGGTACATGGCCGTACCTTCTGAAAAGTGCCACGAATTACAATCCAAATACTGCAGGCACTTTCGAAATGGCTGGTAGTTACAACCCAACCGGTTGGTATGACTCGGTTGACAAAGAAATCTGGATACCCACTGTTTACACACGTGGAATTTCTGGTGTAGCAAACAGCAGTGTCGGCTTTGCATGTATTTCGGTCGCTGATATTGCGGCAACAAACAAATGGTGTGGCGGCTCCGTCACTAATGGAGGCTTCGTTTCACCCGGGGCAGGTGCTGACTTCTTGACTTCGCAGAAATGTGCTGAAGCTCTCTACGACTGTTATCAAGGTCTCGCTGCATCAGGTGACCGCATATTTACATGGAATGTGAAGACCGGCGATCTTGCTTGTATTGATATTCGTTTAAATAGTGGTGCTGGCGCTCCGTGCGCAAGTGGCGGACTGATTGATTTCGGCGCATCATTACCTGACGCAAATACTGGAGGATATTTCTTTGCAAGTTTGGGTGCGTGGGAGGGGCGAATCTACGGGAATGTGAATGATTCAAATAGCGCTGGATACGCAGTGTGCATTGAGGCAAGCACTGGTGCAGCGTGTACTGGTTGGACAAATCCACGTGCGACGTTGGGTGGGCAAGGTCGCTACACAACTCTTCCTGGTCTTGCAGCGGGTGACCCTATGAGGGCTGCTTGTTTTCTTGGAATTGGTATTGGTCTGGCAACGCGCGCAAACTGCTACAACGCTTCCGGCACTGACATTGCTGGAAACCTGACCTCCGAGTTCCTGATCGGGTACGACGCGACTCAGGGGTTGGGCGCGTATAGCAATTACAACCCAGCCCACGGAACAAGAATGTATTGGGGTTCCGGAAGCGCCAACGCGGGAAAAATTAACTGTTGGGATTTTGCGTTAAACGGCTGGTGTACCAATTGGACAGCGGCTGGAATCACTGACACGAACTATCAAATCTCCCTCGACCCACTAAAGCCAACATGTATTTGGTCAAACGCTGACGACACCATTATCCAGACATACAACGCAACGACAGGTGCTGCAGGCAACTGTGCAATGCCTGCGCCAACTGTGAACTTTGATGGCGGCATGCAGTTACCGCGAATGGCCTGTTCGAGCATCAATGCGATTCAAGCATGGCGTACGTTTACTTTGATTACGGCAGTCTCGTACGCTTCGGCGAAATTTACTGTGAAGAATTCTTCGGGCACTGCAATTCCGGCGTGGACAGATGTGACAGTTCCTGCAAACAAGATCATTGATCTTGCGTCACTGTCGGTTTCTGATACCGGCCAAAGCCCTACCTTCTCCGTCACTTTCACAGACCGTACCGACGAAGGTGATGTCTCGGCAAAGATCAGTGCAATCGGTGGGTCACCTGAGTTGTGTTTACGTCCAACAGTCGCATGTCCTTACCCGATTGTTCACCCCAGTCAACTTTTTGCAAACTCTGTGACTCTCACTGCATCGGGAAGTACAACAGCGAACAGTGTTGTTTCGCAGTTCGACTCTGTTGCACGCACTGTCAACATTGCGAATACCCCGACAAGTAGTTGCGCGACGAGTCTTTCTGGCAATCTCAGTACAGGCGCTGGTGCAGCGGTAGCTGGTGTTCTTGTGACTTTGACAGATACATCTGGCGTGGTCCTTACTTATCCTGCGGACTACCCCGATGCATCGTTGCGCGGTCAGGCTGTGACTGCTGTAAGCGACTCATCAGGCAACTATTCCTTCCCGCTTGTTGCGGCAGGGAATTACAAATTGAAATTTGTTGATGCTTCGGGAAGTGTTCTTGTTAACCAAGCAATTGTCACCGCCAGCGGATCAGGGATGACCTCCGATTACACGGCTGCCACTTCTCTACTTTCACCATCAATTACTTTGGTGACTGGGACACCAGGCGTTGTAAATGCAAAGTACAACTCGAGTCAGAGTCTGTCAAAGGTCTTCTGGCCCACAACGGTAAATGCTGGGCAGGTCTCAACCTTGACCTTCACGATCTCGAATACCTCAATGCAATCCAAATCTGGCATCGGCTGGGTGGACTCACTTCCAGCTGGCCTTGTTGTTGATGACAACCCGAATAAGCGAACTACGTGTGCTGGTGGATCATCCGAAACACTCAATCCAACCGCAATGACGGCAGTTGCTGGTGCAACATCTATCACTGTTACCAATGCATCAATTAATGCGAATGTTGCGAGTTGCACATACAGCGTGAATGTCAAAGCGACCGCGGCAGGGGATTATCGCAATGGGCCGAGCAATGTCACAACAACCAGTATTGATAAAAACACAGATGCAACAGTTGAAGCGCTTGCACCACCTGCGCCTGGGGCAACTTTGTGTGACAATAACGTGTTTTATCTTGAATCGGGTCAGCTCTATCGACACCCATACAACTCCCTCAGTCGCTACGCAGTGGGACCGACGTACACGTCAGGTGCCGTTGACGCGATTGGGTACAACAGTGTTGACGGATTCATTTACGGAATTGCACGAAGCACAACTACTTCTAATGGTGTAACGCTGACCGCAGGACATCTTGTTCGATACTCCAGTAACGGAATTTTGACTGATCTTGGATCATTGACCGGGAGTGGTATTACTGACACTGTGATGGCAACAGCGGTTGGTGGAGATTTTGACAACTCGGGAAATCTTGTCGTGAAGGCAACGGGTTCGAAGACAACGTTGTATTCCATCAATGTCACAACTCTTGCTGTTACAACCATCACTACGTCGGTTGCAATTCAAGGTGATGACTTGGCCTATTCAAAGGGTTACTTCTACTCATCATTTGGCCAATTTTTGTACAAGGTTGGAGTATCCGCAGGAACAACCTGGACGACAACGAGTTCGACTATTTTCCCGACAAACATCAGTGGGCATCAGGCTGCGTATAGCGATGGATCAGGACGAGTTGTATTCATTGAAGGAAACAAGAAGGCGTACGCGGTGGCAGACCCATCAACGGCTACTGCCTCTTCTAACTTCTCGCTGATTTATACCTATGCCACGAATCCCCTCGACGGAGCAATGTGCCATGCAGCACCAGTGCCTACGGCTAACCCAGACATATCTTCCGCCGGAAAGAACGTTGCGCAGACAAAAGATTTGCTGGCTAATGATGAGGTTGCGACTAACTCATCAGGGGTCACGCTTGTTGCTAGTTCAGTGAAGTTATGCGATGTCTCACCACTTGAGGTTTCACCCAACTGCACCAAGGGTGCTGGCTCCACAATTTCGGTTGCGAATGTTGGAACGTATTCAGTTGATGCAAGTGGCGTCGTAACTTTTACTCCCGTCTTGGACTATTTAGGAACACCACCTGCGTTGAACTATCAGGTAGAGGACTCTGTTGGCAACATTGCAACAAGCACCTATACGCCCACCGTTCTCGACACACTTCCGACAGCAAACAACGACACTTCAAGTGGTCCATACAACACGAATCAGATCATCGATGCGGTAGCTAATGACACTGCAGGAAGCCTGTATGCACTGAATAAGGCAAGCATCAAACTATGTGCGGTAGGAACAGCTGATAATGCATGTCTGGCAACTGTTCTCGACGTTCCGAATGAGGGAATTTATAGTTCTAACCCAGATGGAACAGTGACGTTTGATCCGTACCCAAGCTTTAAGGGTCAGGCAACGCCTATCAAATACACGATCTTGGACACGAATGGTCAACTTGCGACGGCAACCATTACCCCCAGCGTGACGGCGCCGGCTGTTCCGGTTGCGACGTCTGAGTTGAAGTCGGTGTTGCCTGGTGGGACGGTTTCGTTTACGACTATTTCGGGTGCTTCTGGTTTGGCTACTGCGGCGGCTGGGTTGAATACGTCTGCGACGTGTTTGATTACACCTGGGTCGAATCCGGCCGTGTGTGATTCTGATGGTGTTGTTGAGATTTCAGGTCAGGGTACGTACACGTTGAATGCCGCAACTGGTGTGGTGACGTATGTAGCTGATGGTGCTGTGGCTGCGGGCAATAAAACGGCTGTTACTTATCAAGTCACTGATGTGACGGGTCAGACTGCGTCGTCGACGTTGACGCCGGTTGTTCCGCCGGCGCCGACAGCAGATAATGAGACGTCTTCTGGTGCGTATAACACCGCGCAAGTGATTGATGTGTTGACGGGTGATGCTGCTGGTGCTGGTGCGACGTTGGTGCCGGGCAGTGTGAAGTTGTGTGCAACAACGTCAACAGTTAATGCCAGCTGCAATCTGCCATTCCTAGATGTGCCCAACGAAGGCCGGTATACGGTGAATGCGAATGGCTCGGTGACGTTTGTTCCGTTGTCGTCGTTTACGGGTCAGGCGTCACTTGTGAAATATGTTGTTGCTGATTCCACGACTCAGTTGGTTGGGGCCACTATTCAACCAACAGTTGCGATGCCTGCTCCACCAACGGCAACGGCGAATAGTCAAGCTGTCATCCCGGGCGGAACAGTTGCTTTCACCACGATTACGGGTGCTTCTGGTTTAGCGAGTTCGGTTGTCGGGTTGAATGCATCGTTGACGTGTCTGATTACACCGGGGTCTTCGCCTGAATCTTGTGATGCTGATGGTGTTGTTGAAGTGTCGGGTGTGGGTACATACACGTTGAATAAGACCACGGGTGTAGTGACTTTGGTCGCTGATCCTGCAGCAACACAGGGAACTAAAACAGCGTTGAAGTATCAGGTCACTGACACCTTTGGTCAGACAGCAACGTCGACTTTGACACCTGTTGTTCCGGCGCCGCCAGACGCAGTTGATGATGCATCGTCGGGGCCGTATAACACTTCTCAAGTGATTCAAGTTCTGACGAACGATCTTGTTACTTCTCCGGCGACATTGGTGCCAAGCAGTGTGAAGTTGTGTGCAACGACTGGAACCGCGAACGCGAGTTGCAATTTGCCGTTCGTTGATGTGCCCAACGAAGGCCGCTACACAGCCAATGCGAATGGCACGGTCACGTTTGTTCCGTTGTCAACGTTTAAGGGTCAAGCATCTCTGGTGAAGTATGTGGTTACTGATTCAACCGGTCAAGTAACCGACGCGTTGATCACAGTCACAGTGAACAACCCAGGCGCACCAGTTGCTGTCAATGACACAAATATCGGACCATATGACACGGTTCAAGCGATCACAATTTTGACTAATGACACAGCGGGTGATGCAGCACTTCCGTTGTTAAGTTCATCAATCAAGCTGTGTCCAGTTGCGGCAACGGCTCCGTTTACCACGACGAATTGTTCACTGGCCCCCACTCAAGCAGCACCTCTCGTGACAGCAGATGGTTCGTACTGGATTGATACAGCAACAGGGAAGGTCTACTTTGATCCGTTACCTACCTTCACCGGTCAAGTTACTCAACCAGTGCGTTACGTCGCTCTTGATGCATTCAACCAAATTGCTACTGCGACCATTACGCCCGAAGTAACTCCACCATCACTACCTACGGCCTCACCACAGAGTCGAGTTGTCGTACCTGGTTCGAGCGTTTCGTTTACAACAATTACTGGGCCCTCGGGATTGGCGACTGGAGTAGTCCTGCAGACGTCTGGCTCAACAGCGACATGTCTCTACACACCAAACACGACCTCGTGCGAACTTGATAACGAAGTAGTGATTGTGGGAGAGGGAACTTTCCGATTAGATCCAGCAACTGGCATCGTCACTTTCACTGCTGCATCGAATGCACCAGTCGGAAATAGGACTGCGATTACTTATCGAGTGA
>Ga0255117_1000760_pt1 | contig 9916 bp, 10 predicted proteins | sample Law_Atlam_RepA_8_2_FD_188583 | JGI IMG/M metagenome (GOLD analysis project Ga0255117, IMG submission 188583) | Freshwater microbial communities from St. Lawrence River, New York, United States - Law_Atlam_RepA_8h | ecosystem: Environmental > Aquatic > Freshwater > River | place: USA: New York...
GAGGCGCGCGACCTCGCCCTCGAGCTCGGCGAGGCGAAGCGCGGGGTCGTCGGGAGCGGGTTGGTCGGGGGCGGGCGTAGGGTCGGACATCGGGAAGGTTATTTGTCGCCGAGGAGCTGCTCGGTCACGGACGGGCGGAGGCGCTGGGCGCCCACGTCGAAGAGCAGCATCGTGGCGGCCTTCGTGAGCTCCTTCTGGAGCATGGCCTGGAGCGGCTTCTGGACCGTCTCCTTCTCGTTACGGTCGGTGACGTCGCGGGCCTCGAAGACGAAGTTGATGTCCTGGTCGAGCAGCACGCGGCGGCGGGCCGTGCCGTCGCCGCCGACCACGGTGAGGTGGCCGACGCGCACGCGCAGCTTGCCGATTTCGTAGGGCCGAGGAGCGTTCGGGGTCCCGGCCGGTCCCGCGTCGGCCGCGGCGCGCGCCTCGGCGTTGAGGGCCTTTGAGATATCGAGGGCGTTATTGTCGCCGAGGAGCTCGAGCAACTTGTCCGACTTACCCGTCAGGACGACGCGGTCGATGTCGAGTTCGGCCTCGTGGACCTTCTGGGTGCCGGTCCCAGCGAAGGACCAAGGATCGACGTCGAGGTGGAACCGACGGACCTTGAGGAACTCGCGCTCGCTCCAGCGGGTCGGGTTGGTGACGGTGATGCCGGCATAGGAAAGCCGGCCGACCAGCAAGTTGGTGTCGTTGTCCTCGACGGTGAGGTGGGCGCCGGTCGCCTCGGACAGGGCGGAATCGACCAAACCCGGGGAGAACCGGCCGAGGGCCCAGACCGCCAGGAGGCCGGTCAAGAAGACGAAGAGCACCAAACCGGAGAGGATGGTGAGGAGCTTGCGCAGCAGGATGCCGGAGCGGCGGACGGGAGGGACGTCGGACATGGTGACGGAGGAAATTCGAGCAATAGCCGTGCCAGCGGACACGGTCAACGATGGAGGGAAAAGTGGCCCTTTCCGCGGTCTAGCCGGGGTAACCGCCAAAGAAAAGACCCGCCGGCATGGGGCGGGCGGGTCCTTCTGTCACGGGGCTGTCTCGCCCCGGCGAAATCACTCAGCGACCGGGGCAGCCGGCGCCAAGACGCCGCAACCGACTTCATCACCGGGGAGGAGCTTGGGGGCCTTGTCCTGGTTGGGGATGATGCCTACCACGATCATCTTGTCGTCGGAGCGGATGACTTCGACGAGGATGGCCTTGCCGTCCTTGACCAGCTGGAGGCGGGACTTGGGCTCGGGCTTCTCAGAGCGCGCGAGGGCGACGAGGCCGGCGTCCTCGCGGACGGAGATGACGCGGGCCCGGCCAGCGTCCTTCGGGGGCTCGATGACGGTTTCCTTGGCGACGACGGGCTTGGCGGTTTCGCCGGCCGGAAGGTCTTTTTCCCAGGAGTAGCGGGCGTTGGTCACCGGGGCGCCTTCGACGCCGGCGGAGGCGGCGGGGTCGGCAGAAGCGACGGTGGCGATGGTCTTACCCTCCGGGGCGGAGGTAGAGGACCAAGGGCTCTTCAGGCCTTCGCAGGCGACGAGAAGGAAAGAAGCGGAGAGTAGAAGCAGGGAGCGCTGCATGGCGGTAGGGAAGGCTCAAATCGTCCTTTCCCGCCGAAAGGGAGTCAATAACTAACGCCCCCGGCGAGCCCCGGGACCCCGCCGACCCCAATGTAAGGCTTGCCGAACGGGGGCGGGGCGGGCTTCCTCGATTATCCTATGAGTAAGGAAGCCCTGAAATTGATGCTCGGCCTACCCAAGGGCAGCCTCGAGGAGGCCACCCTCCAGCTCTTCGCCAAGGCCGGCTTCCCGGTCGCCAAGAGCAGCCGTTCGTACCGCCCCTCCTTCGACGACCCGACCCTCGATGGCCGCTTCATCCGCGCCCAGGAAGTCGCCCGCTACGTCGAGCATGGCTTCTTCGACTGCGGCCTCACCGGCCAGGACTGGGTCCAGGAGAACGCCGCCGACGTCGTCCAGGTCTGCGAACTGATCTACAGCCGAGCCTCCGCCCAGAAATCCCGCTGGGTCCTCTGCGTCCCCGAGGACTCCCCGGTCAAGACCGCGCAGGACCTCGCCGGCAAGCGCGTGGCCACCGAACTCGTCGAGACCACCCGTCGCTGGTTCCAAGCGCAGGGCGTCGAGTGCGAGGTCGAGTTCTCCTGGGGCGCCACCGAGGTGAAGGTCCCGGAGCTCGCCGACGCCATCGTCGACATCACCGAGACCGGCTCTTCGATTAAGGCCAACAAGCTCCGCATCGTCGCCCAGCTCATGGAGACCACCACCGTCCTCGTCGCGAACAAGGCCGCGTGGGCGAATCCCGCCAAGCGCGCCAAGATCGAGCAGATCGTGCTCATGCTGCAGGGCGCCCTCGCCGCGCAGCACATGGTCGGCCTGAAGTTCAACCTGCCCAAGGCGAAGCTCGAGTCCGTCGCCGCGGCCCTGCCCGCCCTGCGCAACCCGACGGTCTCGCCGCTGAGCAACCCTGAGTGGATCGCCGTCGAGACCATCATCGACGCCCGCCAGGCCCGCGAATTCATCCCGACCCTCAAGGCCGCCGGGGCCGAGGGCATCGTGGAATACCCCATCAACAAGCTCGTCTACTGACGACCTCACATGGCTGACTCCGTCCGCGTCGGTCTCATCCAGCTCACCGCCGAGGACACCCCGGCGGCGAACGTCCGCAAGACCATCCCCCGCATCGAGGAAGCGGCGGCCAAGGGCGCGAAGATCATCGGCCTCCAGGAGATGTTCACGACGAAGTATTTCTGCATCACCCAAAACCCGGCGAACTTCGACCTCGCCGAGCCCATCGAGACCGGCCCGTCCGTGACGGAGCTCGCCCGGGTCGCCCAGCGCCTCGGCGTCGTCATCGTCGCCCCGCTCTTCGAAGCGCGCGGCAGCGAAATCTACCATAACACCGCGGCCGTCATCGACGCCGACGGCACCGTGCTCGGCAAGTACCGCAAGATGCACATCCCGCAGGACCCGGGCTTCGAGGAAAAATTCTACTTCACGCCGGGCGACCTCGGCTTCCGCAGCTGGCGGACCGCGCACGGCAACATCGGCGTCCTCATCTGCTGGGACCAGTGGTACCCCGAGGCCGCGCGCCTCACCGCGCTCGCCGGGGCCGACCTCCTCTTCTACCCGACCGCGATCGGCTGGCTCCCTGAGGAGAAGGCCGCCCTCGGCCACGCCCAGCACAACGCCTGGGAAACCGTCCAGCGCGGCCACGGCGTCGCCAACGGCTGCTACGTCGCCGCCACCAACCGCGTCGGCACCGAAGGCCGCACCCAGTTCTGGGGCCAGAGCTTCGTCTCCGACCCGTACGGCGAGATCGTCGCCCGCGCGTCGGTCGAGCGGGAGGAAGTGCTCCTCGCCGACTGCGACCTGGCGAAGCAGCGCGCGTTCCGCCGCATCTGGCCGTTCTTCCGCGACCGCCGCATCGACGCCTATGGCGACCTGACGCGCCGCCTGCGCGACTGACCTTGCGCATGGCCACGCCTCGCTCCCTCGGATTCCGCATGCCCGCGGAATGGGAACCCCAGTCCGCCACGTGGCTCTCGTGGCCGTCGAACCCCGCGCTCTGGCCCGGGCACTACGACCTCATCCCCGCGAAGTTCGCGGAGTTCGCCGCGGCGATCAGCCGGTTCCAGCCGGTGAAGATCAACGCCGCCGGTAAACTGCGCGCCGAGGCCGAACGCGCGCTCAAGGCCGCCCAAGCCGACCTCTCCGTCATCGAGCTGACCGACATCGCCACCGACGACGTCTGGTGCCGCGACCACGGCCCGATCTTCGTGACAAACGCCGCGACCCGGGAACTCGCGCTCACCGACTGGGAATTCCACGGCTGGGGCGGCAAATTCGAGGCCTCGCTCGACAACCTGGTCCCGGGCAAGGTCGCCGCCAAGCTCGGCGTGAAGAAGTTCAGCTACCCGTTCGAGCTCGAAGGCGGCGGCATCGAAGTCTCCGGCGACGGCCTGCTCCTCACCACCGAGGCCGTGCAGAACAACCCGAACCGGGCCGAAGGGCGCGACGACGCCGCGTTCCACGCCGCCCTCCGCGACGGTCTGGCGGTTGACGAGCTCCTCTGGATCGGCGAAGGCCTGGCCAACGACGACACCGACGGGCACATCGACAACCTCGCGCGCTTCATCGCGCCGCGCACGATCCTCGCGGTCAGCGAATCCGACCGGGCTTCGCCGAACTACGCACCGATGCAGGAAAACCTGCGTCGCCTGCGCGAACTGCGGCCGCGCGGCCAGCGCCTCGACATCCTCGAGCTCCCGCTGCCCAAGCCCATCCGCCTCGCCGGCCGCGACCTGCCGCCGAGCCATGCGAACTTCCTCATCGTGAACGACGGCGTCCTCGTCCCACGCTACGGCCAGGACTCCGACCAGCTTGCGATGGGTATCATCGCCGACTGCTTCCCGGGTCGCAAGGTCGTGGGCATCGACTGCCGAGTGCTGCTCATCGAAGGCGGGGCGCTGCACTGCCTCAGCCAGCAGCAGCCGGCTTGAGCAAGGGAAGGCATGGAGTACAGATTGCTGATTACGGAGTACGGAGGGACGGATACGGGTCAGGGCGAAGGATTGCCCGATCCGCATGCGCTGCCGCTCGGTCATCCGTACTCTGCACTCTTCCTCGCTTGCCCTCACTTCTTCGGCTTCACCTTCGTCGCGCAGCCGCAACCGCCCGCACAGCCGCCTTCCTTGCGACGACGGGCCGCCCCAATCCACCGGCGGACGAGCCAGCCGGTGGCCGCGCCGACGAAGGCGCACACGAGGACGAAGTCGAGGCTCATGCGGGCGGCGCCAGCCGGCTGACGAGCTGATAGACGAGGGCCGCGACGATCCAGGCGAGCGCCGTCATGTAGAGGAAGGAGCCGACGGCCCAGCGCCAGCCGCCCGTTTCCTGCGCGAGCGTGGCGACGGTCGGGCCGCACTGCGAGCAGAGCGCGAAGAAGACCATCAGGGCGAGGACGGCCGCGAGCGAGAAGATCGGCGTGCCCGCGCGCGGCCCCGCGGACCACTTGGCGTCGCGCATGGCCTGCTGCAGGCGGCCGCTGTCAGCCTCGGCGCCCTCGCCGACGGAGTAGGTGACGCCGAGCGTGGAGACGATGACCTCGCGCGCCGGGAAACTCGCCAAGACGCCGACGGTGATCTTCCAGTCGAAGCCGCAGGGATCGAAGACCGGCTGGACCGCCTTGCCGAAGCGGCCCATCCAGGACTGCTCGACGTAGGCGGCCTGCGTGCGCGCGGCGAGGACGGCGGCGGACGCGGCGGGATCGGCCGCGCGGACGCGGTCGGCGACGCCGGGGTCGCGCGGAAAGTACGAGAGGGCCCAGACAACGAGGGTGATCGCGAAGATCACGGTGCCAGCCTTGGAGATGAACTCCGCCGCGTTCTGCCACATGCGCCACAGGACGTCGCGCGGCTTGGGGAGCTGGTAACGAGGCAGCTCGAGCACGAAGGGCTGCGGCTTCACCTTGAGCACGAGGCGGGTGAGCACGAAGGCGGTAGGGACGGCGACGAGCAGCCCGACGCAGTGCATGCCGACCATGACGGCGGATTCCCAGCCGGGACCGTAGAGCGGCCCGATGAACGCGGCGCACATGAGCGCGTAGACCGGGAAGCGCGCCGAGCAGCTCATGAACGGGACGACGAAGGCGGTGGCGAGGCGGGCCTTGGGGTCTTCGATGGTCCGCGTGGAGAGCAGCCCGGGGATCGCGCACGCGAAACCGGAAAGCATCGGGACGAAGCTCTTGCCGTTGAGGCCGCACCAGCTGAAGAGCCGGTCCATGATGAACGCGGCGCGCGCCATGTAACCGCTGTCCTCCAGCAGGCCGACGAACAGGAAGAGGATCAGGATCTGCGGCAGGAAGACGAGGAAGGCCCCCACCCCGCCGAGGAGGCCATCGGTGACGAGGCTCTGCAGCATCGGGGTCGCGTCGAGCGACGGCCCGACGACGCCCTTGAGGGCGTCCACGCCCGCCTGGATCCAGGCCATCGGGAACTTCGCGAGCCAGAACACGGACGCGAACATCCCGAGCATGATGCCGAGGAAGAGGATCGGCCCGAGGACGCGGTGCAGGAGCAGGCGATCGACGGCCGCGGTGCGCCCGGCCTTGCCGGCGCCTTCCGTCACCACGCCCTCGAGCGCCTTGCGGAGACGGTCGTAATGGACGAGCGGCTCGGCAGCCAGCGGGTTGTAGCCGGAACGGCGGACCTGCTCGCGCGCGGCGCGGATGGCGGGATCACGGAGCTCCTTGGCCCAGCCCAGACGTTCCGGCAAGGTCGCGCTCGTGTCGAAGAGCAGGCGCTGGGCTTCGGCGGACGAGACGGCGCGGCCGGTGTCCGTGGCCACGGCGCGCGTGAGTTCCGCGAGGGCGGCGGCGATGTTGGCCGGCCAGACCACGGTCGGTAGCAGGCGCCGCTCATCCGCCGCGCGCGCGATCGCGCGACGGACGTCGGCCACGCCTTCGCCCTTCCACGCCGAGGCGAGGACGACGGGGATGCCACCGAGCCGCGCGGAAAGCTGGCCCGTATCGATGCGCACCCCCTGCTCCCGGGCCACGTCGGCCTGGTTGAGGACCAGCACGGCCGGCCGGCCGAGCTCGGCGAGCTGCGACGCGAGGAACAGGTTGCGCAGGAGATTGGTCGCGTCGGCGACCAGGACGATGACATCGGGGACGCGCTCCCCGGCGATCTTGCCGGCCAAGGCGTCGGTCACGACCTGCTCGTCGGGCGACGCGGCCGCGAGCGAGTAAAGCCCGGGGAGGTCGACGAGCTCGACCTTGCGGCCATCGCCGAGGTCGCAGGTGCCGGACTTGCGCGCGACGGTCACGCCCGGGTAGTTGCCGACGCGCTGACGCAGGCCGGTGAGCGCGTTGAACAACGTGGATTTGCCGGTGTTCGGGTTGCCGACGAGGGCGACGGCCAGGTTGGTCGCAGGCTCGCTCACGTGGGACGGGGACGTTGGATGGGACAATCGGCGGCGACGTCCACGATCAGGCTCTCGGCCTCGGCCAGCCGGAGACTCACGACCTGGCCGCCGAACTCGATGGCCAGCGGGTCGCCCAGGGGCGCCTTGCGGACCAGTTTGAGGCTCATCCCAGGCAGGAGGCCCAAGGCCATCAATCGCTGATCGACCGCCCGCTCGGGGTTGAGCGAGGCCAGTTTCCCGAATTGACCGGGCAGGAGCTGGGAAAGGGGAGTCACGCCAATTGAGAATGAGTCTCAAAAACCTACGGGAGGGAGAGGGCTTGTCAACGCCGACCTGCCCAAAGCACCCAAAGTCGTTGCCTGAAAAGGCTGTTTCCAGACGCTTTCGGCCTCCCCGCATGAGCACGCCTCGCCCGATCCCCGACCCGACCCCCCACGTGCCGGAGGATTTCCACGGGGGTGGCATCGCCGGGCACCCCAAGGGCCTGAGCAACCTCTTCTTCGCCGAGCTCTGGGAACGCTTCTCCTACTACGGGATGAGAGCGCTCCTCATGCTCTTCATGATCGCCCCGGTGGCGTCCGGCGGGTTGGGCTTCGCGCAGCCGCACGCCGCGGCGGTCTACGGCAACTACGTGATGTCGAGCTACATGCTCTGCATCCTGGGCGGGTTCATCGCCGACAACTTCATCGGGGCCCGCCGGGCCGTGCTCATCGGCGGCTTCATCATCACCGCCGGCCACTACGCGCTCGCGTTCGACTCCGTCCCGACCTTCTACGCGGGCCTGATCCTGATCGCGGTCGGCACCGGCCTGCTCAAGCCCAGCATCAGCACACTCGTCGGCGGGCTCTACCGCCGCGGCGACACCCGGCGCGACGCCGGGTTCTCGCTGTTCTACATGGGCATCAACATCGGCGCGTTCGCCGCCCCGCTCGTGACCGGCTACCTCGCGCAGGACGAAGGCTTCAAGCAGATCCTGGTCGGCTGGGGGCTGGACCCGCGGCATTCGTGGCACTGGGGCTTCGGCGCCGCCGGCATCGGCATGACGCTCGGCATGTGGGTCTACGTCCGCCGCCTGAATTGGGTCCGCCACGTCGGCGACGCGCCGGCCGCCGACCATCGGCGCCCGTGGAAACGGCTCGCGCTCGTGACGCTCGGCACGGCCGTGCTGCTCACGCTGATGATGCAGCTGGACCGGACCGACTCCTTCCAGGTCCCCTTCCTCGACCTCTCGCTCTCACCAATCTGGCTCTCCATACCCTACGCCTGGCTAGGCTACGCCATCTACGGACTCCCCTTACTGGTGGTGCTCTACTTCGGCCTCCTGCGGAAAGACGACGACAGCAAGCGGATCGCGGCCATCGGCGTGTTCTTCATCGCGGCCGTGCTCTTCTGGGCGGTCTTCGAGCAGGCGGGTACGACGCTGACCTTGTTCGCGGACGAGCTCACCCGCACCGAACTGCTCGGCCAGGCCTTCCCGTCTTCATGGTTCCAGTCGGTCAACGCGCTCTTCGTGATCGCCCTGGCGCCGGTCTTCGCGTGGCTCTGGGTCGCGCTCGGGACGCGCCAGCCATCGGTCGCGCTGAAGTTCACGTTCGGCCTGCTCTTCCTCGGGCTCTCGTTCGCGCTGATGGTGCCCGCCGCCCAGGGCATCGTCGCCGGCAAGGTGAGCCCGTGGTGGCTGATCGGCGTCTACTTCCTGCAGACGCTCGGCGAGATGTGCCTCAGCCCGGTCGGGCTCAGCACGATGAGCAAGCTGGCGCCCGAGCGCCTCACGGGGCTCGTCCTGGGCGTATGGTTCATGGCCACCGCGCTGGGCAATAAACTCTCCGGGACGCTCTCGGCGGGCTTCTCGCCCAAGGACCCGGTCGAGCTGGCGAACTTCTTCCGCGACCAGGCGATCGTCGTCGGGCTCATGGCCCTCGTGCTGCTCGCGCTGGTACCCTGGGTCCGCCACCTGATGGGCAAGGATCACCACTGAAGGATGGGCGCCGAGCCGTTCATCCCGCCCGCGGAGGCGCCCGCGCCGCCGGACGACCCGGTGCGGCTCAGATGGGCGCTCGGCTTCGTGGCGTTCGGGCTGGCGGTCGCCGGCGCGGTGCTCGCCTACATGCTGCCGCTCAGCGTGGAAGCGCAATGGGGCCACCCGGTCGCCACGGCGGAAGTCACCCGCGTCATGCGCGGCGCCGAGGACGACGACCGGTCCTCCTATGCCGTGGCCTGGACCACGCCCGCCGGGGAACGCCTGACGGGGACGGTCTCGCCGCTGCTGGCCGAACTGCGGGTGCGCCAAACGATCGCGGTCCGCTACGCGGGGGTCGCGAACGGTTCGGCAAACGTCTTCCTGGACACGCCGCTGGAAGTCTGGGGTCCCCCGGTGGGCGTGCTCATCGTCGCGGGGGCTACGCTCGGCCACCTGGTCGTGAGCCTGCTCCGCCGGCTGCTCAGAGCTCGGCGCGCACGCGCACCGACACCGGGCAGTGATCCGACCCTTTGACCTGGTCGTGGATCTCCGGCTGGTCGTACGCCAGACCGTCCGACGTCAGGCAATAATCGAGGCGCCACCCGATGTTGCGGGCACGGATACCGGGCCGGTAGGACCACCAGCTGTAGCGTTGGGCGAGCGTCGGGTGCTGCGCCCGGAAGGTGTCGGTGAAACCGTGGTCGACGAGCAGTGTGCCGAAGGAGGCGCGCTCCTCGTCGGTGAAGCCGGCGTTGCGGCGGTTCGTGGCCGGGTTCGCGAGGTCGATCTCGGCGTGGGCGACGTTGAGGTCACCGCAGACGACGACCGGTTTGCGCTTGGCCAGCCGGGCGAGGTACTTGCGGAAATCGGCGTCCCACTTCAGGCGGTAATCCAGCCGCTCGAGCTCGCGCTGCGAGTTCGGGACGTAGGCGCTGACGACGAAGAGGCCGTTGAACTCAGCGGTGACCACGCGACCCTCGGCCGGATGGTCGCCCGGGAAGTCGGTGGCGACGGAAAGCGGCGCGACCTTGGAGAG
>Ga0255117_1000761_pt1 | contig 9910 bp, 7 predicted proteins | sample Law_Atlam_RepA_8_2_FD_188583 | JGI IMG/M metagenome (GOLD analysis project Ga0255117, IMG submission 188583) | Freshwater microbial communities from St. Lawrence River, New York, United States - Law_Atlam_RepA_8h | ecosystem: Environmental > Aquatic > Freshwater > River | place: USA: New York...
GTTGGACCCCGACAGCATCAGGTAAAACAGCGCCACCCCAAAGGCCACCACCGCCGCCAGCTTCTTGGTGTTCACCCGCAGTGCCAAGGGCGGCACCAAAGCCAGCCCATAGCGCAGGAGCAAAAAGACAAAGCCGGTGAGAAAGGCCATGTTCATGCCCGAAATCGCCAAAAGATGCGCAAGGTTCGAATCGCGCAGCGCCTCGACCGTTTCGCGGGAAATGCCGGAGCGGTCCCCCGTCATCGCACCGCTGGCAAAGGCCCCGGCATCGCCCGGCAGGGCCGCCATGATGCTGCGCGACAGATGCATTCGCAGCCGGTTGACCAACTCCGTCCCCGGCTCAGGTTCCTCCCACAGCACCAAGGGCGTGCGGGTATAACCGACCGCGCCCAAGCCGTCGAAAAACGCCATGCGCCGAAAGTCGAACCCCCCGGGTTCTGTTGGCCCCTCGGGTGCTGCCAGCCGCGCGGTGACCAGCACCACCTGCCCCGGATCCGGCGCCTCAGCCCCCGCCATCAGCGAGACGCGAACCCGCTTGGGCGTCTTCTCTTGCGAAATGTCCAGCACCACATGGTCCAGCGTCAGCCGCAAAGCGTCCGAGCCTGACCGGTCGATCTGCACGATCCGTCCCTGCACCGGCCCATAATTCGGCCGCTCCAGCATGGGGGCGGCCACCCAATGCGCCCGCGCACCAACGGCGAGAAACCCCACGCAGAGGCAGGCCAGCACCACCGCCACCGGCCGCACCAGTTCTCTGCCCCCCAGCGCCCGACCAGCGCGCCTAGGCAGAGGCCCAGCGCCGCAAGCATATAGGCCAGCCCCCCGGGCTCTCGCTCCAACGCAAACCACAGCCCAATCCCCACCGCCAAAAACACCGGCACCCATGGAAACAGCATGCCCCGCAGCTGCAACAGGGCCTCAAGCGGCCAGATCAGCCAGCGCGTCATGCCCACCTTGTTTTGCGCCCCCGTATTGCCTAAAGCTCTGCCGATCCTAGCCAGCCCATGGTTTCTGAAAGGTTAATCCCGCATGTCCGCCGCACCCGCCGCTCAGGTTGTCACCCGCTTTGCCCCCTCGCCCACCGGCTATCTGCACATCGGCGGCGGACGGACGGCCCTGTTCAACTGGCTTTACGCGCGCGGTCGTGGCGGCAAGTTCCTGCTCCGTATTGAGGACACCGACCGCGAACGCTCCACTCCCGAGGCAACCGCGGCGATTCTCAAGGGCCTGACATGGCTTGGCCTTGACTGGGACGGCGAGGTGGTCAGCCAGTTCGAACGCAAGGACCGCCACGCCGAGGTGGCCCATGAAATGCTGGCGCGCGGCACGGCCTACAAATGCTTCTCCACCCCCGAAGAGATCGCCGCCTTCCGCGCCGAGGCCGAGGCCAAGGGCGCCAGCTATGCCGTCTTTCAAAGCCCTTGGCGCGATGTTGACGCAGCGAACCACCCCGATGCCCCCTATGCCATCCGCATGAAGGCCCCCCGCACCGGTGAGACTGAGATTCATGACGAGGTTCAGGGAATCGTAACCATCAAGAACGAAACTCTCGACGACATGATCGTTCTGCGCTCGGACAACACGCCGACCTATATGCTGGCCGTGGTGGTGGACGATCACGACATGGGCGTGACCCATGTGATTAGGGGGGATGACCACCTGAACAACGCCGCGCGTCAGCAGATGGTTTACACCGCCATGGGCTGGACCGTGCCGGTCTGGGCCCATATCCCGCTGATCCACGGGCCAGATGGCAAGAAACTGTCCAAACGCCACGGCGCAACCGGGGTCGAGGAATATCAGGCCATGGGCTACCCGGCCGCAGGCATGCGCAACTATCTCACCCGGCTTGGCTGGGCGCATGGTGACGCCGAGATTTTCACGACCGCCGAGGCGATGCAGATGTTTGACCTCAAGGGAATCGGTCGCGCGCCCGCCCGACTTGACTTCAAAAAGCTGGAAAACACCTGCGGCCATCACATGGCCATGACGCCCGATGCTGCACTGCTGCATGAATTGGACGGATTTCTGCAGGCCGCGGGCCGCCCCGCCCTGACCGACGCGCAGCGCGACAGGCTGTCGCGTGGGCTTTATTGCATCAAAGACCGCGCGAAAACCTTTCCAGAACTGCTTGAAAAAGCTCAATTTGCCATGGCATCGCGCCCTGTCGTCGCCGATGAGGCCGCTGCCAAGGCGCTTGATACGGTATCCCGTGGTATACTGAAATCATTGACGCCGCGACTGCAAAATGCTAGCTGGACAAAAGAGGGCTTGGAGTCGATCCTCAACGATGCTGCCGCAGAAAATGGGATCGGCTTCGGCAAACTCGCCGCCCCTCTGCGTGCCGCTTTGGCGGGGCGCACTGCAACGCCCAGCGTGTTCGACATGATGCTGGTCATCGGTCGGGATGAAACGATTGCCCGGTTGACGGACGCTGCGGCCTGACAAGGCCCAGGCCGACAGCCTGACGGAACGCCGCGCGGTCCGGGCCACAGGCCCACCGCGCCATTGATGGGGGACGGAAGATGGCCGAACAGATCAAGACCGCAACGCTCAACCTTGACGGCAAGACCTATGATCTGCCGGTCTATGCCCCCACACTTGGGCCAAATGTGCTGGACATCGGCAAGCTCTACGCTCAGGCCGATGTCTTCACCTTCGACCCCGGCTTCACCTCGACGGCCGCCTGCGAAAGCGCGATCACCTATATAGATGGCGACAAGGGCGAGCTTTTGCACCGCGGTTATCCGATCGAGCAGCTCGCCAAAGAATCGCACTACCTCGAACTGTGCTACCTGCTTTTGTATGGCGAACTGCCCACCGCCGCACAGCAGGCCGATTTTGAGGCCCGCATCACGCGCCACACCATGGTGCATGAACAGATGCACAACTTCTTCCGTGGCTTCCGCCGTGACAGCCACCCGATGGCCACCATGGTGGGTGTCGTGGGCGCAATGTCAGCCTTCTACCACGACAGCCTTGACATCAACGACCCGTGGCAGCGCGAGGTCGCGGCGATCCGGATGATCGCCAAGGTGCCAACAATCGCCGCCATGGCCTATAAGTATTCGGTCGGCCAGCCCTTCGTTTATCCCAAGAACAGCCTGAGCTACGCAGGCAACTTACTGCGTATGTGCTTTGCGGTTCCTGCCGAGGACTATGTGGTCAACCCGGTCCTCGAAAAGGCGATGGACCGCATCATGATGCTCCATGCCGACCACGAGCAGAACGCCTCCACCTCCACTGTGCGTCTGGCGGGCTCCTCGGGCGCCAACCCCTTTGCCTGCATCGCTGCTGGCATCGCCTGTCTCTGGGGCCCGGCCCATGGTGGCGCCAATCAGGCCTGCCTTGAGATGCTCAAGGAAATCGGCACGGTTGATCGCATCCCCGAATATGTCGCCAAGGCCAAAGACAAGAACTCCGGCTTCCGCCTGATGGGCTTTGGCCACCGCGTCTACAAGAACTTTGACCCCCGCGCCAAGGTAATGAAGGAATCCGCGGATGAGGTGCTTAGCCTCCTCGGTGTTGACAACAACCCGCTGCTACAGGTCGCCAAAGAGCTTGAGCGTATCGCCCTGTCGGATGAGTATTTCATCTCGAAAAAGCTCTACCCCAACGTCGATTTCTACTCAGGCATCATCCTCGAGGCGATGGGCTTCCCCACCTCGATGTTCACACCGATCTTCGCCATCTCGCGCACCGTCGGCTGGATCTCGCAGTGGAAAGAGATGATCGGCGAAAAGAACCAAAAGATCGGCCGCCCGCGTCAGCTTTATGTCGGCTCGGCCAAGCGCGACTATGTCGATCTGCGCCACCGCTAAGCCCTCTAGAACCAAATCCAAACGGGCGGCCAGATCAGGCCGCCCGTTTGCTTTTTCTCTTGCCTTTCCAACGGGCCCTGCCTTCAATGCGGTCCAAATATCCCACGGGGGTCCGGGGGTGTGAAACCCCCGGTCGCAACGCTTGACCCATCCTACCGAACGCCTTCTCGGCCTCGACATCGCCCGAAGCGCCGCCCTTCTGGGGATGGTGTGCTTTCACATCGTCTTTGACCTGCAGATGTTCGGTCACCTGCCCTTTGGGACCACGCTGCACCCAGTCTTTTATTGGCATGCACGCCTCGTCGCAGGCAGTTTCTTGTTTCTGGCCGGGGTGTCGCTTTGGCTCGCGCATGGCCAAGGCATCCGCTGGCCCGCCTTCTGGCGCCGATGGATCAAGCTCGTGGCGGCGGCGGCGCTGGTGACAGTCGCCACCTATGTCGCCTTGCCCGAGTATTTCGTCTATTTCGGCATTCTGCACTGCATCGCCGCCAGCAGCCTGATCGGGCTCTTTGCCCTGCTCCTGCCCGCCGCCGCTGTGGCCGCCCTTGGCGCGGTCATTATGGTGGCGAGCTACATCCTGCCCGACCCGGCCTTCAATGCGCCCCTTCTCCGCTTCATCGGCCTCGCCACAGAACCGGCAATGACCGTGGACTTTGAGCCGCTCTTCCCTTGGGTCGGCCCCTTCCTCTTGGGCCTCGCCAGCGCGAAATGGGCCAGCGCGCGGGGTCTTTTGCATCGGCTCGCCCTGCCTGACACACCAGCGCTGCGCCGCCTCGCTTGGCCCGGCCAGCACAGCCTTGTGGTCTATCTTGTGCACCAGCCGATCCTCATCGCGCTGATCTGGGTGGCAAGCTATCTCTCCTCCTAGGCCTGCGGCCTGCCGTCGAAAGCCCGAGGAGGGCCGAAGGCTCCGACGAGGCGCTGAAGCCTCAGAACAGCCGCGTCAAGGGCCAAGGCATCCAACTCCACGGACGCTCCCCTTCGGCGCTGGGGTGGATGGCCTCGGAGACATCCCGACCCACCACACGCGGTCTGCGCAACAAGAACACCTTGGCCCAGCCCCGCGTCGTGCCCATCATGGGTGCCTTGGGGTCACACGGGTAGCGTGCCCGCCACCCCGGCGGCAGAGCCAAGCCCACTGCCTCGGCCCGCTCCAGCATCCAGACGAGGGGAATATTCGCCAAAGGCCGCGCAGCCGGAAAGGTGCCCACCTGCCCGCCCACATCTGAATGGCCACCGCGAAACCACACCTGCTGCACATTGCCCTCCCAGCCCGGCGGACACTCCCACATCACCGGCTCAAAGACCGCCCGCGTCTCATTCAGCGCCAGCGCCTGAAAGCCGTGGCGGATCGAGGATCCCAGATGATGATTGTGGAACCGATGCTGCTTGTCAGTCAGCATCCACAGCAAGGGCAGCCGCAGCCCCAGCGCCTTGACCGTGTCCCAAACCCCGACCATCTCAATCGGGGCCTCCTCATGACAAAAGGCGCGCGAGAATGCCTGCGCGGCGGGGGACATCGGACCCTCACGATAGTGCCGATAGGCCTGCCGGATCACCCGCTCGGTCGCCTCCTCCCGCCGCACCAACCCCACGCGGTCAATCACCCCAGCCAGACTGCGCACCGCAAAGGCTCCGCGCGAATAACCGAAAAGGAAAATCCGGTCACCCGGCCGATACTGGCTGGCCAGCCACCCATAGGCCCGCGCAATCTGGCGGTTGATGCCGCGCCCCTGCACAAAGCCAAAGGCGCGCCGCATCCCCTCCCATTGCAGGCCCTGTTCGTAATAGACCCGCCGCTCCACGCCCCGCTGATCGCCAAGCAAAAGCTTCAGCACCAGCCCCGCATTGGTCTCATACCCCGGCTCCAAGAGTGACAGGGTGCCATCCAGAATGATGACATGATCGACAACGCCCCGCCTGCGGCCCAGCACCAGCGGCGCGGCGGGTTCAACCGTGGCAATGGGCTTGCCCTTCCACCAGCGCGACAGTCTTTCAATCAGCGACGTGACACACCCCCCGCACGACAGACCCTGTGACCAACAGGCTAAAGCTCACAAGGTTAACAAGACGATGCAAAACGGGCGCCCACAAGGGACGCCCGTTGAAAAAGCCGATATGGGCCAAAGGAGTTACAGCTGCAGGCCCAGAACCGTGACCAGCCCCAGCTCCCCAAAGCCGTTGAACCGGCTGTTGGTCACCGTGGAATAGGCGCCCATCCCTTCAAAGATCACGAAATCACCCTCGGCGATGTCATCCGGGAAGGGCAGATCGCCCGGCAGACGGTCAACCGAATCGCAGGTCGGACCAAAGCAGATGCGGCCATGCACCGCGCCCTTGCGGCGCTGACCTGCCGGGGTCAGCACCGTGATGCGGTCGATGATGCCGATCTGGCCAAGCTCAAAGAGCGAGCCATAAAGCCCGTCGTTCAAGAACACATGCGTGCCATCGCGCACCGCCTTGACCCGGGCGGCCAGCGTGAAGGCATCGCCGCACATCGCGCGACCTGGCTCACAAACCAACTCGGGCCGCTCGGCACCGAAGGCCTCATCCGTCACGCGGTCGATGGTGGCAAAGGTCTCTTCCAACTGCGGCAAGACGCCAACCGCGCGGTGGTTGGGGAACCCGCCCCCGACGTTCAGCCGCGCAATCTTGACGCCCGCCTTTTGCGCAATCACGGCAGCCGCACGGATGTAAGACGCCCAAGCGGCGGGATCTGTGCATTGCGTGCCGGGATGGAAGGTGATTGAGGGGATAAACCCCGCCTCGGCCACGGTTTTCAGAAGCTCAACGGCGACCTCCTCGGTCGCACCGAACTTGGCGCCAAAGTTATAGGCCGCACCCGCCACCGGCAGCTTGAAGCGCACCGAAATCTCACAGCCCTTGACCGGCACCATCTCGATCAGCTTGGCCAGTTCGCTGTGGCTGTCCACCGACCACGACTTGACCTGCCGCGCCACGCCATGGGCGATCTCGGCGCGCGAGCGCACGGGGTTGTTGTAATGAATGGCTGCATCCGGCGCGAGGCGGCGGATCAGATCAATCTCGAAGGGCGAGGCGCAGTCAAAGCCTTTGATCCCCGCCGCGACCAGATTTTCAACGATCTCTTCGCCCGGATTGGACTTGACCGCATAGGTCACAAGGCCGGGAAACCCCGCCAAGAACCTCCGCCCCATGGCCTGCACGGCACTGGGGGCGAAAAACAGCACCGGGTTCTCCGGCTGCTGATGTTTCAGGAATTCGGTCGGATTGGTCCAGATTGTCTTAGACAGTCCCATCGGCGTGATCCTTTCTGCCAACAAGATGCGTGTCCTCCTCCGTTGCCATACCAAATATGGTATGAACGGCCTCGGCACCCGCGCGGTTTTTCCAAACCAGGCCAGGTGCGTATGAGCCGCCCTTTTCCTGCAACTGAGGATGCCGCATATGGGTGACAAACTCACCGAACAAAACTATATATTCGTCGTGAATCATCGTCATAATGACGAAAAACATGGGCAAAATGCATGGATGACCTCGATCGCAACATTCTGACCCTTCTTGGGGCCGATGCACGGATGTCCGTGGCCACCTTGGCGCGGCGGTTGAAGGTGGCACGCTCCACCATTCAAGCCCGGCTTGAGCGGCTCGAGACCTCGGGAATCATTGCCGGCTACACGCTGAAACTGGGAGAGGCGGCGCGGCAGGGACGCCTGCGCGCCAGTGTGCTCCTCACGATCGAACCGCGCAGCCAGGCGGCGATCCTGACGCGGCTGAAGGGCATCAGCGAGGTTGAACGCGTATTCACCACCTCAGGCCGCTTCGACCTTCTGTTGCAAGTCGCGGCCTCGAACACCCAAGTGCTGGATTCGGTACTGGACCAAATCGGCGCGCTGACCGGGGTGAAATCGTCTGAAAGCCTGATTCACCTCTCCACCCGGCTGGACCGGGCGGTCTAACCCCACCCAAGGGGCCGCCTCGGGGGGCATTGAGCCCCCCTCGGCGGCGGCGGTGCCAGCAAGGGCCTGACACGCAGCGCCTTGAGCCTACCGTGGATGCCTCCGGCGGGAGTATTTGGGCCAAGATGAAGATCAAAGGGCGCGCCGATCCATGGCTTGCGCCTTTCAAAATACTCCCCGCGGAGCGGCCTTCAGCGGTGCCAAGTGCTTGGCCTTTTTGCCTTGAGCCGCTAAAGCAGGTCCAAGACAAAAGGATGCCTGCGATGCCCATGGAAAAGAACTTCACCCCCGCCGAAGCAGAGGCCCGGATTTCAAAGCTTTGGCTGGACGTCAAAGCCTTTGCCGCTGGGGCCAATGCCAAGCCGGGACATCCGGCCTTTTCCGTGATGATCCCGCCGCCGAATGTCACCGGCAGCTTGCACATGGGCCACGCCTTCAACAATACGCTGCAGGATATTCTGGTGCGTTGGCACCGGATGAAGGGGGATGACACCCTTTGGCAGCCCGGCACCGACCACGCAGGGATCGCCACGCAAATGGTGACCGAGCGGGAGATGGCCAAGAATGGCGAGCCTTCGCGCCGTGATATGGGGCGGGACAAGTTCCTGTCGCGCGTTTGGGAGCAAAAGGTCAAATCGCGTGGCACGATCATCGGCCAGTTGCAGCGGCTGGGCGCGAGCGCCGATTGGGACCGCGAGGCGTTCACCATGTCGGGCGCGCCCGGTGCGCCAGCCGGTGAGGATGGGAACTTCCACGACGCCGTGATCAAGGTCTTTGTCGAGATGTATCGCAAGGGCCTGATCTATCGCGGCAAGCGGTTGGTCAACTGGGACCCCCATTTTGAGACCGCGATTTCCGATCTTGAGGTCGAGAACACCGAAGTCGCGGGTCATATGTGGCACTTTAAGTATCGCCTGGCTGGGGGCGAGACCTATGACTACATCGAGAAAGACGCCGACGGAAATGTGACCCTGCGCGAAAAGCGCGACTATATCTCTATCGCAACCACCCGGCCCGAGACGATGCTCGGCGATGGTGCGGTTGCCGTGCATCCCAGCGATGAACGCTATGCGGCGATCGTGGGCAAGATGGTGCATCTGCCGCTCTGTGACCGTCTGATCCCGATCATCGCCGATGAATACCCCGACCCGACCTTCGGCTCGGGCGCGGTGAAAATCACCGGCGCGCATGATTTCAACGATTACGCCGTGGCCAAGCGCAACACCCTGCCCTGCTACCGGTTGATGGACACCCGTGGCCAGATGCGGGCCGATGGCGCGCCTTATGAGGTGGCCGTGGCCCGCGCCCGCGAGATTGCTGCCGGCTCTGCGACGACCGAGGCCGAGGTGGACAGCCTGAACCTTGTCCCTGCCAAGTATCGCGGTCTTGACCGGTTCGAGGCGCGCAAGCTGGTTGTCGCCGACATCAACGCCCAAGGTCTGGCTGTGGTGACCAAGGTTGTCACCATCGACCCCGAGACCAATGCCGAAGACTGGAAAAACGTTCCTTACGTCGAAGACAAGAAGATCATGCAGCCCTTTGGTGACCGATCCAAGGTGGTCATTGAGCCGATGCTGACCGACCAATGGTTCGTCGACACCGCAAAGATCGTGGAACCCGCGCTGGAGGCGGTGCGGTCGGGGGCGACCAAGATCATCCCGGAGTCGGGCGAGAAGACCTATTACCATTGGCTGGAGAATATCGAGCCTTGGTGCATTTCCCGCCAGCTGTGGTGGGGGCACCAGATTCCGGTGTGGTATGACGCCGAGGGCAACCATTACTGTGCGCCGAATGAGGCTGAAGCTCAGGCCATGGCGCCGGGCAAGGCACTGACGCGTGACCCCGACGTTCTTGACACCTGGTTCTCCTCTGGCCTCTGGCCGATCGGCACACTGGGCTGGCCAGAACCCACGCCGGAGCTGGCGAGATACTTCCCCACCTCTGTCCTCGTGACCGGGGCGGATATCCTCTTCTTCTGGGTCGCCCGGATGATGATGATGCAGCTGGCCGTGGTGGACCAAGTGCCGTTCCACACCGTCTATCTGCACGGGCTTGTCCGCGACGCCAAGGGCAAGAAGATGTCGAAGTCCTTGGGCAACGTCATCGACCCCTTGGAAATCATCGACGAATTCGGCGCAGATGCGCTGCGAT
>Ga0255117_1000766_pt1 | contig 9883 bp, 12 predicted proteins | sample Law_Atlam_RepA_8_2_FD_188583 | JGI IMG/M metagenome (GOLD analysis project Ga0255117, IMG submission 188583) | Freshwater microbial communities from St. Lawrence River, New York, United States - Law_Atlam_RepA_8h | ecosystem: Environmental > Aquatic > Freshwater > River | place: USA: New York...
ATCCCAAAACGAAAGAGGCGGCCAAGGCCGCCTCTTTCGTTTATACAATAAAATTTTTTCTTACTTGGTGGTCAAACGCATCTTGCGACGAGTGGTCTTTTCAACCTTCTCCTCTTCCATCGCAGCGATACCCGTGATGGCTTGGTCAACCAAAATACGACCGCAATTCTCGCAATCAACGATGCGGTAGTGGGCGCGGATTTCGCTATGACGCTGTGATGGAATCTTGCTAAAGCAACCTCCACAAGAACTACGCATGATAGATGCTACCGCAATACCGTTTCGCACATTCCCACGGATTCTGTGGTAGGCACGGTGCATGCGGGGATCCAATTTGCCATCGGCCGTAGCGCGCTCTAGCATGATCTTCTCGATCTCCTCAGCATTCTCTTTTTCGATTTCTGTCAATTCAGCTTTCTTGAATTCCAAATCCTGATTGCGTGAATTCAAAGCGTTCTGGGTATTGCCCAACAACTCTTCTTTCATTTCAATCTGACGGCCAAATTCGCGAATACGCTTCTCAGCTGACAAAATTTCTAAGCCCGCGATTTCCTTCTCCTTGTTGATGGCGTCGTACTCACGGCTGTTTTTAATGTTGTTCAACTGCTCATCATACTTTTCAATCAAACGCTGAAAATCTTTGATGGCATTTTTCTTATTGCTGATCTCATGATTCAACTCGCCAATCTCTTCGGTAATGTGTGACACACGGGTTTGCAAACCTGCGATATCATCTTCCAAATCGGCAACTTCCATGGGCAATTCTCCCAATACAGCGCGTAGGTTGTCGAGTCGTGAATCGATCTGCTGCAATTTCCACAGATCCTTGAGTTTTTTGTCGATGGTTACGTCCATGTTATGTTAAATAGTCAATAGGGTTGGTGATAGTTTCCGCAAAAATGGTTGCAAATTTAGGGAATTTAGACGACAATATATCAGAAAACAAATCAATTGTATATTTCTCGCTTTCATAGTGGCCAATGTCGCACAGCAGCAATTTCTCCTCGGCGTCAAAAAATTCGTGATACTTCACATCCGAGGTAATAAAGGCATCGGCCCCAGCACGCATCGCATCGCCAATCAAAAAGCTCCCAGCACCGCCACAAATCGCCACCGTATTCACTTCGTTCACATCACAACGGGTAAACTTCACCACATCCACGCCCATTTCCAACTTGATATGTTGCAAAAAATCCAACTGCGACATCGGCTTTGGCAATTTACACAAAACACCTGCCCCGTATTCCGAACTCACATTATCTAAAGCAATCCAATCATGGGCCACTTCCTCATACGGATGCGCAGCCACCATCGCCCTACCCACCTGAGCCTTCAACCAAATCGGCACCAGCACTTCCACTCGCTGCTCTTGCACCAATTCACGCACCCCTGAAACGCCCAACGTGGGATTCGCCAACGCATTGGGCCTAAATGTCCCCAACCCCGGAGTAGAAAATGCACACTCATCGTAATTCCCAATACTCCCTGCCCCCGCAGCGAACAGCGCATCCCTCACAGCATCCACGTGGTCATTGGGTACATACACGGCCAACTTCATCAAAAGTGCGGCAGCCGGCCTCAAAACACTACTCACTGCAAATCCCAATTGCTTGGCGATGCGTTCATTCACACCACTGCGCAATACATTGTCCAAATTGGTATGGCAAGCGTAAATGGCAATGTCATTCTTGATGGCCTTCATCACCGCTCGCTGCACATAATCGCCACCAGTAAAACGCTTCAACCCGCCAAAAACAATCGGATGATGCGCAACAATGATGTCGCACCCCTTGGCAATGGCCTCATCTACAACCGCCTCCGTACTGTCTAGGCAAAGCAGCGCCCTATGAACCTCACGGTTTACATCGCCAACAATCAAACCAGAATTGTCGTACGACTCCTGCAAACGACTGGGCGCGATAGCTTCAAAGCACGCAATGATTTCGTGTATTCTCAACATGATGATTCAAATTTCATAGAATTCACCCAACTTTGCACCACAGCGTGAAAAAAGCAGTCTTAAAGCCCGGAAAAGAAGTCAGTCTCCTTAGAAAACATCCGTGGGTGTTCTCTGGTGCGATCCAAGAAATTGAAGAAGTATACATTGGCGATTGGGTGCAAGTGTTTGACAGTCGCGACCGACTTTTGGGTACCGGACAGGTGGGCGACGGTAGCATCGCCATCAGAATGGTGGCCTTCGAAGCCATCGAACCCGGCACAGCATTTTGGCAAACTAAGCTGGCAAACTGCCTGGCATTGCGTAAACAATTGGGATTCGGACTCAAAACCCCCACCACCGCCTACCGATTGGTGCACGGTGAGGGCGATAACCTACCCGGACTCATCATCGATATTTACAACGATTGTGCGGTGATACAAGCCCATAGCCTCGGCATGTACAACAGCATCAACCACATTGCTGAAGCCCTTGAGAACCTCAAAGACCTCAAACTCAAAACCATTTACAACAAGAGTTTTGCCGCCATGCATGGCACCGTGGACCCCGACGATTTTTTGCTCGGCGACACCCCCGAAACCACGGCAAAAGAAAATGGCCTGCTATTCACTGTGAATTGGGTCACTGGTCAAAAAACGGGATTTTTCTTGGATCAGCGCGATAACCGCCAACTGCTCCGGGGCTTTGCCAAAGACAAAACGGTCCTCAATACCTTTTGCTACACCGGTGGATTTTCTGTGGCCGCATTGGCAGGTGGTGCCAAAGAAGTGGTGAGTGCCGACATCAGTCAAACCGCCATCGACCTCGCCAACAACAACGTATCGCTCATGAAATTACAGGCCAATCAAATCCATGAAGGACAAGTGATGGATGTGATGAAGCACCTGGGCGAAGACCAAAAATTGTACGATATTGTGGTGCTCGACCCACCCGCATTTGCCAAAAGCCTATCTAAAAAACACAAAGCGGTCATGGGCTACAAACGCCTCAATGCGATGGGCCTAAAGCGCGTATCGCCCGGAGGATTGTTATTTACCTTCAGTTGCTCACAGGTGGTAGACGATGTTTTATTTGCCAATACCGTGACCGCTGCTGGTATCGAAGCTGGCAGAAATTGCAGAATCCTCTACCGCTTGGGTCAAGGGGCTGACCATCCGGTGAATTTATATCACCCCGAAGGTCATTACCTCAAAGGTTTGGTGATCTTAGTTGAATAAACAATTTTAATCATTCGGGCCAAGAACATCCGTAACCCAATCAAACTATTTTATCTACATCATGGAGAATTAAAATTCATCCACAAAGTCATATTCATTAACAATTACAATTTTTCCACCAGCTTTTCTGATGGCTATCGCTTGCTCAACCTTACGACCATAACAAGCAAACGCCCAAGCCTTGTTTCCACTATCACCGACAATAAGGAAATCCGTTTTCCCATTCACATTAGAAGCTACAATACCACCACGAAATGTGATTTCGTTGCGCATTTCCTCCCGAGTATGACTTTTAAATTCGCCGGTCAAGCAAAACACCTTACCTTCGAAAACAACATTGGGCATTGAAGTACAAAAGGTCGATATACTCTGTTTGTATTCGGCATCAATGTTTCCTGCATTTTGCAATTGAATAAACGTAGTAAAAAAGCTTTCTAACACAACTTTCTCCTCTTTCGTGTAAAGCCCATCTTTTGTTATTGACAACAAAACTGATCTTAATTCATCGTATGGGAAAAATCCGTTCAAATGTTCGTGATTGTTGATCCAACTATTTAATGACTTCAATTCAATATCATTAATTACACCATCCGATAACAATCCATGACAATAACCTTGTAATTCCTGCAAATCTGTTGTAAGACCAGAATAATAATAATTATCGCTCTCGTATTTTTGACACAACCAATATACATCCTCCAATTCATCAGTATCAACCGCTCCTTTAGTTATCAAATTTTGTATAATTTGGAGCAACTCGTTAAACGGATTTCTTAGAAAGTCAGATTGATGCAATTCCACCCAAGACTTTAGTTCATCAATTTCTTCTTGAGTAATTTTACCATCTGCGATAACACCTAGTATGATACCCTTCAAAGTACTCATCGCTTTATCCGTCCTTGCTCTCGACGTTAGCAATAACAATTCGTCCCCAGATTTTCCCATTTCAATTATTATTATTTCCAAATATATCTAATAGTTACTCAGATTTTTCAATCATTTTATTCATTATAAAACAAACTTAACCCCAACTATTTAGACTACTGTTGCGCAAATCGATAAAACAAATAAGCCACTGGCACAAAAAGCAAATTCGGCAACCACACCGATAGCCAAGGCCAAATCACACCCGAATTTCCGAGCGATACAAAATACTTGCTAAAAAACAGGAAAAACAGGATCACGAAAATGCCAACGGCCAAAGAGAATCCAAGTCCACCGCGCGTTTTCCTGCCCGCCACACTCACGGCAATCAAAACCAAAATAAACGTACTAAATGGCGATGCATACCGCCGGTTCAATTCCGTTTCCAACAACTCTACATTGCTCGACCCCCGCATTTTCTCTTTGGCAATCATGCTGCGAAGCTCGTTTTGATTCAAACTCTGTACATCTTCTAGCCGAAAAAAGAAATCCTCTGGATTAAACGGAATCAGCGTATCCAGCATCGAATGGTATTGAATATCTTGATTGCCATTGGCCAGGAATTTCCGCTGCCAAACCATTTCCAATCGCCATTTCTTTGCCTCGGGCGACCAGCGGATGAACCGACCAAATAAGGAACTCTTCAATTGCTGTCCTTTATATTCCTCCACAGTGACCCCAACCCCAGAACTATCGTTGTTGTTGAAGTATTCCATGTATAAAATCACCCCTGGCTTAATCTGTCTAAAAATGGTAGATTTCGCCTGTGAGTAATAGTCTCGCATGTACGCATTCTCAAACCTTACCCTCGCTTTGTCGGTAATGGGAATCACCCATGCATTCAACATGTAACTGCCCACAGCAAGCAAAGCGGCAGTAGCCATGTAAGGAACCAAAATTCGTTTGAGCGACATCCCACCGGCCAGCATCGAGATGATTTCCGTGCGCGAAGCCAATCGAGAGGTCATATACAAAACAGAAATAAAAATAAAAATTGGCGAGAAGGTATTGAGCAAACTCGGCACAAAATTGAGATAGTACACCGAGAAAATCTCATTCACCGGCGCCGATTTGGCCAAGAAATCATCGAGTTTTTCCGCCACATCAAACACCATGATGATGACAATGAACAACCCCACCGTTACGAAGAACGTTTCCAAGAATTTCTTAGAAATGTACCAGTCTAACTTTTTCAATTTCATGGGGATGGTGAAGGAGATTGCAATCTACGACAATTTGCGCGACACCGTTTTCAAGATGCTTTGTTTCCAAATATGGAAATCCCCCTGAAGGATTCGTAAGCGGGCCTGTCGCACCAACCACAAATAGAAACGCAAATTCTGGATGCTTGCAATGATCGGGCCCATCATTTCATTCGACTGAAACAAATGGCGCACGTAGGCCTTGTTGTATTCGGGTGTGAGTAATGAATCTAGAGGTTCAAAATCATCGGCCCATTGCTTGTTTTTGATATTGATAATACCCTCTGTGGTGAACACATTGCCATTTCTGCCGTTGCGGGTTGGCATCACACAGTCAAACATATCTACGCCCAAGGCGATGGCATTCAACAAATTCTCAGGTGTGCCCACACCCATCAAATATCGGGGCTTGTCGTAGGGCAAAATATCGGTCACCAATTCGGTGATGCGATACATATCCTCATGAGGTTCTCCCACACTCAAACCGCCGATGGCATACCCTTTGGCGTCGTGTTTCAAGACATATTCGGCACTCTGCTTGCGCAAATCATCGTAAACACTGCCCTGTACGATGGGCATCAACGCTTGTTCATGTCCATAAATCGGCTCCGTTTCATTGAATCTCGAAAAGCACCGATCCAACCAACGATGGGTCATGTGCATCGATTTTTGGGCATACTCATATTCACATGGGTACGGCGTACACTCATCAAATGCCATGATGATATCGGCCCCTATCACCCGCTGAATATCCATCACACGTTCTGGGCTAAACATATGTTTTGACCCATCGATATGACTGGCGAATTTAACACCTTCATCGGTGAGTTTGCGCGTTCCAGACAGCGAATACACTTGGTAGCCGCCACTATCGGTCAGTACAGGGCGATCCCAGTTGCTAAAACCATGGATGCCACCGGCTTTCTGCAAGACATCAAGACCAGGACGCAAATACAGGTGATAGGTATTGCCCAAAATGATATCTGCGTTGATGTCGTTCTTGTTCAACAGGAAATTGCGATGCACCCCTTTAACGGTTCCTGCTGTACCAACAGGCATAAAAATGGGGGTTTGGATCCGACCGTGTGCGGTATCAATGACACCGGCCCTTGCCTTCGTGAAGGGATCTTTATGTTGTAATACGAAATTCAATTCTGAGCCATCAAAGAGATACTAAACAAACGCGGATAGATGGCCGACAAACTACCTGAGTAATAACTGTTGGGCACTTTAATTAACGCATTATTCAGTCCGTTAGACATTTTTAATTCAAGCGACAAATCCACAAAATCGAGGCGAAATTCCATACCCGCGCCCACTTCGTAGTAATAGGTATTGGCTTTCAGGGCGATGAGCGGTTTTGACTCTCCTATCACCAGGCCTTCATTGCTCTGGAAATCGTGCGACCACCGAACCCCACCCAAAACATACATGCGTGTATTGTTGGGCATATCAGAGCGATACTTGAGCGTCAACGGCACGTCGAATGAAATGGTTTCAATTTTGATGTTGGGACCTGGGGTATGTTGCCAAGCATATTGGATGTTGCGCTGGTGCAATTGCAACATGGTCAATGTTTTCACTTCCCAGTATTTCCCAAAGCGATAAGCCACCGAGCCACCAAATCCTCCACCCGCCTGTCCTTGAGGACGAATACTCGCGATGGAATCGGTGCGTTGCCAAAAAACTGGATCCAACTCCATTTTCATTTTGGCCGATGTACCAGCGAAGGCGATTCCCCAGAAAAAATGCTTGCGATAATCCCGATTGTAGTCGCGCGGTTGAGCAATTGACTTGCCAACCAACACCAACAGCAATATGAGGACAATTATTTTACGCATGTATACATGGTACAGATACCAAATGTAAGGGGCTTATAGGTAACGTTTGAAAAGCCCACTGATTTTGCTTTGGCCACAAACTCTTCCCCTTCTGGGAAAGCGGCAACACTCTGGGGCAAATAGGTATAGGCATTGGTACTACGAGAAAGCATCTTACCCAACAGCGGAAGGATATTTTTGAAGTAAAACCAATACAAACGGGAAAATACGGGGTTGGTGGGTTTACTAAACTCTAGAACAACCATCGGACCGCCAGGTTTCAGCACACGCTGCATTTCTGCCAACCCGGCCAAAAGGTTCTCAAAGTTACGCACACCAAAACTCACGGTCACAGCATCAAATTCAGCGTCTTGAAAAGGCAATTTCTCCGAATCGGCTTGTTGTAAAACGATGCGATTGGTGAGCTGCTTTTGGTTCAGTTTAATCTGTCCAAAATCCAACATCCCTTGGCTAATGTCCACACCCACAACACTTGCTTGGGGTATTTTGATCAGTTCGATGGCTAAATCAGCGGTACCCGTTGCCACATCGAGAATACGTTTGGCGCCAAAGGAATTGACGTTTTTACGCACCTTGGTACGCCAGGAGTAATCTACGCCGAGCGACAAAAAATGATTTAAAAAATCATATCGGGGAGAAATGTTATCGAACATTTCCTCGACTTGTTGTTTTTTTGAAGCCTCGGAGGCAGGATTGGGTTTAACTTGCGTGGCCACGATAAAAATACAAATATACGCAATTGCCATCACTCCCTTAAATCCCCAGTCCAAGTCTTTCACCGAAAACACAAGAAAATCGCATGGAAATCAACACCGCAGAATACATTGGCAGTTGGCAGAAAAACGCCGACATGCCTCATACCGAAAAACCTGAATTCGCTTTCATCGGTCGAAGCAACGTGGGAAAAAGCAGCTTGATCAACATGCTCACCCAGCGCAACGGCTTGGCCAAGACCAGTTCTACACCAGGAAAAACCCAATCCATCAATTTGTTTTTACTGAACAAACAGATCCAATTCGTGGATTTACCAGGGTATGGATATGCGAAACTTTCTAAGGACAAACGGGAAATTTTCGGCAAAATGATTAAGCATTATTTGCACGAAAGGGTGAATTTGTATTGCTTATTTGTTCTAATCGATTTGCGCATCAAGCCTCAGCAGATCGACATGGACTTCATTAATGAGTGTGGAGAGCACGACATTCCGATGGCTTTGATCGGCACCAAGGCAGACAAGTTAAAACCCGCGGAATTGGAAGCAAACAAAGCAGCCATTGATGCCAAATTACTAGAAGTTTGGAATGAATTGCCCCCATTTTTCATCAGCAGCTCCGAAAGCAAACTCGGTCGCGATGAGATTTGGAAATTCATCAAAGGCACCTTGCCGAAGTAATGTGCAAACATCACGTTGATACCGACTACCTCAGGATTTTTTCCATCTTCCGCCCTTTCGCCAATTCATCTACCAATTTATCCAGGTATCGAACATTCCGGGTCAAAGGATTTTCAATTTCTTCAATTCTGTAACCACATATCAATCCGGTTATTAGGTGCGCATTGGGGTTTAGTTGAGCCTGCGCAAAAAAAGCTTCGAAGGTTGCGTTTCCGTCGATGAGTTTCGATATCATATCATCGTTAAAACCTGTCAACCATTCAATCACCTGATGCAATTCTTCTTTTCTCCTTCCTTTTCGCTCCAACTTCGCCAAATAAAGTGGATAGACGGTAGCAAAGGTCATTTTTGCCATTTTTTCGTTGTGCTCGGGGGTGGGTTGCATGAGCTGGAATCCAATCTAATTTTCGCAATATAAGAACAAGGGACACATACTTTAAAATCTGGAATCATTTAAATGTGCATCTATATCCATCATTGAATGCAAAACCCTAACAATTTCAATTTCAACCGAGTTGATTTCCCGATAAAAAACAATATGACCACCCACACGATACCCAAAAACGCCAGTTACCACTTGAGAGTATTCCTTGCCCAGAGAAGGCAACAATGCAATTTCCTCAATTGCAGAAATAATTTCTAAATAGTATTTATCTGCCTGTCTTTCAGACCAAACTAGAACAGTATATTCCCAGATCTCAGTTAAATCCTCAACCGCCCTATTTGTTATTAGGTAATTCGCCATTGTTCGCTCTTTTAATTTTGAGCGATTCTAAATGACTATTTGCATCAAATCCCTCTACCCTTCCGCTATTCACCCCTTCCATCAATGCATTCCGCAAGGATGCAACTTTGCACTCTTCATCCTCAAGAAGTCTCAGCCCAGCGCGAACCATTTCTGACGCATTGTTAAATCGACCTGTCTCTATTGATTTCTCAATAAATTCTTCAAAATGACTTCCCAACGAAATTGACGTGTTTCGACCCATAACTATATGTATCGTAAAAGTACCAAATATTGGTATAAATTCCAAAACCCAATATTGAATATTCTCGCCCATACCCTATCACCTCCAACAAACAACTTGCAACAATCACCCCATTTTAGGAAACAACCAACCCTTGGCACAGGCGATCAATTCCTGCATCGGTTGGGTTTTGTGGTCGATCTCGTAAGCCTTAGAAAACGCATCAACCCCCTGCTGCAAAGCCGGTGCCGTTGACAGATCCCGCTGCTTCAATGCCGCTACCCCACACAACCATTCCACCGCCAAAATGTTCTCAACGTTCTCTATCACCCGCAACAATTTCGTGGCCGCGTTGGCCCCCATACTCACGTGATCCTCCTG
>Ga0255117_1000770_pt1 | contig 9868 bp, 15 predicted proteins | sample Law_Atlam_RepA_8_2_FD_188583 | JGI IMG/M metagenome (GOLD analysis project Ga0255117, IMG submission 188583) | Freshwater microbial communities from St. Lawrence River, New York, United States - Law_Atlam_RepA_8h | ecosystem: Environmental > Aquatic > Freshwater > River | place: USA: New York...
GTAGAACTGCAACCAACCGCAGTAAAAAGTAACTTAAGGAATAATTATGTCTTTCTTAACAAGAGATAACAATGGGAATACCATACCTAATGTATTTAGGCTTGGAACTACTCAAGTTTTTACAGTAACAAATTCTAGTGTTGCAAGTACCGCTTTTGCGGCCTCAACAACTCATGTTCGAGTTGCTTGTTCATTAGGTCATGGTCATATTCAGTTTGGATCTGCACCAACAGCAAGCATCACAACAAGCCCAATGTTGGCAAACAATACATCTGAAATCTTTGCTGTGGCATCTGGTGACAAGATTGCAGTTATTAAAGATTCTGGTGTGACCAATTGCACAATCAGCGTAACGGAGTTGTTATGAAAGCTGGACTCTATGCCAATATCAATGCCAAACAAGAACGAATTAAAGCTGGCTCTAAAGAAAAGATGCGAAAGCCTGGCACTAAAGGTGCGCCTACTGCTAAAGACTTTAAGCAAGCGGCTAAGACTGCTAAAAAGAAATGATTAAGCGTGGTTCAGAAGAGTTCTCTGGCTACAACAAGCCAAAGAAAACTCCTAACCACCCAAAGAAGAGTCACGCAGTACTGGCTAAATCTGGTGACGAAGTAAAGTTAATTCGTTTTGGTCAACAAGGTGTTTCTGGTAGTCCTGATGGATCTAAAAGAAACGAAGCATTTAAAGCCCGTCACGCTCAGAACATTGCCAAAGGCAAGATGAGTGCAGCATTTTGGGCAAACAAAGTAAAGTGGTAAACATGAACTGCCCTATCGCTACCTATGACATCAAGGTCAACCTAAAGAATCGTAATTGGGCGATCAAGAATGTTGACTATGGTCCTGCCAACCCAGAAGAAGATAACGAAGAGTACTGGCAGAACCTAGCTGATATGTGGACAGTATCTATTGATGAAGTCCAAGAGATGCGTTGCGGTAACTGTGCTGCCTTTATCCAAACACCTGAGATGCTTGACTGCATCCTAAAAGGTATTGACGAAGAGACTGATGGCTATGCCAAAGATGTCCAAGGTGCGGCTAATCTAGGCTACTGTGAACTGTTTGACTTTAAATGTGCAGGTGAGCGTACCTGTTCAGCATGGCTATCTGGTGGTCCTATCACCAAGAAGATGACCAAGAATCAGCAGAATATGTTGATGATGGCTAAGACCGAATACGACATGGAGGATGAGTCATGATTGATCTACTTGCAGCTTTGGCTGAAGAGGCGGCATTGGCAGAAGCAGCGGCAGCGGCAGAAGCGGCAACCGCTACAGCAGCTCCAGAGATTGCGACATCATTATCAGCACCGCCAATTGATGCTTCATTATCAATGCCAGATGGTATGCCAACTCCTGGGCTTTTACAGTTAATAGAGCCACCACAAATGGCTCCACCTCCAATGTCATTTGGGCAACAAATGGGAAATGTTGCAGGTAATGCTATCAACCAAACAATGGCTCCTGCTATGGAAGCCTACAATACATTTACCAATCCTAACTCTACATCTGGCGATATGTTGTCAAGCGCATACAAATATTCGTTTAGCCCCCAAGGTCAACAAGATGAGCAAATGATGGCTCCTCAACAATTTCGTATAGGTGGCGGTATGGGTAGTAATTATGTTGGTGGAATTCCATCACTACTCCAAGGTTATGGCGGTGCATCACAGGGACTTCTTCCCTATATTGGCGGTCGATAAGGATTTAAAATGAAACAAGAAAACCCAATGTTGATGGCAGAAACCTTGCAAGGTGAGATGCAAGATGATGAGGTAATGTCAGAAGAAGAACTTCAAGGCGTTGTTTCTTCTGAAATTTATGATGCAATCTCATTCATTGATGATGACATTGGTGGAAATCGTGCATTAGCTACTGAATACTACTATGGCTTGCCTTTTGGCAACGAAGAAGATGGTCGCTCACAAGTAGTGTCAATGGATGTACGTGATACTGTGCAAGGCATTTTGCCAAGCTTGATGCGTATTTTCTTTGGCCCAGAGCGTGTGGTTGAGTTCGCACCCCAAGGACCAGAAGACATTGCTTCTGCCGAACAAGCAACAGACTATGTTGACTTTATTTTCAAGCGTGATAACCCAGGCTTTAAGATTTTGCACTCAGCATTTAAAGATGCTTTGGTACGCAAGTGCGGTATTGTGAAGTACTGGTGGGATGAGTCTGTTGAAGTTAAGGCTGAGTCATTCTCTATGCTTGATGAACAGACAATGATGTTCCTAACTCAAGACCCAGATATTGAGATTTCTGCGGTGCGTGAGTATCCGATTCCTGGCATGGCAGAGCAGAATCTTGCCCAAGGAATTATGACTCCACCCCCCATGATGTACGATGTGGAGATCAAGCGCAGAATCAAATCAGGTAAGGTAAAGATTGAAGCATTGCCTCCAGAAGAGTTCTTGATTGACCGCAGAGCAAAGTCTATTGATGAGGCTACTTTTGTAGGCCACAGGACTATGAAGACTGTCTCCGATCTAGTCGCAATGGGCTATGACTACGATGAAATGGTTGAAGTCGCTGGCAATGGTAATGACTTTGACAACAATGAAGAATATACCGCCCGAAACCCGTTTGCCGTTATCAGTACTGCAAACAATGGTGATCCATCAAGCAAGAGTGTTCTGTACATTGAAGGCTACTTGAAGGTAGACTTTGATGGCGATGGCATTGCTGAGATGCGTAGGATTTGCACAGTTGGTACTGGCAATAAAGTCATGCGTAATGAGATTGTTGCTGAACGACAATTTGCTGACTTCTGTCCTGATCCAGAACCCCATACCTTCTTTGGTATGTGTCCTGCTGATGTGGTCATGGACATTCAGCGCATCAAGTCAAGTGTCCAACGTGGCATCCTAGACTCGTTGGCTCAAGCTATTAACCCTCGCACAGCGATTGTTGAGGGACAGGCCAACATGGATGACGTCCTTAATACAGAAGTTGGTGCTGTTATTCGCATGAGAGCGCCAGGTATGGTTCAGCCCTTTACCACTCCATTTGTTGGTCAGGCAGCATTCCCAATGCTTGACTACTTGGATGATATTAAACAGACCCGTACAGGCATTTCTAAGGCCGCCTCTGGCTTAGATGCAGACGCATTGCAAAGCACTACCAAAGCCGCAGTATCTGCGACTGTTAATGCTGCACATCAGCACATTGAGATGATTGCCAGAACCTTTGCTGAAACTGGTTTGCGTAAGTTGTTTACTGGTATTTTGAAACTCGTTATTGAGAATCAAGATAAAGAGCGAATGATTCGTTTGCGTAATACATTTGTCCCGATTGACCCCCGTTCATGGGATGCCAATATGGATGTAATCGTTAATGTTGGTGTTGGTGATGGCACTCTTGAAGACAAAATTAATATATTGAATCAAGTGGCAATGCGTCAGGAAATGATTCTCAAAGAAACTGGAGTTAATAATCCTGTTGTTTCTTTACCACAGTATACAAACACATTAACTAAACTTCTGCAGTTGGCAGGTATTAAGGATTCGCAGAATTACTTTAATGAATTACCTGTTGACTTCCAGTTGCCAGAACCACCTCCTCCAAAGCCAACCCCAGAGGAAGTACTTGCTCAAGTTCAGGCTCAAGCCATTCAAGCTGATATTGAAAAGAAAGCGGCTGAATTGGATTTAGAGCGCCAAAAAATGATTATGTCTGATGATCGTGAGCGTGATCGTATTGAACAAGATGGTATTTTGCGTAGATATGAGCTAGAATTGAAATATGGTGTACAAATTCAAAGTGCGGAAATTAATGCCGCAATGAATAAAGACCGAGAATTAATCAGACAACAAGCTGCAATGAGCCAGACGCAAGTCCCTCAACAGCCCCAACCAATGATGTAAATGGACGATCTAGAAATTAACCTCGCAAGAGGAGACAGAGCTAAGTTACTTCTTGAGGATGAACTTCTCAATGAAATGCTTAAACGAATTGAAGACGATTGTTATCGTGAGATTAGGAATTCCAAGTTAATGGAAAACCCTATCAGAGAGCAAGCTTACTTGCTTCTGACAACAGTTGACATTTTGAGAGCAAAACTTAGATCTGTTATGGATACGGGCAAGATGGCAGAAGTTGCCCTTGTACGTAGACGGGGTAGACCCCCAAACAAATGATTGTTAAACTAAGAGGTAAATATGTCCGATAACGCAAACGCAGTCGGTTCGATTACAGTAAACGAAGCAGCGCAAAGCTTTGCTACTATGCTAGACGCTCAAGAGGGTGTTGACACTAGTGCAGAGGCGCAACCAGAGGAGGGGCAACCTGATTCTGAGTCTGAGGAAGTGGAATCTGCGGAGACGCAAGATGAAACAGAGGAATCTTCCGAGGAAGTAGAAGGCGAAGAAGAGGAAGGCGAAGAAGAAGCTCCTAGGGATGAGAAGTTTGTTGTCAAAGTTGACGGCAAAGAAATCGAAGTCCCAAAGGATGAACTTATCCGAGGCTACCAACGTGAAGCTGACTACACACGGAAAACGCAGAAACTGGCAGAAGAGCGCAAATTAGTCGAGTCTGAGTTTCAGCAAGTACGTGGAGAGCGTGAACAATACTCTCAGATATTAGGACAATTACAGCAGAAATTGCAGGAGTTTGAGCCGCAAGAGCCTGATTGGAATCGTTTAGAAGTTGAAGACCCAACTGAATATGCCCGTCAATGGACATCTCATCAGCGTAGGCAACAACAAGTATATGCGGTTCAAGCAGAGCAACAAAGGCTTAACCAAATGCGTCAAGCTGAACTACAAAAGACTTTGCAACAAGTCATGGCTACCGAGGTGTCTCGGTTGAAAGAGAAAATTCCAGAATGGAGTTCTCCCGAAAAAGCCAAGGCAGAAGGCAAAGCTTTAATGGAATATGGTCAGAATTTAGGTTTTTCAGAGCAGGAACTGAACGGCATTACAGATTCACGGGCATTACTTGCGCTTCACAAAGCGTGGAAGTATGACCAGATGATGAGTAAACGTCCAGAATTCCAAGCAAAGATTAAAAAAGCCCCGAAGATGGTCAGTCCTGGTTCAGCAGGTAGCGTGAGTTCTAAGTCGAGTGATATAAATAACGCAAAAAAGCGTCTTGCACAAACTGGAAGCGTCAGAGATGCCGCATCCCTTTTCGAGAAATTTATTTAAGGAATTATCATGGCTGCTATTACAAACACCTACACCCGCTTTGACGCAAAGGGTGTACGGGAAGATCTTTCAAACGTCATTTATCAGATCTCTCCAGAAGAGACTCCATTCATGAGCAATGTTGGTCGTGAGAACGTCACCAACACTTTCTACGAATGGCAGACTGATGATTTGGCCGCTGCAATCACAACGAATGCACAGATCGAGGGTGATGACATCACTTCTTTTACTGCTGCAACTGCTACAGTTCGATTGGGCAACTACACTCAGATTAGCCGTAAAGATGTAATCATCTCTGGCACATTAGAATCTGTTGACAAGGCAGGAAGGCGCTCAGAATTGAGCTACCAAATGGCCAAAAAATCTGCGGAAATTAAGCGTGACATGGAGTCAACAATGTTGGCAAACCAAGCCGCTGCCGCTGGTTCTACGTCATCTGCCCGTAAATCAGGCGCATTGTTGGCCTTCTTGAAGACCAATACAAGCGAAGGTACTGGTGGTTCTGATCCTTCATACACAACCATTCCTGATGCGGCTCGTACTGATGCCACAACAACTAACTTGCGTTCATTCAGCGAAGCATTGCTGAAAGACGTAATTCAGAAGGTATGGACAGAAGGTGGTTCACCATCTATCGTTATGGCTGGTCCTGTTAACAAGCAGAACTTGTCTAAGATGGCTGGTATCGCTGCACAGCGTTTCCATGTTACAAGTGCTAAACCTTCTACCATCATTGGCGCTGCCGATGTTTATGTCTCCGATTTCGGAAACGTGAGCATTGTTGCTAACCGCTTCCAACGTGAGCGTGATGTTTTCGTGCTTGATCCTGAGTACGCATCAGTTGCTTATCTGCGTCCCTTCCAGACAGTTGAACTGGCTAAGACAGGTGATGCCGAGAAGCGTATGCTCTTGTGTGAGTGGGGTTTGAAGATCAAGAATGAGAAGGCTCATGGCGCTGTCTATGACCTGAACTCAACAATTCAGACCTAATCTGAAACAATTGGGTGGGCTAATAACCCACCCTTTTTTTATGACTACAAAAATCTTTGATACAAACCTAGAGATGGGGACTCAAAAACTTTGGCATTACGATGCTGAAAAAGATGAGGCAACCATTCAGACAATTATTGATGCTACAAATGTAGTAGAAGCAAACAAAGAACGATTTAATTCGTTTGATGAGAAGGCTAATTGGAAGGGTGATATGCACCATGTTGCATCCATTCCTATGGCTTTGTATTATCAAATGAAAGCCGAAGGCAAACTTGATGACCAAGCTTACATGAAGCGTTGGTTAAATGACCCTGATAATCGTGCATTTCGCACAAGACCTGGAGAAGTTTAATGGATAGTAAGACCATTGGAATTTTGGTTCCAACACGGGATTTTGTTAACTCTGGATTTGCATTTGATTTAGCTAGATTAGTTGGATTTACTGTAGGTACAACAAATCACAAAGTAGTGATCTACACTAGCTCTGGCACATTATTGTCAGCACAACGTCAGGATTTGGCTAGGGATGCTATTGCGGCTGAGTGTACGCATACCCTATGGTTAGATAGCGATATGAGATTCCCAAAGGATTCCATTATTCGCCTGTTAAAGCATGATACGGGTATTGTCTGTGGAAACTATGCCAAGCGTAGATTCCCTACAGAGCCGATTGCGGTGAAAAAAAATACCCCAGATATGGATGCAACTTTTATCAATCGGGTATATACTGAGGACGATTCAACAGGGCTTGTTGAGGTAGACTACTGCGGAATGGGCGTAATGCTCGTTAAATCCGAAGTCTATAAATCTATGGAATATCCTTGGTTTGCTATCCCTTGGGTTCCCGCTGCGGAAGACTATATTGGTGAAGATGTATGGTTTTGCCGTAGAGCCGCCCAAAATGGGCATAAAACTTATGTTGACCAAGATCTCTCAAAACAGATCTTTCATATTGGCACATTTGAGTACAAACATGAGCATACACTAGCGTGTAGGGATGTAGAAAATGGCACTTGATACTTTTGCAGGGCTTAAAGCAACAATAGCGGATTATCTCAATCGGGATGACCTGACTTCTATTATTCCAAGCTTTATAACTCTTGCAGAAGCTAAATTCAATCGAAAATTACGTGTTCGTCAAATGGTAAAGAGGGCAAATGCCACTTTAGACACTCAATATTTTGCTTTTCCTGCTGATTTTTTACAGGCCAAAGAATTCCAATTAAACACAAATCCAATCACATATTTGCAGTATGTCACTCAGAATCAAGGTGACTATGGGTCTGCAAATAATTATGTTGCTGCTGGTAAACCACAGTTTTATACAATTATTGGCACTCAGATACAAGTTATACCAACTCCTGATGCTAGTTATACGGGGGAATTAACTTACTATGGTAAGATTCCCGCATTGAGTGATTCAAACACAAGCAACTGGCTTCTTGCTTACGCCCCAGACTTGTACTTATATGGTGCATTGCTTGAGGCATCTCCATATTTGAAAGACGATGAACGTCTTGCTGTGTGGAGTTCGTTATATACAAACTCCATTGGCGACATAGAAATAGCAGATCAAAGGGCTTCTGTTGCTTCTACACCTATTGTTCGTGCCCGATCTTTAGGATAAAAAATGTCATCATTTAACGACTATACAGAAAATTTAGTACTAACTTTTTTGTTTACAAACAGTACTGCTACTCGCCCTACTGCTTGGTATGTTGGGTTGTTTACTGCCGCACCTAGTGATACTGGTGGTGGCACAGAGGTGTCAGGCAATGCGTATGCTCGTGTAGTTACAGGAACAATGTCTGTTTCTGGAACTTCTCCTACTACTGCAACAAATAATGCCGCAATTGAGTTTGCCGCTGCTTCTGGTGGCAATTGGGGAACAATTGGCTGGGCAGCAGTATTTGATGCTTCTACTAGTGGAAATATGTTGGCATGGGCTGCTTTGACAACAAGCCGAACAATTAATGATGGCGATGTGTTTCGTATACCTGCTGGTAGTTTAGATATTACTTTGACATAACATGGCTGCATACGGGCTTGGTTATTACGGGGGAGGAAATTACTCCTTTGGAGTAAGTCTTGGTGAGGCAACTATTGCTTCACAAAGCTCTGTAAGTATTGGCGCTGAGAGAGTACAGATTGGATCGTTAACAGCATCTGCTGAAAGCGTAGTTTCAATTGATGCGAGATATAGTGCCGCAGGTTCGGCAACTATGGTAGGTGTTTCAGGAGTAAATATAGATGCAACAAGAGTAGCTTTTGCGTCAGCTACTGTTGTGTCAGATGCAGAGATGACAGTTGGATCAAGTGTAATTTTAACTGCGGCTGTATCAATGGATGCAATAAGTGATGCATCTGTATTTAGTGAAAGAATTCAAAAAGCTTCTGTTTTGTTTGACGCAACATCTAGTATGGTTGTAGTGGCAAGAAAGAAATGGGAAACTGAGGAGGATGTATCAGAAAGTTGGACGCCAATTACTGATATTTCTGAAACTTGGACAACAATATCTGATAATTCAGAAGTTTGGACAACTACTAGTTCATAGAGGTAAAAAATGGCAGATACAACCACCACAAATTTAAGCTTAACAAAGCCAGAAGTTGGCGCATCAACAGATTCATGGGGTACTAAGATCAATACAGACTTAGACACCATTGATGCTTTGTTTGATGCTGGTCCAGTACTAAAGGTTGCCAAAGGCGGGTCAGGCGCAGCCACATTGACTGGCATCTTAAAGGGCAATGGCACAAGCGCATTCACAGCTGTAGCAGCACCAAGTGGAACAATTGTCGGAACTACTGATACTCAGACGCTAACTAATAAAACAATTGAAGCTGGAACATTTACTAACGGCTACACCGAAGAGGTCAACACAGCCAACACATCTACGGCATACACGATCAGCCTAGCTGATGGATCTTTCCAAGTTTTAACTTTAACTGGTAGCGCCACAATCACCATGCCAACAGCAACTGCTGGCAGGTCATTTATTTTGCTTTTAAAGCAGGATGCAACAGGCTCACGCACAGTCACTTGGTCAACAGTTGCATGGCCAGCAGGTACTGCACCAACAATAACGGCAACAGCTAGTAAGCAAGACATATTTTCATTTGTTGCAGATGGAACGAATTGGTATGGTGCTGTTGGTGGTCAAAATTACACAGTTTGAGGTAATTAAATGTTTGCTGCACGAAATGCTATTCTTACCGCATACATTGCGCCAACTGCACCAAGCGCAATTGAATACCTAGTTGTTGCTGGAGGGGCTGGTGCTGGCGGTACAGGATCTCAAGACTCTGGTTCTGGTGGTGGTGGTGCGGGTGGATTTAGAACTGCATCAGGTTTCGCTATATCGGCTGGAGTTAATTACACAGTAACTGTTGGTGCTGGAGGAAATGGCGGCTATCAAGGCGAAAAGGGAACAAGCGGTTCTGATTCTGTTTTTAGCACCATAACATCTTCTGGCGGTGGTGGTGGCGGCTCTGTTGGAACAGGTCCTGGTGTCAATGGTGGTTCTGGTGGTGGTGCTTCATCTAGCACATCAAGGGGGCTTGGCAATACTCCATCAACTTCACCATCACAAGGTAATAATGGCGGAACTGGTAGTACGGCATCAACAAGGTTTGGTGGCGGTGGTGGCGGTGGCGCAACTTCTGTTGGCAATAATGGATCAGGTAGTGGTGGCGGGAATGGTGGTGCGGGAACAGCGTCATCTATAAC
>Ga0255117_1000777_pt1 | contig 9832 bp, 8 predicted proteins | sample Law_Atlam_RepA_8_2_FD_188583 | JGI IMG/M metagenome (GOLD analysis project Ga0255117, IMG submission 188583) | Freshwater microbial communities from St. Lawrence River, New York, United States - Law_Atlam_RepA_8h | ecosystem: Environmental > Aquatic > Freshwater > River | place: USA: New York...
GGACTGGTGTGTATGACGTAACCCCAGACTGGAATCCAGTCTTGGGAAATGTGCCCGAGGTTCGTGGCTTGGTAGTTGGTTTTGGTTTTTCAGGTCACGGTTTTAAACTCTCGCCTGCTGTTGGGCGTGTATTGGCACAACAAGCACTTGGCTTGCCTACAGATGTGAGTTTGCTTCCGTACTCGCTTGAACGCTTTCGAACCGGTCGCCTGCTTACTGGGCGTTATGGAGTGGGTGCGGTGGCCTGATTTAAAAATCAAAGAAAAACCCCTTGCTTTGCTGCTAAAGGGGCTCTTAATTGTGGACTCTCGACCTAAGTAAGAATCAGGGTTTTTCAGATTCACAAAAATTCTAGGATCTCAATGTGGAAGGCTAGCATTTCTTGGAGCAACTGCCTTCGCATAAGAATAGATACCTCAACCTAAAAAATATTTAGGTAAAGTCAGCGTCAATGCCGGTATGTAAGTGACCAAAAGCAGCACAAAGATCAGCACGCCTAAGAACGGCAACGATTCGCGGATCACCGCCTGTGGAGGTTCATTGGCAACGTTCGCCATCAGGTAGATCAGATAGCCCACTGGCGGCGTGCAAAGACCAATCATTAGATTGATGACAATGACGACGCCAAAGTGAATGGGGTCAATGCCCAGGGCTTGAACCGCTGGCATCAAGATGGGCACGAAAACGATGAGCGCTGCAAGTGGATCCATGAACATACCGACAATCAAGAAAAACACATTCACAATAGTCAGAAAGACCCAGTCGTTCGTTGTAAAACTGAGCAAGAGTGTTGCTGCTTCCTTGTTGATCTGCAGATCTGCGATCATCCAGCCCATCACACCTGATGCGCCAACAATCAACATGACCGAGGCGGTTCCTTGGGCGGCCGTAACAAGCGATCGCCAGAACTCCTTCAAGGTCAGTTGTCTGTAAACGAGTACAGCGACCAAGCCGCAGTAAACGCAGGCAATGGCGCCAGCCTCGGTGACTGTAAATACTCCGCCAAGAATTCCTCCGAGAATGATTACGGGTGTTGCCAGCGCAGCAATAGCAGCTGTAAAGGTTGTAGCAACAGCAGCAAAGCCGCCCCAAGTTTCCTTGGCATAACCCCGGCGCATGCTGATCACCCAAACCATGCCCATTAGCAGCAAGCCCATGAGAACGCCTGGAATGATGCCGCCAACAAACATGTGACCCACAGAGGCTTCAACCAAAATGGCGTAAATCACCATTGGAATCGAAGGTGGAATGATCGGCCCCATCACAGCAGCCGTTTCACAAAGTGCAGCCGAAAAAGCTGGTGGAAATCCAGCCCGCTTCATGGCAGGGACCATCACAGAGCCAGTAGCAGCCGCATCGGCGACGGCCGAGCCCGAGATGCCGGAGATGATCATGCTGGCAAGCACGGTGACATGCCCCAATCCACCACGGATGTGACCTACCAGTGTTGCTGCAAAATCCACGATGCGGCGCGTTATACCCCCCGCATTCATCAGCTCACCTGCGAAAAGAAAAAGTGCAATGGCAATCAGCGGAAAGCTGTCAATTCCATTGATAACATGTTGGGCCATCAATTCCAAGGGTAGATGGGGCCTGAATATCATCAATGTTGCAAGACATGCGCCCAGGATGGCGAATGCCAGAGGGACCCCTAACAAACTGAGTAGCACAAGACCGCCAAGGAGGACAGCCAGAGTCATGGTAGACCCGTTAGTGTGCGCCAATACGTAACCACGGTCGCAAGCGAACGCAGCAACCACGCAAAGCCAGCAAGAAAGAGTGAAAGATATACCCAGCTGACTGAAATTCCCAAAGCAATGTAGGTGTCAAACTGGCGCAGATCCATCATGCCCCAAGCCCCTTGAATTAAGACGACTGTGAGTCCCATGACCACAAACTCAACCAGGATGCGTTGTAATGCTCGTATTCGTGTCGGGAGTAGATCAACCAAGAAGTCAACTTGCATTCGCGGGGCAGTAATTGCCGCCACAAGTACCATCCATACAAAAAGCAAGCGAGTCAGTTCCTCACTCCAAACCAAGGATCCGCCTAATGCGTAACGGACAAGAACCTGTGCGGTGACCAAGAAAGTTATCACCAAAAGCAGGGTTGCTGCCAGTAAGTCGGGTAACCTAAAGAACAGGGTTTGCTTTGCGCTTGCGTTTTGCACCGCGGGTTGGGGATGATTCATCGACACAAATCAAGTAGCTTATTGTTACGCGGCGGGGGAGCGATGCCAAGCATTTGAGCGCAAGCGATTGACGAACTCACTTTGTAGCCAATATACGGTTGACGATATCCAATCCATGTGCGTCGGTATAGGTTTTGGTTACCGCGTCATAGGCGGCTTTGCGGAAGGCTGGAGAATCGGCTTTTTCGTTAACTTGTACACCTGCAGCTTTGATTTTGGCTAGATTTTCACCTTCTTGCTTAGCATTGAGATCGCGCTGAAAGCGTGCTGCTTCTAGTGCTGACTCCAGCAATGCCTTGCGATGCTCGGCTGGCAAACCGTTGAAGCGATTTAAGTTCATCGCAGCGATTGAAGCGGTATATGCATGGTTAGTGAAAGATAAATATTTCTGAACTTCAAACATGCGATTTGCATAAATGTTATTTACGGGGTTTTCTTGCGCATCAACTGTGCCAGTCTTTAGGGCAAGGTAAAGCTCGGTGAAGGCCATGGGTGTGGGATTAGCGCCCCATATTTTAAAGGCTTCAATATGGGCCTTGTTGGGTGTAGTGCGAATCTTAATACCCTTTAGGTCGTCCGGAACGACGATCGGTTTTTTAGAGTTGGTTATTTGGCGAAAGCCGATTTCCCAGAAAGCCAAGCCCTTCATGCGGTTCTTTTCCAAGTCGGACAAAAGCTCAGAGCCGATGTTGCTGTCCATGACTTTGTGCGCATGATTGAGATCACGAAACAAAAATGGCAGATCCATTGCGTTAAGACGCGGTGCGAACTGCGTGAAAAAGGGATTGCCAGTTAGCCCAATGTCAATTGTGCCTAAGCGAACACCTTCTAAAATTGCACCATCGTTGCCTAGTTCTCCCGCTGGATGAACGCTCATCGTCAACTTGCCGCCAGTTTTGGTTTTGAGCAGTTCGGCCATATGTTGAGCCGCGATATTGTGTGTATCGGTTGCCGACAGGGTATTGGCAAATCTCAAATTGTTTTGTGCAAAGGCTGTGGCCATGGCCAGGCATGCCGCAATCAAAATAATTAGTTGTTTCTTCATAATGTGTCTCCAGTAAACCATTGACGAATTTGAATTTTAAATTTAGCAAGAAAATTGTCCCACCTCTCTTCATGCTGTGATCATCGTACAAACCCTCAATTTCCTGTATTTGGCAAGGACTCGTAGAGCTTGAATACCGCTGAAGTATCTAGTAATTTGGGTATTTTCTGAACTTTTGCAAAGCGTCGCGCGACAGGCGCTCGGTGTGCACTTGAAGGGCAGGGGGATCAATGTTGGTAATTTCTCAAGTTAAATTCAGGCGTCTTGAGCGGCTACAGGGTTATTGCAGAGATTCAACTTTGCTCGGCTACACGCTCGAGTTTCTTACTCAATACCCATGACAGCGCGAGGAAGACAATCAGCATGACTATGCCGATACCTGAGAAAGCATCGTTTAACAGCTTCTCCGAAATTTGGCCAAACGCATGGCCGGTTGATAAAACGATACCAGACCAAATTCCAGCCGCAACGAAATTGAACACCAGAAATGTCGGCCAGGATAACCGGGACATTCCGAAGGCAAATCCAGCAACACCGCGAATTCCGTGAGGATAGCGATGCAACAGAATGAGCCATACATAGTAGCGATCTACCAACCGCACAACTGTCTGAATGCTGCGTTGAAGCCTTGGGAAAGGTGAAAGCCATTGTGTACCGAAATAGCGTCCTATACCGAAGCGGATCGTATCCCCCAAAAAACTGCCAGCCCAGACCACGGGAATGAGGGTGCCAAGATTAAGAGCCTCTGTACTGGAGGCATAACCAGCAAACAGAGTTAGCAGCAGGCTGTGAGACGCAGCAAATGCGAAGATGAGTCCGTAGGCCTCATCACCGTGTAGGCGCAACAATTCAAGGAACGAAGCTAAATCGGTAGGAAAAATCAATGATGCACCACGCAATATAAAAGTTGGATGCTAACAAAGCTGTCCATTCTGTCCCGTTTCATGATTGGGCAAAGGCGGACAAAATCTAAGGAGACTAAGTTCGAAAAACCCAGCCTTTATTTACGCCAGAAGTGTGAGCTGAACAAAACCAGCACAGACAGCAGCTCCAGTCGGCCCAGCAGCATGGCAAAACTCAACACACCTAGCTGGAAGGGGCTCAGGCCGCCGTAATTGCCTGAGGGTCCGACTTCACCCAAGCCAGGGCCGATGTTGTTGACGGTAGCAATCACAGCCGAAAATGCAGTCACAACATCCAAGCCACTGAGCAAGAGCAGCATGCTCAGACTCATGGTGACACCGCCATAAATGAGCATGAAGCCAAGCACCGCCGTCATGACCGACATGGGTATTACGGTACCGCCTAGCGTGACCGGGTTGATGACACGGGGGTGGATGATGCGAACCAACTCGCGCCGGGCTTGCTTAACCAGCAAGACCATGCGCACCATCTTGATGCCGCCACCCGTGGAGCCCGCACACGTTGCAAAGCAGCCCAAAAACATCAACAAGATCGGAGCAAACACCGGCCACTGTGTGTAATCGGTGGCGGCATAACCTGTGGTGGTGGCCAAAGACACCACATGGAAGGCACTGATCCGCAAGGCCTCCATCCCGTCGTCGTAAACACCATGCGCCAACAACAAAGCCATCACCAACAAGGTGGCCACCAACAAAACCGCCAAGTAGGTTCGGATTTCACGATCGTTGCTGATGGGGGCAATGGAGCGGCTGCGCAGCACAACAAAGTAGCGCACAAAACTGATTCCCGCCAAGGTCATGAACACGATGGCCACCCACTCGACCATGGGCGAGTTGAAGTGCCCAAAACTGGCATCGTAGGAAGAAAAACCACCCAAGCCCATGGTGGTGCACATGTGCATGAAGGCATCGGCCCAGCTCATACCGGCCCAGCGGTAAGCCAACAGGCAAGCGCCAGAAAACAAGAAGTACACGCCCCACAAGCCCCGCGCTGTTTCGGCAATGCGGGGGGTGAACTTGGTGTCTTTCATGGGGCCGGGCGTTTCGGTTTTGTAAAGCTGCATGCCGCCCAATCCCAACATGGGTAACACTGCCACAACCAACAGCATGATGCCCAGCCCCCCGATCAGCTGCAAAAAGCAGCGCCATATATTGACCGAAACCGGCAAATGATCAAGCCCCGTTAAAGCTGTGGCGCCCGTGGCGGTAAGCGCGCTCATGGCCTCAAAGTAAGCTTTGAACCAAGTGATTTCAGGCACTAAAAACATCAGGGGCAGGGCGGAGTAGGCTGGCAAAACCAACCACACCATGTTGACCAACAAGAAGCCGTCTTTGGTCTTTAATTCACGCCGATGGTTTTGAGTGATCGCCGCCAATGCCAAGCCACTGAGTGCCGTTAAACCAGAGACAGCCAACCAAATCAATTGCAAATCTTGGTGATCTTCAAACCAGGCCCAAATACCCGGCACCAAAAAAGTCACCGAGAACGCAATCAAGATGCGTGCCATCAAGGACAGCACAGGTGCAAAGAAAGTGAACATCACCCAAAAAAGGTCGCGCTGACCTGAAAAAGTTTTTCCACCGCACGCACATCGCGTTTGTTGGGGATGAACAAGATGATGTGGTCATCGGCCTCTATCAGGGTGTCGTGGTGAGGCATTAGCACCTCTGATTGATTGTCCTGGCCACGCACAATAGCGCCCATGCTCACGCCTTGGGGCAGTTTGATTTGTTCGACACGGCGCCCCACCAATTTCGACGTCTTGATGTCACCTCGTGCAATGCCCTCCAGCGCCTCGGCTGCGCCACGGCGCAGGCTGTGTACCGCGGCCACATCGCCACGACGCAGGTGCGCCAACAACTCGCCAATCACGGTTTGCGCAGGTGAGATCGCGATGTCAATCGTGCTGCCTTGCATCATGTCGGCATATGCACGGCGGTTGATCAGGGCCATGACGCGCCTCGCGCCCATGCGTTTGGCCAGCATGGCCGACATGATGTTGTCCTCGTCGTCGCTGGTCAGCGACAGAAACAAATCCATCTCGTTCACACTCTCTTCGTGCAACAAGTCTTCATCGGCACCGTCGCCATTCAGAATTAAGGTGCTGGAAGGCAACTGACTGGCCAAATATGCGCAGCGATTTTTATCGCGTTCGATCAGCTTCACATCGTATTGGTCCGCCAGAATGCGTGCCAAACGCAAGCCCACCTTGCCGCCACCGGCCAGCATCAGGCGCCTTACAGGCTGGTCAGTTTTGTGGATGCCGGCCAACACGGAGGTAATTTTGCGGGTGTCTGCCAACACAAACACCTCGTCGCCCGGCAATATGCGGGTCTCGGGCAAGGCGTCCACCTGCGTGTCTTGCCGGTACACGGCCACCACGCGCATCTCGGCATCCGGAAGTCGGTCGCGAAACTCGGCAATGGTGTGGTTTACCAGCAGGCTGTCGGCGGCCGCACGCACCACGATCAGGCTGACGCGGCCGTCGGCAAATTCAAGTACTTGCAAGGCCTCGGGGTACTGGATGAGCTGCTCTATGTAGCGCATGACTGACTCTTCAGGACAGATCACATGGTTAACGGCAAACCCCGACTTGCCCAACAACTCATCGCCCTCGTTGAACTCGGGTGAGCGCAGACGGGCGATGGTGGTGGGCACGCTGAAAACGTCGTGGGCGATCTTGCAGAACACCAAGTTTGACTCATCTGCCGCGGCGCAACCAATGACCATGTCAGCGTCTTGGGCCCCGGCTTCGCGCAGCACCGAGGGTTGAATTCCGTTACCCACTACACCGCGCAGGTCCAAGCGCTCTTCGAGCAGCCTGAGGCGAGCCGGATCTTGGTCGATGACGGTGATATCGTTTTGCTCGGAAACCAGGCTTTCAGCGACGCTTTCGCCCACACGGCCGGCGCCCAGGATGATGATGTTCATGGGGTCAAATGATACGTGAGCCGAGCTTCTAAAGGGGTATTTAGGCGTTCAAAAGAGGCTCTGGACATTGATTTTTGCACTTTTTAGCCAACTCGCGATGGCATAGCTCAACTTTTTCGAACCCCGAGGCACAATCGCTTTACCAGCGACGGCCGTCTCTAGAAAACGACATTTTGAAGGCTGCCAAGTTGCAAGTGCAGATACTCTTCATAATGCAGACTTAAAGAAGATCACAAAAAGTAATCAAAATGAAACCCAACAAAATTAAGCAACTATGGGCGCAAGGCAAGCCTGTTACCTTGGGATGGATCTCCATTGCCAACACCTTTACAGCTGAAATCATGGCCAGACAAGGTTTTGATGCAGTGTGTGTAGATATGCAGCATGGCGTGACTGGCTTGAGCAACTTGATGGAAATGCTGCAAGCAGTTTCAGCAACCGATGCGGCCCCAGTCGTGCGTGTGGGGTGGAATGAGCCAGCCGCCATCATGAAAGCCTTGGACTTCGGCGCCTCGGCCATCATTGTTCCCCTGATCAATAACGCCGCGGAAGCCCGTAAGGCAGTTTCGGCTTGCCGCTATCCACCAGTGGGTGACCGTTCGTCAGGTCCTGTCCGTGCTTTGCAAATTCACGGCCCAGATTATTTTTCTAAAGCCAATGATGAAATCCTGTTGATGGCCATGATCGAGACGAAAGAAGGCTTGAATAATTTGGAAGAGATTTGCGCGACACCCGGTGTAGATGTCATCTACATTGGCCCCGCTGATCTTTCTTACGCTTTGGGCATGGCACCCCGCGCTGACAACCCAGATCCGCTTCACATGTCTACCTGCGATCGCATTAAAGAGGTGGCCCATCGCCATGGCAAAAAGGTGTGCATGCATTGCGCGAGCGCTGAGTTTGCCGCAGCATCGGTTAAGCGTGGCTTTGATATGGTGATGATCACCTCTGATCTCACATCCATGATTGCGGGCATCAAAAAAGAAATCACCAACTTTCACGAGGCACTCAAAGGCAATTAAGGCGCGTTTAGTCGTGCCTTGGCCAGCCCTTTCTCTTTCCGTCAGGATATCCTAATCGTTGCCGAGATGGTGCCCTAGAACTGTTTCAGGGCGCAGCGTCTGGCACCCCTAACTTGCGCAACATCCAACCCATAGGGCAGACATTGGTAAAGCCAAACTGAAAAAGATTGGCGCCTACAAATGCGGTGAATGCCAAAGCCCATGAACTGACAAACAGCGGACTGCCCTCAATGCCTAAGGCAAGTGAGGCCAAGATAAAAATGCCAGCAAAAATGCGGATGTAACGTTCGACGGTCATACAGACTCCTTAGGTTGAAACAATGAGAAATACAGAACGGGAATGACCACCAAGGTGAGGAGGGTGGACACCAAAATGCCGAAGATGAGCGAAACAGCCAAGCCGTTGAAAATAGGATCGTCCAAAATGAAGAACGCGCCGATCATGGCGGCTAAACCAGTGAGCACAATGGGTTGTGCGCGCACTGCGGCCGATTGAATGACCGCTTCTTTAAAGTCCATTCCTTGCGCCACTTGAAGCTCAATGAAGTCGACCAACAAAATGGAGTTGCGCACAATGATGCCAGCCAAGGCAATCATGCCGATCATGCTGGTGGCGGTGAACTGGGCATTGAGTAGAGCATGGCCTGGCATGACACCAATCATGGTGAGCGGAATAGGCGCCATGATCACCAAAGGTGTGAGATAGCTTTTGAACTGCGCCACCACCAAGAGGTAAATCAGAATCAGGCCCACTCCATAAGCTGTGCCCATGTCCCGAAAAGTTTCGTACGTGATTTGTGATTCACCATCCCACTTCACTGCGTATTCACGGAAGGTGTCGCTGGGTTGTTGAATCCAATACTCGCCCAACTCACTTTGGCCTGGCAGTACAGCAGCTTTCAGCTTGGCTCGAATTTCAAACAATCCGTAAAGTGGAGAGTCTTGCGAGCCTGCCATGTCGCCCATCACGTAGCTTACAGGCAGCAGATCTTTGGTAAACAATGGTTTTTGAATCACATCCGTTTTCACCTCAACCAATTCAGACAGAGGCACCAATTGACCATTGGCTGCGCGCATGGGCATTGCCAAAACATCCTTCAGTCCAATTTGCGATTGAATTGGCAATTGCAAACGAACGGGCACCGGAAATTTGCTATTCCCATCGCGCAGGTAAGTGGCGTCAGTGCCCTGCAATGCGCCCTGCACAGTTTGGGCAATGGCGTTGACGGAAATACCCAGTGTTTCGGCGCGCTGTCTGCGAACCTGAAGCCATTGTTTTGGCGCATCGGCTTTGAGGGACGTATCTACGCCCACGATGCCTGGCGTTTGAGAAAACACTTTGGCTACGTTGGCGGCCAAGGCCTGACGACCAGCCTCATCAGGGCCGTATATTTCTGCCACCAAGGGGCTCATGACGGGCGGGCCTGGCGGTACTTCGACCACTTTGATGTTGGCGCCATAGGTCAGCGCAATTTTTTCAAGTTCGGGACGCAAACGTTGTGCGATGGTGTGGCTTTTTTCTGATCGCTGATTTTTGTCGATCAAGTTGACCTGCAAGTCACCTTGCTCGGCATCGGCGCGCAAATAGTATTGACGCACCAAGCCATTGAAGGTGATGGGGCTGGCGGTACCTGCATAAGTTTGCACATCTAGCACTTCTTTTTGCTTAGACAGATACACACCCATGTCATGTAACACCGCAGCTGTATTTTCTAAGGG
>Ga0255117_1000790_pt1 | contig 9781 bp, 9 predicted proteins | sample Law_Atlam_RepA_8_2_FD_188583 | JGI IMG/M metagenome (GOLD analysis project Ga0255117, IMG submission 188583) | Freshwater microbial communities from St. Lawrence River, New York, United States - Law_Atlam_RepA_8h | ecosystem: Environmental > Aquatic > Freshwater > River | place: USA: New York...
GTGTCCAGAGGGACATAATTCTTCGAGACTTAGCTTGAAATCCGGGAGGCAACTATTTTGACTCCCGGATTTTTATTCTTCCAGCTCATCAATGTCATCTTCAGATGATCCTGATGTGTCCGTGTAGTTACTGATTTCTTCGCCACGAAAAACAGTTACGAGGAAGTCCTCACGGTCAAAGTTAGGCAAGTATGCCTGTACAACTTGCTCATCAATCTGAGCGATTAGGCCTTCTTCTGCAGCAACTTCCAGCTCTTGTTCAAGAACAAGCGTTGCGTACACCGTTTGGTGTGCATAGTGGATATCAATCTGGCCAATTCTGTTTTGGTTATCCCAGATGAGGTAGACCTCCGAGTAGGGTGTTCGGACGATTCTATTAAGTCTGTAAGCTGCAATCTGTCGTTCCAATGGCATACCGCATGGTATCGCCAAAAAGAAAAGGACCGGGTAGATGCCCGGTCCTTAGATTGATCTCCAGCTAAGCCAGTCCTGGCTCCAGCCTCTGCGGTGTGCCAACGGGTGCGTCATCGGAAGCAGCCGCATCGCTCACCGGTGGCGGGGGAGTCGTCGGAGGCATCGGTGGAGTAGGTGGCTTTGGAGTTCGCCCTCCTGTCGCCGGTACGACTGCATCTTGGATGAGAGCAAGGAAGTCATCCCGGTCAAGGGTTTCCTTGTCCAACAGCTCAGCCGTAAGACGATCCAATAGATGCCTGTTCTCTGTCAGGATCTGCTCGGCACGTGCATAGTTACGGTCAATGATCGTTGAGATTTCCTCATCGACGATGCGTGCCATCTCTTCAGAGTAGTCAGACTCATCACCGCCGAAGTCACGGCCCATGAATGGCGACCCAGCAGCACGACCAAAGCGTCGATTTCCCAACCGATCACTCATGCCGTACTCACAAACCATCGCCTTGGCAATACGTGTTACTTGCGACAGGTCAGAATACGCACCTGTGTTGATCTCGCCGTAGACGAGAAGCTCTGCGATACGTCCACCAAGCGCCATCGCGATGATGTCTTCAAACTCGCCCTTGGTACGACCCTCACGTGTTTCATCTGGGAGGTTAATCGTCACACCGCCGGCTTGGCCGCGAGCAACAATGGTTACCTTGTGAACCGGGTCCGCATGTGCGAGGAGTTCACCAACAATCGCGTGGCCGGCTTCGTGTACAGAAACCTTGGTAAGGGCTTCCTTTGAACGCACACGGCTCTTGCGGGCAGGGCCCATGAGCTCGCGGTCAATCGCATCTTCAAGGTCAATCATGTCAATCTGACGCTTGTCTTTGCGAGCAGCTAACAGTGCAGCCTCGTTCAGAAGGTTTGCAAGCTCAGCTCCCGAAAAACCAGGCGTTAGCTTTGCAAGTGTTGTCAGGTTGACTTCAGGTGCGATCGGCTTGCCCTTGGTGTGTACCTTGAGAATAGCTTCCCGTCCCTTGACATCTGGCGCATCTACCATCACACGGCGGTCGAAGCGACCTGGACGCAGCAGAGCAGGGTCCAAGACATCTGCACGGTTCGTCGCCGCAATCACGATGACACCCGCGTTAGGGTCAAAGCCATCCATCTCAACGAGCAGCTGGTTGAGTGTCTGCTCACGCTCATCGTGACCGCCACCCCAACCCGCACCACGCTGACGTCCTACCGCATCGATTTCATCGATGAAAATCAAACAAGGACGGTTTTGCTTTGCGGTTTCGAAGAGATCACGGACGCGGCTTGCACCGACACCGACGAACATTTCAACAAAGTCGCTTCCACTGATATGGAAGAAGGGGACGCCAGCTTCACCTGCAACCGCACGGGCAAGAAGTGTCTTACCAGTACCTGGAGGGCCCAGAAGGAGAACTCCCTTAGGAATCTTTGCGCCAAGCGCTTGGAACTTCCGCGAGTTTTTCAGGAACTCGACGATTTCCATCAAGTCCTGCTTGGCTTCTTCAACACCGGCAACATCATCAAATGTTACCCGTTGGCTGTTTTCGGCTGGACGACGCGGTTTCGCGCGGCCAAAGCTCATCGCCTGGTTGTTGTTACCCTGCATCGGCCTGAAGAAGATGACCCAGACCAACACCATTACAATCAAGGGCAATAGCGCACTCAGTGCAAAACTGGTGAGGACATCTGTGAAGCTATCCTGCTCAACGCGAACATTGATTCCCTTAGCATGAAGCTTGTCGGTAAGCGTGTTTACCAAGTCGCCCGAGTTAGGGAGAATCACATAGAACTCATTGGATTCGCCAGTTGAGCCCGCTACATTGGGTGTGAATTTACCCGTAAGCGTGTTTTTCTTGATAGTGACTTCCTGAATGATGGACGCATCACTGTCAAGCTTGTCATAAAGCTGACCGATTGCCACCTCGCGGGGCGCTGCCACACCAAAAGGCATGCGGAGAAACGGGCGTAATGACACCAGTGTCAACCCGATTATCGCTGCGATGAGAAGCCATCCGGCTATCCGTCGATTCAATCAAACGCCTCCATTGCAACCAGGAGCAGTGCTGCTGGATGAAACGCCAATTCATACACGAAAGGTGCACGAACTATACCACGCAGGGCATAAATTCTTGACATCGTGCTTACATCTCATACGGTGATCGCCGCAAGGAGGTTCCGGCAGATGCTGCAAAGCCGGTATTCTGCTGTTTGAATGCAACATCAAAAGCGGATTTACGTCAGAGCACCGGGCCCAGGGGCCGTTATTCGGTTAGCCGAGCGATTTGCTGGTACTGAGCCATGGTTGATTGCTGTCACGCCCGCTGATGCCAAGACTGGTTATCGATGTGTGACTCTTTCGGGATGCGATACAGCTGCGTTTACGTGTCATCTGGCAACCAGTCTGATGGACATTGTCTATGTAATCGAACTGGCATCGAGGCGTCTCATGATTACATCGTTCGTATACGATTCCAACGATGTCACTGTCGCCCAGCAAACGATTGTCGATCAAGGATTGCCTCAACTGGCATTACTCGGCAACCTTACTGCGAAGCGCACCTTGAAGCGCGCTGGCTTGCCACTTTGGGCAATCACCGTTGAACGCCTGAAGCGCATACCCTACGAAACGATAGCGGTGTTGGATCAGCGGGATTTGCTCGTTGAAGCCCCGGATGTGGTCTACATTGCACAGGGGAACACCCCCGACTAGGTATAATCGCGGAATGAAGATTCTGATGGCCGGACCCCGCGGGTTTTGTGCCGGCGTCGACCGTGCAATCGATACGGTAGAACGGGCCCTCGCTGTCGTAGGTGCTCCTCTCTACGTAAAACACGAAATTATCCACAACAAACCAGTCTGCGAGAGCCTTAAGTCACGCGGTGTTGTTTTCACCGATGATCTGACCGATGTCCCGGTTGGTAGTCTCGTTGTGTTTAGCGCTCATGGTAGTGCACCGGCGGACTATGCTGTCGCCGAGAGTCGATCCCTTCAAATTTTGGATGCGACGTGTCCTCTTGTTACCAAAATTCACCTGGAAGTACGAAAGTACCTCAAGAAGGGCTTTGGAGTTGTTTACATCGGCCACCATGGGCATGTTGAGACGATCGGCACCCTTGGGCAAGCACCTGGTCAGCTCCACTTGGTCACAAATCTGGAGGAAGTCGCAGCCCTCGTTGATCCAGGCAACGATGCCCTCATCTACCTGACGCAGACGACACTTTCCATTGATGAAACCCGGTGCATCGTGGATGCCCTCAAAGCAAAGTTTCCACGCATCCAGGATCCTCCGACATCAGATATCTGTTACGCAACGCAGAATCGCCAAGATGCAATCAAGGAAGTTTGCCGTACGGCGGATGTTTGTTTCGTGGTCGGATCACAAACATCAAGCAACTCAAAGTCTCTCCGCAGTGTTGCCGAGGGGATGGGGGTCAGAGCCTATCTCATCGATGGCCCGGATGAGATATCAGATGCGATGCTGGCGGGAGCTTCCATTGTTGCGGTGACTGGGGGAGCGAGTGCACCAGAAGAGGTCATCCAGAGAGTCGTAGCCCGCATCAACGCCTTTCAAGCTTCCAGTGTTGAACCCATAATCGTTCGTGAAGAACACATGGACTTCAGGGTTCCACAATCACTTATCGCTCTTGAACAGCGACATCGAAGCTAGGTCTGCGCTTACATTTCGAATCTGAATGCGTACGCAGACCTTTCCACTAACTAGCCGATAGTTACTTCGCGGCCCTCTTCAGATGACCGGAAGATGCCATCGATAATCTGTGTTACCATCAGGGCTTGCTCGCCGGTTGCAGCGCCAACTTCTTCGATTGTCAGGTCGTTTTGGACGGCCTTGATAAACATCCGAATCTCTTCGCCATGGGTCGACTCAACCTTTGGTAGCCATCCGGCCGTCGTGTCTGTCAATGTGCCGAACTCTTCCCGATACATCGTGTACTGTCCAGCATTCGCATCAAAGAACGCGCCCGCACCAGTTCCGTACAGCTGGGTATCAAAGTGCTCACGGTCGATGTTGGCGACAAATGAACTCATCAGGTGCATGGTTCTGCCATCTTCAAAACGAATCATGGCCGTCGCGAAGTCCTCAACGGTGTACTTCTTTGGATCCCACTGTCCCCACATGCCAACGACATCGCCCCGTCGCGCAATAAAGGCATCGGCACGGCCTGAGACCGTCACCGGCTTTGGATGTCCCATAAGCCAGAGTGTCATGTCGGTGATGTGAACGCCGATATCGATCAGCGGGCCACCGCCATTTTTTTCCTTGTCGATAAACACGCCCCAGGTGGGAACTCCACGGCGGCGCATCGCTTTAGCGCTCGCATGATAGATGTCGCCCATCATGCCTTGGTTGATGGCTCGTTTAAGGGACTGCGCACCCGGCGAAAAGCGCATGTTATAGCCGATTTGCAGCTTATTACCGGTTTCCTTAGATGCACTGATCATCTCAAGGCACTCGGATGCGTTCATCGCCATTGGCTTTTCACAAAGAACGTGCTTGCCAGCACGGAGCGCATCGATTGTGATCTGCTTGTGCCAACCGTTGGGCGTACAAACAGAGACTGCATCAATCTCCGGCATCGCGAGGAGCTTGTGGTAATCCTCTAAAATATGCTCGACAGCGAACTTATCCTTCGCCTGTGCACGACGTTCCTCTGCGACATCCGCGATCGCAATAACCTCGCAGGTATCTGCCTGCTTTAGGTAATTTCCCATGTGGGCACCTTGTGCGATGCCGCCAAATCCGATAATGCCGATGCCGGTTTTGCCGTTTCTTGCCATCTGTGGCCTCCTTTAGACCTAGATGGAAATTCTCCATGATCACCCTCTAGTCCTGCATGGCGAAGAACCTACAGGTACATCACCTGCCAATCAAACACTGTAAAACGTGGATTCAGGAGTGATCAGAATTTCGCAAAGCCAAAGTACAAAGCGTTGTGTGAAACGATGATTATTCGTAACAACCATTCCGTAAATGTTCGTTGTGATTGTGCAAGTCTAGTACATCAGCTTCCAATCAAACACCGTAAACCGTGGATTCAGTAGTGCTCAGAATTTCGCAAAGCCAAAGTACAAAGCGATGTACGAAACAATGACTATGCGTAACAGCCATTCCGTAAATGTTCGTTGTGATTGGGCAAGTCTAGGTGCGAGGAGGAGCGCTGGTATGCAAGCAAGGCACTTGATAACAACAAAGACGATTGGATGCCCCTTAAAGGTCCACCCAAGCATTGGGTTTGCCTCTTGCGCCTGTCCGGACATCACCCAGAACAATGTCGATAGCATGTCCGTGGCACAGATTATTCCAAGGATAACGCTTTCTTTCTCTCCTGCGCGCCTCATCATGAAGCGTCCGGAAAAGTTTGGTTTCCAGCGTCTCCGGCGGTCTGTTGTCATCTGAATCCTGATTGTCGGCGTTATTGCGATTCTGCATCAGAATGCCGTGCATTATGGACACTTGTGCTTGGAAGCTTCACAAAGTGAAATGCCGAACGATCTATGAGGAGACCTTCAGCAGCATACGTCGAGACTCCGATGGAAACAGTGACGGTAGATACGTCAATTCCAAGCTTGCTTAGAGCAACGGTCGTCGCTATTTCCTGTTGGGTTTCCAACAGTTGAGGGCGTGGCAGCTTTATTCGATAAGCATTCGAGCGTTTTTCATCGGATGTTACGACTGTCAGGAAGGCATCGATGGCCGGGCTGCACGGTCCAGCCATCGTTGTTCGCACTACCAAATTTGGACCAACAATCTCAGCGTGGAGTCTCGCAATGTCAGCACTTGGGTTTGCAAAACGGGCGACATTGTCACCGACAGGTTCAATCGAGCCTTGATCATCTATTGCAGGCGCTTCTCCAGACGTTACGATTTCGTTTTTTCTTAAAAAACTCAGTAACATTCGCTGCATCACACTAATCTGAGAAGAATATGCATGTAGCGCGGCACGTTTTGCCTGGAAAACGTTTTGTGACAGTGAGAGCGACTGCCATTGATTGCCACACTCTGCAATCGCCGGTGGTGGAACCAGCCACCGGTCGGGGTGGTCACCCTGCGGAAGCGGCCAATCACCTCGATGGATGAGATACCAGTGGACCCGCGGGCGTGGGAAATCACCTTTTTTGACCCCGCGGTCAATGGCTAACTGAACATACACCGGGGATGCCGCATGGTCGCTGTGGTCATCCAAGGGATGTGTCACATAAACATCGGTTGGCTTGAAGTCTGCAAGCTGTTTTTGCACACTTGAGATAACACTCTCGCGTACATGTGGCAGCCCTGATGCTGCTGAGCTGATGTACGGAACGCTATCTGACTTTGTCGTTGTGGGTCTGAACGCAGCTGGATTTTGCCCCGGCGCTACCAGCATCGCGAGCAACCCCTGATCCGGGTATCCGAGAAATCTGACATCGCTTGCCGATTGCCCCAAAAGTGTTGCCGAAGCGAGCGCTTCTCTTTGCCTTGCTTCACCAAATGCCAAGTAGTCTGCTGGGTCAAGATTCAATTTCTTGAGGTGAAACTGGGCGGCGATGCGAAATCCATCACCGTTCGTGAAGAAAACTGTTCTTACAGGCGTCTTGGCGTCCTTCAGAGTTTTCATCAGGCCACCGACACCAAGCGTTTCATCATCGCAGTGGGGAGCAAAGACTAGAACTCGCGACTGTTCCGCAACATTGATTGCGTCGAGGTCGGTGATTCGATCGACTGCCGACAACCTGTGTAAGTACCACCAGAGGACGACGCCACTTTGGGTAATTGCGTAATTTCATTCGCCTGTAAAGGGAACGGAGCGAGTGGGATTCGAACCCACGAGACGGTTACCCGCCTACACGATTTCCAATCGTGCTCCTTCGACCAACTCGGACATCACTCCACGAAGAGAGACTATATCACGCGAAAATGGCCCCTTCCACAAGGTAAACTTGGGCATGACAAAGTCACTGACATATTCCTTTGCTGTATTGGCAGCATTCGTTACGTTTGGATGTGCACAAGATGGCCCTGGCAAGAAGGCTGCTCCAGAAGCTGAAACAAAGGCTCCTGAAGCTACCGCCCCGGCTGCTGTCGCTGGAACACCACAGGCACCAGCAGGTGATGGCGATGCATATGCTCCATTGTCTCCAACTCCAGAGATGGACAAAGCTATCGCCGATGCGAAGGCATCCGGTGACAAGAAGAAACTCGCAGCTGCCTATGCGGTTCGTGGCGATTATCGTACCAACGAGGATGCAAAAGCTGGTCAGCGCGTGAAGTACCGTGCTGCGCTGTCGGACTACCGGAATGCCATCAAGGCCGATAAGGGCAACGAGCAAGCCACTGCAGGTAAGACGCAGATCGAGCAAATCTACACGATGATGGGGCGTCCTATTCCTAGTGTTGCAGAGTGCGACAAGGTCAGCGAGACAGGTACCTACAAGCCTTAGTCTGGGAGACTGCTCGTAAGGGCCACGGACATGGTTGACGTTAGGTGTTCGCAAGAAGCCTAACGTCAATGGTCTGTGTTGAGTTTAGAGGCTAACTAGGGTCTTCATGACCGAACATCGCGATCACTGCATTTATGGGACACTAGGTTTAGTTGGGTGATATTCGACCCAGATAATCGTCCCTTAGCAAATCCTGCCAAGTACCATCAGCGGCATAAAATCGGACATTTTGTCCGGAATCCAACGACACCGCACGGGTCCGCCGAATCTCCGCTTGTCTGTCTGTTGCCTCGATGTATTCCATCAGAACCTTCTCGGCCGCATCCAGATCTTCGAAAAACAGCACCCAAATCGAGTTGTCATCGGCTTGATGGACCACATATTCGCCTTCGAGATGTTCATCCCGTGAGCGATCAATGCCACCGCCCCATGTAAAAAGGGCATAGGGTTCCGCGGGGAGTTCTCGGTCGGCCCCGAGCTCAGGGAGCCGCGTAAAGGATGTCGGGTGAACCTCACCGGATTCATCCCAGAACAGTCCACCTGCGTAGCGCTCCACGAGCGAGACTCGTTGAACTTCCACACATGTGAGCGATTCACCATGCGCAAATTGGGCCTCAACCTCTGTTTTTAGGCTGTCGGCTATCGACATCGTTTCGCACATCAAAACGACTTCTTGTTCAAAACTTCCGATCGTCACTGGACTTTCCCAAGGAAATTGGAAAACCACTACCGTTTCAGGTAGGTCCCACGGTGACATCGGTTCGTCGGGCAATTCATCCTGCATACTAAGCAATCAAATCCGAAATAACGTTGCCATGGACATCTGTCAAACGGAAGTCCCGGCCAGCATAGCGATATGTGAGCTGCGTGTGGTCAAACCCAAGCAGCCGCATCACTGTCGCATGGAAGTCATGAACATGCACGGGCTTTTCGACTGCCTTGAAGCCAAATTCATCGGTTGCTCCATAAACAGTGCCCTTTTTCACTCCGCCACCGGCCATCCAATACGTAAATCCCCAGTGGTTGTGATCGCGCCCGTTCATCTTTCCAGCGTTGGCACCCGGGGTTGGAAGCTCTACGGCGGGCGTCCTGCCAAACTCACCGCCCCAAATGACCAGCGTCTCCTCAAGCATCCCGCGTTCCTTCAAGTCCTGCAGAAGCGCGCTGATACCGCGGTCGGCCTCTCCACAGAGCCTTCGCATCCCAGCTTCAAGGTCATCATGAAGATCCCAAGGCTGACCCTCGCCTGTGTAAATCTGTACGAAGCGAACGCCACGCTCAGCAAGCCTCCTGCCAATCAAACAAGCACGGGCAAAATTTCCCTTACCGTAACGCTCACGTGTGGCTTCAGACTCATTGTCCGTATCAAATGCATCGGAGGCCTCTGTCTGCATACGAAAGCCCAGTTCAAAGCTCTGAATACGTGACTCGAGCTGTTGGTCAAAGCCTCTTGACGATGAGTGATTTTTATTGAGTGAACGGAGGACATCGAGCTGTTCCCTTTGTTGGCTAGGGGTTGTATTGCGATTCCTGATATGTTCGACGATCTTCTCGATTTCCCGATGATTTGGGTCGATGTAGGTGCCGGCAAAGATTCCAGGAAGGAAGCCTGCTTGCCAGTTCTGCGTTTCCTGAATAGGGTAACCACCTGGACACATCGCGATGAATCCAGGAAGGTTTTGGTTTTCTGTGCCTAGTCCGTACAGCGTCCAGCTACCAAAGCTCGGGCGAACCTGACGCGCCTCGCCACAGTTCATCAGAAGCAAAGATGGCTCGTGATTCGGAACATCCGCGTGCATTGACCGAATAACACACATCTCATCTGCAAATTGGGCCGTCTTTTCGAAGAGTTCACTGACTTCAAGTCCGGATTGTCCGAAGCGTTTGAACTTGAAAGGAGATGCCAAG
>Ga0255117_1000794_pt1 | contig 9751 bp, 7 predicted proteins | sample Law_Atlam_RepA_8_2_FD_188583 | JGI IMG/M metagenome (GOLD analysis project Ga0255117, IMG submission 188583) | Freshwater microbial communities from St. Lawrence River, New York, United States - Law_Atlam_RepA_8h | ecosystem: Environmental > Aquatic > Freshwater > River | place: USA: New York...
GCCTCTTGGTAGCCTCTCGGTAGCCTCTCAATAGCCTCTCAATAGCCTCTCGGTAGCCTCTCAATAGCCTCTCAATAGCCTCTTGATAGCCTCTCGGTAGCAGTTATTGAGACACCAGAAATTCTTTATTTTTTCATTTTATAATTTGAGTACATCTTTCTGTTTTTTCAAAAATTTCAAAAGTTTTTTAGAAATTACAAAATAAATCAAGAGATGTACTCAAATTTTAATTTTCAATTTTTATAAAAAATCAAGTGTCTTTTTAATACATCATAATGGTATTATAAATAGCCAGCGACAGCCTTTTCTATCAACATTCCTGATAAACCCGTGTTGGGGGTGGGTTCCCCCATTATAAATATACTTTGATTAACAGAGCAGTCCTTGAGACACCAGAAAATCTGGTTTCTTTTTGATACATCACAAAGGTATCACAAAAAGCTCGCAAGCCTCTCCATTACCCAGCACCCTTCATATAAACCCGTGTTGGGGGACGGGTTCCCCATCGGCCTCTCAATATTCTGCTTGTTATTACTTTGTATATAAATGTTTGATTATATATATAAATAATGGAAATGGAAGGAAAGGTAGTTGACGGTACTGAACGAGGATACAGCGAAGGTTCTTATAAGTATGAGGATGTTATTTTTGATGCTTATAAGTATGATACAGATAACGAGATAGATGATGGTATCACTAGCTATCCCGCCTTACAGATGGAATCGCGTAGAATATTTTATAGTAAATTCTTCAATCTTATGAAAAGTTGTTATAGATATTAAATGGATGTTATATAATAGAGTATGAGTATATATTTCAAGGATCATCCTGAGTTCAGGCCGAATATCACACCGAAGGATATGTTTAAACAGGGTATTATGGGTGGCTCGTATTTTAGAAAAATCAAATCTCCTAAAACTAAAAAGATATATCAAAATCATCATAAGCATTTTAAGTTTCTCAAAGATATTCCAGACAATTTAATAATAAACCAAGAATATGACAAAAGCGTTAATTATTACAAGGTAGAAGTTGGTACCAGCTATGAATACTGGATGGAAAAGAATTGGATAAAAGAAGATATAGACCCTTATGGATGGATAGAATGGTATTGTAATTTTTATAATGGACGCAGAACAGAAGATGATATACGCCAAATAAACCGATGGAAGAAGTCTGCTGGACCCAAGGGTAGATTTAAAAATCAATTACAAAACAAAGTTAATGAATTGAGAAGCAATAGTGATAAAATATATCCACGATTAAGACAGACACTTCTTCACTGGGCTTATGACAGCCGTAAAATGAAAATCATATAAAAAATGATTTTGTATATTAATATATATTATAAACCTGTCGTGTGCTCTATGTCTATCCCTCGTGCTGTTAATGATGCTATAGATGAGATTGAGCTTGCTGAGGTTGCTGAGGTTGCTGAGGTTGCTGAGGTTGCTGAGGAGGACAGAGATATTTTAGGACTTACTTTGGATACTGCTTCGTTGTTTGATGTCATACTTAATAAGAAAATTGAGGAAATTAATGAATTATATGAGTTGAAAACAAAAAAGAAAAAAATGACATCAAATGTTAATGAAATTAATTTTATGGATAAGAAGCTATATAATAAAATTAATGCAGCGATTGACAAAAAATACAAAGAATCTAAGCAATATAAGAAAAAATGCGAAGAAGAAGTTCAAAACGCTTTATAATTCTAATAAACTATATAAATATATATCATCATATATTAATATGACTGATAGAAATCAAGTTAATAATGCCGTTGATAACGAGATGATATATATTATTAATAATAATATCAAGGATATCAATAAAATAGATTATATTTACAAAAAATACAAGGACTCTATGAATATTGATAAGAAAGCTATTAAAAATAGAATAAGCGAAATTAATAATTATAGAAAGGTACTTAAAGAGCTTGTAAAACAACCTATTATCAAGCAACGGACGAAAGAGTGGTTTGATGCGCGAGAGAATCGCTTGACGGCGAGTGATTTACATGATGCAATTCAAGAAAAAAAGGTAAGTGATATGATTGCTAAAAAAAAGGCTAAACTTACGAAGGATAATACTTATTATAATTCTATCAAGCCGTTAAAATGGGGGACAATGTTTGAACCTATGGCATCGCGTATATATTCTGAAGTTAATGGAAATGTTAATATATACGAGTTTGGGCTAGTTTGTGATAAGCAAAATGAACATTTCGGGGCTTCTCCTGATGGAATTAATGAACTCGGGATTATGATAGAAATCAAGTGTCCCTATAGTCGCAAAATAGTAGACGACCAGATACCTGATAAATATTTCATGCAAATACAGGGACAATTGGCTGTTTGTAATTTGAATGAATGTGATTATATAGAATGTATGTTTATAGTGTTAGAAGCGAGCGAATATATGGAGGAGTTTGCAAACAACAAAGATGTAATTATTAAACACGGTATAATTGCGGAATACATCTCTTGTAAAGGCAACAGCGAATACACTTATTTATACAGCGATAGTAGCAGTATTAATAAGACAGCAAATGATAATATAAAAGATATTCATAATAAAATAGATACATTTAATGAGAATCCTGATAACAAAAATTATAAACTTGAAAAACTTACTTATTGGAAACTTGAAAAAATAAATACGCAACGTGTTTTATTTAATAAAAGCGAGTGGGGGGCTATTAGCGACAAAATACATACCTTCTGGGAAAAAGTTGAAAGATTCAAACTGCTTCCAGTTGAAAAAATAAGGTTCATTAGCGACGATGATTAGTTAGTTAGTTAGTTTATGAATTTATGAGTTTATGCAAGAGGTTGAAGTCCATACCATCTGAACTCATTTAATGTGGGTGGTTTATTCCCATAATTGTTATTTGAATAAGTATTGGCATAGGGATTTACGAAATATACCATAGTCATATCACGCGGCGAGTTATTAGTTAAACATACAGAATTATAAGATTTATTATTTGCATTATAAGAATTTTTCAAATTTAAGCATCCGCAAGCGTGCGTGTCATTTATAGTGCCGCATTTTAGGAAACATTGCTTACTATCACTTTTAATTTGAGGAAGTGATAGTTTATTAATTAAACCATTCATACTACTATCAACAGTATTTTTATCAGTTATAAAAGCGCCGTTCCTATTTAATCCCAAGAATAATATGGCAACTTCGGCTTTCATTCTAAAACTACTTGGGCACCTTTCGCTATTTTTAACAACGTAATTGGTAGAGCAAGACTCAAAATTAAAACCATCGGCGCCTCTGTTAGAATCTGTAACCTTTATATCTTCAGTAGAATTCTTCAAATACGGAGCCTGAGAAATAAATACATATATAGGGAAATAAAGATTGTTTACGGCTGTATTGAGCAAACCAGCTGTGTTTATAACTTGTTTTATTTTTGCGTCAATTTTTCCTGTTAATTCTTCAATATCAGCATATTCTACTTCTACATATGTTTGTGATTGCTCATTATCTGTTAGCATTACTTTATATAAATTGTCATTTAATATACTTATGAAGCCGCTCGGTTTAATGTTAATGCATCCGTACGCAAGCAATAAGTCTCTACTTTTTATATCAGTATATTTTCTCATATATACATTGTCAAATGTAGTATTATTACAATTATAATTAATATGATAATCTTCAATAGTAGAACCACTTCTTAATACCTGACTAGTATATTTTGCATCACTATTGAGTGTGCTAAATCTTCCTATAATATTATCTAGATTGCACTCTCTACCTTCCGCTGAAAAATTAGCTATAAAGAGCTCTTTTATATCATAATTACAGACACTGACAATATAGAATATGCTTAAAATAACAAATATTATAGTCAATAACAATAATAATAAATCCTTTATTTTCATTATATATATTATAATCTCTATATTATTTAATTATTTTAATTATTTTAATTCCAGGTATATCTAAGTATATCTAGGTTGTACTCATAGCTATTGTTACGGCGTAGCAAGTTCTGGTGCTACGCCACTATTTGCTACGCCACTATTTGCTACGCCACTATTTGCTGCGCCAATATTTGCTGCGCCACTATTTGCTACGCCACTATTTGCTGCGCCACTATTTGCTGCTCCACTATTTGCTACGCCACTATTTGCTACGCCACTATTTGCTGCGCCACTATTTGATATTTGTGTTGCTAATGTGGTAAAGCTGAGACCATTATTCGCAGCGTCATTAGGTTTTACAGCTTTTAAATCACCAGAGCCATCTACGTATAGATTCCAGCATAGTTCTCCTGATGTATTACATAATTCTAACCCTTTGTGGTTAGTTGAAGAAGAAGGACCGGCCGTTCCCGCATTTGTTTGTATTTTAACTCCTTTTTGCGCCGTTAGTATTTTTTCAGCGGTAAGATTACTTTTAGCTATAGTATTCCTAATTAATTCTAAATTTGTAATATCTGCATTCTCCCAAATTCTATCGCGAATCTTGTTGTTTGCTATATTGTTGTTATTTAATCCAAAAGTGAAAAACTTATTTAAATTAGCGCTTGAATTATCAAACATATTATTATAGTCTGATGCAATATAATTGCTGGTGCCCAATATATAATTACTCGTCTTACTGAACTTATTATCATAATCTGATGTAAGAAAATTGCTTGTGTGCAATATGTAATTACTTGTATTACTGAACTTATTATCATAATCTGTAGTTACATCCTTCTTCAATAAACTGTTGCTGTCATCAGATTGTGCTACAGTTTCGCTGATTTTGCTTTTAACAGCTTTTTTATATTCATAATAATCGTATATTAACCAGGATAAAACACCTATTAATGCTAATAATATTAATGTCAATATAAAATATAATACTACCTCTAATATCTCCATTTTTCTTCTTTACTATACTATCTAATTATTTAATTATTTTTATTTATTTATTTTACATCCTTTATTAATTATTCTAAGGCTACAAAATTATAAGAGACTATATGCTGCTATGCGAGATGATGTACCGGGTTCTACGATATTTATTGTTTTTATCATACTGTCGTCATTATTTATACTTTCTACATTCTCATATTCTTCAACATTATCCTTATTATAATTATTTGATAAATTAATTAATTCATCATATCTCTCCGAATTACCACCCCCCATACTCCTAGCATCGCCCTTTCCCTTCTCTTGCCCCTTTTTTGAGCTAGCTACGCCGGCTACGCTAGTAGATCTGCTATCTCTATCTTCGCTATCTACGCTATCCCCACTATCGCTATCGCTATCTACGCTATCGCCGCCGTCGCCTTGACTATCAGAATATTCATCATCGTCTGATGCTTCTAATGAGCCCCCGTAATTTTTTATCGGTTTCCCTGGTTCTCCTTGCTCACCTGAGTATTCTTGTTCTTCAAAATCTTCAAAATCTTCAAAATCTTCATTTTTGTTATCGTTGCTATCGTCGCTATCGTTGCTATCGTTGCTATCGTTGCTATCGTTGCTATCGTTGCTATCGTTGCTATCGTTGCTATCGTTGCTATCATCGTAATCTTCGTTATCTTCAAACTCTTCTTTGTTGCCTCCACCGATCTTTACAAGGTTTTTCATCGTTTTAAAGTTTTTATGATATTTTTCCATAAGTTTTTTAACATTATTATTATATTTATATCTATCATCGTCTTCATCGTCATTTACATCCTCGCTGTCGCTGCTATTGCCGTTATCGCTGCTAATGTCGCTATCGCTGCTATTGCCGTCTTCGCCGTCTTCTATATCTTTGTCGCTACCGCCTGCGTCGCTTGCGTCGCCTGCGTCGCCTGCGTCTTCGCCTTCTATTTTGTGTTTGTGTATATATTGCTCGGTTTTGTCGTGAGGTATTTCAAGTTCATCTGTATTTAATCGCAATTGTATTCCCATCGCTTCAAACTCTTGGATTAACAGCTTGAATGCATATGGCGTTTGGATAGCTACTATATCATCGTTATTGCAATTTTTACAAACATTAATATCATTGGTAATATTTAAGGCCACCAGAGTTCCGCATCTTTTACAAGCGCACCACATATATTTATCAGACCTTTCCATCATACTTTCTTTTAAGAACATAGATATTCCGTGGCTTAATACAGTATCTCTTTCCATCTCACCGATACGCAATCCACCGCCTTTTCTTCTCCCTTCTGTTGGTTGTCTCGTCAATTGAGTCATCGCTCCGATACCTCGCGAATTAATTTTTTCGGCAACCATATGTTTTAATCTAAAATAATATGTGGGACCTATAAATATCTCGGTATCTATTTGGCGACCCGTAAAACCGTTATACAGTATCTCATTTCCATATTTTTCATATCCGTTATCTTCAAGCTTTTTATGTATGACCTCATTATCTATTGGAATAAATACCGTGGCGTCTCCCAATAACCCATCAAGGCAACACATCTTGGCAAATATACATTCAACAAGGTGACCTATTGTCATACGCGAAGGGATAGCGTGAGGATTTATAATAATATCAGGTTTAATACCATCCTTCGTATAGGGCATATTTTCTTCGGGTATTATCATCCCCAATACACCCTTTTGTCCGTGGCGCGAGGCATGCTTGTCGCCAAACTCGGGCTTCTTAATTTTTAAGAACTTAACCTTGCATATTTTGGAATCATCGCCTGATATTTTATTAGATATGTATATATTATCAACAGTACCATATAGCGAATTGTCAGTACTTATAGATACGTCGGTATATATAGTCTCCTTTCTCTGTTCCATAAATACGCCATTCTCAACCTCTATGTATTTTTCCCTAATACTTATCATACCTATTATAATAACTTCTTGCCCCTGCGGGATATATACACCCTTTCTAATAAAGCCGTTTTCATCTATATATGAATAATCCTTCTTTTTAATCCCTGTTATTTTAATGCCACTATCACGCATTTTTATAGGATTCCCGAAAATTATTCTTTCAGTATCAGAAATAACTTTGCTCGTCGCCGTAATAGATTTGTAATATGATAGATAGTTTAATCCCCTGTTAATCGCCGCCCGATTAATCATAATACTATCTTCTTGATTAAAACCCGAGTATGTCATAATGGCAACGATTGTATTAAAGCCATTCGCCATATAATCACTTGAAGTATATTGAGCTATTCTCGTATTTATAATTGCCCTTTGCGGATAATGGAGAACATAGCTCATAGTATCAAATCTATTATTAAAGTTTGTAGCATACATTCCTATAGCTTGTTTAGATTGTGCTGCGTGGAATACATTTCTTGCGGATTGATTGTGATTACACATTGGAATATTGCCTGAAACTACACTTAATATTGTTGAAGGATGTATTTCTAAATGCGTATGAAGAGGTGTTATATCTTCCTTATTCATAGCTATAAAACTCGTATCAGTTTCCTCGTTATCTAAATATTCTATACAAGCCCCTTTGTTCTCAAGCTCATTCAATATTTTATCATAGAGCCTTCTATAATAATTATTATATCCCTCAATATCTCTATTCTTATCTCCGCTATCATCGCCAAGACTTTTTGGTGTGTTTTTGCCACCGCTGATATTAAAAATATTGGATATGTATCCGCCAGTATATTTTTCAATACTTGTAAGGACGCCAGTAGTATCGTCATCAATTGGTTTATTATAGATGTCTCTGTAATAATAATCGTCGGTTTTCTCGGCTTCATTTAGTTTATTATATGAGCCGTTTAGCATATCAAACCAGTTATTAAAGTTATTATTTTTATATACTAGTATATCATTGTGGGGATATTCGGCCTTCTTATTATTTTTCAAGATTAGTAGAGGCCTACAGGGTCTCCCTGCTTCCGTAAATATTCTTATTTCGTTGTTAGGAATACTCCATGATATAGATATTAATATATTAATTAGTCCGTTTCTCCTGTACGCTTTTAATATTCTCGTTATAAATATGGGGTCTCCTGTATATCCATATAAAGAACCATTCAAAAATACGGCAGTTATATTTTTATTTATTAAAAAATTGCTTCGGTTTAATGGAATTATCCCGATATCTGTGAGACATTTCTTTATATTCTCTACATTAATCCCCGCAGTTATTTTCGTCAATAAAGCCATATTTTTTAGATATCCTATAGAAGCTCCGTCGGGGCTTTCAAACGGACACATCATACCCCACTGTTGCGAATGTAATCTGTGAGGACTCGTGATTTTTATGCTTCTATCAATAGGTATATTGACACGACGCAAATGCGATAAATAACCTATATAGCTGATTCGTGATAAATCCTGGACGATTCCGAGCTCTGGGTCGCTATTGCTAATTTGCCCCCAACGGCCTTTGAGAGATTTTGCGAATGTCTGTGTTATAATTAAATAATCTATTATTTTGTATATATTGTTATTGTTTATTATTTTTTCATATTCGTTCTTCTCCTTATAAGAACCGTAGTAATATTCTCTGTCTAATCTAATTCTAATATCATCGCGCAATTTTATGTAAGATTCTTGAAATAATTCGGTAAGTTTAAAACCGCTTATATCAACGCGCTTATATATATAGCTATCTCTGTCGCTGATAGGCAATGTTCCTATTACCGTTTTAATAAATTGTAAAACGAGATATCCGAGATACTTGCCTTTATTTTCTATATCCTCAATATTAGGAAATATATCTGTCATTATAACTGATTTAACGTGTTCGACAGTAGCATATCTAACCTTTTTATATAAATAGTTCAGTGCATCATCTTGCGTATATATACCATATTCCTTTTCATTATGTATATATAGCGAGCTAATTATGCTCGGTCTTATGAAGTTTTGAAAATACTCTCTTTCCATTTCATCTCCATAATCTCCAAATATAGCATCGCATATATCCTTATCACTCTCTATTCCGAGCGCCCTAAATAAAATGAAGAGAGGTATTTTTTCTTTGAATGAAGGGACAGAGACTAATATTGAGCCGTAATTGTATTTTTTGTTATTATATTGCACCTTGATTTTTTCATCGTGATATACGCCGTCGCTTTTAATAGGAGTATCTACGTAAAAAAATTGAATCTTTGAAGGTTTTACAGAGCCTTTATCTGCAACACAGAGAATTATCCCTTTATAACTAAATCCGTTCGGGTCATCTGTTATTTTATTGGTAAATAGTTTGTTCGTAACAATATTTTCCTGTGCGATTATTACTTTTTCTTTGCCGTCAATAATAAAATACCCACCCGTATCATAAGGACATTCTCCCATCAATTTCAATATATCTGAACCATTATTTTTTAATAGACAGATATCACTATGGAGCATTATAGGGATACCGCCAATAGCTATGTTTTTGAACTCTACATCTTTTACGGCTCCTTTGTCATTTGTAATCCTAACTAAGACATTGGTGAATAGATGGGTCTCGTATGTAAGATTTCTCATTCGCGCGTCATTTGGTGTAATTAATTTAGGAGTTCCGTTTTCAAATGCAATGGGTCTATCAACATATATATTGTCGCCATTCAATCCGCCAATATAAATATCAACTTTTACAATTAGATTCTTATTGCTATCGTCCATTTTAATCATAGTAATAGGGTTATTAGATTTTATTATCTCGGGAATCTTTACTTTGACAAAGTTTCTATAACTATCTAAATGATGTCCAGTAAAAGGATATTTATGATCTTTAAAATATAAATCTAATATATCCCATTCATTATTAATCATTCTTCTAATATTATATATTATATATTATATAT
>Ga0255117_1000797_pt1 | contig 9714 bp, 12 predicted proteins | sample Law_Atlam_RepA_8_2_FD_188583 | JGI IMG/M metagenome (GOLD analysis project Ga0255117, IMG submission 188583) | Freshwater microbial communities from St. Lawrence River, New York, United States - Law_Atlam_RepA_8h | ecosystem: Environmental > Aquatic > Freshwater > River | place: USA: New York...
TCCCCCCCTTTCTGCCGTTTTGTCCCCCCCCTTTTTCCATTTCAAAGGTGACTGATCCGCCACCGGCAGGCGGCCGGAAACTCGCTCACATGCGCGGGTTTTGTGTCCTAGTGTCCTTGTAGGCCTCCTCCAGATACTTCGGTGATTCAATCCACAGACCCTTCTTGGGGTCCATCTCCAGAATCCGCAGCATCTCGTCTCCCTCCAGTGCCTCAAGGTCTGATTCTATCTCCTTCAAGTCCTCAGACTTCTTCCTGCGAGCTTTTGAGTCACCAGCCATGGCCCGCAGTGAGCTGGCGCGGAAAGCGTTTACTCGCAGGCCCCAGTCCTCCAGTGTGGTTTTGATGACCGGGGGCTTGCTCCCCGCGGCGGGCCTGAGCTTGTTCCACTCAGCAGATGCGGCAATGGCAGCGCGAAGCCGTGACGCCTTCTTTAGTCGCAGCATCTTGGTCATGTCGAAAATGAAGTCCCCGCGGAAAAGTCCATCCTTCCTCCGCTCAATTGCGCTCTGAAAACCCCGGGCCATGCCTAGGAAGATTGGGCTGTCGTATTCTTCGGGCCGTGCCTCCCGTAATGGCAGCGGACAATCAAACACCGGATAAGTCACATAATCGCCAGGTATCACCACCCTGACACCATTGATGGACTGCAATGCCCGCAGCGTTGTCTGGTAATGTGTCAGTCTTAGGCGGCGGTCATCACCCGGGTTGATGAGGCGTGTGATCTCCTGAAGCGTCGTCTGAATGATCCCGTTGCCACGGGTGTTTCTCCGACAGGCGTCCATGATAATCAATGCCAGCTTCCCCGTTACGATCGGCAGCATTTCCTTGTGCTGGCTGGCAAGCAGAGCAAACAAGTGTTCCGGCTCTGGTTGGTTTTCCGGTGTGTCGTCGCTCAGCGGCAGCAGTGCCTGATACGGGCGTGATCCCGATATGCAGTTAAGCAGCGAAGCGCCCCGGGGGACAATAACGTCAATGTCGAACGCCTCACCGATCGTCACAGTCTCGCCCTGCCCTCCGAAGGCCCACGAAAAAGCGGCATAAGGCTTTGCAACCCGACCGATTTCCGATCCTCCGGAGGTAGGCCGGCGCACGTTGCACAGCCGCATGGAGCCGGCTTCCTGATCCAGTCGCTTCTTTTCCTCCTCTGCTATTTTCTCGCTCAGCCACCAGCCGGCCAGCAGGTGCAGCCACTCAGGATTCCCCAGGCTGTCAGCCAGCATCTCCCACCGCTCGCACTGGAGCAGCTCCAGCAGGCCATCCACAGCGGACAGGTGGCGCATGTCGGCGTCAGGCACGGGATCCCATGGAATAGGCGGCAGAGCATCACCCCTGCGGGCCTCCATCCATGCCGTGACGTAGGTGTGTTTACTCGGTTCACCCTTCGACACGATCCATGTCATGAAGCATGGCGCTCTCCCTGATCCGATAGCGCTGAAGGCGGCCACCACCTTGTCCTCCAGCTCATCGCGGTTTTCGTCGTGCATCCTTGGTAAAAGGCCCGTCAGATACTTGGTGAGAGACTCAACATGCGCATCTTCAGCCCACGCTGAAAGCCGGTCCCGTATGGCGGGGGATTTTGTGTCTAGTCTTTCCATCAGCCGGCCGCGCAGCACCTCATGAATCCGGCTCAGACTTTTCTCGCGTTTGTTGGCGAAATACGGATTCTCAAACGTCCCATCCTGCCCGCTTACAAGGAAGTCCATAAGGGCAGCAGAGCCCTCCATGCGTTCTTTCAAGTCGGCAGCGATGGAGTCCATGACTGATGCGTTCGGGTCGGTGTCGTTCATGCTGGCGTGAGGCGTTTGGTGGCTTGGTTTCCTTGTGGCTTATCGTCTGGCGTGTCTCTCAGCGTCCCCTCCTTCACCCATACGCCGGCGTATCCATCAGGCATCCGCGATGTCGGTGGCTGGCCCTGGCCGCGTTTCTTCTGGCGTTTGATAAGCCGGGCCTCGTATCCGTTTTCATCATCTGCCTCCTTGTCTCCGGCTGATGCAAACTTGTCATTGTCGTAGGTGGCCCGCTCGATGGTCATACCCACATCCGTCAGCCTGCCAAGGTCGGCCCCGGCGTAGGACGTCCGGTTCAGCTCCGTAGACTGAGCGCTCTTGTTCACTTGCGAGACCAGCACAAGACAGGCTCTTTCATTGGCCGCGGTTTTCACCAGCTTGCTGATGGTACTGGCCAGCGACTCATGGAAGGCCTCCCCGGTGCTGGCCTTGGCGAAAAGCTGGACGTAATCCACAATAAAAAGACCGTTGGCGGCGTGCCCCTTTCCTCCGTTCCTGTTCCGCAGACGTTCGGCCTTCCGCGCCATGGCCTTCAGAGCGTCCACAGCATCCTCTCCCTTCGGTGATGGGTCGTCTGGCACATCCAGCAGTTGCGACCAGTGAGAAGGCAGCTTTTTCTTGAAGATGGGCAGCCGCGGCGTCCCGTCCGGGTTCTGCCGCATGACACATTCCACGGCTTCAAACCGGCCCAGCTCCAGCTGGTACAGCATCACCGGGCAGCCGGCGGCCAGCGCATCCCATGCAAACGCAGATGCCAGTGATGTCTTCCCACCTCCGCCTGCTCCTGCAATCAGCAGAGACTTCCCTGGCATCAGCCCGCTGCGCTCGCCCAGCCATGCGTTTATTATTCTGGCCCAGTCTCCCCGCTTCGGGTCCAGTTTAATGGCTTCCATCTCGCCGGCCTCTCCCCCGTTCATGCTGACACGGTGTCTCTCCCATCCCTCTGCCAGATCCTCGGCAGCCACCTCGCGGCGGCGCTGTGAATCCATGATGCGTTCCACATCCCGCTCCCAGTCCGGTTCCCGCAAGGCCTCCGCAATGGCGGCGGCGGCCCGTTTCTTTCTGATGTCATCGCTGGCGTTCAGCGTGGCCTTGTAGGCATCCAGAGCTTCGGACGGTGGCACAGCATTCTCCAGCACGGCCTTGATGTCGTCGGTGATTCTGACGGTCTTCACCTTCAGCACCGCGGCCAGTACATCCCGCCATTCTGCCATCGGTGCCTCCCGCTGAATTGCCCGGGCGTGAGCGATAACGGCCCGCAGCGGCAATGCGGATTCCTCCAGCTTCACCAGCATGTCGGCCCGGTCATCGGTCGGTTGCTGGAAAACGTGGCGCAGGGCCAGTGCCTCGCGGGTGTGGTCGGTGTCTGTCATGATTGAAAGTGGGCGGCGGCCATGTCGGCCAGGTCTTTTCCTTTTCCAGAAGCGTGCAGCACCAGTTCATCGAGGGCGGCGGTTCTGGCCCGCAGGCCTTGGCTGGACAGTGCGGCGGCCAGATTGGCGGCGTGTGTGATTCCCTCGGCACCCTTCTCTCCGGCGTCGGCGTCGGGCACCACCAGCACAGCGCGGAATTGCCTTAGGACTGACAGGTGCGGCTCCAGCATCCTCACGCATGAGCTGTGTCTGTCCTTGTGGTCCCGGGCTTGTGGACGGCTCAGCATGGCAATGGCAGGCCACCCCAGCGCAGCGGCTCCTAGTGCGTCGGCCGCTCCCTCCACAAGCAGCACAGAATCCTTCAGCATGGCCGGCCATGACGGCAGGCCCGGGATGTCCTGCCTGCGGTCCTCTCCGGCTGATGCGTAGACGGTCGGCAGATTGAACGGCCAGCGCACGGCACCTCTCTTGCCCGACTGGTTCAGATACTTCTGAAACTTGTCCCCGGGCTTCCAATGCAGCCGGCGGCCCACAAGGTAAATGGGGGCGGTGTCCTCACGCCGGCAGACAAAAAGGGCGGTGTCATCCCACCATGCCAGCGCACCGTCCTCCTTCATCAGCCCGGCCCGCTTCAGCAGATCCACAGCGTCGGCACCGATTGCGTGCAGGCTGGCCTTCAGCGGCTCCAGAGCGGTCTGCCGCAGCATGAACACGTCACCACCGTGCCACACGTCAGGGATGCACCTGCGGCCCAGCAGGTAGGCCTTCCCCAGCGTGTAGGCCTCAGGGTCCACCTGCACCAGCACCGTCAGAAACAGGGCCACAGCGTCGGCCTGATCATCGGACTGCATCCATGGCACCGCTGGCGCAATCGGCTGTGGTGGCGGTGGCGTCCTTGGTGCGGTGTCCGATCCTCCGGCGGTCCCCAGCCCGGGCGGCGTCCATCCACCCCGCTCTGCCAGCAGCCTGATGGCGTCGAGGTATTCCATGCCCCGGCCGTGATGGCGGTCGGTGAGGTATCCCACGGTATCCCCTCCGGCATGGCTCCCGAAATCGTAATAGGTCCAGCCCTTCTCCCCGCTCCGGCCAGTGCCCGGTGCCCACACCCGGCAGGATGGGGTTTTGTCCTCTGGCCTGATCCTTGCCAGCCAATACCCACCGGCTTCTCTAACGTCGGCCCCGTCCTCTTCCATTAGGTCGGGCAGGCGCACCCGGCTGCAAAGCACGGCCCGTTCTTCCTGTGTGATGGTGGCCATGGTGACTCGGTGGCGGTCCAATGTCCGACAAGGCCTCTTATCGGACATAAGCGGGTGGGGGCGGTTGGCGCTCCTCCGCAGGGGTCTGGCCGATATTGTCGGGGTCTGGTCGGACGGCATCCAGTTGGGAGCGTAGGCGGGCCATCAGGTCGGCATCAGCCTCGGCTGCGTCGAGGTACACGCGCAGCGCGTCCCGTATCACCCATGACATGGCCCGGCCCACCTTTGTGGAGAACTCGGCCAGCCGGTCCTTTTCCTCAGGTGGCAGCATCAGATACATCGGGGTTTTGTGTCGGGCCATAAGTCAGGATAAGTTATTGATTTTCTCGGTCAGCACGATGGCGGCCCGGATAACGTCAGCATCGGCCTTGTTGGTCGGCTTCAGGTCGGTGAAATATGCGAGCGCACGGCATAGCCTCAGGACGGCATGGTGTGGAAACCCGCTTACTTGCGCGGGTTTCTCCGGCTCATCCTGTGGCGTCGGCTTTTTGGGCTGATTCAGAATCCGGCGGACTGTGGACACATCCACCCCCATCACCACAGCCAGCGCGGGCTTCAGTGCCTTCTCTCCCTTCTTCGGTCGGCCATCAGCGTCCCGGAATCCAGCACTGCGGAGGCGAGCGGCAAGGTTCCGCACCTCGGCCGGTGAGTATTGCTGGCGGGCGGTGTTTTCCGCGGCCTCGATGGCCATGGCTGTGGCAGCGTCCACAGTCGAGTCCAGCCCGATCATGATCCGCGCAGGCACCATGCCGGCCCGCAGCGGTTCCGGCAATTCAGCCACAGGCGGCAGCGCGGCCAGTCTCTCTCTCTCTCCGGCGTCGAGGCCTTCAGTGAGCCAGTCTGGTGCCTCAGCAGACAGCAGCAGCTTGATGGCGTCCAGCCTATGCTGGCCCGCCACCAGTCGGTTGTGTGCGTCCAGTGTGATAGGAGAAAGCAGGCCCAGCGCAGCGATGTTCTCGGCCAGTGCCAGCACATGCCCCGGCCTTCCAGACCTGAGTGCAATGCCATGTCGGGGGCGGATGAGGGCGGCCGGCACAAGCGCCACCATCTTCCCGCGGTCGGCGGCGTCGGCCATACGCTTGTCTGTCTCGGCTTGAACGGTGCCAGCGGTCAGTCCTGCCAGCAGCCCGGCCCGTGCGTCGGTGTTTCGTTTCATAGTTTGGCTCCTTCTATCCATGCGGCCACCACAGCGGCGTCCTCAGCGGCCCGGCCTGATGCCGGCGGCATGGCTCCCGCGTTCATTGCCATGGCCAGCGCGGCGTCCTGTCTCATCTTCCAGACCGGCACACCAAAGGCACCGGCCAGCAGATCGGGAGCGGCCTTGTCCAATCCCCTGCGGTCATCCATGCGGCCCAGCAGCACAGCCACAGCAGGCGCGGGGCTTCTTCGGCGCATGTCCTCGATGACACGGGCGGCACCGGCCACAGCCAGCCTGTGGGCCTCACAGCACACCAGCACCGCATCAGCAGCATCGGCGGCCAGCCTGTCCAGCGCGGCGTGTCCCGGTGGGCAATCCACAATCACGACGTCAGCCACAGTATCGGCCACAAGGCTCCGGAGGGTCTGGGTGGGCGTGATGCCTTCCAGCTCGGCCCCGCCAGTCAGGATCGACAGACCGGGAAGGGTGGTCTGCACAGGCTCAGAGGCGGCTCCATGGCCTGCAATGGCATCGGCCAGCGCAGCACCATCAGGAGAGGCCCCAGCGGCAAGCGTCAGGCTCCCCTGCGGGTCCAGATCCATCAGCACCACCCGGCGGCCCAGTCGCGTCCAGTGTGCGGCCAGCGCGAGCGCGGCGGTGGTCTTCCCCACACCACCCTTCCTTCCCATACAGGCTACCCACATCACAGAGCGCCCTTTTGCGGCGTCTTTCTGGCTAAAAGCGCTCACAGGCTTTTGATGTCGATTTTGTCTAGTCCGGGGTCTTGGTACTGCGGAAGCGCTGGCTTATCCACTCCGTACTTCATCGCACCTGACCTGATTTTGATAAGAACGACGCGATCCATGATCTTTGAAATATCCTCTTGATATCGGGTCAATTTTTCAATTTCCCGCTGCGCATAAGCGACTTCTCCGGGGGTTTTGCTGTCCTTCATCCGGAGCTCAATATCTGTGATTTGACTAGATAATTCTTGGTGTCTCTCGTGAAGGGTGTCCCATTTTTCCTGCGCCTCCAGTTCTCGGAGCCGATATTCTTCTTCAGTCATTGAACTGGGCGCGGGATTTACTTGGTTACCGGTCATAAGCTGCGGAATCAGAATGACGGCAGCAGCAGATACGGCAAAAAATGTCAGGATCAGTGCGATTTTGTTTGCGTTCATGGGTTTGGTTTTGGGTTGGATTTCACAGCGTCATTCTTCCGTATTGGCTCAGATCCAGCACGGCGGTCAGCTCCCGCAGCACCCGGCCCTTCTGCACCCGTGCATATGCGCGGCGTGTGGTCTTGGGGTCGGCATGGCCTGCCAGTGTTTGCGCGGCATCGAGGCCGGCAGCGTCATAGGCGGCAGTGATGGCAGACCGGCGCAGGCTGTGGGCAGAGAAAACCCGGGGGCGGGTAATGCAGCCGGCGTCATCACGCTGGACATGGCCGGCCTTCTCCATCAGGCCCACAATGATGCGGCGCACGCTCCGGACGGTCAGCCGCTCACCACCGGCCCGATTTCCGACAGCGGCAAACAGGGGATTGTTTCCAGCTAGTGCCTCACCGGCGGCCCGGCGGCCTGACAAGTACAAGCGCAGGGCCTCCATGGCAGCAGGTGGCAGGAAGGCGCGGCGTCCCTTCTCCCTGTCCCCTTTGCCCTGATATGTCACAGCCCGATCCAGTGCGTCGAGGTCGGCGCAATCCAGCCCGCACAGGCTCACCAGTCGCAGGCCCGTGGCAAACAGCACATGGATCAGCGCCCGGTCCCTCAGCGCGGCAATTCCGGTGCCGGCGGCATGGCTCAGCAGCCCGGCCACATCCTCCGGCTTCAGACAGTCCAGCGGCTCATCCTTCCGCACAGCGGCCCCGCGCACGCTGCGGCCGATAGCGGGATAGGCGTCATGGGTTTCGGCCCACGCATACAGCGCCCGGATGGCCGACAGGTGAGAGTTTACGCTGGCCGGTGCGCGGCCCGTCGTCCTCAGCTGGCCGATATACCGCAGCACATCCGCCGGCGTCGGCCTGTGGTTACTGGTGGCGTCCAGCCAGTCCAGCCAGGTGGCAACGTGGCCCCGGTACACCTCGGCAGTGCGTGGCGCGAGCTGGCCCGCTGCGGTGCGGTCCTCCAGATCCTTCAGCCACATGGAGGCCAGCAGACGGTGCGATGGCCCGGCTTGTGGCGCAGGCGTCAGCTCCCCCGTGGTCGGGGCTGGCATGATTGAAAGGCGAGGCGTCATTGTCCCCGCTTATCACCCCGATATATTGCTGTGTCAATATGTCATTTCCCGGACGGTGTGGTTTTGATCGGTCGGGACCGTTTGCCGGTGTCGGCCTCCAGCAGCTGACGGGATGTTTGCACCTCAAACAGCAGATCCCGGGTGGCGGTTTCCAGTCGCTCTAAATGTTCCCGCACGACGGCCAGCCGGCATTCTGTGTCTCGGTGTGCCTTCTTGTTTTCGATGGGTCTGGTCTTCTGGCTCATGATGCGGAAATTCAGCACATGCGGCCAGCAGCGCAACCAGACCTTCATCCCCTCACATTAGCAGCGCCACAAGGATCAGTGACAGAGGGCGGTTTGGCGTGTATTCAGCCCCCATGAATCCGAAAACAATCGCCGCCCTCGCCCTCCTCTCCATCGCCCACGCTCAGGCCGGGGATGTCGTGACGCTCACTTGGCGGAAAGACGCGCCAGCAAACGCGCAAACGGCAGTGCTGACGCTGGCGGCTGGGGAGAGTGCGAAAGTGAAGTGGGGGACTTACGGCATGGTGGGCGACCCGCTCAGTGTTTACGAAGGGGCGCAAGCACGGGTCACGTTCACTATCGGCGGAGAGACGCGGACGGCACCGTTGTTTGCAATGCAAGGGCCGTCCTTTATCCCGTTTGAGATTGCCGGACCGGCCTCCATTGCGATCCGCCCCTCTGATGAAGCCACACAGAACTACGCCATTGCCACCCTCGACGTCACACGCCCCGCGTCCCCATCGGTGACGCCCTCCAACGCCGCCGTCATCCCGGTTGATGCCAGCGGCACCTTCACCGTCATCCTTGAATCCTCCACGGATTTAATCACGTGGACGGCGGCGAATCCCGGCGATTATTCAGGAAACACGGTGAAACGGTTCTTCAGAACCCGCATAGTCAAGAAGTGAGCCACGGGAGCAGCGGAGGGAGGATCGGAAGTGACCGGAGCGGGCAGGGGAGAGGCGCGGGATTGCGGCCAATGACGTAGACGACGGTGGCAAGGATCAAGGGCCAGATCCTCATGCGGCCTCCTCTTCCTCCGCCCCTGAGAACATCGGCCCCCATAGATGATCGATGATGGCGTTCACTTGCGCCTCCACACTCTTCTCATCGTTCACGACGGCCCGCAGTCGCTCCACCTCATCCTCATTGCTGATGAGGTCACGCACACGGCCGGCGGCCTTAGTGAGGTCAGCGATGAGGCGGCGCTGATCGTTCACAGCAGCCCGATCCTCCGCACGCTCGGCAATGGCTACGCGGGACCACTCGGCGAACACACCTGTCACGGTCTTCAGCTGATCCAGACTAGTGGCGTCCATGGCGGTCCTTCCGATCTTCGACAGCAGCACCTCCCGCACGACGGCCGGCAGGTGACGTTCATGGATTCCCTCGGCTGCCGCTGCGGTCCTAATCTTCTCAGCCTGCCAGCGGTGCAAGTGTGCCCGCTTCAGACTGTGGGCGGATGAGATGCTGGCGTGAACGCCATAGGTGCCTGCAAGCTCCACAATCGCCTTCAGAGGCCGGGCCTCCTCCAGCAGTGCCATCACACCATCCAGTGCCCCAACCGCCCGCAGACGGGCGTACAGGCTGCCGTGGCTGCCCTTGTGGTTTTGGGCCGAATCCGATTCCTCATTCACCGGTTGGTCGCTCATTCGTCTCCACGCATACGCTCATATTGATATTCCGCAAGTCCGTAATGGAAGTCACGAACCATCCCGGGCCGTCACCTGTTCGGATTCACTGCCAGCGTCGGCGGTGTCTTCTTGTCTTGTAGGCCTCTTCCAGACCCATTCCGGAGGCCCTATAGGGCCGGCAGGAATGAGGGGCTGTTTTTCTCTTTTATCCTTTATCCTTTAGGGGGAAATTGGCCTTAAGGATCAATGGGTTACAAAACAAATGTCCCCCCCCTCTTTCCA
>Ga0255117_1000800_pt1 | contig 9691 bp, 8 predicted proteins | sample Law_Atlam_RepA_8_2_FD_188583 | JGI IMG/M metagenome (GOLD analysis project Ga0255117, IMG submission 188583) | Freshwater microbial communities from St. Lawrence River, New York, United States - Law_Atlam_RepA_8h | ecosystem: Environmental > Aquatic > Freshwater > River | place: USA: New York...
GAAGCGCCCGCGCTCCTCCGCCGCTTCTCCGGGCGCTTCCACCGCGGCTTCCCGACGCGCGGCGTGCTCGAGACGCCGCCCGCCGCGCCCCTCGAGGTCGTCTTCGACGGCGCGACCCCGGCCGGGGACTTCGCGACGTGGTACTGGGTGCCCGAGCTCTCGCCGCCGCCTTCGGCGCTCCGCGCGCTCGACCCCGCCAGCGAGGAGTTCGCGGCCGTCGCCTCGCGCTTCTGGGCCTCCATGCGCCGGCACCCCGGCGCGCGCATCGCCGCGATCGAGCGCGTCGAGAACCACGGCCTGCGCACCGTCTACGACGTGCAGCGCCGCGCCCTCAACCTCCGCCTCGCCGCGCCGCCGCGCAGCCTGCGCTGGGACCCGCGCACAATGGAGCGCTGGGCGTTCCACGCGCCCGGGCGCGGGCTCGGCGCGCACAGCGACCCCGCCCCGTGGGAGAGCATCGTCGCCGAGGGCTTCCAGGCCGCCTTCTCCGGCTCCGAGAACGGCCAGGCCTTCGGCGCCGGCGTCTACTTCGCGCGCGACGCTTCGCTCGCGCACAAGTACGCGCAGGCAGTTGCTGCGCCCGTCGGGGCCCCGGCCGCCGCCCCGGGCGCGCCCCTCCGCATGTTCCTCAGCCGCATCCTGACGGGCCTGACGGCCGTCGGCGCCCCGCGCATGCGCACGCCCCCGCTCGACCCGCGCGGCGCCCGCGGCGAGCACATGCACTCGCTCGTCGACAACTACTCCGCGCCCACCATCTTCGTCATCCCCGACAACAGCCGCGCCTTCCCGGCGTACCTCATCACCTACGAGTGCGCGCCTCCGAGCGCAGACAAGGCCTCGCGCGGGCGAGGCTCCCGGCAGCGGCCGCGCGCGCGCCCGCCCGCGCGGCGGCCGCCGCTCCCCGCAGTGTCCGCCGGCCGCGGCATCCCGCCGCAGCTCCCGCGCCACTTACTGCCGCTTCAGCCGCTCCCGCCGCTCCCGCCGCTCCCGCCGCTCCCGTCCCTTCCGCCGCTTCCGCCGCCCGCGCCATCAGCGCTGCCGGCGCCCTTAGCGCCGCCGCCACCCTCAGCGCCGCCCGCGCCCTTAGCGCTGCCAGCTGCCGCCGGCGCCCGCGCGCCCAAGCGCAAGCGCGCCGAGGTCATAGTCATCTCCGACGACGAGGACGCCTGAACGCGCGCTCTTGCTGTAATAAAAGCCGTGACAGCGCCCTTCGCCTCGTCCACCCCGCGCGCGCCCGCGTTCTCGAGCGCGTTGCCGGAACCACCGGAGCTATGCCGCTCCGAGCTCTCGCTCAGACAAAGCATTAAGTATTTACTGCAGGTTCTGGCAAGGGGAAGCGGCCTGTCCGTCTTGAACATGACCATTGTTTTGACACCCCGGCTCTCGAAGCACTCGAGCCACGCATTGCGGCTGAGGTCCACTGGGAAGCAGCAGATATCGTAATATAATCTCTCGTCCTGCTTAGCAGCGATCACGAACATGTCTTTTTCACCCCAAATCCACCCGACAACGAGCTCCGCGAGATCCAGCGAGCACAGGTTGAAGCTATTTACTACACCGTCTGCCACTTGAAACAGCGTAACCAGCAGCGTATTCCTCGAGAGCACAAACCTGACATGCATGCGCTTCCGGGAATCTAGAAAAGCACTTATTTTCACAGCACCGACAATTTGTGTGCCATGCGTCTTTGAAGACACCTTTCTCTCGTTCATCGATCTCACCAAGTTCTCTGGCTCAGACGCGATGCGGCGCATTCTTCTGTACATGTCCACCCTGCTCTATATACCAGATCCCGCCGCGCGCCCGAGATACCCTCACCGCGCAAACAGCAGCGGCTCGTGCAGCGCCGCCACCAGCAGCGCCCACGCCGCGGGCACCAGGTGCAGCCCGATCGGGTGCCAGCGATCATAAGCGGCTTTATTCTGGTATATATAGAAGCACAAGAGGTACGTCCCTACCGTGACCCACGCGCAGAGCACTTCGGCCGTGAGCACCGCGAGCCCCGGCGCGTAGAAGCACTGCGCAATCCCGTACGCGAACAGCATGCACGTCGAGCACAGCTCGATCTTCGCCACCAGCTTGTTGCTCTCCGCCTCCCGGTGGTACCACACCGAGAGGAAGACCATCACCGAGATCAAGGCCAGCGCGTCGTACACGCCGCGCGCGAGCGCGATAACGACCGCCGGGGCGAACGCCAGGTGCGACCACACCACGAAATCGTCCCACCCGCGCATCGCTAGCAGCGTCATGCACACGCGCGCCGCCCTCGACGATCGAAGGCTTTACTTTTTTGCACTCGGGCCTACATTCAGCGCTTACTCGTCCGCGGGCTGCAGCGGCGCCCGCAGCTCGCTCGCCCTGTCCGCGCGGCCGCAGAGCGACAGCGTGATGCACACGCTCGCAAGCATCGTCACGCACCCCAGCATGAACACGGCCTCCAGCAGCTGCTCTGCGCGGAGCGACAGCACCTCAAACACTCCCTTCAACTTCCCATACTCCCCTGCGGTAGAGTTCATCGCGTCCGCGCCCGCCCGGCCGCTCACAGCGAGCTCCAGCTGTTGCTGGCCTCGCTGCCCTCCCTGCGGGGCATCGAGGAGGTGCCGGCGTGTTGCAAACTCCTTGTGGTACTTCTCCCACGAGGCCAGCGCCATGCACATGTAGAAGCAGAGCACGAGGACACCTGGCAACGTTGCCCCCGCCCACACGCGGCGGTGTCTATGCCGCAGCGGCCGATGGTCGACTCTAAATGTCGCAGAGCTTTTCATCCGAGCTACTCGCGTCGGCGAGCGCGGCGATTAACTTTTTTGTGATTGATATTTTTACATTTTTCTCTTTTTATCTCTTTTTTTCTCTTTTTCTCTTTTTATCTATTTTTTAACTTTTTCTCTTTTTATCTCTTTTACCATTTTCTCTTTTTGTTCCGCGAACTCCGAAGTTGGGCGACCTGCCCCCGGAAAACGGGAATATAAGCGCGCAAAAACACACATTTCGCGGAGCGACCCTTCCAATCCCCGCACGCATGGCGGCGCCGTCGGCCGCAGCGTCCCCGAGCGCGGGCGCCGCAAAACACTGCTTTGTCTGCTTTGAGGAGGAGACCGCCGTGCAGCTGCTTCCGTGTGGATGCATGTGTGTCAACATGCTTGCATGTGCTTCCTGCTTGCTCAGGGTGATGAAAGACAGTCTCTCCTCGAACGATTGGGCGTCCATCACCTGTACCGTCTGTCGCGGCAAGTTCTCGGCGGAAAGCGCCCTGGCTGCTTGCGACGGCGCGGGTTTCGCCGTCGCCGAGCTGCCGTGGACTGCCCCGGAGCGGTACGATGTCGAGCTCATGATACTCGATGTCATGGTTGAGACGTCTCTGGAGGCAGGCTTCCAGCGAACAAAGCACGTCATGCAGCAGTGCCTGCAATTTCTGGGGTCGGAACACGACGCGTCGGTGAACTGCGCCTTCAGGCTTACCAACGCCTTGATGCAGAAGGACGAGTTCCAGACCGCACTCGCGGTGGCGATGGAGTGGGAAGAGACTCTATGCCGGCGTGCGAAGAGCTTGAATGAACAGGAAAACATTCCCGCCACGGCCAACGCTCTTTTCCAGATGTTCCAGTTCAAGTCGCAGAAAGCTTCCTGTCTGGCGCAGTTCGCTTCGGAGCACCTCCGTTCGAGGGCAGAAACGGAATTCATGAAGGCTATCTCAGGCCTGTACGAAGCCTCGAACACATCCAACTATGCGTTCATCAAGACCTTGAACCTCTTCGGTGTGTTCATGACCAATCGCACACAGCAACACTTTGAAGAGCAGCGCCGACTCACGCGTCAGTCGAAACAGTTGTGGCTGAAAGCGATGTTAGCGGTCCACAAGGCTTTTCAAATATTTGTCGCCGAGTTTGGACCCGACGGCGCTCTCACCGATAAGATGCAGCAAAACCTGCTCGTGCTTCAACAGATCGGACGTGACGCGTCATACGAGCTAGAAGACGCACTCCTGCATGCGTTCGGGTTCCTTGCGCCTGGTGTGTAGTCAGTTTCAAAAAGCCCAGGTGCTGATAGTTTCAACCTCTCGTGTCGATAGTTTCAACTTCCGGCGCCCGAGCGCACACACACGGGATCTCTTTTGACAATAAGTCTTTTTGTCAAAAATATTGCTTTTTATATTGACGTGGGAGTTGATTATGATCAATTCTGTTGTGATTTTTAATGAACTCTTGAACTCGATTATTGGTATAAAAAACAAGCTATGCAGAAAATACCCTGAACGTTCGAATTTGACACACTACGCATCGCACTCTGCGCCTGAGTACAACCCGGACGCTATTAGTGCACCTGTCACACCAAAACATGTTGGTGTCTTGAACGAGTATTTTGTTTGCGATACAGGCAATTTTTTAGTAAGATGTATTTAAGGAATGTTGCATACCATGCACAACATCTATTTTGTCAAGACAAGTGGTATTGGAGATGAAGAAGCGGTTGAAGCAAATGCCGATAAAGAAGCGGAACTTGAAGCGGAATATGAAGCAATGGAACGCAAAACTTTTGAACGTCAGAAACAAACACAAATCGAAAACATTTTTAAATTTGCGCAAGAATATATGGCAGCAGCCGAAGCAGACAATCTTACAGCGTTCGAAAAGGGTGAAACCCAAAGGAAATTGTGGATCAGCCTCACACAAGCTATGTACAAATTCTACACTTTAGTTTATGAACGCGGAACAGATAGGAAAATAACGGATCAATTTGTCAAGAAACTGCTAGACAAAATGCGAAAAGTACATGTGCCACTAGAGGACATCGAAAAAACAATGGATTTGCTCTGGTTTGACTATTATAAAGAGACGCTGAGATATAAGAAGCGGGTTTCCGAAACTCCAGAATCGAAAATTGCAAACAAAAAAAAAACCAACTACGCTGCATGGGTGCATGAGCAGCGTGAAGCGGCAAAAGCAACTACGCATCACACTCTGCACTAGAGGCGAACCACATCGAGTACTTGCAGCACGTGCGGCGCGCGGACTCGGACAGCATGCTGTGCTGGCATGCGCTTCGGAGCCACGTGAGTACATTCCGAATTTGGCCCACTCCCGCGAACTGGGATTTGCCCGCACGCCTCCACGAACCACAGAACGCCCAACTTCGGCAATATAAACAAGTTCGCGAGCCTCCAAGCTGCCCACCGAGCGCCCGGAGACAGCTGCCACGGCGCCTGCACTGCTGCCATGCTCAAAAGCCAATCCTGCAAAGACTTGGACGAACTTGCAGACAGCGCCGCGGGCGGCTGGGTCAACCCGTTCTCCGGCGTCAAGCACATCGTGGCCGTCGGTCGCGAGCGCGCCGCAGATCTTTTCCCGACAATCTCCGACGACGTGTGGCGGGACTACACGCGCCACTGGGAAGAGCATCCGGAGCGCCCTGGCGTGAAAGGCGGCCATCCCACGCTGCCCTCGGAGGTGTGCGTGTACGATCGCATTCAGTGGCGCTACGAGCACGTCGACCCGGACGCGGCCGCAGCCTTCGCCGCGCGCGACGCGGAGCTCGTGCACGTGCTGAGCTGCATGTTCCGCGGCGCCGTGCCCGCCGGCGCGTCGGCGACGCAGGCCCTGCACGCGCTCGAGCAGCCGAAGCACTTGGGCGGCGAGGGCGTCATTATCACCTCGATCGACCGCATCCAGAACATGCATGCTCTCGCAGACTACTTACAGTGGAAGCACCGGCACCCCGGCGGGAAGGAGAGCATGGTTATGCACGGCACGGACCTTGCTGCGGCCAACGCCATCTGCTCTTCGGGCTTCCGTGCGCGCTTCAACAAGAACGGGCGTGCTGCGTACGGCATCGGCAACTATGCGACCGGCTCCTGGGAAACCGCCCTTGCGTACGCCAGAACGGAAGGACTGGCGCTCGCCTCCAGCGCGCGCAGCATCGCGGCGTACGGCAGCAGCGCCGATCCCTGCAAGAACATGTACTCCACTCACGAGCAGACTGTGCTCCTCGTGCGCATGGCGCACGGCCCCGTCGAGGCCGTCGGCACGAGGGATGCGAAAACCGTGCTCGACCCCTCGGGCAAGCCCGCCACGCTCTACACCAGCGCCGTCGGCGCACACGGCGGCGCCGCCGTGTACTGCGCGCCGGAAGATGCGCAGATGCTCGTGCAGTACAGGGTCCGCGTGTGGCGGAAGCTCTTCGAGACGAGCCACTGGACAGCACAGTCACCGGAGCTCTACGCCTTGGAGCTCAAGCCGTTGCTGCTCATGCGCTGGCGCCTGCACCAGGTCGTCGCTGCTGTGCTCCTGGACACCGAGCACCAGCAAGGCGGGCAGGCCAAGGCCATCATCGAAGCCAGGCTCAAGGAGCTCGAGAGCGACTGGGCTGCAATGTGCCCGGTGCTCACGGACATAGTCTCTGCGGGGAGGGAGCGCATCACGATGCCCGGCGGGGCTCGCGTCGACGGGGAGCTGGCGGAGATAAGCGCCTTCTTCGAGCCGCAGCTGAAGCGCGCCGAGCGCATCGCCGCAGACAGCAAGCTCAAGTTCCGCAACTTGAGCGGCGGCGACACGCGCTTTGCAGGCGTCACGGCCACCGTGCACGTGGGCCTGCCGCCCGAGCCGAAGCAGCGCGAGCAGCTCGCGAGCATGGCGGGCGCGGGCAGGGCCCCCGCTGCGGCCCTGGGGGGCGCTGCCGCGGGCGCCGCCGCGGGCGCCGCCGCGGGCGCGAGTGCCGGCACGCCCGCGGCGCCGCGGGCGACCCCCGCGCGGAAACAGCCGGAGAGAGTGAGTCTGTGGAGCAACCTGACGGACGGCGACAGAGTCACCGTCGAGAGCTCGTGGAAGGGCTTCGACGTCTTCGTGGGCATGAGCGGCACGGTGCGCCAGATCTGGAAGCCGGCGCTGTTCCAGGCCGTCGACTTCCTCGTGCAGATCGACGGCGCCAAGGACGACGCGGCGCTGCAGGCTGTGCTCAGGAGGCGTCCGAACCAGAACGGCGCCGCCTTTCAAGAGGCGCTGCAGCAGGAGCTCGGCGAGCCCGTCCTGCGCTGCCGCTCCGGCCATCTTTCGCCGCTCGCGTCCAAGACCACCAAGCGCAGCGGCGCGGGCGCCGCAGGGGCCGCGGCGGGCAGCGCGGGCGGCGCAGGCGAGACAGGCGGCGCATCACAGAAGCCGGCGAAGATGGCGAAGAAAGGTTAACCAGGGTGCTCGGGCGCGTGGCTGCACAGGCGAGGTTTTAGGGTTCGAATCTTTAATTAAAAACACTAAGATTATTGTCCGAAGGGGTGTTTTTGGGTACTCGATTGGAAGCGCCACGCTACGCGTGCAACATACCACTCGACGGGTATATAAGCGGGAAAGACGCAGACTAGCAATGGGAAAGAAACTTCACAACAAAGGGCCGAAGAAGGGGGCGAAGAAGAAGCGAATGTCCAGCCAGCTCCTATTTCGTAATTCGCCATTCAACTACGGCCTCGGTAGCGTACAGCCCTGGGAGGTCTGGAAAATGTACGAGGATGCGTGTCGTGCTTTGAAAAAAATGTCTCCGGGTCGAGCGCGCGAGAAGGCGAAACGCAAAGCAAAGGCGGCGCTCGTCTTGGGACTCTGGGAGATCGAACGCATCGAAGAAAACGGGCGTCTGGAAGAGGAAGCCGAGCGCAAGCGCGTTTTAGCGCTTGTCACCGCCGCGTCCTGCACCTCGAACGGCGGAGCCGCGTGCACAGAAAAGCGCGAAGTAGATTTCGAGGGATTCGATTGAGTTCGCGGTGCCGCCATCTCTGTTTTAATGATGAGGATGTCTTTTCGTTAGCGCCGAGTGTTCTAATAAAGATCTGTAACCCTGAGACTCTCGCTGCTGAACAAGCAGCGCTCGTCCACCTTGCAGGCGTGCACACAGCGTACATACCACAGACCACTCCGACACCAACAGTCTGTTTTGCGCCATTTTAATAAAAGTGATTCAAACAAGTTCCTGCCCGGGCTCGCGCCCGTTCCTCAAACACAGCCGCACTCCGCACCCGCAAGCCCACTGGCGCGTCTCACACAAACGTCACTCTGGGCTTTCCCTTCGAGTCGCAGCCCGGCATCAGCCGGTACGAAGCCCTGTTCCAAGATTCAGGGTCGAAGCACCAGGTGTAGCCCTCGTGGACCACCCTCGAGCGAATGCTCAGCGAGCACAGGAACTGTCTGAAGAGGAACTCCGGGTTCTTGCCGTGCCCATACACCTTCTGCACGAGCTCGTTGCGCACAGCCGTCTGCATTTTGACACACGAGAAGCGCAGGAGCGGGTGCAGAAGTCCCTGCACGCTCTTCTCGATCTCCGGGCGCTCCAGAAACTCAGCGACGATCGCGATCTTCTTCCGGTAGGACTCCTTCACCGGCCACATGGCGAGCTTGTTCTCGTCCAGCTTCACTTCCACCTCGCGCGACGAGAGCCAAGTCTTGGAAAAGTTGCCGCCGCCGTGAGTCATCGACTTGAACTGCGTGGCCGACGGGTTGGTGATGTGGTTGATGTGGAGAGGCGGCGACGGTATCCCATGCTGCAAGACGCTGTACGCCATCAACTCCATCGGCGTGAGCTGCAACATAGGCACGTTGAACACTTGCGCCGTGACCTGCAGCGCGGCGCCAGCGGCGTTCGCGGGCGCGGCCACCGGCGCGGCCACCGGCGCCAGCTCCCTAGAAGTCACCCCAGCGACCACAGCCACAGGCGCCGCCACGGGCGCCAGCTCCCTAGAAGTCACCCCAGCGACCACAGCCACAGGCGCCACCACCGGCGCCGCCACCGGCGCCGCCACCGGCGCCGCCACCGGCGCCTCCACCGGCGCCACCACCGGCGCCGCCTCCCTAGCAGTCACCTCAGCGACCACCGCCACCGGCGCCGCCACTGGCGCCTCCCCAGAAGGCACCCCAGCGACCACAGCCACCGGCGCTGTCTCCGCAGACGTCTTCTTTGCCGCCGCCCTCCCAGCGCGCTTCACCGTTCTCCCAGCGTGCTTCGCGGCCCTCCTAGCGCGCTTCGCCGCCCTCCCAGCGCGCTTGGCCGCCGTCTTCTCGATGACGCGCTGCCTCGTGCTCCGACGCGGACCAGCGCCGGCGGCGCCAGCGTTTGTCCGCGACTCGCGCTTGCGCGCCTCCTGCGCCTCCCGACGCATGAAGGCCTCGACGGCATCAATAGCGTTCTGCACGCGTGTCATGGTGAACTGGTTCTGGTCCGCAGTCCGACGCCCTCACTTTTACAGGCCTCACGTCGCGAACTTTAGTTCGGAATTCGCGATCATTTCCGCCCAACTTCCGTTTTACAATTGACCACCGTGTTCGCATGATGTTCCTCCGAGGGTTAGCCTTACGACTCGATCGCACGAGCTCGCGAACCCGCGCTCGCGAACCCAAGCACGAACCTCAAAACACGAACCTGCGCTCGCGAACGCAACGCACGAACCGTAAACCACGAACTCGCACGCGCGAACCCCTCGCAAACCACCAGCAAACGAGCCCGTCCGCGCACGAACACCCGTCACAGTTCCGAGTCGCAAAATTTTCCCCAAGTCCTGCCCACGCCTTCTGCGCCCGCACGCAGCGCGCCCCGCCCGCGCCCGTACTTCTCAATAGGGCCGCTAATGGAGCACGGCGGCGCGCTGCTCAACGCCCTGCTCGGCGACGGCTGCCTGAGCATCCCCGACCTCGAGGCCCCCGAGGACCCGCCGCCCCTGGCC
>Ga0255117_1000816_pt1 | contig 9621 bp, 7 predicted proteins | sample Law_Atlam_RepA_8_2_FD_188583 | JGI IMG/M metagenome (GOLD analysis project Ga0255117, IMG submission 188583) | Freshwater microbial communities from St. Lawrence River, New York, United States - Law_Atlam_RepA_8h | ecosystem: Environmental > Aquatic > Freshwater > River | place: USA: New York...
GCCAGTGGCAAAGGAGGAGTGGGTAAAACCACGGTCTCTGTGAACTTGGCTGTTGCGCTGCAAGCCATGGGTCAGCGCGTCATGTTGTTTGATGCTGACATGAGTTTGGCCAATGCCCAAATCGCATTGGGCTGCCGTTGTCCCTACAACCTGAGTCATTTTTTAAGTGGCGAAAAAACCCTTGCCGAGATCATTGTGACCACCCGTCAGGGTGTCAAACTGGTGCCTGGCGCCTCTGGCATTCAAGAAATGGCTGCATTGGGTGACATTCAGGCCGCCAATATCGTCAGAGCTTTTAGCGCCCTAGACGATGACATCGATTTTCTCATTGTGGACATGGCCGCAGGAATTTCACCTGAGGTTTTGGCCTTCATGGCGGCCTGTTCTCGGCGTTTTGTGGTCGTCCGTGACGACCCTTCCTCCATTGCCGATGCCTATGCCACCATCAAGGTGCTTATTCAAGACCACGGTTTGGACGAAATTTATTTGGTTCCCAATGGGGTTGGCAGTGCGCAAGAAGGCTATCAGCTGTTTGAGCGAATCAACCAGGTGTGTGCTCGTTTTCTGAACCGAACTGTGCGCTATTTGGGCTCGATTGAAAACGATGAACTGATATTGACCGCGCTTAAAAAGTACCAGCCCGTGTCTGAATTTGCCCCGGGAAGTGCGGGCGCGAGAGATTTTAGGCGTTTGGCTGAAGCCGTGCGCCAACTGGAGCCCATTGACGAGGCTTCAGGTGGCTTACAATTTTTTGTGGAGCGTTTGGTGAAAACCAGCGCGTAAACAACATGGCCAGCTCCACTCAACTTTACGAACAGGTTCAAAATAACAGCGAAGCGCTGGTCATGGCTCATTTGGGCATGGTCAAGCGCGTGGCTTTGCACCTGAAAGTTAGGCTACCGCCCTTTATGGAGTTGGATGAACTGATTCAAGTGGGCATGATTGGCCTGCTAGAGGCCGCGCGGGCTTACAACCCTGGTAAGGGCATTGAGTTTGAGAATTTTGCCCACAGCCGTGTGCGTGGCGCAATTTTGGACGAAGTTCGCCGCTTGTCATTTTTGCCACGCTCTGCAGTGGCCATTAACAAGTCGCACAGTACGGCCACCCACGAGTTGGCGGCCGAGTTAGGTCGCACGCCCACGCAGGCCGAATTAGCCGATCACATGGGCAAGGACATTGAGTTGTTCCATAAAGAGCGTACCCAGGCTCGCCGCTTTGAAACTTATTCCATGGAAGTGGTGACAGAAGAGGTGATGAACATTGCCACTGATGCTTCGCAGCAGCCAGAAGCCATAGTGGAGCACGAGGAGTTCATGGGCGCCCTGACCGACGCTGTGGCTGAATTACCTGAGCGCGACCAATTGTTAATGAATTTGTATTACGTTGAAGAGCTGAACCTCAAAGAAATAGGCGAAGTTTTGGGTGTGACCGAGTCGCGCGTCAGTCAGTTGCTGACTGCAGTGGTCAAAAAACTCCGCGGAACTTTGAAAGTTGAGCCTGCTCACGTAGCCAAACCCAAGGCTGGAAAGGGCGGATGATGCTTGCATTCGCTGCTTCTTCGGTCAACGGCATGTGCCAAGGGTCATGGAAGGCTTCTTTTATAGAAGAAGGCTCAAGTTTCCCGATGTTCCTCCGATTCCTGCTGTGTCAGGATCAAAAGGAACAAGATATCATGCGTTTAAATTTCAAGGCAATGGAAAGCTACGGCGAAGGCAGCCATACTTCACAAGCAATGGTGGCCGATAAGGTCGAGCTCATTCAAATGCTTTTTGACGGTCTGATTGACAGCTTGGTCACTGCCAAGGGTCACATTCAACGCGGTTCAATTGAAGAGAAAAATAAGAGCCTGATGCGTGCTGGCCGAATTGTGATCGGTTTGCAGGGCGCATTAGATTTAGACAAAGGTGGCGATTTGGCCCGTAACTTGTACGAGTTGTACAGCTACGTCACTCGCCGTTTGGTGCATGTGAATGCCCGCAATGACCTCGATGCATTGCAAGAAGTTCACACGCTGTTGAATGAAATTCGCCAAGCTTGGCGTGATGTTCCTAACCTGTTACCTAAAACTGCACCTGCTTCAGGTGTGGCAATGTCTGCAATGCATTGAGCCTTGGCCTGAAAGGGCAAGGCTTTGAGGGAACAATAACGGGCGCAGCTGGGAAGCCAGCCGCCCGTTTGTTCGTTTTTGGAGAGAAATATGAATGCGATTATTGGTATCGTTGTTTTGATGGTTTGTGTGTTCGGCGGCTTTATCATGGCCGGCGGAAGCATGAAGCCAATTATCAAAGCGGCGCCGGTTGAGACCTTCATTATTTTGGGCGCTGGTATTGGCGGCATGCTGATTGGAAACAGCATGGACATTTTCAAAGGCGCCTTGGGCGGCATGGGCAAAGTGTTCAAGGGCCCTGCCTACAAAAAAGAAGATTATTTGAGCACCATCTTTGTGGTGTCCAAAATCATGAAAACGCTTAAAACCGAGGGCCCTGTGGCCCTTGAAGCGCACATTGAGAACCCAGAATCCAGTGCCATTTTTGGCGAGTACCCCAAAATTTTGCACGACCATGCTTTGTTAGATTTGGTTTGCAACACTGTTCGTTTGATGGTGGTGTCGACCAGCCCCTTAAGCCCTTATGCGGTGGAAGACGTGATGGACTTGTCCATCAAAACCCACCACCACGATGCCTTGAAAGCCCAAACAGCTTTGGCCACTTTGGCCGGTGCGCTTCCCGCCTTGGGTATTGTGGCTTGTGTGCTGGGTGTGGTGAAAACCATGGACGCGATTGACCAGCCGCCTGCCGTTCTGGGTGCCATGATTGGTGGCGCGTTGGTGGGTACGTTCTTGGGCGTGTTCATGGCTTACGGCTTTGTGGAACCCATGGCATCGCGCTTAGCTCAGATCATTGACGATGAAGGCCAAATTTACAAAGTGGTGAAACAAATCATCATTGGTACTTTGCATGGTCACCCAATGCCCTTGATCATTGAGGCCGCGCGAGCGGGTATCAGTCATCACAATCAGCCAAGTTTTGCTGAAGTGTTTGATGGCTTGCGAGGAGCCTAATCGCCATGGCTGAGGCAGTTTTAGAAGCGCCGACAGACGAGGCCAAGGTCCTTGAGGCCGAGGCCCCTGTTGCCGACGGCGCAGCAGAGGCCGAGGCGGATGCTGCCCCCCTGATTCCAGAAGAGGCTGCAGTTGATGCGCCTGTGGTGGTTGCGCCCAGTATCACCATTAAAAAAATCATGGACGATGGGCACGGCGGTGCGCACGGTGGTGCTTGGAAAATTGCGCTCGCCGACATGATGACGGCCATGATGGCCTTCTTCTTGTTGATGTGGCTGTTGGGTGCGTCCAATGCCGACCAACGCAAAAGCATTGCCGACTATTTCAAGCCCACATCTCACAGCAATGTGACCATGGGTAAATTGGCGGGCTCAGATGGTATGTTGGGCGGCCGCTCAGTCATTGACCCCGATGGCTTTCCCTTTTCTGCCAAGCAAACCAGCGCATTGAACATGGTGACGCCGCGCTCACAGGGCGGTCCGACTGAAAACGACCCGTCTCCCAATGGCTCAGACAGCAAAGAGTCTGGGCAGGATGGCGACCCAGGTAAAAAATCTGCAGCTGCTGCAGCCGCAGCTGCAGACGCTGCCAACTTTGAGAAGATGGAAAAAGAGATTAAAGAGGCGCTTGCCAAAAATCCAAAGCTAGACAAATTGAAGGACCAAGTTCAGTTTGCGCGCGATAAGGATGGATTGCGAATTGAGATCATTGACAAAGCCGACTTCGCTATGTTTGGCTTGGGCACAACCACCATGACGCCCAGAGCTCAGGCCTTGCTTACGGAGGTGTCAAAAACACTGGCCACATTACCCAATAAAGTGGCCATACGTGGGCATACCGACAGCGTACAGTTTGCCAACACCGACGACCGAAACAACTGGTCACTGTCTGCTGAGCGTGCCGAAGAAACACGCAAGATCATCGGCAAAAAAGGAATACCCGATAGCCGATTTGCCAAGATTGAAGGCGTGGCCGACACAGCGCCTTACAACCCCAATGACCCCAAAGACCCTAGAAATAGGCGCATCAGCATCACGGTCATGAACCGCGATTGAGTTGTCAATGGCGGAAGTTTTTCAGCACACTCTCATTCAATGTTTGACAGCAGTAGCCCAACACCATGGGTTACAAATTAGTCCTGAGCGTTTAATTTCCGAGCACGCCTTGGGTAACGAAGAGCCAGGCGACTTGGCGGTCTCGCGCATTGCTGAAGACGTGGGTTTGAAAGCCAAAGCAGAGCGTTTAAGTTGGGACGGTTTGCTGGCGCAAGGGGGTGTGTTCCCACTAATAGCCCGCTTGTCTAATGGCTGCGCCGTGATTGTGGTGGGTGTGCGCGGCGACAAAGAAAAGAAAGTTGCGGTGTTAGACCCCTTGGCCTCAGAAGCTGTGGTGGTAATGCAAGACCAAGCCACCTTTTGCAGGCAATGGCAAGGGCAGGTGATCTTTGTTAAGCGTGAATACAAACTGTCAGATCCGAAACAGCCCTTTGGTTTTCGTTGGTTCATTCCAGAAATTCTGAAACAAAAAGATGCCTTTCGCGATATCTTGATTGCGGCAGTGGCCATGCATGTGCTGGGCATGGCTACACCCATCTTTTTTCAACTGGTCATTGACAAGGTATTAACCCATCAAAGTGAAACCACCTTGTGGGTCTTGGGTGCAGGCATTGTGTTGGCGCTGATATTTGATGCCATTTTTGGTTATCTGCGTCAACTCCTAACGCTGGCGGCCACCAATAAAATTGACATGCGCCTCACGCGTCGGGTGTTCAGCCACTTGCTCACCTTGCCAATCGATTATTTTGAAACGGCCACGGCAGGCGTGATTACGCGGCACATGCAGCAGTTAGAAAAGATTCGGAGCTTTCTGACAGGCCGAATTTTCATGACAGGCTTGGATGCCATATCTTTGGTCATTTTCATACCTATTTTGTTTTTCTATTCTGTGCAGTTGGCACTCATTGTGTTGGTGTTTACCGCCATGATTGCCGCCATTATTGTGGCCATGTTGCCCGCGTATCAACGGCGATTGAATGCTTTGTACAGTGCAGAAGGCCAACGCCAAGCCATGCTGGTTGAAACCATTCATGGCATGCGAACTGTGAAGGCCTTGGCCATTGAACCCACCCAAAGAAAATTTTGGGATCAGCGCTCGGCTGAAGCCATTACGATGCATTACCGGGTGGGTCGCATTTCTATTACGGGCAGTGCCATCACGGATTTTCTGGGCAAGTTGTTGCCAGTGGTCATCATTGTGATTGGCGCGCAGCAAGTGTTTGATCAAACACTGAGTGTGGGCGCCCTGATTGCCTTTCAAATGATTTCGGGGCGCGTAGTCGGGCCTCTGATTGCCATGGTAGGCTTGGTGAATGAATACCAAGAAACCGCTTTGTCGGTGCGCATGATGGGCGAGGTGATGAACCGCGCGCCAGAGGGTAGGGCAGATGCTGGTGGCTTGCGGCCCACCTTGGTGGGTGATATTTCTTTCGATGCCGTTACCTTTAGATACCCAGGAGCTACCACCACAGCCTTGGACAAAGCCAGCTTCAATATTGCTGCAGGTTCAGTCATTGGCATTGTGGGTCGGAGCGGATCTGGCAAAACAACGCTGACCAAATTGATTCAAGGTTTATATCCTTTGCAAGAAGGACTCATTCGATTTGACGGCATTGATGCCCGCGAATTTGACTTGTCGCATTTGCGCAGACAAATTGGTGTGGTGCTGCAAGAGAACTTTTTATTCCGCGGCAGCATCAAAGAAAATTTGTGCGCAACCAAACCCGATGCCTCGTTTGAAGAAATTGTGGCGGCTGCGCAAGCCGCTGGCGCCGACGAGTTCATCGAGCGTATGCCACAAGGCTACGACACACTGCTGGAAGAAAACGCGGCCAATTTGTCGGGTGGACAAAAGCAACGTTTGTCTATTGCACGCTCTCTTATTTCCAATCCGCGCATTCTGATATTGGACGAAGCGGCCAGCGCCTTGGACCCAGAAAGCGAAAGTATCTTCATTAACAACTTGTCGCGCATTGCAGTTGGACGCACAGTGGTCATGATTTCACACAGGCTTTCCACCTTGGTCAATGCCCACACTATTTTGGTGATGCAAAACGGCAAGCTGGTCGACAGTGGGCCGCACAAAGAGTTGCTGACTCGAAGTGAAACCTATTCAAATTTATGGAACCAACAAACAAGTCATCTGTGACGCCCGAAGCCAAGCGCGGTCTTGACGACACGGTGATCGAGTTTTTACCCGACGCCGATGCCATCGAACGCCTGCCCTTGCCTGCATTCATTCGCAGCACGGTGTATGTGCTGGCGGGTGCTTTGGTGTGTTTTGTGTTGTGGGCCTCTTTTTCTCAAGTAGAGCAAGTGGTGGTGGCGCAAGGCCGCCTGATTACGCCGTTGCCCAACTTGGTGGTGCAGCCCCTTGAAACATCCATCATTCAAAAAATTGAAGTGCGTGTGGGGCAAGTGGTGCGCAAAGGCGAAATATTGGCCACGCTAGACCCTACATTTGCCAGCGCCGACGAATCTCAATTGCGCGCGCGCTTGCAAAGTTTAGACACGCAGACGGCGGGTTTGAGCAGCGAGCTCAAGGGCCAGTTGGGCCGCTATGGGGGCAAAGACCCCGACCGTAAGCTGCAGGCCGAGTTATCGGCAGAGCGAAAAGCCAACTATGAGGCGCAGTTGGCCAAAATGGACCAAAACTTGGCACGTTTGGAGGCCGGTATTCAAACCAACCGGCGCGACCAAGATGTGCTGAGCCAGCGTGCAAAGTCTTTAGCCGAAATAGAAAGCATGCAAGAGGCCCTGATGGCGCAACAGTTTGGCGCCCGCTTGCATTTGCTAGAAGCCCGAGAAAAAAGACTGAACGGCCAGCGTGACCTTGACATGGCTGTGAGCAAAGAAAACGAATTGAAGCGAGAAAAATCGGCCCTGGAAGCCGAAAAAATGGCCTTCATCAAAGGTTGGCGCCAAAAAGCCATGGAAGACTTGCTCAGCACCTCTAGAGAACGCGATGGCGTGAACGAGCAGTTGCAAAAAGCCGACAAACGCAAACAACTGGTGTCATTGGTGGCGCCTGTAGACGCTGTGGTGCTAGATATGGCCAAGCTGTCGCAGGGGTCGGTGGTGCAAGCTGCTGAAAAAATGTTCACCTTGGTGCCTTTGGGCGACACCCTAGAGGCTGAGGTCAGCATTGATGCCATTGACATTGGTTATATTAAAACGGGTGACTCGGCCCACCTAAAACTAGATGCTTTTCCGTTTCAAAAGCATGGTGCCTTGCAGGGCAAGGTGCGAACTTTGAGTGAAGATGCTTTTAAACGTGAGGCCGGTTTGAACCCCAACGCGTCTGCTACTTATTACATGAGCCGAATTAGCTTGGGTAAAGAACAACTTAGAAATATGCCCGACAAAACCCGCATGCTGCCAGGCATGACTTTGAACGCAGAAATAGTGGTGGGCAAGCGCTCGGTAATGTCTTATTTGCTGTGGCCCATGATGAAGGCCATGGACGAGGCCATTCGAGAGCCTTGAGAACTAATAAGTAAGCATGTGCTTACTTATTAATTAATCCTGAAAATACGCCAACCGCTGTCCGTTTTACGCATGCTGAACTTCCAACTCAGTTTGTGGCGCTTGATGAAATTGATGGCCGAGACCCTGGCGCTTTGGGCCACTCGGAAATCGTCAATTAAGATGGAGTCGCCTACATTCATTTGGTTGAACGGGTAGCGACGCATTTCGGTCATGGCGACGCCAGATTCTGGGGTGTCAATTGTCATCATTGTGTGCTTTGGGTTCGGTGATACGCATGCACATGAATCGGTGCAGGGGCTCAAACCTTTAGCTTGCTTACGTTAATTAGCCTACGTTAATTACGCAAGTTACACCCGAAAAGGTTGAAGATTTCACAATGGGAACCTACAATTAGTTCAAAGAAGTCTTTGACAATGATAAAAACAACAATTGTTTTTGCGTTTGGGCATTAAGTTTCAAGTCGCAGTGCCGATTCCACGTATGAGTCGTGGTGTTTGCGACAAGGTTTGACAAATTGACTGAGTGAGTCATCAATCAATTTATTTTTGAAAGTCTGTGTCAAAAAATGTCATTGATTTCTGAAAATATAGACTTTTGAAGTTTTTTGACAAACACGATTTAGGATCATCTAAGTCGTGTAAATAATTTACAGATGGAATGGCATTTGAGCCATCTTCTAAATGTTTTCGGATGCAAGGTGAATTGCTGTCGCAGTTTCTTGGGTCTACAAGGGGTACTTAATGACGTCTATTATCAATGGCCTTTCAACTACTGGCATTCAGGGATTGACCACTAGTCAAATTGCGGCATTGCCTTTGGCTGACATTTATGGCCTCAGCACGACCAACTTGGCAGCGCTCACGACAACGCAGGTGGCGGCCTTGACGGCAGGTCAGTTGGCGGCCTTGACGACTAGTCAGGTCAATAGCTTAACAACGACCACATTGGGAGCGATCACAAGCACGCAGATCAAGTCGCTGGAGGTGGTGGACATTGCGGCGCTCTCGACGGCGAGTTTGGCAGCGCTCACGACAACGCAGGTTGCAGGCTTGACGGCACTTCAGTTGGGTAAATTGACGACGACGCAGGCGGCGGCGCTGACGACGACGTTTGCTAGCGGCTTGAGTGCTGCGCAGATCAAGGGCCTGGAAGTGGAGGACTTGAAGGCGTTGAGTACATCGGTGATTAGTGGTTTAACAACGACGCAGGTTGCAGGCTTGACGGCACCTCAGTTGGGTGGCTTGACCACGACGCAGTTTGGCGCGTTGAGCACAACGGGCCTGAGCGCGTTGACGGCGATACAAGTTGGTGGATTGAGCACAGCCTCAATTGGCGCGCTGGGTACAACGAACTTGCAGGCTTTGAGCACGACGCAGTTGGGCGGCTTAATAGGAACACAAATTGCGGGCCTGAGCACGACCAACTTGGCAGCGCTCACGACAACGCAGGTGGCGGCCTTGACGGCAGGTCAGTTGGCGGCCTTGACGACTAGTCAGGTCAATAGCTTAACAACGACCACATTGGGAGCGATCACAAGCACGCAGATCAAGTCGCTGGAGGTGGTGGACATTGCGGCGCTCTCGACGGCGAGTTTGGCAGCGCTCACGACCACGCAGGTTGCAGGCTTGACGGCACTTCAGTTGGGTAAATTGACGACGACGCAGGCGGCGGCGCTGACGACGACGTTTGCTAGCGGCTTGAGTGCTGCGCAGATCAAGGGCCTGGAAGTGGAGGACTTGAAGGCGTTGAGTACATCGGTGATTAGTGGTTTAACAACGACGCAGGTTGCAGGCTTGACGGCACCTCAGTTGGGTGGCTTGACCACGACGCAGTTTGGCGCGTTGAGCACAACGGGCCTGAGCGCGTTGACGGCGATACAAGTTGGTGGATTGAGCACAGCCTCAATTGGCGCGCTGGGTACAACGAACTTGCAGGCTTTGAGCACGACGCAGTTGGGCGGCTTAATAGGAACACAAATTGCGGGCCTGAGCACGACCAACTTGGCAGCGCTCACGA
>Ga0255117_1000817_pt1 | contig 9614 bp, 13 predicted proteins | sample Law_Atlam_RepA_8_2_FD_188583 | JGI IMG/M metagenome (GOLD analysis project Ga0255117, IMG submission 188583) | Freshwater microbial communities from St. Lawrence River, New York, United States - Law_Atlam_RepA_8h | ecosystem: Environmental > Aquatic > Freshwater > River | place: USA: New York...
GCTCTTAATGATGCGTTTGCAGGTAGTAGTGAAAAAGATAGAAAGAGAGCATTTAATAGAAACAAAGCTCTTGGAATTGCACAAGCCACAATCCAAACCTATCAAAGTGCTACTGCTGCTTATGCATCGCAGTTAACTATACCAAGTCCTGATGCGCCGATAAGAGCAGGAATAGCTGCAGGCGCTGCAATAGCTGCAGGTCTTGCACAAATCGCTGTTATTTCACGAACACAATATAAAGGAGAAAGTCCATCTGCATCTGCAGGGGGTGGTGGCGGTGCAATGGGTGGAGGTGCTATGGGTGGATCAACTTCTGCGCCTGCTTTAGATTTGTCTTTCCTTAACAATGGACAAACCAAAGCACAACCGATACAATCTTACGTTTTAGCTACTAATGTAACATCGGCACAAGATGCGCAACAAAAGATTATTGACCAATCAAAACTAATAAAATAAAATGAAAGAAGAAGAAGTAAAAGTCATTGAGTACACCATTGATGATAGTGGATACTTGGGAGTTCACGCAATGTCATTGGTAGAAAATCCTGCTATTGAAGTAGATTTTGTAGCATTGTCAAAGACACGAAAAGTACAACAGGCAGCCGTTGAAGAAGGTGAGCGTAAAATGGTATATGGTGCGGTGATGTTGCCTGAGCAATTGATCTACCGTGTTGATGCCGTTGGACGGGAGTATTATTGCAAATATTCCAAAGAGACCATTAACAAGATAGCGCAGGAATATCTTAAAAGGAATATGCATCACAACTCAAATTTGGAACACGAAATTCCAGTTGCAGGATGTACGGTTGTGGAGTCTTGGATAACAGAAGGACAATTTGATAAGAGCCAAAATTTCGGTTTCTCCTTTCCTGAAGGAACGTGGTGTATTGGTATGAAGATTGACAATGACGAAGTGTGGGCATCAATCAAACAAGGTGATGTAAAAGGCTTTTCATTGGAGGGATTCTTTACTGAGATTAGTGACGAATATATGACGCAGCAGGAAATCGAAAAGATAATGAAAGAGTTAGAGAATGAATTGAGTGGGTTGTGATGAATTACACCAGTGCAGGTGTATTGTTTACCCGACAAAAAAGGCCTTCCACGTTTGGAGGGCCTTTCTTGTTGAAACAACTAAACAAAACTTAAACAAAAACTATGCTGGAACAAAAATAGTGTTTTTGCTACTAATAGGTAGAAAAACAAAAAAGTAGATATGAACAAAGTAACAGAAATTGTTTCTAAGTACGCAGATAGATTGAAAGCATTTGGTATTCAATTGTCAGCCGAAGGAGAAATAACAAAAGAGGCACAGATGGCAATGGCCATTCTTGCCGATGGCACGGAGGTATATTCTCCAGATGCTGAATTTGCAGTAGGTAGCGAGTTATTCGTAATGGATGCAGAAGGCAACCCAATGCCTGCACCTGATGGAGAACACACAACTGCCGAAGGTAAAATGATTGTAGTTAGCGGTGGAGTAATCGCTGAGATCAAAGAACCAGTTGAAGAAGAGCCAAAGGTTGAAATCGAAATTGAAAAGGAAGAACAAGCTGCTTTCGATGGTGTTAGCCGTGAGGAATTCGAGTCAACAATCAACTCTTTGATGGAGGCTTTTGAAGCAAAGATTGCATCATTGAATGCTGAGAAAGAAACTCTTTCTTCTGCTATCGAAAAGATGAGCAAACAACCTGCTACCGATTCAGTTAAGAAGTCTGTTGCAGTTGCACAAAGCGCACCAATTGACTTGGCGAAAATGGATTCTAAAAACAGAATCTTCTCAATCATAAACAAATACAAATAAAAAATAAAAAAGAAAAAAAATGGCTGATTCATTGACCATTAACAATTCAACCTACGCAGGTGAATTGGCGTTACCGTACATCAACGCTGCCATCCTTTCAGGGGATACATTGGCAAAAGGATACGTTACTCTTAAAGAGGGTGTAAAATACAAGGCTGTAATGAAGAAGCTTTCAAACGCTGCTTCTTTGGTACAAGCTGCATCTTGCGACTTTTCACAAGCAGGAGATTTGCAATTGAATGAGTCAGTTTTGACTGTATCAGATTTGAAGGTTAACTTGGAATTGTGCAAAGCTGAATTTGCACGTGACTGGGAAGCTGCTGCTACTGGTCGTGGATTCATCAATGATGTTGTTCCTGCTAATTTCTCTGACTTTTTGATCGGTTATGCTGCTGCTAAAGTTGCTGAGAATATCGAGTTTACAATTTGGCAAGGTACATCAGGTGCTGGAACTTATCCTGCATTCGATGGATTTGAAGAAATTGTTGATGTAAATTCTACTTATTACCGTAATGATTGGACTGCAGGTGCTATGGCTGTTGGTACTGTAATTGCTAACTTGAATCAAGTAATTGACAACTTGCCAGTTGCATTGATTGGTTCGCCAGAGACTAAGTTGTATATGAATCGTCAAACTGCTCAGTTCTACCGTCAAGCGGTTGCAGCAGATGGTTACTTGCAACAATTCCAAGCGTCTGCAGATTTCAATTTGCAGTTCAACGGATACGACATTTATGTTTGTCCAGGTATCAGCAACGGAACAGTAATCGCAGCACAACCTTCTAACTTGTTTGTAGGTGTAGATGCTAACTCTGATTTCGCTGAAGTACGAGTTGTAGATATGACTTTGACTGATGCATCTGACAATGTTCGTATGGCGATGAGATTCCGTGTAGGAGTTCAAGTCGGTGTATTGGGTGACGTTGTTTATTGCTACAACGACTAATAATAACCACAAGTAGTAGGGAAGGTGGTTAGGTCTGCCTTCCCTTTATTTTAACTAACTAAAAATATAAAAATATGGCTTGTGAATTAACCGCAGGATTTCAATTAGATTGTAAAGATACAATCGGAGGAATCAAAGCAATCTACTTGCAACAACACGCAGACTTTTTGACGGGTGTAGCTTCTAATGCAGGGACAGAAGAAATTGATACGTTGCCTACTGCATCCATCTACAAATACATTTGTCCTAAGCATACTGGTAGCTTTAGTGAGGAAGTAGCTTCATCTGTTGAAAACGGTACAATTTTCTATACACAAACGGTAACTGCTACATTCTTTAAGTTAACTGCTCCACGCAGAAAGCAATTAGAATTGGTTGCCAAGAATCGTTTGGTTGTTTTTGTACAAGATAACAACGATAACATTTGGATGGTTGGCCGTATGGATGGTGCTGAAGTTACTGCAATGACAACCGCTACTGGAGTTGCTAAAGGTGACCTTAACGGATACACCATTACATTTACCGCAGAAGAAGCGCATAAGGCTTATCGTTTGGTGTCTTTTACAGATACTCCTTTCGATAACTTTGAAGACATTACTGTTGTAGCTCCAACTATTTAATTAACTTTGTAGGTAATGAATTACTTACAGACGAATACCGCCTCGCAAACCCTTCTTCTTTCATTAGAAGAGGGGGTTTTGCTTTTACCTCCGTTTACGGACTATCTGTTAATCTTGCAGAATGAGATTACATTACAACTTTTTGCGGTTATTCCTATCTTAGTTGATAGCAATGAGCGAATAACTACTTTGAGTGTGAGCACTGATACAGATGATGCGGAGAATGGATGCGTTTTAATCACTCAAAGTGGTCGTTACAATTATATTATTTATGGTCAAAATTCATCTACTAATTTAGATCCTGAGGATGCTGTTGTGGTCGGAGAATTAAAGCGAGGATTTATAGAATTCACTGCGCTAACCGAGTACTTTGACCAGCCCAACCTAACCATACCTAACGATATAGAATACAATGGCTAACATTGACGAAATAAAGCAACGCATTGGTGCAACTCAAATAGAGATGGCCAAGTACGTTAAAATTGATCCCATTGAAAGAGAAGATAGAAAGGGATGGGTTAACTATGGAGAGGGCAATGCCTTCCCTCAATACTTGATAGAACTTTACAATGAGTCACCAATTCACGGAGCGTTGGTGAACTCTATTTCATATATGATTGCAGGCAGAGAATTGACTGCATCCACACCACAAGCGGTAAAAGAAATTAGCCGTTTGAATTTAGATTCAATAATCCATCCAACCTCATTAGATTTGAAGTTGCAAGGTGGATTTTATTGGGAGATTATCTGGTCAATGGATAGAAGCACCATTGCACAAATAAACCATTTGCCTTTTGAGAATTGCAGGTTAGCTTGTAGTGATGAGGAAGATGATGTTGTTGGTGTGTGGTATTCACGTGACTGGACTGATATGCGCAAAAAGAAAAACACTCCGCATTTTATACCGATGTTTGACGTTAATACCAATGAAGCTGAGCCAAAGCAAGTATTGTTCGTGCATAGCTTGATGGTTGGGAGTGAATATTATCCAAAGCCTGACTATGTGGGTGCAATCAATGAGATTGAAAAGATGCGCCAACTTAGCGAGTATCAAGTCAACTTAATTCTCAATGGATTCTTCCCATCACTTATAGCATCTTTCAACAATGGCATTCCTTCACTTGAAGAACAGCATATGATTAAGAATCAATTGCAGATGTCTATTCAAGGTGCTGAAAACGCAGGAAAGGTATTGACATTCTTCAACGAAGAACGTGATAGAGGTGTTGAGTTCACTCCATTCCCTGTATCGGATATGGATAAACAATTCACCACGTTGGTTGACCAATCAATGGAGGCTATTTTGGTGAGTCATCGTGTGACATCACCTTTACTTTTTGGTGTGAGAGATGGCGGTGGATTGGGTAGCAATACCGATGAGATGAAAACTGCAATGCGTATTTTTCAGCGTCAAGTAATTGAGCCATTTCAGCGATTAATTACAAGCGCAACTGAAGAGGTGTTAGCTTCATTTGGTGTGTTTGCTAATTGTTCAATAGTACAAAATGATTTATTTGCAGATGATACCGTAGTAGATGCAAGTGGTGCAGTAGCACAACCAGTTGATGTTGCAAGTCAGGCCTTAAATGGTGCGCAAATAGCTTCACTCCTTGAAATCATTGTGCAGACTACTGCAAATGTCTTGACCATTCCAAGTGCAAAGGCAATCACTAAGGCATCATTCCCGATGTTGTCAGATGTTCAGATAAGCGAGATATTCGATAACCTTTCCAATGTTGTAATTGATCCTACTGAAGTAGTTCAAAAAAAAAAAGTTGAGTTAGAAAGCTACGAGCCAACCGATGAGATGGCAGGTGAAGCTGAGTTAGGATTAAAGTGGAGAGAGGAATATGGCAGGGGTGGCACGGAGGTTGGAGTAGCAAGAGCGAGAGACATCAGCAATAAAAGGAATTTATCTTTTGACACAGTGCAAAGAATGAACTCTTATTTTTCACGTCACGAAGTAGACAAAGAGGCAACTGGATGGAATCAAGGTGAAGATGGATTTCCAACTGCAGGTCGAATAGCTTGGCAATTGTGGGGTGGAGACGCAGGTAGAGATTGGGCAAAGCGCATTGTGGAGCGTGTGAATGAGAATCAATCAGCGCACGTGTGTCAATCATCAAATGATTTCACGGATGAGGAAGGAAGAATCTTCATTGATGAGTTAAAGTCGAAAGCTGAATACATAGATAAAGAGGAATGGGAATTGATAAGTGAAGAGGAGGTAACTGATCCTGAGAATGAATTGAATTTTACCTCTGAAATGTTCAACAAGATGCCATCAATGTCTGATGCAAATGGTGGGGAAAAATCTCAGTGGGGTGATGCAGGACTTTACAAATTACGTTATGCATATTCTCAAAACCTATCTGCTAATTCAAGAGAATTCTGCGTTGAGATGGTAGGAATGTCAAAGGCAGGAGCAGTGTTTAGATATGAGGATATTGAAAATATGAGTGAGAAAGGAGTTAATGGAGATTTCGCACCAACTGGCTCATCAACTTATTCCATTTTCCGCTACCTTGGGGGGGCATTTTGCCATCATTTTTGGAAGCGTCAAATCTATATGAGAAAGAGAGACTCAAAAGGTAGAATTCTACCGAATGAAGGTCTTGAAAATGATAAAAGAGTAGCTAATAATCCGTTTGTTCCAAGAAAAGGAATCGAAGGAATTGCACCAATAAATAGACCGGGAAGAGGTTCACTTAAATACCAATAAAAAATGCCAATACCACAAGAAATATTACTCATCAATGAGGAATACATCAAAAAGTTTACTCCTTTAACGGATGCAGTTGATCCCAATCTTATTCGCCCTGCCATTTATTTGGCACAAGATAAGTATTTGACCAACTTTTTGGGTACAAATTTGACGGTTCGATTGAAGGATGATGTTGCCAATGGCACGTTATCTGGAGACTATGAAACACTCCTTAACGAATACGTCTTGAAGGTTGTGTTATGGTGGACAATGGTAGAACTTTACCCATCTCTTTTGTACAAACACGACAACGGAAACTTAGTGAGCAGACAAAGCGAAGATACTACTCCAGTTACAAAGTTTGAAATGGAGTCACTCAAAGAAGCTGCACGTCAAAATGCACGTTGGTACACCAAAAGAATGGTTGACTATTTGTGTTTTAATTCAACATTGTTTCCAGAGTACACCAACAACACGGATAACAACATCTTCCCAGATAGAAACCCATACGGAAAGAGTAATTTTCTCATATCTAATTCATATAGACAATGGCGAACAAGAATCAATCTACAAGACTTTCTCCCCCCATCGTACTAAAGCGAAGGGAGTATGAAAAACTTTTGAAACAATATCTAAAAAAGCAGGAGAAAAGATGAAAGTAAAGTTGTGGCTATTGGGTATTGCAACCGTCTTTTTACCCATCAAAGAACTGATGATAACAATCGGTTTTTTGGTAGCAATGGATATGGTTGTTGGAATTTGGAAAGCTATTAAGTTAGGTCAACGCATCCGTTCACGCAGGATGAGTGATACAATCACAAAATTGATGTTGTACCAAATTGCTATTGTGAGTGGATTTCTTATTGAGACCTATGTAATAGCGCAACTTATCCCCATTACAAAGTTGATAGCTACCGTAGTTGCCATCATTGAATTCAAGTCAATCATTGAAAGTATTGAGTCGGTGACTGGTAAAGATTTGTGGTCAAAGATAAAGGCGATTATTGGAAGAAAAAGCGAAGACATAACCGATGCGATGACAGATGGACAAGGTAAGTAAATATGTAAGCTACTTTGAAGTAACGCATAGCAATCAGGCGAAAGCGTTGAAGATTGGCAACGTTCCAAATGCTGAGCAATTGGCAAATCTTAAGCTGGTATGCACCAACATTTTTGATAAGGTGCGTGAACACTTTGGAAAACCAATTGGTATATCCTCAGGCTTTAGAAGTATCGAACTTAATACACGAATTGGTGGTAGTAAGTCAAGTCAACATATGGAAGGCAAAGCCTTAGATATTGATGGAGACATACACGGTGGCATAAATAACAAAGAATTATTTGACTGGATAAGAAAAAATTGTACATTTGACCAACTCATATGGGAGTTCGGAAGTGAGAATGCACCTTCTTGGGTTCACGTAAGTTACAATAAGAACGGGAATAGAGGTCAAGTGTTACGTGCAGTTAAGATGGGTGGAAGGACAGTGTACCAACCATTCTAAATATAACATATGCCAGAAAGTCAAAAGACAAAAATCGCACGTGAAGTGCGTGAGCGTTTTCCTGATACACCAACTTTAACGTTGGCTAAGAAATTATCTAAAGAACATTTTGAGACCTTCCTTGGTGTTGAAGATGCAAGAGATGCACTGCGCAGGATTGAAGGTAAAGTAGGTCGTAAAAATCTCAAAGACAAATCACTTGTTCGTACTGAAGATAGACCACGCAATCCTTTCAAGTTACCGAAGTCGTATGCGAAAGGTCGAAAGCATATTGATATTAAAGGCAAAAAAATTCTCATCTTATCGGACATTCACATTCCTTACCACGATATCGATGCATTATCAACCGCCATCCAATGTGGATTAGATGAGGGTGTTGATACAGTGGTGCTGAATGGAGATGCGTTAGACTGCCATATGATAAGCGACTTTGTGAAAGATCCAAAGAAACGCAAATTTAAGGATGAACTTTACGCAATGCGTACTTTCATTTATGAGTTGAGGCAAACGTTTCCAGATGCTGAAATAATCTATAAAGAAGGCAACCACGAAGAAAGATATTGGAGGTATATGCGAGTGAAAGCACCTGAACTTTTTGATATAGACGCATTTGATTTCGCAAGTCTTTGCCATCTTGATAAGCACAACGTGCAATGGATAGAAGGAAAGAACAAGTTGAACGTTGGAGGTCTATCCATCTTTCACGGACACGAATTTGGAAAGCAATTTATGCCGTCTGTAAACGTTGCGAGAGGTCTATTTTTGAAAACAAAAGCCAACGCAATGTGTGGACATCACCATCAAACTGCTGAACACACGGAAAGAGATGTAAACGGAAAAGTAATAACGTGTTGGGGAGTCGGATGTTTGAGTGAGTTGTCACCAGACTATAACCCCTATTCAAAATACAATCACGGATTTGCAATAATTACAAGAGGCAATGGAAAAGAATTTAACGTCAAAAATTATCGCATTAACTGCGGGGTTGTGTATTAGTTTTTACGCATTGAATTTGTGGCAAAATTCATGCACCTCTCGTAACAATTCCACATATAAAAATGTTACGAAAAACGATACAATTGTAGTATTGAAGGCGAGAATTGACACGCTGAAATTGGAACGCATTAAACTAAAAACAATTTATGAAAAGGACATTGATACTATCTATCTTATGGATACTACTGCCATTGATAGCGCATACTCAAAATCAATTGAGCGACTCATCGAACTGGAGAAAGCTGGATTCTTTGCGAACTGAAAGACGATTGGTAGTATTGGGTGTACGTTCACTTGACTACTACATTGAAGTTAATTCTAATTTAAGTAAGGAGAATCAGTCATTAACTAAGATGAACGCTATTAACGTAGCATATATCGAACAATTAGAGGGATTAAACGAGGGATTAAGTGAGGAATTAAATGAGGGATTAAGAGCAAAAAAAAAGTGGCGCAATGCCACTCTTTTAATCTCAGGTGCAAATGTCCTTATTTTGACATCATTCGTTTTAAGTAGATAGCAAAATCAAGAGCCTCTTCGTACGCGTGTTGCATCCATTCCTTTTCGGATAGGTTAGCATTATCTACAGTTGTTCCATACTTAGTTCTACCCATTTTCTCACGTGAGATTAGATCACTAATAACCTCTTTGTAGATGTCCGACTGGCAGTTGTCAAAGTCGTGTGTTATATTCATTGTTCTCTTCTTTTTAATCCTATTGACCAAAGATAAGCATCAACTTCTTCGGGCATACTTTCCATTTTATTTTTTAATTGTGTGAAATATTCACGATTTGAATCATCACATTTTTCTAAAATTGCCCCGCTTAATATTTGAAGAATTACATATCGTTTAGATTCAGCCTCAAATTGCTCTATTGATATTAACTGCTTATCCAATGACTGATATACTACAAATTTTTGAATTATAGCGGTATATCTATAACTATACCATTCTTTCTTTTTTTCAATTTTGATTTCATCAAATTGAATTAAATCTAATACATTATTCATTATATTTCTAATTTAGGTTGTAATTC